>Ga0182014_10003739_pt1 | contig 18045 bp, 14 predicted proteins | sample 612S2DmetaG_FD_120489 | JGI IMG/M metagenome (GOLD analysis project Ga0182014, IMG submission 120489) | Permafrost microbial communities from Stordalen Mire, Sweden - 612S2D metaG | ecosystem: Environmental > Terrestrial > Soil > Wetlands > Permafrost | place: Sweden: Stordalen | collected... | reverse complement strand
TGCGCCTGGCCCGGGCGCGCAGTGAAGCGGGCACCGGGACACAACTGGACGTGCTGAGCGCGCAGACCGCCCTCACCGAAGCCCGCACCACCCAAATCCAGGCCTTGCGCGACTATTCGGTCGCCCGCGCCCGACTCGAGCGCGCCATTGGCCTAAGCATTCCCGCCCACTGAGCCCACGCGGAAGACCGCTAGCTTTCGGTCACGTGCGATAGGTCGCCTCAGATCCAAAGCCGTTCCGGATACTCGCCCGCGCGGATCTGCGCCCGGATTTCTGCCATCACGACGGGTCGGTCCTCGCGATAAGTCACGCCAAACCAATGGCACGGCGTAGGCAGGACCTTCACCCGCGCCCGCCCTTCGCGGATAAGCGCGTTGACTGCCGTTGGCAGGTAGAACTCCGCCTTGGGGCTGCCCTCGTTGCGGTCCAGAAACTCGCCGAACTGACGGCGTAGCCCGTCGAACAGCCCCATCGAGAACCCCCAGCAATTCAACGAGACGATCTCCTGGCCGGTCAGGTTCCGGTAATTCCCGTCAGCCTCCTTGTTCCGGATGCCGCCAGGCTGCCTCTCAATGGCAGTCAGTTCTTCGACCGAGGCCAGGTACCCCTCCGCGTCGGTCTGGCAGAGGCCGCGCGCCACCGTGCCATGCTCCGACAGTGTCCGATCCAATTGAAAACCTACCATCCCGAACAGATTAGGGTTGGCGGGCACAGACTGCGTTAGGAACCGGGCGAGCACACGAAAGGACTCCGCGCCGTAGAAGTCGTCCGCGTTGATAACCGCGAAGGGCCGGTCGAGCGCCGAAGCGGCGCACAACACGGCGTGACCCGTGCCCCACGGCTTCTGGCGGCCGGGAGGGACGTAGTGCCCCGCCGGCACCATATCGAGCGCCTGGAAGGCGTAATCAACGTTGACGTGCTTCGCAAAATGGCGGCCAAAGAGCTGCCGGAAATCCTGCTCGATCTCTTTGCGAATGACGAAGATGAATTTGCCAAAGCCGGCCCGCTTCGCGTCAAAGACCGCGTAGTCCAATACCGCCTCGCCGCCCGGGCCGACAGGGTCCATCTGTTTCAAACCGCCGTAACGGGCGCCGAGGCCGGCGGCCAAAACAACTAGTGCAGGGGCTGAGCTCAAGAGTTTGCAGCACACCCTACGGAGCTCGAAGGATGGCGCAAGCGCAAAATGGCATGCTCAAAAAAAGGCGTGACCGGAGGGGGGGCCTTCGGTCACACCCGTGAAACCACTAACTAAACCAACAAACCTAACGCCTTAATAGACACGTGAGCCGTCATAACGTTCAATCGATCCAGAATGAGCATGCGGCAAGGGAGTTATAGCGAATCCTGACTCATTGGGCTCTGGCCACCAACCGCCTAAATGTGAGGTGCGGGTCACGGCGCAGCGCTGCCTATCAGGACACGCACATGGGCCTCGACGGATGCTGCCAGCGCTTCCGTGTCATAGCCTCCCTCAAGCATCGAGACCAGTCGGCCATTGCAGGACGCCTCGGCGATTCCCTTGACGATCCGGGTCAGCTCCGCATAGCCCTGGGGCGTGACCTTCATACCGCCCAGCAGATCGCCATTAGCGGCGTCGAACCCCGCCGAGACGAGCACGAAATCCGGCTTGAAGGCCGCCGCTGCCGGTTTCAATCGTTCCTCAAATGCCTTCTTGTAATCGGCGTCGCCACAACCGGCCGGAAGCGGCACGTTGATCTTCGAGCCGAGGCCCTTGCCCACCCCTATATCCCCCGCGCTGCCTGTCCCGGGATAAAAAGGCGATTGATGGATCGAGAAGTATAAGACCATGGGGTCCTCGTCGAAAATCGCCTGCGTTCCGTTGCCATGATGCACGTCCCAATCCACGATCAGCACCTTGGCCAGCCTGTGCTTCTGCTGAATGTACTTCGCGGCGATGGCTACGTTGTTGAACAAGCAAAACCCCATTGCCGTGTCCTTGAGCGCGTGATGGCCCGGTGGGCGAATCGCGCAAAAGGCGTTCCGTATCTTCCCCTCCACCACAGCGTCGATGGCCGATTGCACCCCGCCCACCGCGTTTAATGCCACCTGGTACGAATCAGCCGAGGCGGGCGAATCCGGTGAATCCACGTACCCAGTCCCACCTTGGCAATCCTTCCTAACCCGCTCGATGTATTCCTGGGTGTGAACCGTGCGAAGCCAATCAGCCGAGGCCGGGACCGGCTTCAGCTCGACGAGTTCATTCAGCAACCCCTTCTGCTTCAACCTGGCCACGATGGCCGTCAGGCGCTCCGGTCTTTCCGGGTGACCCGCCCCGGTCTTGTGCTTCAGATAGATGTCGCCATAAAGAAACCCCGTCTTCAAGCTGCGCGGAGCCTCCCCGTGAGCACCCACAAGCCGCGTCCTTCCCGCCAATGCGATTGTCAGAACAAGGCAAATCACCAGCCGCGCTGCTGAGCCTCCTCGTGGCTTGCCCATCGACTTTTGAACCATCGTCATGACGCCACTTTAGAGCAGTTCAAGTCCTGATGCGACAGTAGCCTTAGAACTCCTCATCCCGTGGAAAGCGCGTGAGCCGCCCGGTGAGGGCACCGGGCATAAGACCATTGTGCAATCTTGTAGGCCGGGTCCCCTGACCCGGCGTTCGGAACTCACGCCATTTCCAGGCACGGACAAAATATCCCTGGCGAGTCAGGATGTCTGAAGCTTGCGAAAGGTTGTCGTAGTCGGCATTGCGCCTCCGCGAATGGCCGGCCGCCGCCCCCGTTCAGGCCAATCATTTCCTGCGCACGCAGCGGAAACCGTTTGAGTCCATAGTTAAGCATACGTCGGTCAGACCCGCCTCGTCGCAGTTTCGTACCCAGGATGTGCAATTGCCCGCACTGCTCGACCACGCACCGCCTCTCAATACGCGCTTCTCGCCTTGCTTCGGGCCGCGGGGATTGTCCCCGGGACTTTCCCGGAAATACTTGACCCCGTAAAAATCGTTGCACCATTCCCATACGTTCCCAGCCATGTCATAGAGCCCCCAAGCATTTGGCTTCCGCTGGCCAACCGGGTGGGGCTTGGCCTGCGAATTGCCCTCGAACCACCCGAACGATTTCAGCTCATCGGCATTCTCCCCAAAATAGAACCGGCTTTGGGCGCCCGCTCGGCACGCATATTCCCACTCGGCCTCCGTGGGCAGCCGGTAACCGCTGGCCGAGAAATCGCACTCCCACGTATTCGTGTTATAGCAGGGCGCCAGGCCTTCCTGCATCGACCGCGCGTTGCAGAACTTCACTGAGGCCGTCCAGGTGACCTGCTCCACGGGGTTCTTAGGATTCTTGCGCCGGGAGGGATTCTTGCCAGTGATGCTCTCATAGACTTCCTGCGTGATCTCGTTCTGATCCATGAGAAAGCCGTCCACTTTGACTTCATGCGCCGGCTTCGCGTCGATAGGGCCCTCACTTACCCCCATCGTGAATTGGCCAGCGGGTATGGAAACCATGTCCATGCCGCACCGAGTCTTGGTGACTTGAATCCCGCCAGGCTGCGACTCCTCGGCTTGCCGACCGCAACCCGCCAGGACCACCACCAAAAGCGCGCTGGCGAACAAATTCATGGACTTGGCCCACAGTCGAAAAGTGACGCGTTTCCGTGGGCGCAGGACAACAGATGGTCGAGAGATTCCAGATCTGTTTCCACACACCAATCCCCGCCCAGCCTCATTCTTCAAATGCATGTCAGTACCGTGTCAGATTACGGCTCAAAGAAGTACAACGTGCGCCGCGATTCCCAACGAGTTGGCTGCCGCAGGACGGCGCGCGATTGATCCCAGATGTGTTTGGCGATAACCGCCTTTTGAGGGGAATCGCCGCACTTTGATGCGGCGGTTTGCGCCAGCCTCATGACCAGCCGGTTGTAGTGGCGGCAAAGGTCGTCCTGCGAGCCGGCGGTGTCCCTCACGTCGAGGTCGCCGCAATCGAAACCGTTGCCCTTGCCCGCCTGCAAGAGCTTCTTCATGGCGTCGGTCTTCTTCTGAACTGACGATAGCGGCGTGGCATAGATTTCCTTGGACTTGGATTGAGCCTCGGCGACCATCCCTTCCAGCTCGGTGACATACCCCCCCAGCTCCGGGTGCGCTGTCTTTTCGCTGGCGAGGTAGCCTTTGACCTGGCCGAAGAAGGCCCCGTACTGATCGACTCGGCCCCGAATCTCCCGGATGAATTCATAAAGGTGAGTAGCCAGGTCCACCCCGACGGTCGCCTTTTCCTCCTGCTTGATCTTCGAAAGGCGCGTGGTCGTGGCGCAGACAGGCCGGTCGAATTGGAACTGGTCGGGGGTGGAATACTTCAGTCTTCTGAGCCGGTTGGCGTCAAAATCGAACAACGCCGCCGCTTTCTCCTGACCCAGAGCCTGCTCGACAATCTCGCACGGCGAATAGAGATCGGCCGCCGCCGGCTGGAGGAAGTAGATCAGCGCTTCACCGTTGGGGACGAATGTCTTCTCGAAATGGAACACCGTATGCGGCCCGTCGAAAAAGAAGGGATAATGATTCCAATCCTCGAACCAGACGCCCCACATCCTCGTCTTCGCATCAGCAATCGGGAACGAGTAGTCCATATACGGCTCACGAAATGACGGTTCGCCTCCCGGAGTCACAAAGAAGTGACCCATCCAGCGGGCCGGAAACGGTCGCTCCCAACCGATCGGGACGTATTCACCGAGCCAATCTTCCTTCAGCGGTTCCTGGTGCCAAAGGCCGGCGTGCTCGACAAATGAGAGCGAGAACCCGTTCTTCTTCGTAGCAATCGAGAGCGAATCAATCAGGCGATGTTCCCTTTCGCCCGACAGGCCCAGCGAGACCGCTTGCGAGTCTGACTCCCAAACGGCGACGAGCATGCTGTCGTTACCGTCCACCAACCCGACAAACCACTGGGTGGACGGAATGCAGATGTCTTTCGCGCCTGGCAGCTTCGTCGGGGTGTAGCAAAGGTCCGTACCGGCAAAGGAAGGCAGAAGGCCATAGCGCAGCCGGCAGTCCCGCACTTGAAACTGCGGCACCCGCTTGGCTTCCACGCTGATCAAGCCCCTAGGTGTGAACCAGGCGGTGTAGGAGCGGTCTCCCGCCTCGGAGCTAACTCGAACGCCCGTCCGACCGCTCGCCTGAACCAGCGTGCATTTGGGAGCCGGGAGGGCAATGGAGGGAACGACGACGCATCGCGGCTTGAGCCCGCCCTCTTGCACTGCCGAGATCACCAGCCCACCGTCGCTGTTGCGCACAGCGCCCGCCAGATGACGGCCCAGGAGCACCGGAGTTCCAGCAAAAGTATGTGTTGGGCTCTCAATCTTGGCCCACTGGTCTTTGGCGGACCACTCAATCAAGGGAGGGAGTTCCTTCTTTGCGTCCCACACCGCCAATGGCGCGAGCTCTGCGGGCGGCTTAGGCTCGTAACGAATTAGCTCGAAATCGTCGGCTATAATCGGTGCTCCCATTTCCCCGGCTACGCCATGGTAGAATCGGAATTCCTTCGACATTCCGCCCAGCGTGAGAGTCAGGCTGCTATTCCGGTCCAGGGCACAGAAAGCCTCGAGCTGCACCCATTGGTCGCGGGGCACCTTGATTTCGGAGCAAATGTACGCCGCCCAGGGCCGGTCGGGATCCTGGAGCAGCAGGGTGACCGGTTGCTCGGCTTCCGACTTGACCCAGCACCGGGCCACGTAAGCTCCGGGTGCGGCCGCGCCGACCTTCTGTTCCACCGTGCTGTGTGCCGGGATGGCGACGCCATGTTGGCCCGCGTGAGCCCCCTTGTCCGTGAGCACGGCTTTGCCCATGCTATCGGCCCCGGTGGCCCAGTTTGGAGGAGTGTCCCCTCCCGGGGCCACGTCCTCGAAACCGGGGTTCTTCAGCAGGTTCTGCTCCGCTGCCGCGTCCGAGCTGGTACAGAGCAAACCTGCGAACAAGATTGCCACCGCCGCCCATGCCGGGAATCTTTCAAGCCGACGGGCGCAGAGTCTTTTCTCAGTGTGTATCATGAGGGCCTTTCTGAAGCATCCTTTTTGCAATTCATGGCTGAAGCAAGGGGAAAGTACCGCGGCTGTGGCCGCTGGGCGCATCCGTACGCTGGGACCGGACCGCGAGCCGTCCCCGGCTCGCAGCGGCCGCCCTTGAGTAAGAGGTAGCAAGTCTTGTGTCCGTGCCCCGCCTGTTCCAGCGTGCTGCGAGTCGGGGACGGCTCGCGGTCCGGTCCTGGGTGGCAGTGCCGAGACGCGCCTGTGGCCGGCGGAAATGGTATCTATTCCTCGATGCGGCGCAGTTATCGCAGGAAGTCATTCCAGCCACCTCCGGAAGTTCTCAGCGGAGTAAATGCGTTTAGCGAGCAGTTCGTAACCCTCCGTCAGCGGATGGCTGGCATCGGCATACAGCTCGCTGGGCAAAATCTCAGGCACCACCACCGGGATCTGGTTTTGAGCCAGCCAGGCCGCGATGCCATTCCTGAGTTTCTGGTATGCTGGCCGGTTGTCCTCCGCCAGAAGGTGCTCGTTGAACGGCCCAAGCAAGACCAGCACATCGTTTCCTCGGCTTCGAAGTTGCCGGATCATGCGCTGGAAGGCCTGCCACTGTAAGGATGAGTCGAGCTCCACCCACTCGAAACGAGTCGTGCCCTGTCCATCAGTTGACCAGGCTTTGTGCCGCGGACTCTTTGGCCCTCGCTGGGGGTCATCCGCCGGGGGAGATGGAACTGTCAATGAGATTTGCGCCAGCGGATTCCGGTACGCGTTTGGGTAATGCGGCGGATTGCCGCCATCATCTTCGAGGGTCCAACTCAAGATGCTCTTCTGGCCGAAATAGGCGTTCTGCAAATGCCCGACCCACTGCAAAAAGCCGACCTCCCGCTGCACGAGCGTGCTCAAGCGCTCGTTGGCATTCGCCTTGTAGCAAGGGATCCACGGAGAGAACTGCGGCACGAGCCGGGAATGATTGAACTGATCTTCCTTTTCGGTGCTGAGGTCGGCCTTCGGGCTGGTCATCCAAAGCAAGTTGCAGTGCACGATCACTTTCTGGTGGCGGAGCGGCCCGCTGTAGTAGTTGATTAGGCCCTCCTCCGCGAGCGGGAACAGCCCATTGATGCCTCCATTGATGAATCGATCCGGCTGGCCCGTCTGCTGGTTCAGGAAATGGGACAACGTGCCATTCGGCAACACGTATTCACCCCAGACAACGGAGTCGCCCAAGACAATGACCGCGCCAGGCTTGGCAACCTGGTCCAGCCGCTGCTCGTAAAGCCAGTAGTCTTTGCTGAGTTCGTAGGGAATTCGGTAATCGGGCCCGGTATCGAAACGTTGAATGCGTTTCCAAACCCGGGGCGTCAGCAGCGCAACCAGCCCGAGAATGACTAAGGTAGCGAGCCACTGCCGGGCGCTCAGCCTCACCTCGTTCACGCCAAATGGCACCTCTTTGCCCGCCGGAACCGGTGGGACTACGGGAGGCCTGGCCGTGAGTGATGGGGTTTCCATATCAGAACTGGAAATAGATGAACGCGCCTCCCCCAGAAGAACACAGGCACAGGTAAAGCACCATGCATACTGCGCCGCCGACACGGACGAAACTGCTCTTGAGAAGCTCCCGGAACCTTGATTCATACAGGAGTTCGTATGTCCAAACCACGGCCACCAGCCCAAGCATCAGCGCTGGGATGTAAGGGTTCTGCCAGGCGGCGGTGAAGGTCCGCCGCACGATCAGCAAGGCATCACTGAGCGATTCCGCGCGGAAGAAGATCCACGTGAAGGAGACGAACAGGAACACTCCGGCCTGCTTGATCATCTTCGGCACGCGCTCGCGGTAAACGGCAGACCGCTCCAGCTCGCGTGTAATCAGCACGCCCAGGCCATGAAGCACGCCCCAAATCACAAACGTCCAGGCCGCGCCGTGCCAAATGCCGGAGATGAAGAACGTGATGAACAGATTCCGATACGTCTCGAAGCTCCCGTGCCGGTTGCCCCCCAGCGGAATGTACACATAATCCCGGAACCAACTGGAAAGGCTGATGTGCCAGCGCGACCAGAACTCCCCCAGGCCGGTTGAGAGGTAGGGATTGTTGAAGTTCAAGATCAGGTTGAAGCCCATCAGTTTCGCGACGCCGCGCGCCATGTCGGTGTAGCCGCTGAAGTCGAAGAATATCTGCCAGCCGAACGCAACCGTCGCCAGAATGAGGGCCGGTGCGCCATACGCCTTCGGATTGTCATAGACCCGCTCCACGTAGAAGGAAAGGTAGTTGGCCAGCGCGAGCTTCTTGAAGAGGCCGACGAGGAAAAGCGAGGCGCCATCTGTGAAGTTCTGCATGCGGACCTCCGGGAACTTATAGAACTGCGGCAGCAGATGCCGCGCGCGCTCGATCGGGCCAGCCATTAGCTGCGGGAAGAAGCACACGAACGTGGCAAAACGGAGGAAGTTGCGCTCCCGATGCACGTTACCCAGATAGAAATCAATCGTGTAGCTCAGTGACTGGAAGGTGAAGAAAGAGATGCCCACCGGGAGCAGGTATTGAAAGCCGAGCGGCATGAGCGCGGAGGGATCGGGCAGATGCAGGGGAACATGGATCCAGGCAAAAACACCGTTCAAGTTCTCCGCAACGAACCGCGCATACTTGAAGAAAAGGAGCAGTGCGAGGTTGTTGACGAGGCTGATCACCAGCCAGATCTTTCGGCTGCTGTAAAGCGCGCCCAGCCCCATCAGCAGCACGATCAAGCCGAAGACCGCCATTGTGGGCCGTAGTGTCTTGGGGCCGAAGGTCGCCAGCAGGACGATACCGATGGTGGCGAGCACCGAACCGAGAAAGGCAAACTTCAAGACCCGGTCATCGAATCTCAGGCCCGCCAACCGCGCCATCACATCCACCTTCTGATCGGCTTTCGGGCAGTGGTCCATCAGTGCCACCAGGCAAAAGTCGAGCAAAGTGGAATATACCACCAGGATCAGGTAGTAGGGATTCCACCAGCCGTAGAAGAAGTAGGACGCCACCGTCAACCACGGCAGCCACAGCCTGGTCTTCCGCAATGCGAAGAACACCGGCAGCACGACCAGCAGGAAGACGAAGAAGGGCCAGGTGTGGAAAAGCATGTGGGCGCGATCTTAGGCGGGAGAAATGTGGTATTGCTCTGTTTACTTGGCGGTCTTCGACCCCTGCATCTCCTTCAGTTCCTCGGGCCTGGCCCGGCGCACACAACGAAAGCCGCAATAGTCCGTGGAGAAACAGGCGTCAGTGTCGCCGGTCCTTTCCCCAAGGCGGGCTGTCGCCCGGCATTGGTCCGCGCTAAACTTCCAGCTTCCACCTCGGATCACGCGCTTTACGTCCTTTCCCGGATTCGCCGGCCCTTGGGGATCGACCGCCGGGCTGTCCTTATAGTACGAGGGGCTGTAAACGTCTTCGCACCACTCGGACACGTTCCCGTATAGGTCGCAAATCCCGAACCCGTTGGCCTTCTTCTGGCCGGTCGGATGCGTCTTCTGCTCCGCGTTCTCCGCAAACCAGGCGTACTGCCGAAGCTTGTCAGCGCTCCCAAAGTCGTATGGGCCGTCACTCCCCGCACGGCAGACATATTCCCATTCCGCCTCGGTCGGCAGGCGGTAGCCGTTGGCTGAATAATCGCAATCCCAGTCAGGAGTCTTTTCACTGTAGCAGGGTTTCAAGCCCTCAAGGATCGAGCGCTCGTCGCAGTATCGCTTGGCATCGCGCCAGCGCACGCGCTCCACCGGCTTTTGGGGGTTGTCCTGCCAATGCGACGGATCAGACATCTGCGCCTTCGTGAACATCGCATGCGTCACCTCCACTCTGTCCATGAGAAAGGCACTTAGCTTGACCTTATGCGCCGGCCTCTCGTCGGGATTGCCACGGTCATTGCCCATCATGAACTCGCCCCCAGGCACACAAACCATCTCGACCCCGGACTTGGTGGTAACCACGAGCGGCCCGGCGCCGCTGGCCCTGGCATTCTCGCCCGCGCTCGCGGGCGCGCTTTCATTAGGAGCGTTGGAGCCGGACTTTTCGCAGCCAGCGAAAAGCCCTACCACGACTACCAGCGCAAGGAAAGGTGTGCTAGTCATTGTGCTGCTGAACCCTGAGAGTTGGGTGATGATGTCGTTTTGGTTTTCCCTGTTAACGGTGCGGCCGGAACCAAGCCGGTTCTTTATTGCTGAATCCATTGGTTGTGAGCATGCAGAAGTCCGCGTCGGTCGCTTTTTCCAGTTGCTGCTCTCCCGCACGGTCGGCCTTGACCACGCAGATATTCCACCCCGGGGCATAGACGCCGTGTATCTCAGCAGCCGCTTGGTGAGTACCTGGCTTGCTCGGGTCACCTTCGCCATCAGGTCCGCGGCTGAAGGCCACGAACTGGCTGTCGGGCGACCAGTCTATATGGTAAATCTTATTCTGCTCATCCTTAATACGCACCGCCCAGTTGCCAACCGCGGGTTGGTCGGCCTCGAGATCGATGGGCGCGGTCGCCAATTCGTGGTCGCCCGCCCCCCAGGCCACTTGCTTGCCGTCCGGGCTGAAACAGGGCCGACACCCTGGGATCTTCAGATTGATGATCTTGTTCCCATGCGCCTTGATGAGCAGGATGGCATGGTCAAAGCCCATGCCGGCATGGACGGTCGCTACGATCCAGTTGCCTTTTGCAGTCCAGCTCGGGTTGTAAAGGTGATGCAGATTGGTGCTGTTCACGTGCGGCTCGATCTTGCCGCTGGCCAATTCGTAAAAGCTCATTCCCTTGGTGGAGAAGTCGACCACGTCGAACTTGGGAAACTCCTGGGGCAGGAAGCCAATAACCTTGCCATCCGGGCTCCAGAACGGCTCCCGCGCGTAATCCGCCACTTTCTTTCGGTTCTTGCCGTCAATATCCATCACATAAACGCTGCGGACCGTATCCCTGCTTTCGCCCACGTCGGACACGAAACACATCTTCGTGCCATCGGGCGAGATCTGCGGGTAGTGCTCCTGCTCCTTTGGCGTCTGCGTCAGGTTCACCGGGTTCGACCCGTCGGCGTTCATTACGTACAGGTCCGAGTTGTCATTCACGTAGCTTTCGTAGGCGATTTTGAATGGCAGGGCCTTCAGTTGTTCGCGCAATGGCGCCTGTGCGCTCGCGGTCTCAGCCAAGCCTGAGCAAAGGATGAGCAGGACCGCAAAGAAAAGTGACCATGACCTCGGGCAGTAAAGGGGTTTCATAGAATTATAGAGAGCCGATCATCCGCATATTTTGAAGGATTTTAGCCATTCCGATTCCACATCGCTAGGAGTATTCTCGCTTGCCTTGGTTTGAGAAGTCAATTCGGTTGTAGTGTAGGCGTGAGAGGATGGGTTGAAAGGCCAAAGGCCAATGACCAGCTCTCTCCCACCCCTCATCGAACGGAACAGACAAATTTCCCCTATTCGGCTCTCCGAACTTATTCATCGGGCGGCTTTCCATGCCGCCGTGCTCGGCAGTGCATAGAGTCCGTTTCCGATACAGCGCGATTTGAAGCTCCCGAACTTTGTTTGGGGTTACTATCCGAGTTGCCCCGGCCATCCCCGTGTCCTTGGCTTCGCCTCCGCGCATTGAGTAAGTGTCCCCCTTGGCTCCCGGCACCCTTTGAAGTAGTGCAAATCAACGCTACTATGAGGGACTCCGACCTCTCCGGCGACCCCGCTCGCCTGGCTGGTCCGGCCAGCTTGCGCGTTCGGTTGGGTTTTATTATCCCCCATCGCCGGAGTCCTCCCAGGTTACCCTGGCTTGCCTTCCAGACGTGCTGTCCACGCCGACCCCGCCGGAGCGTTGAGCGGATGCTGGCGGTTGTCCAACCCGCTCCCAACGGCCTTCACCCAGCGAAGAGGGGCTCGGCTTGTCTCCGGTTTGCGAAATATCGGGGCTCATTATATGTGGTTCACTTTCGTTACGGCCCGTCTGTTCATCTTCCTCAGCATCCAACCCCGCCTGGCCGTGCAGCAAGCCGACTCGTGGCCGGGCAACGTTCGCGAGCTGGAAAACATGACCCGCCGCCTGTTGCTGGCCGCGCGCGGGCTCTCCATCAATGCCGACGCGGTTCGCCAAACCCTTGCCGCTCGCAATGCGGAAGCCGCCCCGGCGGGCCATTCCTTCGCTGGCTTCGCGAGTGCTTTGCAGACGCGAGCGCAGAAGGGAGAGCTGCAGGACACTCATGCCCGCATGCTCGCCGAAGCCGAATGCGAGATCCTGACGCAAGCCATCACGCTGGCAGAAGGCAATCAAGCGAAAGCCACGCGCTGGCTTGGGTTGTCGCGGCTCACCTTGCGCGAAAAACTCAAGCAGTTTGGCTTGCATCCAGCCACCGCCGGGGCCGACTCGGAAACGAACGGCTGAACATCTTGCTGGTCAAGGCCGCAAGCCCAGATGCTGCCCAATGGGTCACAGTCATATCAGCCCAGGAGGATTAGGGCCACGCGGGCCACAAACCAGTAGCCAAAGACCCAGAATGCGGATTCTTTAAAGGAGACGCCGCTGAGGCGGGAAAGCCCGATGGCCAGCACAGTAATGGTCCAGAGGTGGAAGAAATTCAACGTGTCCAGAATCAGGCGAAAGTGATCGGTTGAGGGCAGGCGCCTGACAAAGAAGGAAAGCGCAGGCCGGGTAGCAGGATCGCCTGACATGCCGATGAGCAGCGCCGTGACGATCGTGCCGAGGGCAACGACGATGCCCGCCAGGGCGACGACTTCCACGGTCTTCAGATAGGAAAATCTTGTTCCGAGAAAGGCGCGGCCGATGAACCAGAGGAGGAACGCCGACCAAAAAGTCCCCGCGAAGGCGCCGCCACACGTGACCAGCGCTGACAGCCTTTGCGCATCAACCGAGGCCGGTCCAGACTGGACGGCGGCGGTGTCGGAGGCTGTGGGCTGAGCCTCGACCGCTTGGAGCGTCGTGGTGACCGAGACAGCTTCATTGCTTGAGGCGCGAAGCAGGAACAGGCTGGCCAGAGCGACGAGGACTGTCGGCACAAGCCAGTTCGCGAAGCATGGCGGAGCGGCAACGACCTCGTCGAAGACCTCACTAGGGCTGGCGAACATGTCGAGCAGCTTTGCGGCCAGCGACGAGGAGGCTGGGACGGCTGAGGAGTTGAGCGGTGTGACAGGCATGGGGATCATTGAGAATCGTGGGAGACTTCAGCGCGCTGGAACAAGCGGGCCAGCGCCAGGAGCAGGAGGAAGTCCACAAGGTACTGGACCGCGAGCGCCCCGGCGCCAGTGAGCGGAATGCCGGTGTGGAGGAATTTCAGCCAGGCATCGGAGTTGGCGAGGCCCTGCAGACCGTCGGCGGTGAGCGCCACCCCTGCCCTTTCACTGAGGCATCGGGCGAGGAACCGAGTCGTCCAGACCGCCGGAATGAATACCAGGAAGGAGAGCACGACCACCATCACCGTCCCCACGGCACTGGGTGATTGCGCATGGCCGGCTGCCTGTCTGGTCGCGGACAGGAGATAGTGGAGATTCCAAACGCAGTTCAGGGCGAGGGCGATGGCCGGATAAGCGAAAAGCAACAGCAAGACTATCGGCCGGTCAAACCGGGCATAGATGAGCAAGGGGATGAGACCAGCGGCCTGGCAGAGCACCACGCAGCCGACCGGCACAGCCACCTCTGCCAGGACCAGCCACAAAGAAGACGCGGGCAGCGTGCGAAAGTCGAGCAGGTGGCGGCCATCGCGGCGAAAGTCGAAGGGGAAGATACGTTGGAAGAACGGGGAGAGGATCGCTATCCAGGCAGCGACTCCGAGATGGAAGGTAAATCGTCCCATCGTCACCTCGGCAGAAGTGACCTGGTCTGGAGAGACGGCGCGGAGCTCCGTGTGGATGTGCTGGAGAAGGGCGACGAGGCTGCCGGCGTATAGGGCAGTGAGGATAAAGGCCACGAGCAGTTGGCGGCGCGAGCGCCGGGCGGCCAGCAGGTTCTTCCACACAATCGCCCCGACCCCGCCAAAGATCGACAGCGAAGGGAGGCGGGCGGAATCGGCCTCGGTCTTGCCGGCGGTTGCAAGGTCACGGCCCTGCCGGAGTCGCATGCGCCGCTCCGCGGCACGAGATGTCGTGGCGAGGGAAGGTTCGAAAAGGTTCGCCTTAAGCCTGAAGAGCCACCACAGGCTGACGCCGGCGGCAACGGTGATCGCCCCCAGATAAAGGACCGCTGACCAAAGCTGCTGCAGCCAAAGAGAGCCTGTTGGCGCCAGACGCAAGACCCATTTATACAAGGCAGACGAACTGGCGGCCTCGGGCAGCGTCACCGCCGGGTAAAACAGGAGTCGTGCCACCGGCGACAAGACGAACGCGGGCACGAACTTGACTCCCCAGGCAGCGCGGAAATAGAACGCCGTGAAGAGGAATCCAGCACCGAGCAACATGCAGCGGAGCCGGTGGTGGCGATCCTCGGGGAAGGTCCCGGCGTAGAGCGAGGCGCCGGTGGACACATGGAAGCAGGTGATTTGGAACAGAATCAAGCCAGCCGCCATGAGCACCGGATGCGACAAGTGCGGCGCAAACAGCGCGGCCAGAACGAGTCCCTGGACCAGGGCATAGAGATAATTGGGCAAGAGACGATAGCAGACGACTTGCCGCTGGGTGAACGGGCTGGTGAAGACAAACTCAATGTCCGGGGGTTCAAATACCAGCCCGCGCTGCCAGAAGCCCTTGATGAGGGAGCCAACGAACATGAGCAACGCGCCCGTAATCAGGATATCACGCTCCACGAGGTGGCGGAATATGTCGTGGTGCCGGAACCAGAACGGCACACCGAGCAGCCCCAGAACGTAAATGAACCCAATAAGGGTCGTGGGCCGGCGCAAGCTGCGAACGAAGTCGAGAAACCGCCGTTTCAACAAGGCGAACCAAAGATAAAGCAAAGCGCGGTTCATGACGCGGCGGCCAGATCAGCCAGGTTGCCGGATTCCTCGGTCACGGCGAAGAAGACATCTTCGAGCGAGGCGTCGGCGTGGAGCGTTGCCAGGGCGCGAATCTCTTCCAGCGAACCGAAGGCCATCTTGCGCCCGCGATGGAGGATCAACACCTGGTCGCAGAGGGCCTCGACCAGGTGCAGGAGATGCGACGAGAGCAGGAACGCGCAGCCGTCGGCGGCGCGCCGGCGGATGGAGTCCTTGATGTTGCGGATGCCGCGGGGGTCCAGCCCCGTCAGGGGTTCATCGAGGATGATGACGCGGGGCTCGCGCAGGAAAGCGCACGCCAACGCCAGCTTCTGCGTCATCCCGCGGGAAAGGCTCGAGGCGATTTGGTCCCGCTTGTCTGCCAGGCCCAGCTCATCGAGGAGCGCAGCATACTTCGCTTCCGCATCTTTGATGCGATATGCCAGCGCGATGAAGTGGAGGTGCTCAGTCACGGTCAGCAAATCGTACGGGTGGACAGTGTCGGGGATGTAAGCGAACTGTTGCTTGGCAGCGACGGGTTCGCGCTCGAGGTCACAGCCGCCGACCCGGATGGTCCCGCGGGTCGGGCGCAAAATGCCGGTGATGGCGCGGAGGGTGGTCGTCTTGCCCGCGCCGTTGGCGCCGACCAGGCCAACGATCTCACCGGGGCGCACGGTGAAGCTGAGTTCGCGCACAGCCTGGAATTGGCCGTAGTTCTTGGCGAAATCGACCACTTCAATCACGGGAGCGGATTCTAGTTTCATGCCACAATCTGAGTCATTCCGGCCAAATACTGTCATAGGACTATAGGACAGTCAAGTGCCGCTGTCAAGCCCAGCAAACCATTTGACCAAGCTGAGGCCGATGCCTCACGAGGCGCCGGGAAAGCCCGAGACCGGGTGTGGGCCGAGGGGCAAGGAGGGTTAAGAGAACACCCCGCTCGAAAACCTGCCGGGTGCGTCCCAACCTGGTCGGACCTCACGCCGACGCGGTGTCACGCAGCAAGGCCATAGATGATCCCAACGATGGCTGGCAACAGCAACAACAGCCAGCCTGCGATGCAGACGAATACACCCGGAGTTGGAGCCGTAATGGCCGCACGCCACGATGGCCCAGTGTATCCACCCATCGCTTCGGAAAACCAAATACAGGCCAGAGGCAAGACCGAGAAGAGGGCAACCTTGAAGGCGACCTCTGCACCGCCGGCGCATAACGTCCGTGTTGAGGCGCGGCGGGCCAAGCGCGCCCAGCGTGCAACAGACGGGGAATCCCGCCGCCGCCTCGATCACGTTTGTTAGTCATTCTCCGGCTAATCGTAGTGGAGCGAGCGCCGCTTGCGGGCCTCCTCCTGCTTCTTAAGATCGGCACGCAGCGTCTCATCTCCCTCCGCGATTCTGCGCCGCTCCGCCTCCTCCTTCTGAGAAACCAACTGCTTATTCTCCTGCTGAAGCTGCGCTATCGCCTGTGCCTGTGCCGAAAGCGTCTCATCTTGTCTGTCCGACGATGCCTGATACGCCTCAACCTGCTCGCGTGTGAGCGCAAGCTGGTTGCGAAGTATGGTCCGAACTGGAGGCTGCGTATGCTCAAAAATGAGGTCGTCGAGTTTCTGGAACTGCTCAATTATGCTCATACAGTATTTATGACTAACGCTGCGCATCAGCCATCCCGCGCCAACGACATCCGACATGGAACAAAAGGCTCATCGCGGGGTTGGCCGTATGCGCTGTTAGGCCACACCCTTTTGGTATCTGTCAAGGGTTGCATACAAGATCGCTTTTCTCTCGTCCCGAGGCGACTCAAGCACTTCGCGGCATGGATACCATTTTCCTTGTGGACCGAGCGAAAACAACGGTGCTAATTCGCGCGCTTCACGCACAGTGACTGGCGTGAAAAGGCTAAAGCGAATATAAATAAATGAGTGGAAAGTGTTCGTGAAAACCCAGCTCGCCAAGAGCCATGCGATTAGCCAAAACACGCCAATGCCGCCTACAAACCAAAAAACCAGCCACCCAGTTGGCTCATTAGGCTTGTCAAAGCCATAGCAGAAGACGGGCACGGAGACTATCAGTGATAGTAAGCCGACGATAATCTTCCGCATGCCGTCGAATATGTTTGAGTAGGGCATAACCAGTAGTGTGGCCTAACGAGAAAGATCAGCGATGAGCGCCCCCAAGACATCCGAATCCTCACCGACGCCCGCGGCGCTCATTCGCTGCACCACTTGGTCAGCCGCCCTGAGCTTGGTCATCATCGCCTCACTGTGCCATTCCGTGGTCATCTTCCGGCTAGAAATAAGCGCACTACATCAAGCGCGAGCAATATCAAACCTGCAAGAGCAGCTATCGCCCCTGCAATCAAAATCCACACATCAATACGATGAATCCGATCAACTGACCGCTGCAATGTTGACTGACCGGAGACAACTATATCAACCGTCTCCCGCAAACGCTGCTGCTCTGAAACCATCGCCTGATGTCGTGCTGAAATCTCAAGCGAATCAGACTCGGCGCGAATTGCCATGATCGCGTATGCAGCCTGTGGATCACTCGGATGACTGGCCTGATAACAAACAACACTCTTGAGCATATCTTTTAACTCATCCGGTGGGCGACCGCGAAGCGTGCTTTCTCTGGCGGCTTTAATGGCATCTCCTGGTTGCATGGCGTGTATTCAGGCGATAACAAGTGATTAAACAGATCTGGATATCACCCCATTTCGGGGTGTTATCCAGGTACCCCGCGCCGCAGATGAACCATTTCCTTTCATCACGCCGGTTGTACTCCCGGTCTATTTGGCTGTAAAGCCCCCTCTTGAAGATTTTTTCAGCTTGCGGCCACCCGGGCGCTCGCCCTGGCATTGCCAACTTCCGCCCAAGCGTGGGTGGTATCAGCCAAAGATGTTGCAATGCAGCAGGTTGCCAGAGAAACCTAGGTAGCCTTTGAGCGGCGGCTAGACCGGGATAAGGTGCCGGCGCCTCAGCGCCCGGATTACCACAGGTGGACCCGCTTCTCCCTCGATTTCTGCCACAAATACGGCCATCCGCCACGTTTGCCCACCATCCTTGGGCCATTTCTCGGCAAGTTGGCAGCCAAAAACCAGTCGGTAGAGCAAAGACAGCGGGGTAGTTGAGGGTTGAAAGTTGAGGGTTGAAAGTTGAGGGTTGA
>Ga0182014_10003738_pt1 | contig 18046 bp, 9 predicted proteins | sample 612S2DmetaG_FD_120489 | JGI IMG/M metagenome (GOLD analysis project Ga0182014, IMG submission 120489) | Permafrost microbial communities from Stordalen Mire, Sweden - 612S2D metaG | ecosystem: Environmental > Terrestrial > Soil > Wetlands > Permafrost | place: Sweden: Stordalen | collected... | reverse complement strand
TCGTTGCTGACGCTCTCGGCGTGCTGGCTGCTGATGACCACGGCGTCGATGCGGGCGGGCTTGCCATTCTCGTCGTATTCCACCGTCACCTGGCTCTTGCCGTCGGGACGCAGGTAGGGCAGCTTGCCGGACTTTCGCACGGCCGTAAGCTGGCGGCAGAGCTTGTGGGCCAGCGAAATGGGAGCCGGCATCAGTTCCGGAGTTTCGTTGGAGGCATAGCCGAACATCATGCCCTGGTCTCCGGCACCGCCGGTATCCACGCCCTGGGCAATATCGCCGGATTGTTTGTTAATGGTGGAGATGACTGCGCAGGTGTTGGAGTCAAAGCCGTAAGCGGCGTTGTCGTAACCGATGGAGGCCACCACGCCGCGCACCAGGGTTTGGAAATCGACGTAGGCCTTGGTGGTGATTTCGCCGGCAATGACCACCAGGCCGGTGGCCGTCAGCGTCTCGGCGGCAACGCGGCTGTAAGGATCCTGGTCCAGGCATGCGTCCAGAATGGCGTCGGAGACCTGATCGGCAATTTTGTCGGGATGGCCTTCGGTGACGGACTCAGAGGTAAATAAGAAACGATCGCTCAACTTCAGATTCCTCCCCATTGAAGGGATTTTCATATTTGTGGCGTGCCGCGAGGGCATCCTGAGCAGCCGCGAAGAGTCCAAAACCGCTCTCTTCAACCTGCTGCCCGCTCACGTCGGAATAGCTCACAACGTTTCTGAGACCGTAGCCTCGAGAAGCGCATCTATACATGGTAACTGCGGCGGGGGGTTGGGGGCAAAGACTAACAGCGAACGGGGCACAGCGCACGCTCAATGGCATCATTGTTCATTTAATCCGCAGCAAGCGTGGTCATGACAGCATACAAACAGAAAGAGTGACACGGCTCTATCTCTAGAAGAATGCCTCCAGGCGATGGAACGCTTGGCCTGCCAGACTGATGCAAAATGAGGAGGCGGGGCAGGAGATGACCGGGATGGACAGCCAGAAGGGATTCGCATCAGGGCTGATTATCTAGGCCATCAGCCTGACCGTCCTGGCCGTTTTGCTGCATGCTTTCAAAGTACTGCCCGGCATTTCAAGGTTGATCGGCAAACTCCCTCACGGCCGCAAAAATCAGGCATTCTTGCTCTTCGTCCTATGTCTTGGTGGAAGACTCGCGCTGCTGCACGAAAAGCCCGTTCCTGCGCCGGTGGAACACACGAATGCAGCTATTTGCTGGCGTCAGATACCTTCGCGCATGGTCGACTTACTAATCCAACACACCAATTCTGGTCACATTTCGAGACTTACCGGGAACTACTTCACCCTACTTGTATGGCCAAATATCCTCCGGGTCAGGGGATAGCGTCAGACTCAGGTGAAGCGAACGAGGAGCACGCGCCTGAGCTAACCCCAGCGGGCGCGGCGCTGGGCGTAAACTGAACAGACAATTAGTGCGGCTTCCTGTTTTAGCAGACATCCATGCGAATAGTCGACCCGCCAAGCCAACGCCCAAGCTCATAATGAAGCGCTGTTTTAGGTTGAATTGAGGAGTTTTATGGACTTAAGTGAATCTATAGAGGTCGCGCCACAATCCGCGATGACTCAGTCACTGATTCGATTTATGGTGGTGATCGCCCTCGGGAGCTTCAGCGCCATTGCATTGCGCACTTTGGAAGCCATCAGCAGGCCCGACACAATTTGGACGAGACCGCACGAGGCCATTGGCTTTTTGCTTGTTTGCCTTGCCGTGGTTGCCACCTGGGTTATCTATTATGCATTGAAAAGGCTAATGCCCTTTATCGATAAGAGCGCCCAGGCGCAAGCCGGATTCTTGGATATGCTGGATATAAAGTACGTGGATTCCGCCATTTTCTTCTCCGCGGCGCTCAGTCTTTTCCTTGAGCTCGGCATCATCCGGTGGCAATCCGCGGTGATTCCATTTTTCGCATTTTACAAAAATTACAGTCTGATGGCTTGTTTTGCGGGCCTTGGGTTGGGCTACGCTCTTGCCACACGAGATCGCATTCCGCTTTTAATTGTGCTTCCGTTACTCGCTTGGCAGTTTGGCTTCATGACCATCTTCCGATATGGGTTTCATAGCAGCTTCACCACAAATCCCTTCAGCGAGCAACTCGCGATGGGTGTCGGTACTGGCCATTTGGGGCAAGCAATCTTTCAGAATGGGTTCCTTGCCGTGGTTTTCCTGATGACTGCTTTAGCTTTCATGCCTGTTGGGCAGTTATGCGGTCGGCTCATGGAACGCCGCGCCAAGTTGCGGGCATATGGACTGAACCTGCTGGGCAGCCTGCTTGGCGTTCTTCTCATGCTCGTTGCGAGTTATCTATGGACGCCTCCATTGGTTTGGTTCGCGCTCTGCTTCCTTGCTGTACTGTTTCTTACGTTGAGAACGTCATCGCAAATGATAGCCGGACTTTGCTTTGTGGTAATCTGCACAGTCGTGCTGGCCTGGCCGGCGAATCCACTCTGGAATCGTGTCTATTCTCCCTACCAGATATTGGAAATTGGGCGCAGTGAGGATACGGGTTTGACGCTGATTAACGCCGCGGGCAACTATTATCAACGCATTTATGATTTCTCGGGAGCACAGGGCGCCCGTTGGAGCAAGGTTCGCGGATACTATGATTTCCCTTATAAGGCCCATCCCACGCTGGGGAACATTGCGGTTGTGGGTGCCGGAACCGGTAACGACGTCGCGGCGGCTCTGCGTGCCGGCGCTCAGCGCGTTAATGCAATAGAAATCGACCCGGTCATATTATTAACGGGTAAGTTGAGCCATCCTGAGAAGCCGTATAGCAATCCCCGGGTTCATGCGGTCGTTAACGATGCGCGCTCGTTTCTCAGAACCACGGATGAAAAATTCGACCTTGTCGTCTACGGCCTGCTCGATTCGCACACACTGCTAAGCCAGGGTTCGAGCGTGCGCCTTGATTCGTTTGTTTATACCGTGGAGGCTTTGCGCGAAGCTCGTTCGCGGCTGAAACCCGACGGTGTGATTTCACTCTCCTTCGCTGTCTTATCGGCTGCCCAGGGGCGCAAAATCTATCTCATGTTGCAGCAGGCTTTTGACGGAAGGCCTCCGGCTTGCGTGCAGGCCGGCTACGACACATCGATTATTTTCCTGGAATCGAATGACCCGGAGTGGGCGCTTCCTCCTCGCCTGGTGGAGGAGGAGGGGTTTACAGATGCGACAGCTTTTTATGCCGATCCAACCCTTCGCGCCGACGTCTCGACAGATGATTGGCCGTTCTTCTATATGCCGCGGCGCATCTACCCTGTGTCCTACCTGGTCATGGTATTTCAGGTTTTGGTTCTTTCACTCCTCATCGGTTTGAACTTCATACCGGAAAAGCCGAAATTCACTCATCTATGTTTTTTCTTCCTTGGCGCCGGTTTTATGTTGATTGAAACGAAGGGGATCACAGAAATGGGCCTTACCTTTGGCAATACGTGGCAGGTGATCGGCATCGTGATCGCAGGCATCTTGATCATGGCGTTTTTGGGTAATTGCGCCGTCCAATTGTTCGGCATCAAGCGTCCCCTTGCGCCCTACCTGTTTCTTTTCGCGACGCTGGCCGCTGGCTGGTATATCGCGCGAGGGAGCGGATTTGCTTCCACGCCTCTGGGGCGGCTTGAAACTACCATCGTGCTTACCTTACCGCTGCTGTTTTCCGGCACTATCTTCTCCACCTTGCTCTCCGGCAAGGGGCAGGTTTCAGGGATGATAGCGATGAATCTGCTGGGCGCCATCTGCGGTGGCTTGCTCGAATATAACTCGATGTATTTTGGTTTCCGCTTCCTCTATTTAATTGCGATGGGTTGTTACCTGCTTGCATTCGTCTCTGAATGGGCATTTACGAGGAAGATTTCTGGGGCCACAGTTTCGCCATTATCGCCGTCCATACCTACGCAATGAAGAGCCATGGAGCGGGAATCAGCTATCGAACCATGAGTAGACGCGGAGAAGAACGGCGTGGGCCGCGGAAGAAATGAAATGGGCGGCGGTGTTGAGTTGCTCAGTGGGCAGCAGGGTGGACCACCACCCGGCACGCAGGCCGTAGTAACGCAGGGTGAGGAAACCTGCCGCGGTCACCACCAGCATCAGCAGGATCGCTCCTGCCCAGCGCAGGCGAACTTCAACGGCATCGTGGCGCAGGATGCGGGCTTTGCCCACGTTGGAGGCGAAGGCCAGCCAACCGCGGTCTTCGTCCATCACCTGTCCTGAAGCCATATAGGCATCAAGAAAGCGGTTCGTCCAGTCCTGCTGATCGAGGCCGATGGCTCCGGCATAGCCGCGCACGATGCCCTTGCTGAGGATGCCGCCGGGAAGCAGACGAAACTTCTCCTGCTCCAGCGCCATCAGGTGCCGCTGGCTGATTTTGGTTTCGGCGGTGATCTGTTCCAGCGCAATGCCGCGGGACATCCGCTCCTTGCGCAGGTCTTCTCCAAATTTGCCCATCGCTACCGGTAACAGGTGAATTCCTGGAAGTGAACACCTCAACGATAAACCGGGCTTTCGTTTCCGTCAAAGCGGAATGATGCCCTATTTGACGGTTTGTGCCGAGGGGTATCCGGATTGGAACGAGTAACCGGGCCCTGGGTCCGGCAAACGGCTGCACGGGACAGTTAACCCGGCCGCACCGGCTGAGGCTGTTACCCTGAAATCGGAGGATTTTCAGGCGAATATAGCCCCTCCGCGTTACGGGAGCAATGCTCGGGAATGAATAAGCTCATCTTCGCCAATCTGCTGCAAAGGCCGGTGCGTTCCATCATCAGCGTATTCGCCGTGGCCATTGAGGTCATCATGATGCTGACCATCATCGCAATTATGATGGGGCAACTGACCGGCCAGAAGCGGATGAACAACGGTATCGGCGCCGATCTGATTGTGCGCCCCAGCAACGCCATGGTCTTCAATGGGGTCAGCGGCGCGCCGGTGTCAGCAAAGCTGGCCACATTTCTCGGGACCCTGCCGCACGTGACTGTGGCCTCCCCGGTGATCACCAACCTCTCCATGAGCGATGGGCTGGAGGTGCTGTGGGGGGTCGATTACCCGACCTACAGCCAGTTGAGCCCCTTCGTGTTTATGTCTGGCGGCCCGATGAAGGACCCTTACGATGTGATCGTGGACGATGTTTTTGCGGCCTCCGGGCCGGGCCATCACGTGGGCGAAACGATACTCATTCTCAAACGCCCCTTTCGCATCAGCGGCATCTTCGAGCACGGCAAGGGCGGGCGCAAACTGATCTCCATTACCACGATGGGCGAATTGACAGGCTCAGAGAACAAGGCCTCGGCTTTCTATCTAAAGACTGACAAACCGGAAAATATTCCTGTAGTCACGAACGAGATTCATGCTGTAAACGGCCTGGGAAACTTCCAGGTGATGACCATGGATGAGTGGTATTCGCTGATGACGCCGGATCGTATTCCGGCCTTGAATATCGCCATGCGGGTAGTGATTGGCATCGCGGTAATCATCGGCTTCATGGTCATATTTCAGTCGATGTATACGTCGGTTCTCGAGCGTACGCGGGAGATCGGCATTCTCAAGTCAATGGGCGCATCCAATTTGACCATTGTGGGCGTGGTGGTGCGCGAGACAATCGTGCTGGCCGTAGCCGGTGTGCTGGTCGGCGTGGCGGTTTCCTTTGCTGTGAAGGCCGCTCTTATGCAGAAGTTCCCATCGCTCTATTTGGATATGAACGCGGCGTGGGTGCTTCGGGGTACAGCGATCGCCTTTGTTGGTTCGGTATGCGGCGCCCTCTATCCCGCCTGGATGGCGGCGCGGAGGGATCCCATCGACGCGCTGGCATATGAATAATCTGTGAATTGACTTTCCTGTTGGATGGGTGCTTCCTGCTTGCCGCCGGAGAAGCATCAGTTATCCACAGTGTTTGCACAGATCTCGCCAATTCCGGTGGAAAACCGGTCATCATTTATAGATTATTCATGTCAGAATCGTCATTTCCTTATTGGATTTTCCGACAATAGCGCTCAAGCTATTGGTGAGATGCAGCTTCCCGTAAGACCATGCCTGCACCTCAACGCCGAAAAATCCCAGCAATTGTGAGGAAAATATGAATCAATTCTGGAGGAGTGTCGCGCGGTGCGGCCTGGTGGTTGTGGCCGTCCTTGTTTGCACCTTGTCTGGCCTGGCCCAGCAAACTTTGGGATCAGTGAACGGCACCGTGCTTGACCCGTCGGGAGCCGCAGTGGGCGGCGCATCCGTCATAGTGAGCAACGCTTCAATCAACGTCACCGAGTCCACCACCACGCAGAAGAGCGGATTCTTTCAAATCTTCAACCTTCCCGTCGGAGACTACGTAGTGAAGGTTAGCCGCGATGGATTTGAATCAGAGGAACTGAAAGGCATTGAAGTTCTGGAAGCGCGCGCCACCACCGTGAATGCAACTCTAAAGGTGGGATCGGCCACGTCATCGGTGATTGTTACCGGGACCCCGCTGCTGAACGCCACGGACGCCACGAATGGCTACACGATGGATGCGGCGCAGATTGAGCTCACTCCCCTGGCCACCGGCAGCTTCACCCAACTGGCCGTACTTTCGCCGGGCGTGAACGCGGAGTTGCTCAGCGGCATCAACACCAACGGCGGCCTGGGCAACCAGAACATCTGGGCCAACGGCCAGCGCGCCACGTCCAACACCTTCCAGGTGAACGGCGTGGATACGAGCAACCTCTTCAACGGCATGACCTCGAGCGGCCTGACCTCGCAGCGTTACAACTTCAACATCGGCGGCGGCAGCACCTCCGGCACCTCGAACGCCGGCGCCGGACCGGTCGGCGGCGCATCGCCTATTGGAACTTCGGTATACGGCTCGGTTGGCAATAGCCTGCCTTCGCCTCCGCCGGAGTTTCTGCAGGAATTGCGCGTGAATACCTCGATGTACGACGCCCAACAGGGAGCCACAGCGGGCGCGCAGATCGACGTCAATACCAAGACTGGCACCAACAACTGGCATGGGCAGGTGTACGGAACCTTTGCCAACAACTCTTTGAACGCATCGCCCTTCTTCTTCAACCAGGAGTACGACCTTGCACAGCAGGGCGTGGGCTCATTTCCTGTGTCGATGGTTAACCCGGCGCTGCATCGCTGGACGACCGGGGGGGCGGTCGGCGGGCCGGTGCTGAAGAACAAGGTATTCTTCTATGTCGCCTACCAGCATCTCTACGATTCCGACCAGTCTACCGGCTTCTCGCAATTCACGGTGCCCACGGCGCTCACCAACGATGCCAGCTCGCGCACAATGGCGGGTCTGCAGGCCGTGGCTACCACCTGGAATAACGGCATCCCCTTTAGCGGCTCAATCGACCCTGTTGCGTACGCCATGATGAATGCCAAGCTACCCGATGGGAGCTACCTGATTCCGGGCAATCAGGCGCCGTCGCAACCGTATTTGTACGGGGTTCCCAACGTAAATCTGATCGGCACTTCATTGATGACCGGCGATATGGCTTATGGAGCTGTGGACTACGACATCAACAGCAAGGATCGCATCGGGGCCAAGTACTACTTTCAGGACGATCCTGTAACGCAGCCGTACAATTTTTCCAACACCGGCGGCTTTCCTACCTCGCAGAAAAATGGATCGCAGGTGGCGGCCATTGACAATACGCGCATTATCGGCAGCCATCTGAACTGGGAGCAGCGCGTGGGTTTTGCGCGCCAGGGATCGTACAGCTACTTCACACAGACGCTCACGAATCCGGGTGGCCCTGCAAATTTCGGCGTTGGCGGAAGCAATAGTTCCGGCATAGCTTTGATTTCTGGATTGCCGGGGATGTTGCTGGGGCATTTTCCCAGTGCTCAGAACGATTCTCCGGGAGTAAAAGTCGGCCCCTTCAGTTCCTTCGCCAATACCGGGTTCTTTCAGAACCGCATCAATCCTTCCAGCAACCTGATCTTCGCCAAAGGGAGTCACACCATCGTGGCCGGCGGCGGCTACAGCTACACTCAGTTGAATATCGCCAACAACCGCGACGGAGTTGCGCAGGTGACGACCAAGAACTTCGAGACCTTTTTGGAAGGTGAATCGTACTCATCCAACGTGCTGGATTCCATCGCTACTCCGCCTGCTGTACCGGCACCAGTAAACGAAGCGGATCGGTATTACCGCACCACTGAGATCGATGCCTACGCTCAGGACAAGTGGCAGGCGCGGGCCAACCTGAGCATTACCGCCGGAGTGCGCTATGACTACCACGGCGGCATGACCGAGAAGAACGGCAACATATTTAACTTCGATCCTGCGCTTTATAGCGTGACGGGCACCACGACCACCGGCTTTACAGTGAACAATTCGGGGTTTGTGGTTGCCGGCAACAACAAGCATTTTCCCAGCGCCGGGGTCAGCGATTCAACTCTGACCGGACGTCAGTGGGGCATTTCGCCTCGTGTCGGCTTCGCATGGTCTCCCAAGTTCGACAATGGCAAGCTGGTCGTCCGCGGAGGCGGGGGGATGTACTTTGATCGCGGCGAAAATCTGCAGTATCTGTCGCAGCCGGCAGGCGCCGGCTATGGTGGCCCATTCGGCGTCACCGAGGCGGCTCCGCTGGCCGCCTATGTGGTAGGCGTTGGGTCTACTCTGGAGGATCCCCTAGGTTCACCATCCTTCGTCGCGCCAACATCGAATCCCGCCGTCATGAATCAGGTGTTGCAGACGACCCTGAATACCCTGACGGGCTCCCCATCTTCGGGCTATTACGCTCAGTTTGGCGCGAATTGCGGGGGCGTCCAGAACCAGGAAGGGTATTTCCTCTGCCCATCCGCGCTGAACTTCGCCGCCTATAACAAGAAGAACGTGCTGCCCTACACCATCAACTACACCCTGAACATCCAATGGCAGCCGGTCAATAATGTGGCTGTGACCGTCGGCTACACCGGCAATCGCGGCCGCCATGCTGTCATTCCCCTTCCTTTCAACCAGCCGGGCTTCGCCACAACAACCAATCCGATCTGGGGCGAGACGAGCAGCTACGGCTTCGAGGTGCTGAACCAGAACTCGATGAGCGACGGATACGATTACGATCCCATCCCCGGTGAGCCCTGGAATTGTGAGGACGGCGGCAATACCGACTTCCGCGCGCCTTATATCGGCTATAGCCCCAGCGCCACGCTCTTTTCGACGGTGGGCAACTCAGCTTACGACGCCTTGGAAACGCACCTCGAAAAGCGCCTCTCGCATCACTTCATGGCCGGCGCCAGCTACACCTGGAGCCACACCCTCGACGAGCAGAGCGACATCGGTTTGTTCTTTACCGGAAACAGCACCGCAACGCTGCGCAACTCCTGGGCTACCTCCGACTACAACCGCACCAATGTCTTCAGCGCAAACTTCCAGGTTATTTCGCCCAACTTTGCCAAGCCCCACACAATTGCGTCCTATTTCGCAAACGACTGGAGCCTGACGGGCGTGGGCATCATGCAAAGCGGCGAACCGTACTCGCTCTATGAGTTTTACGGCGCGGTGGCCAGCATCAGTTACGGAGACTTTCCGAATCTGTTGAACCCGGTGCTGGGAGTCAAAAATCCCGGCAACGCCAAGGCAAACCTGACCGGAAACTCAGGCAAGGACCGCGGCACCGGCGGCAGCTACATTCCCACCATCGATCCCACCCAGATTGACATCAACTATCTTTCGCCGGGCACCGACGGCATTCCTACCCAGGTGGGAAGCAATCCCGCGGACATCTACGAAACGGACTTCGCTCCCACCGGACAGCGCAACCTCTTCCGCCAGGCACACCAGTACCGGCTGGATCTCTCCATCCGCAAGAACATCCATGCCTCGGATAAGTTTAATGTGCAATATGAATTCAACATCTTCAACGTCACCAACACCACTAGTCTGGATGTGCCGCAGGATCAGGGGCAGATTCGACAGAACTCGGCCTGCTCAGTTAGCGCAACGCTGGCGGGCAACAACTGCTCACCCGGCCAGTACTACTACGTGAACTACGGACAGATCGTCACCAGCAACAACCCGGCCGATCAGCAATCGGCTCTGGCCAATCTGGATGAGCCGCCCTATTCGAACGGGACGGGCGCGGGGCTTACCGTTCCTTTATTTATCCCTGTTGGCGCCGCGGGAAGCTGCGAGCCGGGAGGGTCGAACGTCACTCCTCAGGGATGCCCGAATAACGTCGCAAACTTTGGCTCCGTCACCAATACCATTGGCAGCAACCGCATTGTGACTATGGGTCTACGCGTGAACTTCTAGCCTTGCCGAACTGGCGAGATTTTCTGATCGGGGTCCCTTCTGGGGCCCCGGTATTTTTTGTGGCGGAGCAGGTATAACCTTCTTGTAATCTTAAAGTTGACTCCGTTTTCTGGCGGCAGGGTGCGCGAGCCGTTCGAGGCGGAAAAGCAGACATCTGGCTGCTAAAAGATAAAAGTATTCATTCCAGCCGAATAGAGGGCGAAGGCCCCCTGCAACTGCCCAAATCGGTCCAATCCCGGAACAGTAGCCGGGCCGGAAATCCTGTGACTGCAATCACTCGACAGTGCTGTGTACGGATGATAGCCTTGCCATGGCTTTCCCCCAGTGATAAGTGGGGTTGCATATCTCCGGAACCATCCGCGTTTCGGACCAAAACTTCAAGTTCGGAGGATTTGTGGCACAGTATTGGGTGTATTTCTCTCTGCTCGTGAGCGCATGTTCGCTCGTGGCAGCATTCTACTTCGCGCGGTTTGTCATTGGCTCGGAGATTCGTACTTCTGAAATGCAGAAGATCGCCGCAACCATCAAGGTCGGCGCCGGGGTATTTCTGAAGCGTCCGTATAAAACCATGGCGGCCATTCTGGGCCTGCTGCTGCCCGCTTTTGCCGGTGCACAGGAACAAGGCGCCGGAGGCGAAGCCAACCTGACACTGCCGGATTTGTCGAGCGTGGATTTTCTCGGCATCAACGGGCACTCCCTGCTGATGATCGGATTGCTGTTCTGCGTCGGCGGCTTGCTGTTCGGCCTGGCGATCTATGTGCAGCTAAAGAACCTGCCGGTTCATCGCTCCATGCGCGAAATCTCCGAACTGATCTATGAGACCTGCAAGACGTATCTCATCACGCAGGGCAAGTTCATTCTTCTGCTCTGGGCTTTCATTGCGGTCATTATCTCGATGTACTTTGGCTGGCTGAAACCGGTGGGAAATGTTGCGGTGACCCTGCCCATTATCCTGGGGTTCAGCCTGGTCGGCATCGCGGGCAGCTACGGCGTGGCCTGGTTCGGAATTCGCGTGAACACATTTGCGAACTCACGGACGGCATTCGCGGGATTGCGCGGAAAACCGTATCCATGCTTTGCCATTCCGCTGAAGGCGGGCATGAGCATCGGCATGTTGCTGATCTCGGTCGAACTGCTGATCATGCTATGTATCCTTCTGTTCGTCCCGGCTAATTACGCCGGCCCTTGCTTTATCGGTTTCGCGATTGGCGAATCGCTGGGCGCCGCGGCGCTGCGTATAGCCGGCGGCATTTTCACCAAGATTGCCGACATTGGCGCCGACCTGATGAAGATCGTATTCAAGATCAAGGAAGACGATGCGCGCAACCCGGGCGTCATCGCGGACTGCACGGGCGACAACGCGGGCGATTCGGTTGGCCCCAGCGCTGACGGCTTTGAAACCTACGGCGTCACCGGTGTGGCCTTGATTACCTTCATTCTGCTGGCTGTCAAGAGTCCCATGACGCAAGTGCAGCTGCTGGTATGGATCTTCGTCATGCGCGTGGCCATGCTGGTCTCCAGCTCAGGTGCGTACTTTCTCAATGGCATCATTGCTCGCATCAAGTATGCGAAGTCCGACGACATGAACTTTGAGGCTCCTTTGACCTCGCTGGTGTGGATCACCTCCATCGTTTCCATCGCTCTTACCTACTTCGTCACCTACCTGATGATTCCGAATCTCGGCGACGGAACGCTCTGGTGGAAGCTGGCTTCGATCATCTCCTGCGGAACGCTCGCCGGGGCGATCATCCCCGAATTGGTCAAGGTATTCACTTCCACCAGTTCGAGCCACGTGCAGGAAGTTGTGACTTCGGCGAAGGAAGGCGGAGCCTCCCTGGGAATCCTCTCGGGATTGGTGGCCGGCAATTTTTCAGCCTACTGGCTGGGATTGAGCATGGTTGGCCTGATGTCAATGGGCTACTACTTCAGCACTGGACCGTCGATGGATACCCTGATGCTGGCTCCAGCGGTGTTCGCATTTGGCCTGGTCGCGTTTGGCTTCCTTGGCATGGGACCGGTTACGATCGCCGTGGATTCCTACGGACCGGTCACCGACAACGCACAATCGGTCTACGAGCTTTCGTTGATCGAAACGATTCCCGGCATCGAAGCTGAGTTGAAGAAGGACTACGGCATCGACGCGAAGTTTGAACGCGCAAAATACCTTCTGGAAGCCAACGATGGAGCCGGCAATACCTTCAAGGCTTCTGCAAAGCCGGTGCTAATCGGCACCGCCGTGGTGGGCGCAACAACGATGATCTTCTCGATCATCATGGCTCTTACCGACGGACTGACACATGGCAAAGAGAACCTCTCTCTGCTGCATGCGCCATTCCTGCTGGGGTTGATCACCGGTGGCGCGATGATCTACTGGTTCACCGGAGCTTCAATGCAGGCGGTTACCACCGGCGCTTACCGCGCGGTGGAGTTCATCAAGGCGAACATTCACCTTGAAGGCGCAGAGAAGGCGTCGGTTACCGACAGCAAGAAGGTGGTGGAAATCTGCACCAAGTACGCGCAGAAGGGAATGTTCAACATCTTTCTCGCCGTCTTCTTCGCAACGCTTGCGTTCGCGTTCGTTGAGCCGTTCTTCTTTATCGGCTACCTGATCTCGATTGCAATCTTCGGACTGTACCAGGCGATCTTTATGGCCAATGCCGGTGGCGCCTGGGACAATGCGAAGAAAGTTGTCGAAGTCGATCTGAAACAAAAGGGGACGCCTCTGCACGACGCAACCGTGATTGGGGACACCGTCGGTGATCCGTTCAAAGACACCTCGTCGGTGGCATTGAACCCGGTGATCAAGTTCACGACCTTATTCGGATTACTTGCTGTCGAACTTGCAGTGACGCTCACCAAGAGCAATCCGGTGCTCACGGAAGTGCTGGCCGTCGCATTCTTCCTGGTATCGGTGTTCTTCGTGCATAAATCGTTCTATGGCATGAGGATTGAAACCAAGGAAAGCAACTAATTCCTGACTGGCGGACACAACCAAACCGAACGGCCCTGTGGAGTTTGCACGGGGCCGTTTTGCTTATGGGCAGGATTATTCGGCTTTTGGATTTGCTTTGGCAACCGCTGTCAGACTTTGCCGTTGCCGGCCCTCTTCATCGAAGTTTGCGGGGTTGAGCCAGGCTTCAAATGCTCGTTTTCGGGCTGGCCACTCGTGATCGAGCATTGAGAACCAGGCTGTATCGCGGTTCTCGCCTTTAATCACCATGTGCTGGCGGAAGATGCCTTCAAAGGTGAATCCCAGGCGCAGGGCGGCGCGGCGGCTGGGCTCATTTTTGGCATTGCACTTCCACTCGTAGCGGCGGTAGCCCAACCGGTCAAAGACGTATGAGGCCATCAGGAACATGGCTTCAGTGGCTGCTGTGGTGCGCTGCAAGCCCGGCGTCAGCAGAATGTTGCCCACCTCGACCACTCCCTGAGCAGGCTCCATGCGCATATAGCTGGCATAGCCGGCTGGCGTTCCGGTAGCCGCGGGCACGATAGCAAGAAAAACCGCTCCCGCGGCCGACTGTTTCTCCTCGATGGCCCGGAGCAGATCGGGCTCGGTGGCGTAGGGGCCGTCGGGTAGCCAGGCCCACAGCTCATCGTGCCCGTTGACCGCCTGCCAGAGGGCTGCAGCGTGGCGTGCCGCGTCGAGCGGCTCAAGGGTGACGGTCCGGCCGCGGAGGGTTACGGGAACGGGCGCGGGAACAGGTTTCCAGTTCAGCGGGGATGGATTGGTGGCGGACACCAATCCAGCCTATCAGCCGAAGTACGCTTGGCGTCTAAACGACATTCCTTCGAAATCCGTACCGAATCTCCACAATTGCACAGGAACGCTGCCAAACTGCACAGTCCTTGCATCTTGTTCTCTGCCTCGGCGAGGGCTAGGCTTGAATAGGTGAGATTACGGGGCGCAGATCTCGGGTGCACAGAAATTGAGGCAGAATCGGGGGCTGCAGAATCCGCCCTGTAAAAGGCTGTTTTGAGCTTTCCACAGGCGATTGCCAATGTTTAGCAACCAGATGCCCTGAATGTGGGCTAAATACAAGATATTGTGGTTTCTTGTTGACATGTACCACAGACAGCGGTATTTTTTCATCTGCGGCTGTAATCGGATTGTAACTAACTTCGGCGTGAAGAACCGCTGGCAGCCGTCAAAAAAAGAGATTCGCAGCAGCTTTTGTCCCCGTTTCCGGTTCTTTGTCAAAAGATTAAGCCCACCAGCCTCCAGGCTGCAGCGCGCCCGGACGGGGAGTAGTATTCACCATTTTTTTCGATTGAGGAGATTCCATGAGCGAGACCCAAATACAGACTTCTGCTACTTCCCAGCAGCCTTCCTACGCCCAGAACGGACTGATGTTTTCCCGCCGGTATTCCACGGAGGGCGTATCCCCGTACGACGATTTCCAGTGGGAAAAGCGTACAGCGTCCATCACCGACGCCAAGGGCAACACCATCTTTGAGCAGAAGGATGTTGAGGTTCCCGTCGACTGGTCGATGACCGCCACCAATATTGTGGCCTCGAAGTACCTGCATGGAAAGCTGGACACGCCGGAGAGGGAAACCAGCGTGAGGCAACTCGTGGGGCGCGTTGCGGAAACGGTTCGCGACTGGGGCCTGGCCGGCGGCTACTTTTCCACCCCCGAAGATGCGACTGTCTTCCACGACGAATTGGTGCATATGCTGCTGGCGCAAAAGGTGGCCTTCAATTCGCCAGTGTGGTTCAACGTGGGCTGCGACCGCCTGGAGCCGGATGCGGCAGGGCAGAACTGGCACTGGAACCCGGCCACGGGCAGCGTCGTCCACGGGGCGACGGGCTACCATAATCCGCAGTGCTCGGCCTGCTTTATCAACTCAGTGGAAGACTCGATGGGCGGCATCATGGACCTGGCGCGGACCGAAGCCCTGCTGTTCAAATTCGGCTCGGGCACGGGAACCAATTTCAGTTCGCTACGTTCCAGCAAGGAGTCAGTTTCAGGCGGAGGGACGGCCAGCGGCCCCTTGAGCTTCATGCGCGGGCTCGACGCCTTCGCCGGGGTCATCAAGTCCGGCGGCAAGACCCGCCGCGCGGCCAAGATGGCGATTCTTGACGTGGACCACCCCGACATTCTTGACTTCATCAACTGCAAGGCCAGCGAAGAGGCAAAGGCCCACACGCTGATCAAGGCCGGCTACGATGGGTCGGGCCCGGACTCGGAAGCGTTCTCGTCGATTTTCTTCCAGAATGCCAACAACTCCGTGCGCGTCAGCGACGAGTTCATGCATGCCTATGAGAGCGACGGCGATTTCACTACCTATACGGTGAGGGACCACAAGCCGGTGGATACTTTCAAGGCGCGGGATATCATGCATAACATTGCCGAGGCCACCTGGCTGTGCGGTGATCCGGGCATGCAGTTCGATACCACCATCAATCGCTGGCACACAGCGAAAAATACCGCGCGCATCAATGCATCGAATCCTTGCTCGGAGTATATGTTCCTGGATAACTCGGCCTGCAACCTGGCCAGCTTCAATCTGATGAAGTACGTAACCCCGGCCGGCGTCTTCGACATTCCCGCCTATCGGCACTCGATCTCGATCGTCATCACGGCCATGGAGATCCTGGTGGACAACTCGGGTTACCCCACGGAGTCCATTGCTCGCAACTCCCACGACTACCGTCCGCTGGGGTTGGGGTACGCAAATCTGGGCGCGCTGCTGATGGCCTTCGGCCTGCCGTACGATTCGGCGGCGGGGCGCGATTTTGCCGCGGTTCTCACGGCCATTATGTGCGGCCAGGCCTACCTGCAGTCGGCCATCATCGCGGCTAACTGTCCCACGCTGGCCTCGGCCACTCCGCTCACCGCATCGGTGGAGCGGCTGGGCGGAGCCTGCCCCGGTTTTTACGTCAACCGCGAGCCGTTTCTTGACGTGATACGGATGCACCGCGCAGAAGTGAACAATATTGGAAAAGCAAGCGCAAGCGATCCCTTCAGCGTGCCGCAGCTCGATGCCCTCATCGACTCAAGCCGCGAGTGCTGGGATATGGCGCTGCTCTACGGTGAGCGCTACGGCTATCGCAACTCGCAGACCACGGTGCTCGCACCCACAGGAACGATCGGCTTCATGATGGACTGCGACACCACCGGCGTTGAGCCTGACCTGGCGCTGGTGAAGTACAAGAAACTGGTGGGCGGCGGAATGATCAAGATCGTCAACAACACCGTGCCCGCAGCGCTGTTCAAGCTCGGCTATTCGAACGACGACGTGAACGCCATCGTCAGCTATATTGACGCGACGGGAACGATCGAAGGCGCGCCGGGCATCAAGCCGGAGCACCTAGCGGTCTTCGATTGCAGCTTCAAGCCGTCCAAGGGCACGCGCTCGATCCATTACATGGGGCACATCAAGATGATGGCGGCCACGCAGCCGTTCCTCTCCGGCGCAATCTCCAAGACCGTGAACCTGCCTCAGGACGCCAGCGTGGAAGACGTGGCCGAGGCCTACGCCGAAAGCTGGAGGCAGGGAATCAAAGCTGTTGCCATCTATCGCGACGGCTCCAAGGGAACACAGCCGCTGAACACCAGCATGGACCAGAAGAAGGAGCCTTCGGTTCTTGACGTTGCCGCTTCGCGCGTACTGGTTCATCTAGCCGCCGGACAAAAAGCCGCGGAGATCGACGTGAAGGCTCTGGAAGCCAAGCCGGGCGAAAAGCTGGAGGTGAGCGCGAAACAGGTCTTGGCCGCAGCCGCGTCCTTCCAGCGTGCGTTGGAGGAGATTGCCGAAGCCGCAGCCGTACCGGTACTCACGTCCTCGGCAGCGCTTGAGAGCGTACAGGAGCCGATCAAGGATGCGGCGCAGGATCTGAATGGGCCGCCTCGCGCCGTTCGCCACCGGCTCCAGGACGAGCGCGCCTCCATCACCCACAAGTTCTCCATCGCCGGCCACGAGGGCTACATCACTGTGGGTCTCTATCCCAACAGCCAGCCCGGCGAAATCTTCATCAAGATGGCCAAGGAGGGCTCGACCGTCTCCGGGCTGATGGATGCCTTCGCCACCTCCATTTCGCTTGCCTTGCAGCACGGAGTACCGCTCAAGGTGTTGTGCGAAAAGTTTGCCCATACCCGCTTCGAGCCTTCGGGCTGGACCGGCAACGAGCAAATCGGTTACGCGAAGAGCCTGATGGATTACATCTTCCGCTGGCTCAATCTGCGCTTTCTCTCCGGCACGCAGTTAACTTTGTTTGTGGGCATGGGCCAGCAGGTTTCGCAACTGCCTGCCTCGCCCAGCCTGATTCCTGAAAACGAACAAGACGAGGACCCGATGGCATCGCAGAACAACCTGGCCCGCCTGGCCGAGGAGGTTGCCAAGCGGCTGAAAGAGGTAAGCGGCCACACCGGCAATCCGGGCAATCCGGGGTCCGTGGGCGGCAGCGCTCGCGAGGCCAGCTACGATGAATACGGATCGCAGATTGGATTCGACGCGAAAGGGTCCGCGTCCGCGAGTGCGTCCCAGTTGAAAGACCGCGGCGTTTACCACGCCTCAGACGCCATGCGTGAAATGTACGAGATGGGCGACGCTCCCAGTTGCAGCGTTTGCGGCGCCATCATGGTACGCAACGGCAGTTGCTACCGCTGCATGAGCTGCGGCTCAACCAGCGGCTGCAGCTAGAGCGAAATTTCTGCTGCTGTAAACACTTGTGGGTGCACCCATAAGGTGAAAGTTTGACCGCATAAGGTGAAAGTTGACACCCCATAAGATGAAAGTTGTGGTTCACGCTTGAGGCTGAAGTCGATAACCCATAGGAACGAAGTCGTTCCCAAATTGGT
>Ga0182014_10003737_pt1 | contig 18049 bp, 11 predicted proteins | sample 612S2DmetaG_FD_120489 | JGI IMG/M metagenome (GOLD analysis project Ga0182014, IMG submission 120489) | Permafrost microbial communities from Stordalen Mire, Sweden - 612S2D metaG | ecosystem: Environmental > Terrestrial > Soil > Wetlands > Permafrost | place: Sweden: Stordalen | collected... | reverse complement strand
GAGAGCCTTGGCCAGGTCAGCGGCCTTGGACTGATCGCGGCCCATGACCTCGACGGTGTTGCCGCCCGCTACCGCCAGCGTGCCGATGGTGCGGGCCATGTTCCCGGTGCCGATGATGCTGATGCTGCTCATGAGATGTCCTGTCCTGGCTGTGCGTTGTCCGGTTTAGATGGCGGTGGTGCCGCCGTCGGCGACGAGTTCCATGCCGTTGACGTAGCTGGAGTCGTCGGAGGCGAGGAAGAGGGCGGCGGTGGCGATTTCGTCGGGGTGGCCCATCTGGCCGCGGGGGATGAGGGACTCGAACTGGCGCTTGGTGGCCTCGTCGAAGAGTTCTTCCTGCTTGGCGGTGGCGACCTGGCCGGGGGTCAGGACGTTGACGCGGATGCGGCGGTCCTTGAGCTCGTTGAGCCAGACGCGGGCCCAGGCCTGCTGGACGGCCTTGCTGCCGGCGTAGACGCTCCAGCCGGGGAAGGCGCCGAGGGAGGCGTTGGAGCCGGTCATGAGGATGGAGCCGCCGTCGTTGAAGAGCGGGAGGGCCTTCTGGACGGTGAACAGGGTGCCGCGGGCGTTGAGCCCGAACCAGGTGTCGAACTGGGCCTCGGTGATCTCGCCGAGCGGGGCGGGCTCGCCGCCGCCGGCGCTGGCCCACAGCACGTCGAGGCTGCCCTTCTCCCGCTTGACGGTGTCGTAGAGGCGGTCCAGGTCGTCCAGGTCGGCGGCGTCGCCCTGGACGCCGGTGACGTTGCGGCCGATCTGCTTCACGGCCGCCTCCAGGGCGTCCTGGCGGCGGCCGGTGATGAAGACGTGCGCTCCCTCGTCGACGAACAGCTTCGCGCCGGCCAGCGCCATGCCGGTGGTGCCGCCGGTGATGACCGCTACCTTGCCGTCAAGCTTTCCCATGGTCGCTCCCTTGGGTCGGTGGTGCCGTGCGCACCTGGGGTGACGGTGTTATGTACACCGCTCTGTGTGCTTACGGTACCGGACCGGCGGCCGGGATGCAAACTATGTACACCGGTCGTTACCCAGCTGGGGTACCATGGACGCATGACGGAGGTGGAGAAGGGCCCCAAGGGCCGCCGCCGCGGCCGGGGCGCCCGCGAGCGCATCCTCAGCGCGTCCCAGCAGCTGTTCCGCGAGCAGGGCATCAACCGCACCGGCATGGACCAGCTTTGCGCGGCGGCCCAGGTGTCCAAGCGCACGGCCTACCAGCACTTCACCGGCAAGGACGAACTCGTCGCCGAGTACCTGCGCCGGTTCGACCCCTCCGTTCTGTCCGGCGTGCTCGACCGCACCGACCTCACGCCCCGCGAACGGCTCCTCGCCGCCTTCGACATCCCCCCCACCACCCCCCTGTGCCCCTACATCGCCGCCGCCGTCGAACTCCACGACCCCCAGCACCCCGCATCCCAGTACGCACGCGACTACAAGAAAGCCGTCGCCGCGCGGCTCGCCGACACCGCCCGCGAAGCCGGCGCCGCCGACCCTGAACAGCTCGGCGAGCAGCTCGCGCTGCTCATCGACGGCGCCGCGGCCCGCACCCGGGTCCTCAACGCCGACGCCTTCCCCACCGCCGCCGCCATCGCCGCCGCCCTCATCGACAACGCCATCCCCGCCACAGCCAGCGATGACCGGCGACGGGAGGAAGTGCCAAGTTAACTTGGCACTCCGCGGCCGGGCCGGACGCGCTGTCGGCCGTGCGGCCGCACCGCCGGTACGCGACATCAGGCAGTGAGCTGGGAACGGCAGCGGCAGCATTCCAGGAGGGCATACGGCGTGCCTTCACGGAGGGTCCCGGCCTGATTCCAGTAGGTTGCGGGCGTGGCTGGTGCTATGGACGGTGAGTGGTCGCTGTACTGGACCTCACGCGGGCGGCCCGTGTCGGAACGCCTGGCGCCGGTGCTCGCCGGATGGGCCGACCTGGACCAGCGTGAGGAGGCTGCGGACATCGGGCCGGGCCACCCGATCCTGATCGACCCGCAGTACCGGCTCGACCCCGTGCTGGCGCGGTTCCTAAGCCGGTCGCGGTTCGCGTGGCTGGCGGAGGGGACCAGGCGGGCATACGCGAAGGACTACCGGCTGTTCTTCTCGTTCCTATGGCAGCGCGGCAGGTACTGGCACGAGGCGGACCCGGTCGACCTGCTGGACTGGGAAGCCTGGCGGCGGCGCGACCAGCAGGTGGGCCGGGGGATCGGCGGCAGCAAGTGGCAGCGTGAGCTGGCGGCCCTGCGGCTGGTCTACGAATGGGCGGAAAAGGAGCGGCGCATCGCGCGCAGCCCGGTCCTGGTCCACCAGGTGCGGCTGCGCGGCGGCGGCACGGCGACGGTCGCTGACCAGGCGCCCCGGGATGTGCGCAGCGCGGACGTGAAGTGGGTGACCCCGCGCACCTACCGGCTGTGGCGGGACATCGGGCTGCTCGGCTACGATGCGGACGGCCAGCCGGACCCGTCGTGGCGGGGCCGCAACGACGGCCGGAACGCGGCGTTCACGGACCTGCTGTTCAGCAGCGGGCTGCGGCTGCGGGAGGGCGGCTGCCTGCTCACCCTGGAGGTGCCCGACGCGGCCGGCGGGCACGGGTACTACGAGGGCACTGTGGCGGGCGCGGTCGCCAAGCGGCGGCAGCGGATGTTCTACGCCTCGGCCGCCGCGCTGCGCCGCGTTGCCGCCTACGCAGCCACCACCCGGGCGGAGGCGGTGCGCCGCGCCCGCCGCCACCGCCGTTACGAGCAGGTCCCCGGCAAGCTGATCGTCACCCGGATCGGCCACGGCACCCGGCCCAGGCTTGCCTGGCGGGACGAGCACGGCCGGGCGGCGGACGTGCCGCTGGGCGCGATCAGCCCTGATGAGCGGATGCGGCTGTTCACCGTGGGCGAGGACGGGCTGGAGCCCTTGTGGCTGTGGCTGGGCGAATCCGGGATGCCGATGGCATACGAGTCGTGGGAGAAGGTATTCGACGCGGCCAGCGCCCGGGTCGCCGCCACCGGCAGCGAGAACAGGGTAAAGCGGACCCCCATTGCCATTTCGCCCCATATGCTCAGGCATTCTTTCGCCCTGCACATGCTGGTAGCGCTACATCACGCGCTTGACCGCCGGTTCGGCCTCACGCCCGAGGAGCGCAAGCACCTGCGGCAGGTCTACGGCGACCCGTGGGTGCTGGTCCGCGACCTGCTAGGTCACAGCAGCGAGCAGACGACCCGGCTGGTCTACCTGGAGCCGCTGAACGGGCTCCAGGTCACCTCGCTGCTGGACTGCGACGAGGACCTCGACACGCTGCTGTCGCGGGTGGCCGCCTCCAGCCGCCTGGTGATCGACGCCGGGCCGGTGGATCCGCTGTGACCGGCGGCCGGCACGCCCGCCAGGCGGCGCTGCCGCCCGCCGGGTACACCCGGGACCGGCAGCCCGGCCCAGGCTCCCTGGTGGTCACGGTGGCCGGGGAGTCCGGCGGCAGCGAGGCCGTCTTCGACTTCAGCGCGCTGCCCGGCCCGCCGGCCCTGCTCGCGGCATGCGCCGCCGGGTTCGCCCGGATGGCCGGCCCCGACCACCCCTGGCGGGCCGCCGCGACTTGCGACAACGGCTACAAGGCGATCCGCGAGTTCCTGCGCTGGGCCGCCGCCCTCGACCCGCCGCCGCAGGCCCCGGACGACATCACCCCGGCGGTGCAGGCGCAGTGGCGGCTGTCCCGCCCCGGCACTGTCTACGGACGGGCCTGCCAGCTGACCGTCCGCCAGTGGCTGCCGCAGGTGCCGGGTATCCCCGCCGCCACCATCGCGGCATCCGCTCGGCGCATCCCGGCCGGCCCCGCTCCTAGCGAGACCGCTTACGCGCGCGAGGAGTTCGGGCAGATCAAGGCCGCCGCGGCACGCACGTTCGGCACGGCGCTCGTCAGGATCAGGGCCGGCCAGGAGCACCTGCTCCGCTGGCAGTCCGGCGACTTCCCCAGGCCCGGGCTGCGCGAGCAGTACCGGCAGACACAGCCCGGGACCGCCGGGTACCTGATCGGCGAGGCGCTCGACGTCCTGCAGCGCACCGGCGACGTCCCGCTCTCCCAGGCGCAGTACCGCAGCGTGACCGCCCGGCACGCCAGGGCACTCGGCGGCGCCGGGCCGCAGCACACCTGGGCCAGGCTGTTCCTGACGATGCCGGAGGCCGCGGCGCTCGCCGTGCTGCTGGTCTGCGACCAGGGCTGGAACCGGTCCGTCCTGGACGCCATGACCGTCCCCGACGACATGCCCGGGGCCGGCGAGGACAGCCTGGACATCTACCGCGCCGGGATCGTCAAGCGCCGCCGCCCGGCCCGCGCCAGGTACTCGTCGGCGAACCTTCCCGACACCGGGCCGGGCAGCCCGGGGCGGCTGATCCGCCAGGCGATCGAGGCGACGCAGCCGGCGAGGATCACCCTGGCGACGCTCGGCACGCCCACGGACCGGCTCCTGGTCAGCCGCCGGGACCAGTTCCGCGGCAGGCAGGACATGTTCTTCCTCGGCGCGCCGCCTGGCGACAGCATGCGCCGCTGGGCGGTCGGTGCCGGGCCGGACGGGGAGCCCTTGCAGGTCAGCCTGCGGCGGCTGCGCCGCACCGTCCAGGTGCTGATCCGCCGTGAGCCGGCCCAGAACAGCCAGCAGGTCCACGAGTCGGCCTACGTGCTCCGTGACCCTGCGGCCCTGCCCGAAGCCGAGCAAGTCACCGCCCAGGGCCTCACCAACGCCGTCAGCCACGCCCGCGCGACCGTGAAGATGCGGATGCTGCTGGAAGCCGGGCCGGGCCAGCTCGCCGCCGGGGCCGCCGGACAGCAGCAGGCGCTGGCGGACGGCACGCTGGACACAGCCACTGGCGCGTGCCTGGACTTCACGAACAGCCCGTTCGGCACGCCCGGGCAGCCGTGCACCGCCTCGTTCCTGGACTGCCTGGCGTGCTCCAACGCGGTCGCCACCAGGCGGCACCTGCCCCGCCTCGCCTGGCTGCACCGCGCCCTGGACGAACTGCGCGCGACCGCGCCCCCGGCGACGTGGGAGCGGGACTGGCAGGCTCACTTCCTGCGGCTGACCAGCCTGCTGGAGGACAACACCGCCGCAGCCGAGCGGCAGGCGGCAGCCCTGACCGCCAGCGACGACGACCGCGAGCTGATCGCCGGGCTGCTCAGGGGGAGGTACAACCCATGACCGCCGCCCCGCTCACCCTCCCCGGAGCCGGCGACAGGGCTTGGCATGTCCCGGCCGGCGCCTCTTTCGTCTGCCCGGACCGACTGCCCGACGGCACCAGCGCGGCTAACCTGTCCCGGTACGGCGACCCGACCTGGGACCTGTCGCCGCTGTCGCGGCGCCAGCATGAGCCGGCCCGCCGGATCAACTGGGACCTGTTCCCGGTCGCGCTGCGCGCCAGCTTCAAGCGCGCCGGATGGGCGCTGGTCAACCTGCCCACCCCCGACACGCTGCTGGAACGCGTGGCCACCTGCCGCGCCCGGCAGCCCGGCACCGGCACCATCGCCAGCACCGCCGAGCACTGGCGCCGCTACGTGGCCTGGCTCGCCGCCCGGGGCGTCACCCGCCTGGCTGACATCGACGCCGTCTGCCATAGCGAGTGGGCCTTGCACGTGGCACGCCTCCCGGTGGCGGGCCGCACCCGCGGGCTGGCGCTGAACGCGGTCAGCGTGCTGTGGGGGATGACGCCGCACCTGCCTGCCGCCGACCGCCTCCCCATGCCGCCATGGGAGGCCGAGGGGCTGCGCCACTACCTTCCCCCGGACGAGGGCCGCAGCGAGAACGGCACCGCCCCGGTCCACCCGGCGGTGATGTCCCCGCTGCTGGCCTGGGCGCTGCGGTTCACCGAGGACTTCGCCGCCGACATCCTCGCCGCCCTCGCCGAGCACGAGCGGCTCCGGTCCCGCATCGCCGCCCGCCACAACCCGGACGCCGCGCCCCGGCTCGCCGCCCTGCTGGACGAGCACGCGCGTACCGGCACCCCGCTGCCCGGCGAGATGATCAAGGGCCGTACCTGCGCCGCCGTCTCCTACCTCGCCGGGACAACCGGCGCGAGCAACACCCAGGCCGGCAACGTGCTGCGCCGCGCCCGGCTCCCGGCCGGCAGCACCGCGCCGCTGGGCACCCCGGTCACCGGGCAGCTCCGCGGAAAGCCGTGGACCGGCCCGATCAGCTACCACCAGGCCCCGGCCCTCGCGCTGCGCCTGAGCGCAGCCTGCCTGATCGTGGTCGCCTACCTCAGCGGGCTTCGCCCCGCCGAAATCCTCCACCTCCAGCCCGGATGCTGCCCCGCGCCCGACGGCAACGGCACCGGGCCGGTCCGCTACCGGCTGCACGGGGTCAAGTTCAAGGCCGCCCGCAACGACGACGGGACCCCCGCCCCCGACGGCGAGACCCGGCAGTGGACCGTGATCCCGCCCGTCCACACCGCCATCGGCATCCTGGAGCAGCTCACCGCCACCAGTCAGCTGTTCCCGCTCCAGCCGCACTGGCTCAACGGGGCGCCGCGCCCGCCACGGCGTCGGCCAGAAGCATTCCGCTATCAAGCCAAGCCGGACGTGACGTCTATGACGAGATCACTGCAAGACCACCCAAATGCCGTCGCAGGGCGGCGGTGCCGCAACACGGCTGAACCTTCCGGGGAACTGTCCTTCCCCGGCATACGGGCCAGTAGCGACGGCGAGGAGGGGCGGCCCGCCGGGCTGGGGGGTGAGCCGGGCCAGGGCGGTGGCGCGGTCCTTTGCACCCATGCCGCCCTTGAGGGTGACCGGGTCGTGCCCGCGGGCGCGGAGGGCGTCGGCGATTGCCTGCAGGTGGCTGGTCCAGTTGGTAAGGACCAGGCAGTTGGCTGAACGGCATCGGCAGGGGTGAATGGTCCGGTGCGTGCCGGGAATCTCGTCCACAGATCTGACCAGCACAGTTGCTCTCCCCGCCGTTGCCCGCGCCTCGCCGAGCCCGGTCACGGCAGCTGGTACTACGGGCACATCGGGGAGTGCGGGAGCGTGCTCTACCTGCATCGGCTGCGGATCCCACGGAGCGCGCAGGCGGGCCAGGTCTGCCTGGCTGGCCCGCCTGATCCACTGCCCGGCCGCGGTGAACCGGTCGTTCCCGGCGGCCGTGAACGCGCGGACCGCGACCGCGACCAAGCAGGCCAGCGGATAGACCCGCCCTTGCCGCGAACGCGAATCGGGCAGCGCCTCCAGCCGCCGCCACGTCCCCGTTGCCAGATTCTCGCCGCCAGGACCGGATCCGACCACGCGCGCAGCCACGCGCGGCAATGCCATCGTGGGCATGCCATACCTCGTTCACGTAGACCTTAGAGACCTACATGATCACGTGGCATGCCCGCGCCCACAAACGGCGCGATACCGCCCTGCCGCCGCTTACCGGACCAATCGGGTAAATCCGGAACGCGCCGGAGCCCTGGGCCCTGGGCCCTGCAATGCCAGGTAAGGCTAATATAGCGCGGAAGTCAGTTATGGTTCTGTGACGATTCTGATGTCATACAGATGGCTGCTTTGCGCGCCTAATTGATGTGGGGTCATCTAACTTGGCGTGGTGAGGGGGATGAATGAGGGTCCTGAAGACATAGATCATGTTGGGACCGATGGTTCGATCCTGAAGCAGGAATCCCGGAGACGGGATCGGCGTTGCGTGTGAATTATTGTGGAGCCTTTGTAAAGGCATGGGCAATGCCGGTCTATGTAGACGAGGATCATTGACGACAGTCCGGGGGAGAAGCGGTGTGCCTTGAGGACCCGCTGGAATCGCGGGATGCACGGTACGAGTTTCCGCGCCTGTCTCCCAACGTAAGCTGCGACGTTCCGTACCATCTTGATGTCCTGCCGGACGGCAGGGAGACGCTGGTCACCGGCGACGTGAAGACCTTAAGTGAGTACTGCCACCGGCAGGGCGACAATCCGTTCGGTTTCCGCGGCACTTGTGGATTGTGCTCGTGCGAGGGGATCATGCGCCAGTTCGGATTGGAGGTCACCGAGGCGGACGTCGTCGCATACGCCATCGCGCACGGATTGTGCTATGTGGAAGGCGACTCAGGCATGCGTGGTGGTAGCACCGTCGTGGAGCAAGTGCGGATTCTGTCCGATTTCGGAGTGCCCGCACATCATGAGAGCACTTGCTCGCTGGAGGATCTAGCGGCGTCGCTGGAGCACGGTCGGGGCGTGATTGTAGCGCTTGATTGCGGTGTCCTGTGGGATGACGCCAACTACTATGACGGCCGGGCCAACCATGCTGTCACGCCCATCGGGGTAGCACGCGACCCTGAGACCGGGCAAATTCAGGGCTTCTACGTGAACGACACGGGCACCGGAGAATCCGGCCGGTTCGTTGACGCCGCCACCATGGACGAGGCCTGGGTGCAACTGGGAGGCACCTGCGTCGTGACGGACCGGGGGCACCTGGCAAACGAGCAGAGGACCGCTTCATGATCCAGCCGTACGAGCAAGCCGCCAAGGAATTCGCCGAGCATCCGCTCCGGACCGCCGAGGTCCCGGTGGAGCACCATATCTCTCACCCGCTGCCCACGCTGCGCTGGGCCCGTCCGGCGTACGCCGGGTTCGCCGGCCCGGCGGTGCGGATCCCCCGGCAGCCGCTGGAGCTGGGAACGCCGGACAGGTGGTGGGCGATCGGCGCCGAGCACGGCCGCCTGCTGGCGTACGGACTGGTTTCCGCGGTTCCGTTCATGGACCTGATGCCGGAGGGCCCGGTGACCGTACCCGCCGCCGGGCGCGCGCTCTCGGCCGTGCGGGAAGACCGCAGGCTGTTCGGCGAGTTGCTGACCGCCATGGCGCCCGCCTTCTTCGCCGGGGAAAGCGGTGACGGCACGGTCCGGGGAGACCTGGCCGAGATACTCAGCCAGGTGCTGCCGGCTGAGGTGATGCCCTGGTACCGGGGCCTGACACCGGATTTCTTCGACTGGCTGGAGCGGTCATGACCATGCAGGACATCAGCGCGATCCTGGACGAGGCGGTAGCGGCGGCGGACAAGTACCACTGGAGTCGGCTGCGCGACTTCGCGGCCGGCCTGCCCGGCGATCATGACCCCGCCGTCCTGCTGCTGGCGTCCGCGGACGCCGAACCCGGGCCGCTGGCCCGGTGGGTGGGCTCGGTCGCTCCCTCGGTGCCGGTGCGGGCGGAATCACTGGAGGCTCTCGCCGGGCGTCCCGAACTGAACCTGCAGGCCAATCGCGTGATCGTCGCGTTCCGATGCGGCGAGTTGCTCACCCCGGAGGCGGTCGACTCCGGCACCCACGTCGCCTCTCGCCCGGCGGGCTCCTACCTGATCGTGATGACCGGTGCGGAACTGATCCGCAGCGAGGATGACCTGGCTCTGGTCCAGCGGAGCATGTGGCGGCTTGTGCTCTCCGAGCACGGTGACGAATGGGCCGGGCAGAGTCTCGCCGAGCACGGCTGCGTGCTGTGGAGCGACGCCGAGCCGGCGGCGTTCCTTGCCGAGCGGATGGCGAGCGACCGGGAGATCCTGGCGACGTGGCTAGCCGCAGAGGTCGATGTGACCGACCGGCTGCGCGCCGAGCGGGTCGCCTGTGCGCTGGACCTGGCCGAGGTACCCGGCGGCCGGCGGCTCGGTGACCTGCCCGACCCGGCCATCGCCGCGCGCCGCCTGGCCAGTGGCCAGGAGGCCGTGATAAAGGGACGCCGCCGGGTTCTCGGCGGCCTGGACGCGGATACGCGGAACGCCGAGCGGGAGATCATCGCCTCCCTCGCCATGCAGGAGCAGGATCTGCTCAACGGGGTCGCTACTTTCATCGCCGAGCATCGCGATGACGTCACCGACGTGGCCGCCGCGCGGGCCCTGGTCGGCCAGTACACGGAGGACGGTCTGAACCGCTGGCAGGCCAGCGCGGAGGCGTCGCTGCGAGCCCAGTCCGAGCGGATCGCGGACAACCTCCGCGATCTGGTGGACGGCATGGAGTGGCAGGTGATCGACCGGGCGGGCGGCCCGTACCCGCGGACGGCCTTCACCGGGTCCAGGCTGGACGCCTCCCTCGCCACCGGCGAGGCGTCGGTTCCCCAGCTCCGGCCGACCGGCAAGAACCAGCTCACGCCGGGGACGGCTAACGTCGTGATCGGCGGCGCCGTCGGTGCCTCGGTGGGAGCAATCCTCGGCGCGGGCGTGGGGTTCGCGCCCGGGCTGATCGCGGGCGCCGCGGGCGCACTCGTGCTCAATCGCATCCTGACCGACCGGAACGTGGAGCACATGGTCGGTAAGGCCAGGAAGTTCATTGCCGCCTGCACCGCCACGGCCCGCGACGCCGCGCTGACGCGGTTCCGGCAAGCCGCTGCGGAGCAGCGCGCCGCGGTTACCGACGCGTTCGACGATCTGGAGCGTGCGCTGACTGACCAGGCCAGGGCCGCGGAGACCGATTCCGGCGCGGGTTTGCTTGCCGGGCTCCGAGAGCGCCTGCGGGCCGCCGCGGCTTAAGCCGGCCCGACTGACCTGACCAACAGGACCCCGGCAAAGGGAGGGATGACATTGTCACACACGGGGGCCAGCTCGCTGGCCGACATGATGATGCGCGGTGTCGAGAAGGCCGAAGCGGAGGCCGACAAGTCCATCGGCGGACTCGCCGAGGTGGCCGGCCGCCTTGACATGCGCGAGACCGAGGCCAAGCTGACAGAAACCGCGCGCCAGCTGCGCTCAGACACCTTCAACCTGATGGTGATGGGCCGTTTCAAGAACGGCAAGTCGACCCTGCTCAACGCCTTGCTCGGCGGGACCACCGCGCCGGTCGACCTGGGCGGCCAGCAGGGGCCGATGGTGGTGGATGACCTGCCAGCTACTGCCACGCTCACCGGCGTGGTCTACGCCGAGCAGCCCTACATCAGGGTGTGGAGCTTCGACGGTACCTCCCAGGACTGGCCGCTCGACCGGTATCTGCGGGAATCAACCCTCGACGTCGACCAGCTGGAAAGCGCGCGGCGGTTCCAGGACATCAGGGAGTTCGAGATGGGCTTCCCCGCCCGGCTCTGCCAGGCCGGGGTGACCATCTACGATTCTCCCGGGCTGGACGAGCACGACGACCGCACCAAGATCACCCAGGACGCGGTGCAGCGCTGCGACGCCGCGGTGCTTGTCTACCGCAGCGACGTCCTCATGGGCCAGAACGAGCTGATGAATGCCACCGACCTGATCAAGGACGGCACGCGGATCTTCACCGTCGTCAACCTGATGAACGCGCGGGCTGCCGATGACCGCCTCAAGGGCTTCGTGTGGAACCGCTACGTGCGGGATAATCAGGGCGGCCCGGCCTGGGACGGGCAGGACGTCGGCTCCCGCGACATCTATTTCGTCGACGCCGAGCATGCCCGCCAGGCGCGCTACCAGGGCGATGAGCAACTGGCCGCCGACTGCGGCCTGGCCGAGCTCGAGCGGCGGCTCGCCGACTTCCTGCTGCGAGAACGCCACCACGTGCACCTGAAGCGCTACGCGACGCAGGCCACCAACCTGACCGAGACCATCGACCAGCACATCGATCAGCGCATCCGGGCCGGCCGTACCGACCAGGCCCGGCTGGCGGAGGCCTTCCAGGCGATGCTGCCCGCGCTTGATGCTCTCCGGGGCCGGCCGGCCAAGCTGCCCCGGCTGTTCAGCCGGTACCGCACCGAGACCGAGTCGGCGCTGGCCGCTAGCTTCACCGCGGAGGTCGGCCGCATCCGCGCGGACCTCCCGGGGCAGCTGGCCCTGGCCGACCTGGGACTCAGCAAGGTCACCGGGGTCTTCCGGCAGAAGCAGGCGGTCGACCAGGTCGCCGAGCTGATCTCCTCCTTCGTCCGCGAGCGCCTGGCGCGATGGGAACAGGACGAGGCCCAGAAGCTGCTGCGGTCCATCCTGGACCGGCTGAACGCGGAGATCGAGGAAGAGATCACCGCGATCGGCCAGGAGTTCGGTGAGATTCACCTGAACCTCACCGGCTGGGAGATCGCCGCGGGCGACAAGCCCATGGTGGGTACCACCGAACGCGTGCTTTCCGCCGCCGCCAGCATCCTGCTCGGCGACGTGGCCGGCGCGGTGGCAGGCGGGTACGCCGGCTGGCGCGGCGCGGCCGGGTCCGTGGCAGGAGCCATCGGGGCCGGTTTCATCCTCGGCATGCTCGGCCTCGGCCTGGCGGCACCGATCGCGCTGCCCGTCCTGCTGGCCGCCACCTTTTTCGGCAGCGCCACCTTCGTCGGCCATGGGCTGGAGAAGCGGGTGAAGGACCACGGCCTCGTCGAGGCGGACAAGATGCTCAGCGGCCTGCCTGCCGAACTCAACCCCAAGATGGCCCAGCAGATCGGGAAGAGCTTCGCGGCGCTGGAAACCGTGGTGACCAGGGAGATCACCGCGGCCATCACGGAGGAGGAGCGGAACATCCGAGAGATGGTCGAGGCCAACCAGCGTGATCAGGCCGACCGCGACCGGATGCTGGCCTCGCTCGAACAGAGCAAGACGGAAGTGGCCGGGCACCTCGCGACCTTGCGCCGGGCGGTCACCATCGCTCAGCAAGGATAAGAAGATGGAACCGGGATCGCTGGCCGCCAGCCTGCCGCCCGGCCTGCTCGACGAGCTGGCCACCTACCACGGCACGCAGGTCAGCGACCACCTGCGTGCCCGGCTGCGGGACATCGGGGAGGCACTCGGCCGTCCGCACGTCACCCTGGTCTTCGGCGGCCACTTCAGCTCGGGGAAGTCGACCATGATCAACACGCTGACCGGCCGGGTGCTCCTGCCCGCCAGCGACTTCCCTGAGACCGGTGTGGCCTGCGTCATCCGCCGCGGGGAGACCGAGCGGATCGTGGCCGATACCAGCGAGGGCCTGATCGAGCTGCCGTTCGGCCCGGATGCCCTGGCCGGCCGGGTGTCCCTGATCGGCCAGGATGGCGGGTACCGGGAGGAGATCGGCCAGGTCAGCCGCATCATGATCACGCTCACCCGGTCCGCCGTCCCACCGGGTGACACCTGGATCGACTCGCCCGGCATCAATGACACCGAGGCGATGACCACCCGTGCCCTCGAGGTCGCCCGCAACGCCGACGCCCTGATCTGGATCGTCAACTCGCGGCAGTCCCTGCCGATGGTCGAGGAGGGGCTGCTGCGGGCCTATATCGCCGAGCACGGGACCGAGGCGGTCGCATTCCTCGTCAACGTGTTCCTGCGCCAGGACACCGCCGGCGAGTGGGACTGGTTTCTCGCCGACCGGTCTGATTACCACCGGGACCGGATCGCCGCGCTGCGGGACGAGGCCGGCTCGTTTCCCGTCGCGTTCATCTCGGCGCGCGCCGCGGGCGCCGATGCCGGGGGTTACGGCGGTCCGGAGGCTCGTGGGCTGCTGGCCGAGCTCAGCGACCCGGGCAGCACCCGGATCCGCGCCGTGCGCCGGCGCAGGGCCGCCGGCGAGCTGGACCGGCTGACCCGCGAGCTCGAGGCGCGGCTACGGCCCGAACAGGCCCGGCTGGCCGCGGACCGGGCCAGGCACCAGCATTGGCAGGCTGAGGTCACCGGACGAACCCGCGCCTTCGAGGCCGACCTGGTGCGGACCATCACCCAGTGCTTCGACCGGTTCCTGCCGGCCGTCGCGCAGGCCGGTGCCACGCTCGCGGCCGAGATGAACAGGGCTCCGCTGCGCCGGGACGACAGCTATAGCGTCCGGCTGTCGGCGCAGTTTGAGTTCCTGGCCAAAGGCCTGGCGCTGGAATTGTTCGAGGCGATCGGCCCATGCGCCGTCAAGCACGGCCGGCGCGACCTGCCCAGCCAGGCCATCGTGGAGTTCCGGGCTCTGCTGCTGCCCAGGTCCGTCGCCATCGTGGTCCCGGACCGCGCGGCCCAGCCGGCCGCGCTCGTTCCCCGCCTGGAGGCCGTGCTTCCGCCGGGCGCCGTTCCCGCCACCGAGCGGATGGTCGGCCGGGTGCGGAAGATCGCCGAGAAGGGACGCCGCACCATCGACGGGGCCAGGGAAGCGGGCAAGGACGGCTCGACCCTGGCCGACCGGGTAAAAAACGCGGCCCAAGGCGCCAACGCCGTGCTCCAGGCTGACCGGCTTCAGGTCCAGGCGGACACGATCGCGGAAGCCGAGCAGGCGGCCAGCCAGATGGCCGGCCAGCGGAGCCGGGTGCATGAGCTGGTGCTGGCTTACTGCGGCCCGGTCGGCACACCGCCGCCAAGGCCGGATGAGGCCCCCGCCCGCGTCCTGTCCACGCTGATCGACCGCCTGCGGCAGCAGGCCCGCGGCTGGGAGCCGGGCAGATGATCGGCGGCGCCGGGCTGGACGTGCAACCCTCCCGCACCATGATGGTGGTACGGGAGGGAGCCCAGCGGCTGCCGGTCGGGGACGGACAGCGCAGGCTGGTGCCCAACGCCCAGATCGGCACACTGTGGGGAAGCCCCGCAGCCGAGGCCATCTTGAGCGGCGGATCCCCGCAGGCCGAGTGGCTTTCCCGGTGGCGCACCGATCCGTGGTCCGAGGCGTTCCTGACCGGCGTGCACGACCGGCTGACCGGATTTCTCGGACAGGTCAGGCCCATTCATTCCAATGGCTACTTCGTGTACCTCAGCACCGGCCCCGACACGCCGGGCAACGCCCTGGAACTCTGTGCCGCCGCGGGTCTCGCCGACACGGTTCCGGTGGAATCGGGCGAGGCCCTGATCTGCCGGTGGCTGGCCGAGTCGGCCGTCGGCGACTGGACAGGCGCTGTCGCCACGGTGGCCTGCGGCGAGAACTGGACGATGGCCACCCCGTACACCGTCGAGCGCTCCGGCGGCCGCATCGTGGTGACCCGGACCGGCGGTTGCGTATCCAGGGCCGTCGGCGGCGGGTCCTGGTGCACAGAACTGGCCTCGAACGTGCTGGAGCGGTGCCGCGAAGGGATCCCGGCCACGGCGCTGCTGCCCCTGCTCGACGGTGTCCTGGAGCTGGCGTCAGCGCTCCGGGACGGGGAGACCACCGAATGGGCCGGGCCGCTGACCGACCAGCTCTTCGCCCCGCTGATGTTCACGCCCCATGAACTGAGCTCGCGGCCGAGCGTGGAACGGGTGACCACCACGGTATGTGAGCTGGTCCGGGCGACCTCGGCACCCGACCTGCTGATCGTGGGCGGCCCATGCGCGGTCTGGCCGTTTATCCCAGATGCGCTGCGCGAGCTCGCGCCACTGTGGCAGAGCAGGGAACCGGAACAGGATCTGGCCGTCGGCGCGGCCTGCTGGCCGGTGCTGCAGCCGTTTTTCTCCGGCGTCCCCGATCCGGCCGTGCTGAGCGGCCACGCGGCCGAACCCAGCGTTCAGACCACGACCGATTCCCAGGCCCCGCAGCCGCCGTGGCTGCGCTGACCGGCCTGGGACCGCCGCCCGCAAGGAAGGCGTCCTGATGAGCGACGACATCGGCCCCGCCGCGACCGAAGCGGTCCCGGCTGCCCCTGAGACCTTCAGCGAGACGATGCCGCGGCTGCTGATCTCGCTGCTCGAACGCCGTTATCTCGCCGACTTCCAGTCGGTCCGCTGGCAGGTCAGCCCGACGTCGGCCGATCCGGGCCGGCCCCTGCTCCGGGAGGTCCGCGGCATGGGTCGGCCGCAGGCCGGCGAGGATCGCGGCCGGGCCATGCCGCATGTGCTGACCGCCGCCCACGGGCAGGGCCACGCCGTGGTGGCCGTGGCGTACGGCGACGGCTCCAGACACCGGATCTTTATCGGGGGGCGTCGGCTGGCGGGCATCGCCCGCGGGTCCACCGAGGACTTTCTCGACGGGCAGGCCAGCCTGCTCCGGGCGCATGTACCGGGGCTCGACCTCACCGAGGCGGCGCCGCTGACCGGCACGAGGACACCGGAGCTTTCCGCCTTCCTGCACGCCGCCCCGGCCTTGGCCCTGGTGACCGGCATCCCCTCGCCACGGGACCGCGAGGCGACCGCCGCTTTCCAGAACCTCGACCGGCTGATCGGGGCGGTCGGCAACCGCCGGTACGCGCTGGTGTTCGTGGCCGAGCCGCTCGGCGCGGCCGAACTCGATGAGGCCATGGACCGGTGCCGTCGGCTGAAGAGCGAGGTCCATGCCCTCGCCCGCAGGAATGTCCAGCAGTCCGAGCTGGCGGGAACGTCCTCGGTCTCCAGCACGGAGCCCGGCGGCCAAGGCTCCGACCTGCCCCGTTATCTCGCCTCCCTGGCCGAGTTCGCCAGTCTGGCAGGCCTGTGGCTGCCCGGCGCCGCGGCGATCCGGGCTCCGGTCACGTCGGCGCTCAACCTGATGACGATATGGACCGGCGGCCCGGCGACGGTCCAGACCACGACCACCGAGTCCCGCACCCGCGGCTGGAGCACCGACCTGCTCAACGCTAACGCCGAAGCCTGTGAGCAGCTCTTGCAGCGGCACATCGACCGGCTGCAGGCGGCCCGCAGCAGTGGATGGTGGCGCAGCACGATCTATGTCGCGGCGGACGGCGACGGCACCCTGGAGGCCGTGACCAGCGCCCTGCGGGCGATCTGCAGCGGGGAGGTTACCGCTCTGGATCCGATGCGGGTCCTGCGGATTGATCCCTCGACGGTGCGTTCCGCCATGATGCGCGGGCAGTCGCTCGCCTTGAAACCGGTGTCGGAAAAACATGGGCATCCCCTCGGCTCCTCCTTCGACGCGCTGGCTACCTGCGTCACCTCCGACGAGCTGGCCGTCCTGCTGGCGCTGCCGGTGCGTGACATACCCGGCCTGCCCATGCGTGACGTCGGCGAGTTCGCTCTGGCCGCGCCGCCTCCGGTGGCCGGCGGCGTCCGGCTGGGCAGCCTGCGGGACTCACTCGACCGGGACCTTCAGCCGATCGTGATCACCGCGGCGGCGCTCAACCGGCACACCTTCATTACCGGCATGACCGGTTACGGGAAGACGACCACAGCGAAGAACCTGCTCGTCGAGACCTACCAGACCCTGGGCATACCGTTCCTGGTGATCGAGCCGGCCAAGGCCGAGTACCGTGAGCTGGTCGGTCATCCCGCCCTTCGGGGCCGGCTTCAGGTCTACTCGATCGGCTCGGATGTTCCGCTGCCGTTGCGGCTCAACCCCTTCGTCCCCGTGGGCTCTGTACCGCTCTCCCGTCATATCGACCTGCTCAAAGCGGTATTCAACGCCTCGTTCCCGATGTTCGCCGGCATGTCCTACGTGCTGGAGGAGGCGATGCTTGAGGTGTACACCGAGCGCGGCTGGAATCTGTACACCTCGGCCAACGACTTTCTCGGCCCGCATCCTTCACCCGAGGACCTCAGCGCGCTCGTTCCGTCGATCGGCGATTTGCATAACAAGATCGAGAAGGTGCTGGACCGCAAGCAGTACGGCCGTGAAGTCCACCAGAACCTGGGCGCGGCCCTGCGCTCGCGGCTGCAGAGCCTGGTGGTCGGCACCAAGGGCATGGCGCTCGACACTCGCCGCTCCGTCCCGGACGCGGAACTGTTCACCCAGCCCTGCGTCATAGAGCTGCGGAACCTGGGTGATGACGAGGAGAAATCCTTCGTCATGGCACTGCTTCTGGGCAAGCTCTACGAGTACGCCGAATCGAGGCAGGCCGGCCGTCACCAGCTCCAGCACCTCACCCTCATTGAGGAGGCGCACCGGCTGCTCCGCGCCGCCCGGCCGCCGTCCGGCGGTGAGACGCCCGACGCTCAGGCCAAGGCGGTGGGCATGTTCACCGACATGCTGGCCGAGATGCGCGCCTACGGTGAGGGCTTCATCGTGGCCGACCAGATCCCCACCAAGCTCGCTCCGGAGATCGTGAAGAACTCCAATCTCAAGATCATCCACAGGCTGGTCTCGGTCGACGACCGGGCGGTCGTGGCGGGCGCCATCAACCTGACCGAAGCCCAGGCTCGCCACCTGGCCAACCTGGCGCCTGGCGATGCCGTGGTCCACGACGAGCAGATAGGCTCCGCCGTTCTCGTCCGGATGGCCGATGCTCCCGCCACCGTCAGCGCTCCCGCTCCCGCTGCCGGACCGCAGGACCGGTCATACCTGCATCGGAACGGAGCCTGCCGCCGCTGCCCGGTACCCTGCTCATTCCTGCACCTCACCTTGGCCAAGGCGGCCGACACCG
>Ga0182014_10003734_pt1 | contig 18057 bp, 18 predicted proteins | sample 612S2DmetaG_FD_120489 | JGI IMG/M metagenome (GOLD analysis project Ga0182014, IMG submission 120489) | Permafrost microbial communities from Stordalen Mire, Sweden - 612S2D metaG | ecosystem: Environmental > Terrestrial > Soil > Wetlands > Permafrost | place: Sweden: Stordalen | collected... | reverse complement strand
AACGTTTCCAGAAAAAACGCCTAAAGAATGCGTAATCCAAACAAAACATTATTATAAAGTAAACTATAATAGATAAAATCACAATTGTTTTACTAACCAATTTTTATCATTCCTCTAATTCAATATCTATTTTTATAATTAATATTTAAAAGTTATAATAACTCCTAATATTTCATTATATATTAAGTTAACCATGAATTGATTGATTTTAACTACTATTTGTTAATATACCTAAACCAAACTTCATTAAAATTGAAAAGATGGTATTTATCCCCATAAAAATCAATTATTAAACTCTAAAATCTGTTTAAGATTAATTTAATTGTGCCCAATTTTAACACTAATATTTTTCTTAAACAATTTGGGATTAAATTATGCTATATCCATGGCTGAAGACCTTAAACATACGAAATAGTTTGCTTAGAACCTGAAACAGAAGACACACAATTCATAGATATGGAATAAAAAGACAAATTATTAATAAATTATGGAATAAAACCGTAAATGTAATAGAAAAAAATGAATCCATATAAAAAGAATGCAATATTACTAGGTTTGTTAACGCTCAACCTAGACATGAACGGCCAATATTAACCATATTATCTCCCCCCCTGAGAATAATATTTGCAATATTACTTATAGTGAAGGATTCAAATTCATCAGCAAATCAATTCCAAATCTACTAAAACAGACGAAAAAAATAGTTTAAAATGAACTCCCATACTCTCACGACCAAATATAATATTTTTCTAAATAACAATTTTGGAAAGTGATATTTCGTGAATAGAAATATAAGAAAAGAAAAAACTGGAGAATATTTATTTACAATAATTTTTAATCTAATTTTACTATACATTTTTAACAATTTACTTAACTGGCATGTCTATTTTATCACCACTGCTCTAAATGAAATCTTATGGATCATTAATCTAGCAATAATAATAACTATTATTGGAAATTTCTTGCTTCTTTTATATCATCCAGAATGGTTACGACATTTAACGAAAATGATTCTAAATATTTTCTCTTTCATCGCAGTATATTACTTATACAAGGTATTTCCATTCAATTTCCATAATTCATTCATAAACTGGGGCCTAAGTATTTTACTAATCCTGGGCTTAATTGGACTTGCCATTGCAATTATAGTAGAATTCAGCCTTATGTTAAATAAAAAACCTTAAATACAAAATCAATGAGGTGATCATAAAAAATGATTTATAAAATAACGAAAAATGATGTGTATTCAGTTGGTGTGAAAGACTGGAATAGAAGAATTTTTGATGAATTAATTCAAATACCGGATGGAACCAGTTACAATTCCTATCTAGTAAAAGGCAGTAATAAAACAGCCCTAATAGATACAGTAGATCCAACTAAAGCAGATGAATTATTAAATAACCTAAAAAAGTTAGATGCAGACATTGATTATCTTATAATTAACCATGCAGAACAAGATCATTCCGGAACCATACCCAGAATACTTGATAGATACCCCAATGCAATAATCATTACTAACACCAAATGTAAAGACTTGTTAATCGAATTTCATTTAATACCTGATGAAAAATTCATGGTGGTGGGGGATTTTGAAACCTTAGATCTCGGCGGTAAAACATTAAAATTCATCATAACTCCCTGGGTGCACTGGCCAGATACAATGGTAACCTATCTACATGAAGACCAGATATTATTCTCCTGTGATTTCTTCGGCTCTCACTTGGCAACCAGTGAATTATTCGCAGCTGAAGATATTTATAAGTCAGCTAAAAGATATTACGCGGAGATAATGATGCCCTTCAGAATCATTATACAGAAGAATCTGGAGAAGCTGAATAATCTAAAAATTCAGATTATAGCACCCAGTCACGGGCCATTATACAATAAACCCGAATTTATTTTAGATGCCTACAATGATTGGACTTCAGATAGTACTAAAAATGATGTTGTCATACCCTACATATCTATGCACGGGAGCACCCAAAATATGGTGGATTATTTAGTGGATTCTTTAATTGAAAGAGGATTAAAAGTTAAGCCATTAAATTTAACCTATAATGATGCGGGTGAATTAGCTTTAGAATTAGTGGATGCTACTACCATGGTTATAGCTTCACCCACAGTCTTAACCGGTCCACATCCCAGTGTAGTGTATGCCACCTACCTGGCAAACGCCCTTAGACCTAAATTAAAATATGTTTCAGTAATGGGTTCCTATGGATGGGGAGGTCGTATGCTTGATCAAATCACGGGAATGATTAGTAGCTTAAGGGTTGAAATGATAACACCACTAATCATAAAAGGCTTTCCCAAGGAAGAAGATTACAAGAAAATAGATGCAATGGCCGATGAAATCACAACAAAACATGAACAGCTGGGACTCATTAAAAAAAAAAAAAAAAAATAATCCTAAACTAATTCTATAAGTTTTCGAATTAGAATTAAATGAATCATTAAATTTTATTTATAATTTAGATAAAATTAATAATATTATAAAAGATATAACAGATTAAATTAATGAATTTTACTCATAATAATGTGGATTGTGTATTCATGAAAACGAGAATTAAACCATTTGAATTACTGTTCGTCGGGAAGGATCCTGAGAATTTAAGGGGATTTTTTAAAGCTTTAAAAGAATCTAATATTCTAAATGATATTCATTTTGCTGGAAATCAGGATGAAGCATTGAAAATGATATTCCAAAGAGGGGAATATAAGTTCACCCCTATACCGGATATTATAATCACGGATATTGACAGTTACCGTACAGAATTTAGATCAGGAATATTAGATGTAATTGCTCAAAGAGGAGATATAAAATGCATACCTACGGTTATTCTAATTAATTTAGACGAAGAAAAGGAAGAAGTTAAAATTAAAGACTGTCCAAATCTATTAATACGTAAACCAAATACAAAAGAAGAATACCAAAATGCAGTGAAATTAATAAAAGAATACTATTTTAACTTACCAAAAAAAATATAAACCCCCTCCACCACCTTTTAGAGTTAAATACTTAGTAAAAATAAAAAAAAATAATTTTTTAAATAAAACTTTTTAGAAGTATTTAATCCTCTATTATTTCCTTCTTACCCATTTCAAGATGAAATTATATTATTTTTATGCAATTAAACATTTGGGGTTGATTAAAACTTGACATATGAAGATGAACTTAAAAATATGAGCCATAAAGTGCTTCAAAAAGAATGTGCAGATTTTTTTCAGTTTATTACAAACCGTATTGATAAACCTGAAGTACTCAATACCGAAGAGAAACTTGAAGCTGAATCAATAGTCCTAGAATCTATTACAAGAATGGAATACGATAAAAATTCCATTAAACCTCTTGAAAATTGTACACGTTCTGTTCAAAACCTAATTATAAAATCATATGATAAAAAAAGTGACATTCCCCTCCCGATTCGTGGATGGAAACCAAAATAAAATTTGTAAAAATTTTATTCCAATATAAGTAATCTTTTTTTTTAAAGATAAAAAAAAAATTGGAAATATTTACATTTAACTTAAAAAATCGAAAAAGAATAAATAATTTTTTTAATGTTTTAAGGCAGATTATACTTATATTTCACCATATTAGTAGGGTAAACCTGTACAAATCCTTTCCCAGGATTCTTTAAGGTAATTTCAATTTTATGATCCGAAATCTTAATTTCTTCAACAATAAATCCACTAACCTGTCCACCAATTTCATAATGAATTTCTTCTTTTCTATCGGCATCTCCCACTAATCTAAACTCAGTTGAGGAAAAATCTAAAGCCCCAATAGTAACCCACCTAGGAAATATAATATTATTCAAGCTTCTATTCTCATTTTTATCAGACATTTATTTGCCTCATTTACATTTCTAATATTTATCAACAAAATTTGTTATTTTTTAAGCCGACTGAGGAATACCTCTAATCCAAATAGTGATATAACCTATATATGGTATTACTATAGGATTCTGACCAGGATTACCTCCATATGTAATTACTTTAGCTTCTATTTGGTTAGGATAAACATCTGCCGGATCTGCTGTAGGATTGTTATCTCCCTTTATAATATAATATAATTGTCCTTGAGGATTAGTGCCTTTAAAAATAACCCTATGAATAACCGGAGCAGGGTACCAAGTAGCATTATATACGACTATATCTTCCACATTTAAATCACTAGTGTTAAATTCTTGTATACCGAAAAAATTAGTTGGTTCAATGGCTACTATATCTCCCCTGTAAAAAACTGGTTCCATACTCCCAGAAACCACCACGTTTAAGTGTGTAGCTAGAATTACTCCAAAAATTATGACAACTGCATAAATTATAATATCTCGAGTTAAAGTCATTAAAACCCACCTAATTTCCTTCTATCTATCCGAACATAATACCTAATCAATTTAAATTAAATTATAAACATTTAATAAAAGAAATAATTAATTTAAATAATTTGAAATTTATCATATGATATATTATCATTTCTTTAAAAAATAGTTTTTCCAAATTTACACCCATATTACCCCACATTCGTAGTCTCAAAAAACTACTCTCAAAAAAAAATTATTTTTTTATTTAAATTTTTATTCAACCCACTCATCATAACCTGACAAACCGAAAGCATAACTGACTGTTTCAAAGAATTCGAAAGGATATTCACCTTTCTCCTGCTTCTTAATCCAGTCAAGTTCAAATGCATAGTGTATGGGTCCACCTTGACCTACTGCGCAAACTATCCTTTCTTTATAAATATGTGCAACTTTAACCGCCCAATAACCACCAAAACTAAAACCCCAAACACCCACTCGATTAGAATCAAAAACTTCCTGCTTATCAACCCAATCAAGCACTGCTCCAAACAATCTTTCCGAATCCTCTGAAGCTTTGATTGGTGAATCACCAACCCCTGGTCCGTCAATTGTCAGAGTTGCTAATCCATGCTGTAAAGCAGAATCATTAACATTTTCCGACACAAGACCCTCCTCTTTAAAACCATCAATTCCACCCCAAGTAAAAAGCAGGGGAAACGGTCTAGTACCTGTTTTAGGGATTCTTAAATAAGCAATGATTTTATTGCCTTCGCCATTTCTTCCTTTGAAGGGAATCTCCACTCGTTCTATGGGAACGTCAAAAAATTGTGAAGCATTCAAAAGCATTTCCTGCGACTTTCTGTAAGCCTCCTTTTTTACCTCTGAATTAATTGTCGGGTATCGCGCCAACCTATAATATTGATACGCTCTTAGATAATTCTCTTTAGCTTCTTGTGCATCACCATTTTTTTCTGCCTCATTTGCTTTATCTTCATATGGCTTAGCGAGGGAAGTAAAAGCAGCCACCCACTTATCATGATCATATGATGTAAGACTAGTCATAACTTGCTCCATATCATCGTATGAAGCATAAGTAAATGGATAAATCCCCATTTTTACCCGGGGACTCCACATCTCCCATAATTCATTTACTGGACGAACATATCTATCTAATTTTTCATCATGATTAATTGAAGATTTATGCATATCTAGAATCAACTCCCCTCTTTTGATATATTTTAATATGTTGTTTCTAAAAGTTAATTCTATCGCAAATTATTAAAAATAAGTAATAATTACAGCCCACTCCATTTTTTACCATTCTATTAGACTCTTAATGGCTTTTTTAGAGTTAAGAACCGTAGGTTATTAGTGGGCATGCTAAAAGCGCATTCAGAGAACCGAATTATAAAAATAGATCTACAAGTAAATCTAGGGATTTTCTTCATAGACAAATACATATTTTGTTAATTAAAATTCCAATCCCAAATCATATCAGGCTACATTGAAGTTATTGCAATAACTAAACGTATTCCAAATTTAATTGACATGAAGTATAATCATTAGAATTAAATCATCAACACCCATGATATTCAAAATAGAAGATGTATTAACAATTTAAATATAATTTTTGTTTTAAAGATTTTATTTTTTTTACAGTTGCAATTGTACTGGCACTTTACTTTTTTAGAAGAAAATAATAATAAAAAAAAAATAGCATATAGAGTATGCTTTTTATAATTACACTGTTTAAAAGGGTTGATTTTTCAGCATTTAAAGTAATTAAAAAAATAGAACTACTTATACTTTTTAATATTATTTAATAATAATATAATAATAAATTATAATTTGAATCAACACCAAATATAACAGTATCAAATGTTTTCTCCATAAAAAAATTTAATTTACGAGTTGAAAATATGCCAGAGGAAAAGAAAAGAGTTCCCGAAATAACGAATCAAAAATCAGAAGAAACCCCTAAAGATACAGTAGAGGAAGAAGCAAGAAACACTAAAAATTTTGAAGAGGAACATAACAAATATAAGTCACCTTTCCTCATATTCGAAACAACCATTATACGATTAATAATCTTCGGTCTTATCGGCATAATTATTTTATTCGCACTAGCTTTCATTGGAGAATTCACCTTCGGAACCACTGGCGGAATTATCGGTTCAATAATAGGCATAATCATATTAATAGCATTATTATGGGCTAGCTGGAAAGCAGATGAAAAAGGACGATAAAAATTTTTTTATTAATTTTTCAAAATATTCTCCATCACATGATATTTGACAATCAAAAAAAAAATCATATCCCAGATATGAACTTCATCTGAACCCTTTTTTTAAAATAGATGAAGTGATAAATTTGTCTGAATTAAACATTTTAACTTTTGGTGACTTAAAATGCCTGAAAAAAGAGCAATACCAGACACCAAAAAAAATGCAAAAAAATGTCGTTACCCAGAATGCCCTGTATACAATGAATGCTTAGATAAAAATAATGAAAGACTTTTTTGTTCAAGAGGAAGTACAAAATGTACTATTGAAAAAAAGGATGCTTATGCCTATGCTGCCCCAACGAAATTGAATACTGGCTTAATAGTTTATTTTATTGTGAAAAAGGTTTGCAACAGAAAAAAAATGTAGCAACGAAAAGTATAAACTCATATAAATAAAATTAGTGAAAATCCATTCAACACTTTTTATAGTTTAAACTTAAAATTCTTTAAGTAAATCCCTTAAAACCACTGCATTATTATGATTCTCATCCTTAGCCCCATAAACCAGAGTTATAATTGATTCTTCCTTTTTATTATCTTTCATTTCCTTCAAAATATCCTTTTTATCCTTTAACTCCGCCCTGTATTTAACCTGGAATCCTCCCCATCTTTCAGGGTCGTGAGCGAACCATTTACGTAATTCATTGGATGGAGCAACATCCTTTAACCAAAGATCTAATTTTGCCCTTTCTTTAGAAACTCCCCTAGGCCATAATCTATCCACAAGAATTCTAAAGCCATCACCCTCATCTGCCGGCTTGTAAGCTCGTTTAATTTTTATCATATTATCATTAAATATTATGTCGAAAATAATATTTTAATTCTTTGAGGGGAAAATTTAATAAAAAAATACCATTCTAAAAAAGCCTTTAATATACTTCACTAAGAAATGGAAAAAAATAGGATTTTATTTTTAGATTGAATATTAAAATAACATTCAGTAAGGTTAAAGTAAACGACCATAAATTAAAAATAAAAAATATATAACTCTAATTAATTTTTAATCCTCTTAATGGTCCAATGATGTTGCATAGAATCCATCAGTATCAGCATATAATACTTTAAAACCATGATTTTCAGCGTCTTCCATCGTTTTTATCAGGAAATCCCTCCCCCATGCAGTAATCGCCTCTGAAGCCTCAATACAATACCAACGATATTGAGGATGATTAAACAATCCATAAATTGTGGAGATTAATGTTTTTCGCGCTTCTTGTCTAAAATTTAAAATTTGCTTTTCCCCGGGATCTGTGGATTCTACCATCATAGACTTAATCCGTATCCTATCATTCAAAATTTGAGATGTAGCTGCCGGAATAAAACCTACTGGTTCCTTTTTGAATTTATATCCAAATTCCGGTGCAATATAACATGATTCTTCATCACCATCATTACAAAGAGTTTCCGGAGAAATATTCTTAGCCACTATTATACTAGGATAAAGACTCCTGAAATCAAAGTAAACAATATTATCATGTAAACCCGGTACTGGCTCTTCAACAAATCCACCCACCACACTTCTTTCAAATTTCCCCGGTTCATCTGGAAGAATAATGCCAAATTCATAGGATTTACGGATTAAATACCACTTCACCTGAGTTCCAGTCCCCCGTCTAACAATTTCAAATAATGGTTGTCCCACAATCCGAGCAAGCTCTATACTAATGAGCAACATTCTAGCTCCTATTTTAGTAATAGCAATCGCATCTTCCAAGGAATATCTGAAAAGTTTCTCTCTTTTATCGCCACCATCATTCCAACAAGTATATATCTGATCCATAGGAATATCGATTTTATCTTCCCCTAATAGCTTCCGGTAAACTCTCTGAATTGTATGGCTATTTAATTGAAGATGTCTGCGCACAATCCTGTAAAGATCAATATGAATACGCCCCTTAATCACTGCAGCCTTTTTAGGAACTGATATAAACTTAAGTTTAGATCCATCAACACCCAAGTTAAGTGATACACCTAATCGGTCCGCTCTATCTTTAATATAAGGAAAGTCAAATTTATCAGAGTTATAACCCGTGATTATATCTGGATTTAAGGATTTAATGGTTTCAACAAATTTCTTTAATAATTTCTTCTCAGTTAGGACGGTTACTACAAAATCAGATGATGATTTTTTTGTGGAGAATACTTTACGAAATCCGTGATTACTGGAGAAACTAATCATAATAATTGGATCTTCGCTAACTATTGGCATGCCCTGGGGATTACAAGCTTCAATATTAAAACTAAGAACATTAAATTTTGGTAAATCGGATTCAATAAATTTGGGCTGATTTTTTATTTCAAATATACAAGTTTTATTATATTGTGGAAATTGTCTAGAATTAATGCAGTGGCCCTTCACTTCAACTGTACTCATGGGGAATAATCCTTTATCAATAAGATATCTCTGATAAAATGGGATGTCATGTTCCCTAACTTCATTCACGGATGGTAAATTTAATATCCTCTTTTTTAATTTACGCAAATCTCGTGGATGGTTAAAAGTTATCTTCAAAAAATCTTTCGATTCTTTAATATCTTTTTTATATACTTTCTCTATGTTATAAAGTTCTAATTCGTTCAATTCCCTTATACAAACCTCTTCATCAAAAGGAAGAACATATATATATGATTTGAAGCTTCTATCTTTAGCAATTACAGATAACTCGTTTTCTTCCCCAATTAATTTACCGAATAATCTTATAACTGCTTCATCACGCTCAGTTATGTAATCTATATCCAATAACACGAATTTTTTAGTATCCATAACAAATATTTCTCCACCATATCCATCTAAATCTCTTTAATTCCAGAATTTCCTTTGAATTAAACCAAATAGTTCATTTAATTTTCTTTTGCCCCTTCCTACGAGCCATAATGAAATCCTTATTTACCTCATTCACTATATCCATCATATTACGCTCCTTTAACAAATGTGTAATTTCTGGTTTAACCGGAATTTGAATATCACATCTCCTCATATCACTAGTGTACCCGTTCAATCTCCGTTTCTTATACTTCTCATCGAGGGCGGAAATATAATGATATGAGAAATCTGATACACTTTCCCGGTCAAATACATGCTCCAACTCATCAGTAATAATATTCAAAACTCCCGCAGCCAACTCAACCTCAGATTTGTTAACGAATTTACCCTTCTGCATATTTAGAGCGTTTATTTGGTATAAACCATCTATACACTCTTTTATATCCCCGTGCCATTTATAGAACTCTTTTGATGGGAATACTAAAAGATCATTACCTTTCAGAAATAACTCTGGCTTGTATAACAATATCTTCCTTTCATCCATCATACCATAGCTAAACCTCATAAACAATCATCACATTACTTCAAATAAATTCAAATTGAGAACTTTAATTGTACTGGCACTTTACTTTTAGATACTGCAACCGCCTTCTCGGAACTTCCAATTGAATTATAAAGATATGTATCAAGATAACACTGCACAGGTTCTTCTTGAAATATTAAATCCATATTTAAATCCAATAAGTAAATTCGCTCTAAAAACTTCGGCCAATAACCAAGCAACTTCCAATCATCCCCCACATCCAAATGCATAGCAATTTTATTTATATACTCAATCTGCCCACTAATTGAATTGTAAGTATTATGGAAATCTTCCCGTGTGAATACAATAACTTCCTCACGTTCCTTAAACTGCTCAGGATTATATAATTCTACGATATTCCCATCAGGCACTCCCTCACTCACCCTCATTCCACATTCCTCCCCATATTTATAGTAAGTTCAACTGACTAGGTCTCTTTCCTAAAGTTCTCCCCATCATTATTTCGACAAGATTTAAAAAATCTGAATTCAAAACATTACCCTCAGGGTGTATCAGTAAGTTGATGATATTTACTGACATTTACCCAAGAGAGCATATGAGAAGAAATAATAATAAAAAATAACATTTAAAGTATCCTTCAAATTCATATAAATAAAAATGAATAATAAAAAAAATTTTGAATAAATTCTAAGGTAGATAACTATCAGATTTATCCATAGAAAAGAAAATATTTTATAAAAATAAGTTTACAAACTAGTAAATTGTTTATAATCACCCATAGGGTTAATTTAATGGCACTTGTATCCTATCTTTTAAGAATTTCTCAAAGTTTCAAGATATTAATTTAAAAAAATATACTTCGTAATTGGCACTATTGCTAAGTTAAAAAAGCCCTTATTTAAATCATTTATTTATTTATAAATCTTTATATTATACAATTATAACTAATTTTAAGAAATTAACTTCCATCAAAAATAACATTCTTAAACCAGTATCTTTTAAAAATAGAAGTATGATAAACTAAGACATATTTATAAAAATTTGTTTAAAAAAAAATTTAGGTGATTCTTTTATGAATAAAGATGAATTTGTAGAAAAAATAACTAAAAACCAAGAAAACGCCATTAGTGTTGAATTTGATGAAAGTGAAGTTGATATTATATATGATGTAACAGACCCTGACAATGACGAATATGATCCTTTAATGGTAATTGACACAGCTAATATGGCATATGAACATAAACAAAACGGTTATTTAATTAGTTTAGGTTTTTTTGAAGATGAAAATCTTAAATGCGCACGTCTATGTTTAAAGAGTGAAGTTATGGATGATTGGGTTATATAAAAAAAATATTAATTTCTTATTTTTTTTAATGTTATATTCTGATATCCATGGAATTATGCTTAAATTTATAATTATGAACAGCATAAAGAGGGTATTTATTTTTTTATATATTGATGAATGTCACCATTGCCCACAGCATTGCTGCAAGATTAAATGCTTGTAGCACTGTACTTAATGATTCCACATTTCAAAACTAATTAAAATTAAATAAAACAAAAAAAATATTTAATTCTCATTTTCAGATTAGATGAAAAATACTTTTAAAGACACATTAATTACATCAGATTAATGGTAATATCCCTTAAACAATCTGCATATGGCTAAAGTAATCCAGTAAGGAAAATCTTCATCTCGACCCCTCACCAATTTAAGATCAAAGGTACCCTTTCGATTCTGTTTATCCCTCAAAAAATCTAATGATTCATTAATCTGAGGATTATTAACATTAAAACCCAAATAATATAAAGAATCCAGTGCAGAAACAATATCTGTAAACCAGAAAGGATAGGAAAATCTTTCCCAAAATTTTTTATCTCGTCTATCTGGATATTTATCTGCTTTAAAGAAACGTGAAATTAAGAGTTCACCAGCTTTTACAGCTTCATCAAATTTCCGGTATTGGAAATGAGCTGCAAATGCACGGAGCACCATAGCAGTTACTAAATGAGAGAAAGTCTTTGATTTATCAGGAGATATAGGAACTGGATCATTTAAGGCATCTTTTAAATTTTTACCAACAGTCCTAAAAGGCAGAGCCCAACCACCATCATCTTGTTTTATAGATAATAGCCATTCAAAACCATTTATTATGCCGGTGTCATTTTCATATCCTGCTTTAATTAAAAGTTCCATAATGGCAGGAGTATATGTCGTGGAATACTGATTGTTGTATATCCCTCTGAAGTCGCCTTCATCGCTTTGAAACTGAAAAAGAAAATCAGCTGCTTTCTGTATAGCTTTATGATCTTTGCTAAATCCATACTTCCCCACCAATTCTCCTAAATTACGATAAGTTTCCAATTGATCATAATTCTTCGGTAACCTAATATCAATATTACCACCCGGATATTTCCATGATCCATTATCTTGTTGCCTAAGAAGAATTTTATCCACTTCTGGAAGTTCCCATAATGTTTTTATTGGTTTAACTCTTTCATCTAAAAGATCACGTCTCGTAAAGTAATTCAACGCCTCATTTTTTGATGAAATAAGAATATCAATGGGATCTACCTTAAAGTGTTCTATCCAATCCATCTTTCTATCCATCATTCATCTTATATCCTTAATTCATCATAAAGATATATTTAATTAAATATTATTGAGCAAGAAGTAATAAATTTATTAATTAAAACTCGTTTTAATTAGAAATTAAAGAATAATATTTCGATTATAGAACCAAGTTAAAAAAAAATCAATTAATATTTAATAATTATTTTATCATATCAGCCAAGCCGCGAGCCCAAGCATGAATTTCCTCCCAATTCCGGAGATCAATACGTTTACTTGTATCCATTCCCTTCTTTTCTAAATCTTTTCTAATGAATCCAACAGTCATTTTATACATCAACCCATGCTTAGCATTAGGATCATAAACACTACCAAAAAGCCCCATATCAACAGGCTCACCTATAAGATTCTCCTGAGCAACTTTCCTCAAATATTTATCCCATCCCATCTCAACACTTTTCTCCTCATTAGCAGCACCACAACTAACAAACAATGCCACCATCTTATCCGCCAATGCTGATTTATTATTCTTTAGAAAATTCAGAGAATTCTTAGTCCATTTACCCATTTTAATCCCACTTCCAATGATCACCATATCAAAAGAAGAAACATCATAATCCTTAAAACCATGAGCATCAACCACATTAACCTCAATCCCCTCTTCTACCATAACCTTACCAATTTCCTCAGCAATCTCAGAAGCAGAGCCATATCTCGTTCCATAAACTATTAAAGCTTTCATTAAATATCCCCCCATAAAACACTAAAATTAAAATTTTATTCCTTTCCGTAATTTAGGTTACATGATTGGTATAACTTCATTTGCCATAAAAAATGTCTAATAATTTATATTATTAAATCTTTTTAGAATTTTCTCAAACCTTCAAGATATTAATTAAAAAAAATTATACTGCGTTATATGGCACTATAACGAAGTATAATTTTCAACTTAAAAAATGTAACCAAAACTAATATCCTATCCAATAATTACATAATATAAAGCTTCCTATCGTTTATCCTTATATTAACTTATTAAACGGAGAAATAATAAAATTAGATAACTTCATTTCTGGAAAAACGTTTATTCTATTAATTAAACTAGGAAAAAAGTAATATTTTAATTTTTGGATATTAATCTTAGTATAGCATAACTAATTTTATTTAAATATTCTAAAGATATGTATAATTCATTTGATATGTTATTTAAGGATGAATTTTCAATTTTTATGATTAAATCTAAAATTAATTTGTAATCTAAATCTTCCTCTTCATTCGGAAATTCATTTATCAAATAATTTTTTATTTTTAAAGCCATCTCTTTGAGTTCATTTAATCGATCATTAAGTTTAAACATATATTTCTTGTATAATTTATTGTCAGAATAATTTTGAGAATCATTAAGTATTCCTATTTTTTTTATTATTCCTATAATCATTTGTATATCAGTCAATATTGTAATAACTCCAGTTAGTTTTAAGAGTGGCGTATCTTGGAATTCAAATTCCTCTAAATGCACTAAAAATTCTTTATTTATTTTATGTGGCATAAGATACCATAAATTTTTTTTAATTTCTCCTTTAACTATTTCTGAAATTTGATTAGAGCTTATTTGATATCCTCCTTCTAAAAATATTTTCCACTTAAAAAGGGGTATTACACAAAAAAAATCAGCGACATCAGTGATATGATTCAATCTACCTATTATCATCTTCCACGCTTTATCAAAAATCCCATAATCATCTACTGAAAAAGCAAATGATAAATATCGTAGTGTAGGATCTAAATGAATATCATTTGGGAGGATAATTGCAATTCCCTCGTTTTCCAGTGGAATAAGAGCATTTTTCACACGATTTAACATTAAATTTCGTTTTTTAATTTTAATTGCTTTTAAAAATCTTAATATGTTTTTTGGAGCTTTTTCTTTCGGATTATTAAGCCAAGTCGGATTTGAAATCCATAAATCTAATAAATCATGTAATAATTCATATTTTTTAATTTCGTTATTATCTAAATTTTGGAAATCAAAATAAGTCGGATAATTATCAAAAATAGGATTAAAAGCAATTTTTAACTCTTTCAAATATTTGAGGGTATTTTGAAAATTTAATAATGATAATTTACCCATTTTAACTTCTTTATTAACTAAATAATCTGTAATCTGATTAAAAAAGTTCCTGAAACTGTTAGCCCATTCTGAAGCAACTTTAAAATCAGTTTTTATATTATTCTGTGTTTGAGGTGGAAGATCAACTTCATATTTTGTAATATTGTCTAAAACATTTATTAATTCTTCATTTTTATAAATTCCAGTGAAATCAAATTGTTTTTTAGATATTAATTTTATTAATTCTCTAGAAAATTCCATTACAAATTTTAAGGCATTCCTCCTAAGAATATACCATAATTTTTGAAATGAATGAAAACTATCAGGTAAATAATTCTCAGTAATAATTTTACCTAGAACCATATTTTTCTTAACATCTGTCTCGAAAAGTAAATTTTCTCTAGGAATATTTAAAGGAATATTTTGTATTGGAATTTCTAAATTAAAAGGTATAAACAATTCTCCTTTAGATTGATAGCGATCACAGAAAGGAATAGCTTCATTTAAAATCTGAAGTCGAGATCGTGTCTGCTTAACTGGTTCTACTTTCAGATCAAAAATAATAAATTCTATTTTGAGAATATTTTCATCAACTATTAATTCAATACATTCTAAATTAAACTTAAGATAATCTATTATTGAATCATTATTTCCCAAAAACCACTCACAATATGAATCTTCATCGTATCTGTATAAACCTTGTGTAAAACTACAGAATTCATTTATGGGCTTTTTAAATATGTTTTTAGAATCAATTAAATTACTTTTAATGTCTGGCCAGATATCCATTTCAATTTTACATAAAGAAAACCAATCTAGAAGTATTCCTAAATCATTAAAATGGTCTTCAAAAGATTTAGAGTTAATTTTTGGATTTAATTGAGTTAAAAAATTATTGCATAGATCAATTCCACGAGGAATGATTTTGGCATTATCAGCTATTTTTTTAAGTTTATAAAAATTTTGACCTTTATCTCCAGCTGAATCACCCAAATCTTCTAAAGAAGGACCATTCCCATATTCAATGAATTCAAGATGTAAAAATTCAGGCCCTGGAGATCCAATAAGTGCATATGCATCATCAAAAATATTTTCATTTTCTTTAAAAAATTTCTTTTCACCAGCCTCAAAAATACCATTTAAAATAGCTAAAATTTCTTTAATTTGTAAATCTTTATCATTTAAGCCTTTTAAAAAAATAGTTTCCGTTAAACTTTTTTCACAAAGTGCATTTGAAACAAAGTTTGGTATATATTTAGGCTTTATATCATCAAAGACTTTTAAAGCAGTTTCTGCCATATCCGGATAATCTTCGTGAAGTATTTTATTAAGATGATCTGAACGGACCCAATGAAGTCCTTTAATCTCCTCCCCATCTAATTCAATATATTCATCTTTTAAAGATTGTAATAATAGTTGTTTATCCTCTGTGGATTCAATATCATCTAATAATTTATTTTTGAGAACTGTAGCTCCTAGGGCATTAGCTAATGAGCTTCTTCGCAATATTTCTATTTTTGATGGATCTTCACCTTGTCTTGTAATTTCCTTAATTTGGTTTCTTAGTCTTTCTTCGAGCATTTTCCCATGAGTAATTAAGTAAATATACTCTATTAGTAATTCGGGTTTTCCAATTTTTTCATAAGCCCATTCGGTTGAAGTTACATTTTCATCAACCTTATTTTCATTTTTAAACGAATAAAAAATGTTTTTAGCTTCATCTAATTTTAATTCAGGTTCTATCACTTCATATCCTGTCATTTCTTCTTGTGAAAAACGATACCAATCCTCATTACGAATGGTTACCAAAACTCTGATTCCTAAAGCAGCACATTCTTGAATAATTGAAGACCATAATCTAGTTCCCCAACCAATATCATCAATTAATAATAGTATAGGTACTCTTAGACTGGCCCTAAATTGAAGGTAATTACGTATAAGTTCAATCTGTTCCGTTGTTTCAGCTAACCTCATTATGTAAGTGTTATCTTCAGACCATTTCTCATAAGCATAACGATATAAAAAGGCTGATTTTCCTTGCCCGCTGGAAGATTTAATAATACAAATTTTAGATGTAGAAATAGCTTTATCTATTTTATCAAGCCAAAATTCCCTTTTATAATCAGCATTTGCTACAATATGTCCTGGACGAGTTTTTTTACCCTCAAAAAAATCTGAAATTTTTTCATCACGATTCCAATTAACCCTACCTATGAGACCATGACCATAAGCTTTAATTTGCTTTTGGAATTCTGTTTCTTTTGAGAAACTTTCTGCAATTTTAATTTTTATTTCTTCAAGATCAGATAATACGACAGATTTTCTTTCCTGTGCCCATTCCAAAAATTTAGATATTAATACTAATATATAAAAATCAACTGATTCAGTCGTTAAATTAAAATTAACAGCTATTAATGTTTTTATTTTGTTTAGAATGTCTTCCTCAGATATTTGTATTATATTAAATGTTCAACAAAGTTATTTAATTCATCGAAGGATAATTCAAGTTTTTCAGCCATTTTCCTTAGTTTTCTTAAAACATGAGTTTTTTCTTTGCCGGATAATGAACTAAAATGCATTAATTTTTCAACATTACCATCTACATCAGCACTTATAATCAAAGTAAAATTAGAATTCGGTTCTTCCTTGAAAACTGAATAAAAATTAGGAATAACTTTTTTTAATTCATTCCAATTCCATTTATTTTTTGAAGTTTTAACTTGAATATACTCCCCATCTAAACTCAAACCAATAAGATCTATATCTTCGATCCCTTCAGGTCTGATGAAACTAAAATCATCATTATATAAATCAAAAGCACGAAAAACAGTATATAACATTTGAAATGGTATACCACGAATATTATAAGCACCATGATATCTCATTTTAAAGATATTTCCAAGGTTATGTTCAAAATCAGATTCCATATAATATAGGATTTAAAATAAATATATTTTAATATTACCATTTAAAATTAAAAAATTTATGAAGAGAAAAAAATCTTTTTAATCGAGAGTTACATATCTATGATTTTTTTAACTGTGAAGAAGCTGATCTTAGTACTTTGAAATCAAGTATCCTGTTATCCCATTTAAAATTAATAAGGAAAAATGGTATTATCACAAATTTAAATTTATCTAAAATAAATATAATAATTATCAATGCATAATAATGAAATTTAAAATTATTTAATTTTAGTAGAAGTTATAGGTGATTCTACGTATGAATGTTACTCCTTTGGCTTTTGAGAGTTTTGGTGTGCGTTCGATGTGTATGTTCATTGAGACTGATATTAAGATTTTAGTGGATCCTGGTACGTCGTTGGGTGCTAAGAGGTTTGGTCTTCCGCCGTGGGTGACTGAGTTTGATGCTTTGCATGAGACTCGGTATAAATTACAGGAACATGGTAGAATAGCGGATGTTGTTACGGTTAGTCATTATCATTTTGATCATTTTACTCCTTTTTCGTTGGGCAGGTT
>Ga0182014_10003731_pt1 | contig 18060 bp, 10 predicted proteins | sample 612S2DmetaG_FD_120489 | JGI IMG/M metagenome (GOLD analysis project Ga0182014, IMG submission 120489) | Permafrost microbial communities from Stordalen Mire, Sweden - 612S2D metaG | ecosystem: Environmental > Terrestrial > Soil > Wetlands > Permafrost | place: Sweden: Stordalen | collected... | reverse complement strand
GACCGGTCGCACACGATTCGGACGGCGATCGATTCCAAGGCCACATCGAGCGACCTGGCGAGGCCGGGGCACGTGTTTCCGTTGCGGGCACGGCGGGGCGGCGTGCTGGTGCGCGCGGGGCAGACGGAGGCCTCAGTCGATCTGGCGCGGCTGGCGGGGCTGAACCCATCGGGCGTGATCTGCGAGATCATGCGCGACGACGGAGAGATGGCGCGCATTCCGGATCTGATTCCGTTCTGCCGGGAACATGGCCTCAAGATTCTTACCGTGGCGGAGCTGATCCGCTACCGGCTGCGCAACGAACGATATATTGTCCGCGCAGGGGAGAGCCTGATCCAGACCCGGTACGGCGAGTTCCGCATGATCGCTTACGAGAGCGAAGTGAACGGCGGCGAAAGCCACATTGCGCTGGTACGCGGCGACCTGTGCAAGGAGTGCGCGGCGTTCAATGCGGGGCCGGCGGTGGGTGGCGCGGTGGTGACCGGGGATTTGCCCATGCAGGTAGCTCTGCGGCCGCCTTGCGATCATCCGGTGCTGGTGCGGGTGCATACGCGATGCACGGCGGGGGATGTATTTGCGGCCGACTGCAAATGCCGCGAGACGCTGGATCAATCGATGCGCATGGTGGCCGAAGAGGGTTGTGGCGTGGTGCTTTACCTGCACAATACTTCGCGGGGGTTTGAGATCGACCGGAACCCTGTGGCGGCGTTTGGGCCGGGTGGAGCGGCGGTGCCTGCGGACGAGCAGGCGTCGCATGGCGGAAGCCTGGTGCTGCACCAGGAGCTGAGGGCGCGGGAAGGATCGCAGGCGCGCAGCGGACGGATACTGCGGGCGATTGGATTGGGCGGGCAGATCTTGTCGGACCTGGGAATTCATCGGATTCGACTGCTGTCGAATACGCCGATGCACATTCCGGCTTTGGAGGGATTTGGGCTGGAGATTGTGGAGCAGATGGCGATTCCGGTGGATAGAGCAGTGGCCAGTGAACAGTGAACAGTCGTTTTCCGCGATCAGGCTGCGGAAAGGATGGGTCCCCGTGATCTTCATCGATATTGTCTCTAAATCGCAAATATGGTCAATATTGACCAGCCACTTTCCCTGAAACCCTGTACGATTAGGAGAACAATCCCGGGGGAAGTGTTCCACTGGGGAAGATTCGTCACCGATGAATGTGGGGTGAAGGGTCTTCCCAATTAATTTGCCCGAATATCTAGACGCTTGCTCGAACGATTTCAGGGTCGATTTGCCATGGTCGAAGTTCAGCGTGGTTCTCTGTTGATGTGGGAGCCACTTCAGTTGGTTAGCTCGCATTACGGCAACCCCGAAATTGCTGTGACGCCAACCGCACTGGCACGAGGAAAGGTTGGAATCGTTGAGCGTTCATCTTGTGAATCCAAGCGACAACTCTTTTGGCACAGCGGTGATTACACCGCGATGGCTCTTCGTGCTTGCCGCGGCGACACCGCAAATCGCGGGAGATCCAATTCTTGTAGATGAGTCCCTGGAGCAGATTGTGCCGGAGACGATTGAGCCCGGAGATATTGTGGGCATCAGCGTGCACACGGGCAATGCCCTGCGCGGCTATGCGGTGGGGCGAATGGCGCGCAGCCGTGGGGCGTGGGTTGTGTATGGCGGCATACACGCAACTCTGTTTCCCGAAGAGGCGTTTGAACGCGGCGAGGCGCACGCGGTGGTGACCGGCGACGGTGATGTTGCGTGGGGCCGGGCGGTCACCGATTGCCTGGCAGGTAAGCCGGAAAGGATCTACATTGGCGGACGGATCGAAGGGGACGAGTTTCTGTCGGCGCGGTGGGACTTGATGAATCCGGAGAAGTATATGTGGGCGTCGGTGCAAACAATTCGCGGCTGCCCGAAGCACTGCTCGTTTTGCTCCGTGTGGCGGACGGATGGGCAGAAGCCGCGGCAAAGAAGATTTCAAAGCGTGGTGGACGAGATCATCGCGCTGCGGCGGTTGGGGTTCCGGTTTATTGCGCTGGCAGACGACAACTTCTATCCGGTGACGTTTACGGACCTGCGCCTGGCGCGGGAGCAGGGCAACACGGCGAAAGTAGAAGAGCTGACGGCGATTCGCAACGAGCGCTTCGCGCTGATGGAGGAACTGGCCAAGCTGCCCAAGGATATGGTGTTTTACACGCAGATGACGATGGAGGCGGGCGAAGACGGCGTGTTCCTGGACGCGATGAAGAAGGCCAACATCAAGGGCGCGCTGGTGGGTGTTGAGGCCGTGACCCCGGAGGGGCTGAAGGCGGTTTACAAGGACTGGAACTACTCCGGCGAGGCGCTGGCGAAACAACTGCAGACGTTCAAGGCGCACGGGGTGCATGTGCTGGGCTCGTTCATCTTCGGGCTGCCGACAGACAGGGCGGCGACCTTCGATGCGACGGTGGAGATGGCGCTGAAGGCGGGCGTGACGTTTGCGCAGTTCGTAATGATGACGCCGTTTCCAGGGACGGTGGACTTTGGGCGCTGGGAGAAGGAACAGTCGCAGAATCCGACGATGGTGGGCGATGTGCCGATTACGCGCTACTGGCTGATTCCGACGGAGGTGAGGCCGAAGATGTTTACGCCGCATCCCACGATGAGCTCGGACGAGATCAGGGAGCGGACGCAGAAGGTATGGGACCGGTTCTATAACTGGAGCTCGATCTGGGAGCGGTCGGCCTGCACGCCGACGCTGCGGGCCAGGATTGCTTTTATGTTTCTGTCGAAACTCTACCGGCAGATGTATGCGGGGACGGGGATTTCGACCGACAGCGCGCGGCGGAAGAAGTCGAAGCGGTGGGCGCGGTGGACGGCGGCTCAGTGCAAGAAGCTGTTTCGGGCGAAGCCGATGCCGGATCTGGCAGGGCCGCAGTGGGAGATGGGGATTCCTTCGCTGGGACAGGCGGCGTTTGAGGGCGTGGACGGGCAGGAGATGCACGGGCCGTTTGTGGTGCTGCCTAAGAACTGAGGGTGGATAGAGATCGGCTGCTGTGCAGAATTCGCATTGGGTTAAGGCGCCCCAGGTTTCGGAATCGAGATCTGGGGCGCATTGTTTCTGTTGACTCCCAAATGGCGTTTTCGCGCGAAGGCGTTCAAGAAAATGTGTGTACGGACATGCACAAGATTCTGATGGTTTTGGACACAAAGCATGATTTTGGGGATTTTCGCGCCGATTTTGCAAGAGCGATGGCCGTAAGCTGTTGATTCCAGGTTGAGCGCAGCGCGGAAAACGGGGAATGAATCCGCGAAATCATTCGATGTAAATATCATTGATTCAAGATGTTGGAGGAGATCGCTTTCCAGGCGCGCGTGCGGAAGTCCGGTTTTAAACCTACCCGCGAAAAAGCTCCCAATAGAAGCCTACGGATGTTGTCTCCGAGATAATCCGGAGGTTGGCGAGGGCTCCTGGGGGCCCGGGGCTGAACAGGCTGCGGAAAAAGGGCTCGGTTTTGAGGGCAATGCCCGAAGAGCATGCTTCAGGGGCGAAGTGCCTATCGGTAAATTCTCTGACGCGGTAGCGGAGTCTCCAGACGGGGTATGCCGGCGGCGTCCATGCAATCTGGACCCGTGCGCGGGCCGGGAGGCCCACGCGACAGCCGACCGGGACGTCGGCGCTACTCATTCACCGATAAGTTCTAAGATTCACCGATAAGTTCTAGAGTCCGCGCTGTATTGACTGCGTTTGCGGCGGATTCACGCAAGGACGGACCTGATATAGTTGAGCGAAATTCCGATCTGCGCAGTCCGATAAGAAGCAAGATGGTGAATGGAAAGGCCCGATGGCCGACGGTTTGCCTTCGTGGTCTCCCACCCATCGAGCAAAGAGCGCTCGATGGATGGGGCACAGTCTCATCCCTGTGGGTCGGCGAAGCCGGAGGGACACTGAACAGATAGGTTTGAGGAGGAGTCATGCGTCGTCTCGTTTTCATCCTTTCCAGTGCTGCCCTTGTTTTTTCCAGCCTGCCCGCGATGGCGCAGGAGCAGGCACCACCCCAAACCGCCCCGTCCGTATACGCCAACGTCAGCGGCCACGTCACCTGCGGCGACACCGGCCAGCCGGCCCGTTTTGCCGCCGTGCAATTGATCCCCGAAAAGCCGCAGCGAATCACCCCAGTCATCGACATGGCGGCTGTGAAGGACGAAAAGGGGCTGGCGAAGGCCCTGGCAAAGAGCATGTCTCAGGCGCAGAAGGGCACAGGGCTTTCCGCCGTCAGCTCAATCGACGGCAGCTTTGAGATGCCCAAAGTTCCAGCCGGAACCTATTACGTTATTGCCCAGCTCAGCGGCTATCTTTCGCCGCTCTCGGCGCTCTCGGCAGAAGACAGGTTTGGTGACGGAGACAATGCAGTCAAACATATCCAAGCTTTGGCCGAGAAGATCGTCGTGCAGAGCGCTCCGGTGCGTGCGGATATACGCCTGGAGCGCGGCGGCTCGATCAACGGCGTGATTCGCTACGACGACGGCAGCCCGGCAGCCGGCGTGACGCGCGTCCTGATGGTGATGCAGGACGATGGCAAATGGAAGCAGACCTCCGTTCCTGGCACACCGCTCTCGACCGCTGCCGACGACGACCGGGGCCACTACCGGATCAGCGGCCTGGCCAAGGGCAAGTATGCCGTGAAGGCCACGCTGCCCACGGAGCAAATAATCCAGGGTCTGGCAGGATCGTACGACAATCACTCCAACTTCGGCGATGCCCTCGTCGTTTATTCCGGCGGGGTCTTCCGCGAAAGGGAGGTCAAACCCATTGAAGTCGGTCCGGGAGAGGACGTCGATGGGATTGACATCGTCTTCCCGCTCGACAACCTGCATCTGGTCTCGGGCACAGTTGTGGCCAAGACGGATAACCACCCGGTCAACTCCGGCGGCGTGAAATTGAACGACGCCGAGACCAAGGACATGCTGCGCGGAACCAATATTGAAGATGACGGCAGCTTCAAGTTCAACTACGTTCCCGAAGGCCATTACGAGTTGGTGATATTCCACGCAGGCGACACGGACAAGAGCGCCTCAGGAGGCACAGGGCTAGTTTGGAACCCCACGTTCCTGAAGAGCTACCAGGACGCCACCATCCCGATCGAAGTGAAGAGCGACCAGACCGGCCTCACGTTGCAAGTGGCCGACAAGCCCGCCGCCGGGACGCCGACCAAGCCTGACCCCGACGCTGTCCGCAACATATTGGTCCTGCAATAAGCCACTGGCATCGGCGACCTGCGTCTTTTCGCAGAGCGTGAAGGTATTGGGCTGAAGAGTGCGCGATTCTCACATTGCATTGAGGATGCCGCGATGGGGGAATGTTGGATACTGGAGAGGACTCGATGGGAGGTCGCTGCAAATGGGGAAGTGTTCGACGACGAACGGACTGATGGGCGCGCCGGTGACCGGAAAACCGGTGACAGAGTGCAAGGATCTGGGCGAGGTATTCGAGGCCTCTCTTCCGGCGTTCGGCGGCGCCTACCTGCGGCGCGTGTACGAAGCGATGAAGGCGGTGATTGAGAAGCGGATTCCGCTGGTCGTGACGTGCGCCGGGCCGATTACGGTTTCAGATCAGCATCGGGCGTGGCTGATTCCGCTGCTGAAGGCGGCGAACACTGCGTACATCACGGTGACGGACGCAATCTGCTATCACGATGGGCACGACTGCCTGCGGAAGACGGACGAGCGGGCGATTCGCGAGGTGGCGCTCTACGGCGACGATGCCGAGCTTCGCGAGAACGGCGTGATTCGCGTGGCGGATACCGGGTTTGCGGAACAGATTCTGTTCGACCAGGATGCGGTGGCGACGGAGATCTTGCAGAAGCCCGAGTTCCAGAAGCGGATGACAACGACGGAACGCAATTATCTGCTGGGCCGGGAATTCGGGGTGCGAGAGAAGGCGCTGGGGGTGAAGCCGGGACTGCTGAGCACCTGCGCGGAGATGGAATTGCCGGTGTTTATCGGCGCGCCGGCGGATGGAAGCATGTTTCTGAATTCGGTGAAGCTGTGGGCGCTGGACCGGCTGGGGAAGATCAAGTACGGGTTCGACTACGATCTGCACGAAGATGTGTTCGAGTCCTGCGCCTACCACTACTGGGGGCTGTTCAACTCCGATGCGAAGTCGCTGGCGGTGCTGATTCTTGGGGGCGGCGTGCCGAAGAACTACTCGCTGCAGCCGGAGCCGGCGTTGTCGCAGATCTTTTTCCTCAAGAACATTCGCGGGTACGACTACGACGCGCAGATTGTTTCTTCGCCGGTGACGGATGGGAGCTTGTCGTCGTGCGAGCCGGCGGAGGCGGTGTCGTGGGGCAAGGTGAATCCGGATACGTATACGACGCAGACTGTGAGTATGCAGGGGGATTACTCGTCGTATATGCCGTTTGTGGTGCGGGCGCTGGTGGGGAAGGAATTGCTGCATAATCCGCCGGAGCCGTCGCGGCTCTATGGGATGCGGGCAGAGTTGAAGAAGAGGCTGCTCGAGACGATTGCGCAGGACGAAGGCGCGATGCAGGAGATGATGGCGACGCTGAAACTGCAAGCGGAACTGAAGGTTTAGCGGGGGCAGCGGGGTTAGCCGCGCTGAGAGCGTGTTGGCGGAGTTGGCAGGGCGCCGCGCGACTGACATGGCCGTATCCCACCCATGAATCAAAAAGCGATTCATGGGCGGGGCACACGGGGGACCTGGATCGGCGAGTCAGCCCCGCTTCGCGGGGTAGCGAGTCAGCAAGTCAGCAGGAACGACAGTTGAAAATTCTGGTCAGGGCTTCTTTGCCGCGAGCAATTCGTTGACCTTTGCGATGACGGGGAAGGCGTCGGCGACGTAGACGACGTCGGCTTTGCCGCGGGTCCATCCGCAGTTGGGGTCGAGGGAGATGGCGCGGCGATCGGCGATGAAGCGCCAGCCGACGACGTGGGGCTCTTCGCCGTGGCAGCAGGTGGAGAGGCCTTTGGCGTGACGCGGGGTTGCGCCGGTTTGGCCGACCTGGTTCATGTGGGTGAGGAAGGGAAGGACGGGCTGGCCTTCACCGCCTTGGTCTACGAGTGACTTGCTGCTGCCGAGCGACGCGCCGGTCTGGCGCAGGAAGCCGAGGATGAGGTCGCCGGCTTCTTTGACGTGGAACTGGCCGTCGGGCTGCTTCTTGGTCCAGCCTGCGCCGGTGACGAAGAGCATTTTGGCATCGGGGCGGATGGTCTGTTCATCCTGCTTTGGCGCGCGGATGCCGGTGACGGTGGTGCGGATGGCCGGGAGTTCGACGTTGATTTCTTCCAAGGGGGATGGGTCGGGTGCGCCGGCGAAGGCTGCGTGCGTGCCCGCGTCGAGGAGAAGGAACCAGGGGCGGGTATCGCGGGTAAGGACGGCTTCAATGCGCTGGCGATAGAACCAGCGGGTGACTTCGATGCATTCTGTTCCGGCAATGGCGGTAATGTGGGTGTCGATGAGGCCGTTGAGGCGATGGGCGACTCCGGCGGCAACGCGCGCGAAGCGGGAACTGGCGGGAGCTAGGACGATGGTGGCGGCGGCGGCGCGGCAGAGGGCTTCGCAGGCGGCGGCATCGGTTGCGTAGCGGGGCTGGGCGAAGGCTTCGCCGGAAACTGCTAACAGCCTGGCGGACGGCAGAGCTTTGGACAGCTGCGCTGCGTCAGCCGACACGATGCCAATGGCGAGCTGGGTGCCGAGGCGGGCGGCGAGATCCAGGCCGGCGGTTACGGCTTCGAGTGAAGCTTTGGTGAGAACTGAGCCGGTTTCGTCGGCGTGGGTGAGGACGAGTATCGATTCCATTATTCGGCTCCGATCCACTCGACTAGTTCGGCGGCGATCTGGTCGGGGGTGAGGTCTTTGACGACGCGGGTGGTGCGCTGCTGCTTGGGAAGGCTGACAGAGACGTAACGCAGGCCGTTGGCGGCGAGCGTGGCGGGCTTGGCTTTTTGGAGGGCGGGCATGATGGTGCGCATGTTGGCCATGCCGACCTGAGGGTTGTTGCGTGGCTCGGCCAGGTTGCCGGTGGCCCAGCCGAGGACGACCGGCGTGCCCGTGCAGGTAGAGACCTGATGTTTGCCGCCTTCGACGCGTTCCAGAACTTCAAAGGAGCCGTCGTCACGGAGATTGATTTGGTCGACTCCGGAGAACTGGTCGGTGATGCCGAGGCGCTCGCCGACGATTTGGAGGGTAACGCCTGCGCCGCGGGTGGCTGACTCCCATCCGCCGAAGACCAAGAGCTTGGAGCGGTCGAGGCCGGGGAGGGCAGCGATGGTGTCGGCGAGCGCGGCGGCGGTCGAGTGCGCGTCGGGGAAACCGCCGATGGGGCCGTCGATGGGGACCAGCTCGAAGGGGACTTTTTGGGCGATGGTCATCATGACTTGCTGGAGCTTGGCTTTGGGGCCTAGCGAGACCAGCCAGAGTTTGCTGCCGGGGTTCTTGGCGGCGAGGGCTGCGGCTTCATAGAGAGCGCAGGCGGCCCAGGGGTCGAGGACGGCGGGGAGAACGAGTTCGTTTTTGAGGCCGGGGCCGGTGGGGCCGGTGATCGGCTCCAGAGTTTGCAGGGGGTCCGGGACGATTCCCGCGCAAACTACGATGTGTACTGCATTTGCCATTTCGTTTCTCCGCATTCCCTCAGGGGCTAAAGCCCCGCTGTTTCATTGTGACTATGCGGCACGACTGAAGTCGTGCCCTATTACAAAGCATTTCTTGCCAGAGATGCAGCGAGCAGTACATCTAAAGGCTAGTGGCTAGACGCAAGTAGTTGTATTTTAATTCTCCGCGGAGTGGAGGCCGCCGGCGCCGGCGCGGAATTCAATGTTTCCATGAACGCCGTCGGAGGACTTGGCGCAGTTCCACAAACAGGCGCCGCAGTGAACGCATTTTTCGCGCTCGAAGACGGGCAGGCCGTCGGGGCTTTGCGTGATGGCCTGGCCGGAACACATGGCGACACAGGTCATCTCGGCGCAGGATGCGCATAACTCCAGGTTGCGGAAGACGACGTGGTCGGCAAAGCCGGGCATGGCCTGCACCTTGCCGCCGATCAGCAGCGCATCCTGCTGGCTGACGAGCAGACGGCCGTCGAAGGGGATCTCCGGCCAGCCGCGGACGGAGAGCAAGGCGTCGTGGAGCGGGCGGGCTTCGTCGTTGGCTCGCGCCATGGCGTCAATCAACTGGAAGGTTTGAGTTGACCCCAGAACGAAGCGGTGGATCTGCTTGTAGGACGGCGGAATCTTCTCCTTGAGCGAGAAGCGGCCATGGGTGAGGCCGGCGAGGGCCATGCCGATCATGCCTTTGACGATTCCACCGTGGAAACCGTTGCGGGCGTTTTCGGCTTCGCGTGCGCCGCGCTCGACCCAACTGGCACGGCGCCGGGTTTCATAGGTGGCGGCCAGGTTTTCTTTTGTGAAGGTCTTGCCGGCGCGCAGGAGTTCGAGGACGGCTTCGCCGAGTTGCGTGCCGGTGGTCCAGGCTTCGTCGACGCCGGAGCCGGTGAGCATGTTGGTGGAGCCGGAGCCCTCGCCGATGCGGGCATAGCCGTTGCCGGTGAGGACGGGCTCGCCGCGGCGGCCGGATTCTTCAAGAGATTTCGCGCCCCAGGAGCGGAGGGTCCCGTTCTTGAGAATCTTCCAAAGCGCGGGGTGCTGAATGTAGTGCTGGAGGTAGCGGTAAGCGGTCCGGCATGGGTCGCTGAGCCAGGAGGGAACGAAGATGCCGACCGAGACGAGGCGGTCGGGATGGACGTACAGAAAGCCGAAGATCTCGGGCTCGGGATAACCGAAGGTGTGCCAGACCGTGCCGGGCTTCAGGGCTTCATATTCGTTTGCGGAGTCTTCCGGGAGTTCGATAACGAACTTCATGCCCAAGGCCCAGTCGCGACGCTCCGCGCTTTTGAACTTTTGGTCGAGTGCACGGCCGATGGAACCCACGGGACCGTCGCCGACGACGGTGAGTTGGGCGCGGATGTCCATGCCGGGCATGAAGGCGCTGGAAGGCTCACCAGCTTTGCCGACGCCCTGATCGGCGAGGCGGATGCCGGTTACGGCTTGGCCATCCAACAGAGGCGCGGCGACGGGGGTTCCGGGCCAGATCTGGACCAGGCCGGTGGCCATCAACTGCGAGCCGACCCACTGATTGAATTGGCCGATGGAGAGGACGAGGCCGCCGTGCTTATTCAGGAAGGCCGGGGTCCAGGGGAGTTGGAAGGCGTGATCCTTGACAAAGAGGCCGCGGCCCAGACGAAGAAGGAAATCTCCAAGACGCAAGAGCGCGGAACGCCGGCTGGCGCCGATGGGATCGAGCAGGTAGAGGACGCGCTCGCTGGTGACCTTGGCGGCCATGGGAATATCGGCTGGGTCAAGGCCGGGAAAACTTGCGCCGATGCCGCGAGCTTGGGTGACGACTCCGCTGACGCCGGAGGCGATGTCGTCCGCGCGCTCGTAGCAGAGCACCTGGAGGGGCATTCCGGGGGCGGCCTTGCTTTCGAAGGCGGGGTCGGTGGGGTTCTGGGTCCAGGCCTGGGTGAGGGTGGTGAGAAAGCCGCCGGTGGCGGGTCCGAAGCCGACGCAGGCGATGTCGACTTCCATGGACTGGCGGTCGATGTTTTGCTCCGGTTCCACGCTCATGCGGAGTTCCTCATCGGTTCGGCGAAAATCATTCGCGAGAATTCGGACGCCCCTACGGGGCTTGGTGTTCTTAATTGTGGTCTGTTCCCAGGGCTGCACTTCGTTTGCCCTGGGCTATTCTCGATGGCTCCCTCCGGGAGCGATTTGCGTTCGTGGTATCCCACCCATGAATCAAATAGCGGTTCATGGACGGGGCACACGGCTTTCTCAAGAATCGCCTGTTGGAATTCGGACGCCCCTACGGGGCTTGGCGTTCTTAATCGCGGTCCGTTCCCAGGGCGGCACTTCGTTTGCCCTGGGCTATTCTCGATGGCTCCCTCCGGGAGCGATTTGCGTTCGTGGTATCCCACCCATGAATCAAAAAGCGATTCATGGATGGGGCACCCGGCCCGGGCGAGGTTGAGTTCGTGGTATCCCACCCATTCGCCAGATTTACAAGAAGCAGGTCCTTCGACTCCCTGCGCTCGCTCAGGATGACATAAGGATGGGGCACGGCGCCTCTTTGGGAGAGCCGATGGAAGCCGCGTTTGATTCGCTGCGGTCATGCGGGCCCCGCCGAAGGATAATCCAGGGCTTCGGGGATCATGACTTTGCTGACGGTGTCGGCGGCGCGGTCTTTGGCCAGGCGCGAGCCGCTGAGGCAGGTGGTGAGTTTGCTTTGCAGGCGGAGGAACTCGGCGGAACCGGCGCAACCCACACAGGGGCCGGCTTTGTGTGGGTGGGTACCGTCGGCGGCGAGGACGTCGATGGCCATGGCGGAGATACCGGGCATGGTCTCTTCGTACGCATCCAGTTCGCTGGCCAGAAAACAGCCAGGATGGTCTTGTCCATCCCAGGCGGGATGGCGGTTGTAGCCGAAGACGAGTTCGGCGCAGATGCGGGAGACTTCGCCGGCGGCTTGCGCGGCCTGGGTGTGGCAGAGGTCGCTGAGGAACTGCACGGTGCCTTCCAAGCCTTCGGCGGCGACGGCGTCGGCCGCGCCGCGGCTTTCGAGTTCGAGGACGTCGTGGATCTGGGCGCGGGAGGCGAGCAGCCAGCAGAGGGCGTCGGCGAGGGCGAAGGTCACGCCCTGGCGCTGTCCGTGATAGAGCTTGTTGCCGTCGGGGTCGGTCGAGTTCTGGAGGTAGTTGATGGTCCAGAGCCAGAGGTTCATGGCCGAGGCGAGAGTGCAGGCGCCGGTGCCGGGGCGGTAGGAGGCGATGCGGCGCATCTCGGCGCTCCAGGCGCGGAACTGGGCGAGGAAGAGCTCGGAGGTCATGGTCACTGTGAGCTGACGGCGCTGCACGGCCTCGGGACCTTCGTAGGTGGCTTCCAGTTGCGCGTCCATCCATTTATTGGCGAGGAAGCCGGGGCAGTCTTCGGTGATGCCGTAGCCGCCCATGAGGCTGACGGCCTCGCGCATCATGTTGGCTCCGTGGCCGGTGTTCCAGAGCTTGGTGGCGGGGCAGAGGACGTTGGCTTCGGCGTCCATGAGGACGAACTGGACGAGCGGATCGGCTTCGAGCTCGGCGCGGCCCTGTTTGCCGGATTTAGGGTCGTTGGGCTTGAGCGAGAGCAACTGGAGGGCGCGCTGCTCGCTTTCCTTGAGGGCCTTCATCTCCGCGCGGCCGCCCTGGATGCCTTGTTCCTTGAGGAGCGCGGTCTTGTGCTTTTCGAGGGGGTCGAGGGCGTCGAAGAGGCGCGCGGCGGCAAAGCCGAGGGAGGCAGCGGCTTCACCGGTGGCCCAGACATCGACGAGGCGGTGCAGGGCGTCCTGGCGCTGCTGGATGCCCTGCTCATAGCGAATGGAGCCGGGCCTTGAGCCTTCGGCGCCGCGGAAGCGCTCGCGCTGGTAGCGAATGACGGGCTCGACGGCAGAGAGCAGCTTGGCCGCGGTCATGAGGCCAACAGGCACGCGGGTGCGGCGGAAGACGGCCTCGATGATTTCGCCGTGGTTGTAGTTGGGGACGATGACGTTGTCTTTGACGGTGTAGCCGCCGACGATGCGGCTGGCGGGGACTTTGAGGTTGAAGATGGGGTCGCCGGTGGAGGAGAGCTGGTGGACGAGCTTCTTGGTGGGGGTTCCGCGATCGAAGCTGCCTTCGTCGGTGTCCTCGAGAATGACGACGCAACTGCCCTTGATGCGCGGGTCCTCGGAAAGCACGGCGGCGGTGACGAAGTTGGCGAAGGCGATCCCGGTGATGAAGCGGCCGCGCTTGTCGACTTGCAGGATGGGCTCTTCATCGGGCTTCCACTCGGCGATGCTGATGCGTCCGCTGAGCATTCCGGTATCGACGCCGACGTAGGGGATGGGCTCGGTAAGGGCGAATGCGCCGCGCCAGGGCTTGCGGTCTTCACCCGGTTGCGGCGGTGCAGCGAGGGTCTTGTAGTGGGCGATCTGCTCCTGAGTGCCGCGCTCGTGAATGGGCGCGAGGGCGAGGAAGCTGGCCAGGCTGGCAGTGGCCGCGCCGCCGTCGACCCAGGCGAGTTCGAAGGCTGCTAGAGAGAGCGCGAGGTTTTTGGGCCCGGAGATGAAGCCGCCTTCTTCCGGTTCCATGAAAGCGGCGGTGATGCCAGAGCGGTCGAAGGAGTCGAACATTCCGGCCTTGCCTGGGGTCCACTCGTGGGTGTTGCGCTCGCCGGCGGCGACGAGGCGGGCGACGGTTCCGCGGGCGACGGTGCGGGCGGACTGGACAAGCATCTGGAGGTCGAAGCGGTCGGCAAAGCGCCACTGGATCTGGCGTACCGCGTCACCGGGGAGGGTGAGCATGGTTTTTGTCTCAGGTACGGCAACTGTGGCCATTCGGTTGTCCTCAAGCAGCGGAATTATTGTCGTTTATTGGCCTCACTGCGGCATGTGACCCACATCACTCTGAACTGCTGAAGGGCCTATGGATGCTGGATAAAAAGAATCGGTCCTGGCGCAGTCCGGTGGGCGGGGGTGGGATGCGAAATCTGCGCGGCAAGAGATTGAAGCTGCAATCGATTAGGAGGATGCAGGCGTTGGCGGAAAGATAAGGCTCTTTTTTGTGCGATTTGGAATTGTGATCCCTATCACTGCGAGTTTTTACTCAAAGGCATCATCTCTTAGGTGCGAACCCTGAAAAAGTGAGTTTCTTGAGAAGCAGAGCCGGAGTTTGCAGCGGGGAAGCCGGGAGAGATGGGCGCATGCCCGTCCCCCTGGAGAAGGAAGACGGCAGGATGGGCGAAGCCGCGGGGTTGGGAAGGTTCGGGGGGTTGCAGCGGGCGCAAACCTTTGTTCGCAGTAGTGATATTGTTTCGCCGATAGGGGCATTCCCTCGGAGGCTAAAGCCGGGCCTTATCTCGGGCGCTTGCGGCACGGGACCCAGAGGGTGCCCCGTCGTGCCCTTTCAAAGCTTCGGCAATCCATCGCGTTTGATGCGCCGCGGAGTGCTGGCTGCCGTTGTTGCCGGGCTGGTGCTGGCGATGGGGTCGGGCAGGCTCGCTGCGCAATCGGAGTGCCTGGCATGTCACGGCGACGCGACCATGCAGGACGCGAACGGGCACAGCATCGCCGTGGATGGGAAGACCTTCGGCGACAGCATCCACGGCAGCCTGAAATGCAACGATTGCCACATCAATATCAAGGAGTATCCGCACCCCGAGCAGGTGGCGAAGGTGGAGTGCAAGGGCTGCCACGCGGACGAGGCGCAGGGCCTGGCGGGAAGCGTTCATGCGGACTCGAAAGAGCATCCTTGCACGAGCTGCCATGGGAATGCGCATACGATTTTTGCGAAGAGCGATTCGCGGTCGGCGGTGTATCCGCTGAATGTTCCCAAAACGTGCGGCAACTGCCACGGCAGCGAGGGCATGGCGAAGAAGCATGGGCTGCCGAGCGTCTATCCGCTGTATGTGGACTCGATCCACGGATTCGCGCTGAGCAAGGAAGGGCTGCTGGTGGCGGCCAATTGCCAGAGCTGCCACGGATCGCACCACATCCTGAGCCACACCAATCCGCAGAGTCCAACTTACAAGACCAACATTCCCAAGACGTGCGGAAGCTGCCACGCAAAGATCAACGACGACTATATGGGCGGGGCGCATGGCAAGGCGGTGGCCGGCGGAAATCTGAAGGCGCCGGTGTGCACGGACTGTCACACGGCGCACGCGATTTTGCAGCCGACCGAGGCGGCGTTCCGCATGCAGTCGACGCCGATCTGCGGCTCGTGCCACACGGACAAGTTATCGACTTACCGGGATACGTTCCACTCGCAACTGGGTTCGCTGGGCGGCTACGTCGAGACGGCGCGCTGCTGGGATTGCCACGGGGCGCACGAAATTCTGCCCGCCTCCGATCCGCGTTCGCCGATCAACAAGGCCAACCTGGTGAAGACCTGCGGCGCGTGTCATGCGGGCGCCAACCTGAGCTTTGTGCAGTACCAGCCTCATGCCAATGCGCGCGATCGCAAGCTGAATCCGGCTCTCTACTTTGTGCGTTTGTTCATGAATGTGCTGCTGATCGGCACGCTGGCGTTCTTCCTCATTCACACCATCCTGTGGTTGATCCGCGCGCGCTACAACCAGATCCGGTTCAACCAGATCAAGGGGAAGGGGAAACATGGAGGAGGGGACAATGCCTGATTTGGAGCAAGAAGCAGCAGAAAGCAGGCGTCACGGCGGCACGAAGCGATTTTTCATGCGCTTTACACGCGAGCAGAGATACATGCACGCGGTGCTGTTCACCACGTTCCTGGGACTCGCCGCCACGGGGCTGCCTATTCGCTTCAGCGAGAGCATCTGGGCTCGGGGGCTGGCCAAGGGCGTGGGGGGCTTTGGGGCGATTCTCTTTTTTCACAAGCTTTTCGCGGTAGTACTGACGATTGCGTTTCTCCTCCACTTGAGAGAGGTGTTCACGCGCGGGATTTTGCACCGCGAAAAGGGCGTCTTCTGGGGCGCAAATTCGATGGTGGCCAACTGGAAGGATGCGAAGGATCTATTCGGGCACCTGCGCTGGTTTGTGGGACTGGGTCCGAAGCCGCAGTTTGACCGCTACGCTTACTGGGAGAAGTTCGATTACTGGGCGGTGTTCTGGGGGATGATCGTCATCGGCTTTTCAGGGTATGCGATGTGGTTCGCACCGTTCTTCGCGCACTTTTTGCCGGGCTGGGCGCTGAACGCGGTGCTGGTGATCCACAGCGAAGAAGGGCTGCTGGCGATCCTGTTCATCTTCTCGATTCATTTTGTGAATACGCATCTGCGGCCGGACAGCTTCCCGATGGACATGGTGGTGTTTACGGGCGTGGAGAGCGAGGAAGAGTTTGCGCACAAGCGGCCGCTGGAGTATGAACGGCTGAAGCGCGAGGGGAAGCTGGAGGCGCGGCTGGGAGAGGCTCCGCAGACCTGGCTGATCAATTTCTCGCGGGTAGTGGGGACGATCGCGATTGTGATTGGACTTACGCTGCTGGTGCTCACATTGACGGCATATTTTAGTTAAAGCACGGCATATTTAATTTCTTATTGTTGTAGAACGCGGGGATCCCAGGTCTCGGAAGATCGAGACCTGGGGCGTCCGTTCAGGAACCGGAAGAAAAGCAGTGTGCGGCTTGTTTTTCGCGGGTGTGATTCCAATCACTGAGATATCTTGCGGTGAAGAATCTCCTCATAGGCGTGAAGATAATTAGAAGAGTCTCTACTTATACGCTTGCTCTAACTCTGCTTGTCTGGGTCCAAGCGGCGCACGCAGCGCAGAAGCTGAAGGATGCGGACTGCCTTGCCTGCCACTCGGATTCGACGCTGACGACGGATGTGCACGGGAAGACGGTAAACCTGTATGTGGACGCGGCGAAGCTGAAGCACTCCATCCACGGGTCGATGTTCTCCTGTGTGGATTGCCATACGGATGTGAAGAGCCTGGCGCACGATACGCCTCCGCAAAAGGTGAGATGCGCGCAGTGCCACGCGGACGCGCAGGAAGCTTACTCGCATAGCAAACACGCCATCGCGCGCAAGGCGGGCGCTCCGGCTGCAGGATGCCAGGATTGTCACGGAGGCGCGCACGAAGTGATGGCGGCCGACGATCCAAAGTCGCCGGTGAATCACGAAAACGTTCCATATACCTGCGGCCGGTGTCATGGGCAGAAGTTCCTGATGGAGTCGCGCGGCGAAAGCGCGCAGCCGTTTATCAGCTACCAGGAGAGCGTGCACGGGCGGGCTACGGAGAAGGGATCGCAGAAAGCCGCTGTGTGCACCGACTGCCACGGCGCGCACGAGATTCTGCCGGCCAACGACGCGAAGTCGCCGATCTACAAGTTCAATGTTCCGAGCACCTGCGGCAAGTGCCATACCGATATCGACAGCACCTTCATGAAGAGCATTCACGGCCAGGCGCTGGCGCGTGGCAATGCTCAGGCTCCGGTATGCACGGACTGCCACGGGATTCACTCGATCAAGTCTCATGCCGACCCGAACTCGCCGGCTTCGGAGCAGAACCTTTCCAAGGACATCTGCGCGCGCTGCCACGAAGGGGTGCGGCTGTCGCAGGAGTTCGGCGTTCCGGGGAACAAAGTTTCAAGCTACTTCGACAGCTATCACGGGCTGGCGGCGGAAGGCGGCTCGGTGGTAGCGGCCAACTGCTCGAGTTGCCACGGCGTGCACAATATTCTGCCCTCGAGCGATCCGCACTCGACGATCAACAAGGCCAATCTGGATGCGACCTGCGGGCAGTGCCACAAGGGCGTGACGCAGAAGTTTACGCAGACCAGGGTGCACCAGGAAGACGGCGTGAATCCGCACGATATCGGCTCGCTGGCGGTGAAGTGGGTGCGGGTGATCTACATTGTCCTGATCCTGGTTGTGATCGGCGCGATGTTCCTGCACAACTTCATCATCTGGCGGAGCAAGGCGGTGGCGCGGCGCAGGATGCAGAATCCGTTCATGGTGAGGATGACCGAGAATCAGCGCTGGCAGCACCTGATTCTGCTGACGAGCTTCATTGTCCTGGTGATCACGGGCTTCGCGCTGAAGTTCCCCGACACGTGGTTTGCTCATGTGTTTGGAATGGGCGAACATTGGCGCGGAATTATTCACCGGGTTGCCGGAGTGATTCTGATCGGCGCGGGGATCTATCACGTGTTCTATCTCGCGGCGGCGCGGGAAGGGAGGCGGCTGATTCGCGACCTGGCGCCGAGGCCGAAGGATGCGTTCGATGCCGTTTACACGATGATGTACTACCTGGGCTTAAGGAGCGAGAAGCCGAAGTTCGCGCGCTTCAACTACGCGGAAAAGGCCGAGTACTGGGCGCTCGTGTGGGGCACGGCGCTTATGGGACTATCCGGCGTGATGATCTGGGCCAAGGTCTGGGTGGGCGACACGCTGGCGCGCTGGTGGGTGGATATCGCGACTGCCATCCATTTCTACGAGGCGATTCTGGCGACGCTGGCGATTGTGGTGTGGCACTTCTACCAGGTGTTTTTGGATCCGGATGTGTACCCGATGAACTGGGCGTGGTGGGATGGCAAGATGCCGGTGGAGCATTACAAG
>Ga0182014_10003730_pt1 | contig 18063 bp, 17 predicted proteins | sample 612S2DmetaG_FD_120489 | JGI IMG/M metagenome (GOLD analysis project Ga0182014, IMG submission 120489) | Permafrost microbial communities from Stordalen Mire, Sweden - 612S2D metaG | ecosystem: Environmental > Terrestrial > Soil > Wetlands > Permafrost | place: Sweden: Stordalen | collected... | reverse complement strand
TGCCGGTGACGTTCGGCGGCGGAATGACGATCGAGTAGGCAGGCCCATGGCCGCTGGGAGCGAAGTAGCCGGCAGCCTCCCACTCGGCGTAGATGCGGGATTCGATATCCGCGGGAGAGAAAGATTTATCCATGGGAGGAGGAGTTCACTGCCGTGTGTTCACGCAACACACGATCGACGATTTCGGGAAGCTGTGCGCGCAGCTGGTCCAGTACGCGCTCGAAGAGGATCGCTTCGATGTCCTTGGTTGCCTGATGCAGGAGGGAGTCGGCGAGCTTGAGCGATTCCGTCACGACGCCGGCATGTACGGACTTCGCATCGAACAAGGCAAAAGCGCGGCCGTCCTGTTCGACGGCGTCCGTGAGGATGGGGATGTCGCGTGGATCGTGGGAGTCGGTGTTCATGGCATGAATCTCAAGCGTCGGCCGCTTCGTCCATTTGATGCGTTTCGAGCAGTAACTTGAGGTCACGATACGCCTTGAAGCGCGCGCGGCCGAGGCGCCGCCGCTCATCGTCCGCATCGAGGATCTCTGCGATTCGTGAAAAGCGCTCCAATCCGCCGGGCATGCGGCGGCTGAGATTCACGAGCAGATCGGCCTTGGCGACGCTGTCCAGATCCGGCGTCAGTTGCACGGGAGCGGTGTCGTCGGATGCCACGCCGGTGACGGTGTGGGGCACGAACGAGCGCTCGTTGAAGGTCCACAGAAGCTCATCCATGAGCTTTGCATCGGCGGCGGTGTCGCTCCAGACGACCACGCGCAGGTCGAGCAGGTAGGCCTTTTCGGTCAGCCGGCAGGCGAAAGTCCAACGTTGGGCCGCCGTCGAACTTTTAAGGACATAAAAGTCGACCCGGTCGGTCATTTTGCCGCGGCGCGATTGAGCAGAAAATCCACGAGCAAAGGCACCGGCCGGCCGGTGCTGCCCTTCTGGGAGCCGCTGAGCCACGCGGTACCGGCCACATCCAAGTGAGCCCATTTCAGGTCCTTGGCGAACTTCCAGAGGAAGGAAGCGGCCGAGCAGGCACCGCCTTCGCGGCCGCCGACATTCGCGATATCCGCGAAGTTGCTTTTCAGTTGATCGACGTATTCTTCGCCGATGGGCATCCGCCACGCGCGATCGTCGGCCCGGGTCCCCGCGGAGGCCAATTCATCGGCGAGCGCCTCGTCGTTGCTCATCAGGCCGCTGAAATGAGCTCCGAGCGCGACGATGCAGGCACCGGTGAGGGTGGCCACGTCGACCACGGCGGCGGGTTTGAAGCGGCGGCTGTAGGTGATGGCATCGCACAGCACCAATCGTCCCTCGGCGTCGGTATTGAGGATCTCTACGGTCTGACCCGACATCGTCGTCACGATGTCGGCCGGCTTCACGGCGCCCCCGCTCGGCATGTTTTCGCAGGAGGCAATCACGACCACAACGTTGATCGGCAGTTTCAGCTCGGCCACCGCGCGCAGTGCGCCCAACACGGCGGCGCCGCCGCCCATGTCGTACTTCATCTCGTCCATGGCCGGAGGATCCTTGAGCGAGATGCCGCCCGAATCGAACGTGATCCCCTTGCCCACCAGACAGATGGGGGGCGCGCTCTTTTTGGCGCCACGGTATTCGCAGACGATCAACCGCGGCGGTTGATCGGAGCCCTGGGTCACCGCGAGAAACGCTCCCATTTTCAGCGCCTTGATGCCGGTCGCATCGAACACTTTCGCCTTGATGCTGGGCCACTCCTTGGCCAGTTGCAGGGCACGGTTGCCGAGATACGTCGGTGTGCAAATGTTGGGCGGCAGGTTGCCCAGATCGCGGGCGAGGGACATGCCGTTGCCGATGGCCTCGCCGATGGCCAGACCTTCCGCAGCCGCCTTGGATGCGCGGGCATTATCGACGGCCACGTTGACCTTGCCGAGTTTCGGCGGCTTCTGCTTCGTGCCGGTTTTCAAGTCCGGGACCTTGTAGGCGTGGCTGGTGAACACTTCGGCCACGATCCGGGCGCGATGTGCGTCATCCAGATCGGGGATTTCCTCCAAGGTCAGGTAGACGGTGGCATTGGCCGCACCCGTCTTGTTCAGAGCCTGAGCTGCGCTTTGCAGTGCTTTGCGATATTGCTTGCGGCCGAACGTGGCGCGCGGCCCCAACCCCAGCAACAGGACACGGGCGGATGCCGCTCCGGCCGGCAGCGGTAGCAACAGTGCGTCGCCCACTTTCGCGGCGAAGTCGCCGCTGGCGTGCAATTTCGCAATCAGGCCACCGATCTGCCCGTCGATCAGTTGCGCGGCGACACCCAGATCGCCTTGCTCGTAGACGCCGACGACAGCACATTCTGCTGCATCGCGCGCCTTGGCATCGACAATGGCCTTGAATTCCATATCAAACCCCGTAGTGAATCCGTGAGCCGGAAAGCTCGTGTAGCCAAATAGTTTACTAGATTATTGCGAAGGCTCTAAGCTCGACGCCATGAAATGGACCGTTCAACGCTATGTGCTTCGCGAAGTCATCCAGACCTGGCTCGCCGTGACCGGTGTTTTGGTGGCCATCCTGGTTTCGAACCAATTGTCCAGGGTTCTGGGCCAGGCAGCGGAGAATCGCTACGATCGAGGCGTGGTGATCGATCTCATCGCCCTCGGCGCGGTCATGAATCTGTCGGTCATCGTGCCGGTGGGGCTGCTGCTCGCGGTCGTACTGACCTTGGGCCGCATGTACCACGACAGCGAAATGGCGGCCCTCCAGGCCTGCGGATTCGCGCCGGCACGCCTGCTGCCGCCGCTTTTCTGTTTCGCCGCCGTGATCGCGGTGGGCCTGGGCTGGTTGTCGTTTTTCCAGGTGCCGCGTGCCGACCAATCCGTGCAGCTGATCCGGCAGTCGGCCATCAAGGAGGCCCAATTCGGGCAGTTGGACGCGGGCCGTTTCCGGTCCTTCAGCGGCGGCGACGCCGTGTTCTACGCGGAAAGCGTCGATCATGACGGCGTCCTGCACAACGTCTTCGTGAGGCGCGAAAGCGGTGGACGGATCGAACTCGCGCTGGCGGATACGGCGACGTATTCGAAAGCCTCGGCGAACGGCACGCATTTCGTCACGTTGTTCAACGGTCATCGCTATGAAGGGGTGCCGGGCCAGAGCGATTTCCGGGTCATCGAATTTCGCGAGCATGGGATTCCGATTTCGACCCCCGTGGATGCGGTGGGCCCGACCGATCCGGACACGAAACCCACGCGCGAACTGTGGGGGACGCACACGGCATCGGACGAAGCGCAGCTGCAATCCCGGACATCGAGCCCGTTGATGGCCCTGGTGCTGACATTGGTGGCCGTGCCGTTGAGCCGGCTGCGCCCGCGACAGGGACGGTACGCGCGAGTCGGCTTCGCCATCGTGGTGTATTTCGTGTACTCGAATCTCCTGTCGGCCGCCAAGGTATGGGTGGAAAAGGGCGATTTACCGCCGATCGTCGGCGTGTGGTGGGTGCATCTGGGCGTGCTCGCGCTGGGTCTGTACCTGGTTTACCGCGAAGCGAACAAGGCATGATGACCACGCTCGACCGCTACCTTTATCGCACGGTGCTGATCTACTCCGGAATGGCGCTGGGCGTGCTGATGACCTTGGGCGCTCTGTTTCTCTTCATCAGCCAGCAAAGCGACATCGGTGTCGGCAATTACAACACCGGCGATGCGTTCATGTTCACGTTCCTCAATCTGCCGCAGCAGGCCTTCGATCTGTTGCCGATCGGGGCGCTGATCGGCGCATTGATGGGGCTGGGGCATCTCGCCTCGGGAAGCGAACTGGTCGTGACGCGCGCGTCCGGGGTATCCGTCTGGCGCATCGCTTGGCCGGTCGGGCTCGCCGGGCTTACGCTGGCGATCAGCATGTACGGGATCGGCGAATACGTCGCGCCACCCATGGCCCAGTTCGCCAAGCGCGAGAAGACGACCAGCAAGCTGGCCGACATCAGCTTCGCCGGTTCGAGCAGCGCGTGGGTGAAGGACGGTAACTTGATACTCCGCGTCGCGACCGGCGAGGTCGACCAGGCGTTCGGCGGCGTCTCGCTGTTCGAACTGGATGGCAACCGGTTGCGTTCGGTCAAGCGCGCGGAGCGCATCTCCGTGGCCGACCCGGGCCATTGGCGCCTGCACAATGTGGCGACCACTCGTTTCAGCGACAACAAGATCGAGAGCGAAGTGGTGCCGGAGGTCTCGATGACCTCGTCCGTGAACCCTGATTTTCTAGGGCTTGCGGCGACGGACCCGGAATTGCTGACGCTGCGCGGTCTATGGTCGTACATCGAGCACCAGCGCCGGAACAACCTGGGCACCGCCTCATTCGAGATCGGCTTCTGGTCACGCATCGCGCGTCTGTTTGCCGTCATCGTGGTGACGCTTCTGGCGTTGCCGTTCGTGTTCGGTCCCTTGCGCACCACCGGCGCCGGCACCCGGACGGTCATCGGGGTATTGCTCGGAGTCGTGTTCTTTCTCATCACCCGCACGGTCGAGAACGGCGGTCAGCTGTTCGGACTGAATCCGGTGTTGGTCGGGTGGCTGCCCACGGGAGTCATCGGTCTGTGCACGCTCGTGGCCATTTCACGAACGCGATAGCAGGACCACCCGGGTCTTGGACAGGCGGTCGTGGATGGCCAGATGCTCCGGATCGATGTACAGCCATAGGACACCGAGTGCCGCGGGCGCCCAGGCGAGAAATCCATAGACGAAACGCATGCCGGCGGTGGCGACATCCAAGGGCTTGCCCGTGTCGGTGACGGCGCGCAATCGCCATGCCCGCATGCCGAGCGTTTGGCCGCTGCGCACCCAGTTGAGAACGTAGTACGCGGCAATGACGCCCACGAGTCCCGCCCGGTAGAGGTACACCCAGCCGCCCGAGTTCTCGGGGAGCATCGCGTGACGCGTAAAAATCATGACGATGCCGGTGTAGATCATGAGCAGCGCCACCAACAGAAACCCGTCATAGATCAGCGACGCGAAGCGCCGACCGAAGCCGGCGCTGGTGCCGCTGATCACGATGAGGGCGCGGCCGGCGTAGGCGCGGCCGGCGTAGGCCCTTGGGGCGCCGCGCGCTTCGTGGGATGCGAGCCTGGGGCACCCGGCGGAGTCGCCGCCCCCTCCTTCGGGACGAGCATCTGCTCCAATGGCTTGAAAATGGCATCGTAGCGATAGCTCGCGATTTCGAACGCCCGCCCTTGGGCTTTGCCGGTCAGAGCGGCATCCTTGCTGGCCTTGACCGACAGCCAATGTTTGGCGGCGATCACGGTGCCGGTCAGCGTCAAGACATTGCCGTCCGTCAACGTCACCGTGGCTTGTGACGCCTGGCTGAAATCGACATCGGCGGCTGGCGACACATCCTCCGCGTCGAGTCCGGCGAGCGTGCTCGAACCCGGCGCGAGAGCGGCCGCCTCGAGCGGTTTGCGCCCGGGCGGCGCGCCCTCGAGGCTGAACGTCGAGTCGGCGGCGTTCGATCGACGGATCGTGTAGCCGGGGCCGGAGGCGGGCTTGACTTCGATGCTCTGGATCGATGCCGCGGGCACGTCGATCAAGCGCGTGTCGATCCAGAAGCGCGGATCGGTCTCGGCGGCGATCGCCGGCTCGACGCTGTAGCTCGTCTTCTCGCCGGTGCGCCGCACGAAATTGCCTTCGCCGACGGGCTTGCCCACGATCAGGCCGAGCTTGTCGGCCGATGCGATGACGGTGATTTCGGCGCCGGTCGCCCCGGGCTTGATCGGATCCTCGACACCGATTTCTGCGTAGCGCGCCGGATCGGCGGTCTTCTCCTCGATGATCTTCGCATCACGCAAGGCGGCCAGGAGCTTTCGCAGCTTGCTCATGTCCGCCGGATAATCCCCGCGCTCCATCACCGTCCAATGGGTACCGTCCTTGTGGACGGTCACGAGGGGCGTCGGGCCGCCCTTGCGGACGCTCACCGCGGTCACCGAATTCATGCCCGTGGCGAGGAAGGGGAACAGCTCGACGCCGGGCGAGTCCTGGGTCGGATTGCGATGGGCGCTAAAATACAAGCCCAGGGCGATGACCACCAGCGCCGCTACGCCTAAGGCGAGAAAGCGTTGACGGTTCATGTTGCCGGTGCCTCGTCCGGACCGGGCCGCGTGGCGCGCGAGCCGCGCGACTTGCGGCGCCGGCGGACGGCCAGCACGAACCCGCCGCTCAAGGCGACCAGCAACGGCGCCACGGCAATATTGAGAACCTTGAGCCGGTTCTCAAGGCGATCGATGTCGACATTGAGGCCGCGCTGCGTTTCACGCAGTTCCTTCCGCGCGCGGGCCTTCTCGGCGGTGAAGCGCTTGACCTCGTCTTCCTGCTCGGGACTGAGCATGAGCGATGCCTGATCGTTGCGCCTGCCTTGCAGTTCGGTCAACTTGGCCTCGGTCTGTTGCAGCTCGGACTCCAGTTCGAGCGCCTTGCTGCGCAGGCGGTCGTCCGCCTGGCGCCGCAGAGCGTCGACGCGCTCGAATGGTCGCGAAAAGCTGGCGCGGCCGCGGATGCTGATGAGTGCGCTGCTGCCGCCAAGGTTGTCGAGCACGTTCGCGACGAGGTCGCCATTGTTGGCGAAGGCTTGGGCCACCTTTTGGCCCAGAAGCTCGCGCGTCTGGACCCACATGTAGTCCATGAGCAGGTCGGTATCCGCAATGACCACGATGTTGACGGGCGATGCGGACTTCGCCAAGTGCGCGGTTGGCGGTCCGGACGCCGGCTTCTGTTCCGCGGGAAGGCCCTGTGGAAAGGCGGACTCGACCATGCCGCCGATGCGTGCCGCGAGGGCGTAGTGCATACCCGTGGGTTTGAATCCGTCGCGCAGCGTCGCCGGATCGGTCAACGCATTGAACCGTTCCGCCGGCAGCGGGCCTGCATTCGTCGAACTCAAGAGCAGCGGCTCGAACGTGGTCTTCGCGCCGGCCTTCGCCGCGAGCGCACCGGCGGTCGCCAGGTTGATGGTGTCGAGCGAACTGGTGACGACGTCCTTCTGATCCATGTTGGCGTGATGCAGCCCGAGAATGCCGATGTGACGGACCGGCGGCGACTGCATGGTGGTGCGGACATCGAGGCCGAGGTCGAGGTCGCCGATGACCTTCCCGGGGTCGTAACTCACACCCCAGGCGGACAACAGGGGCTCGAGATCCGAGGAGTGATCGGCCATGGCGCCGGCCATCGGGTTCTGCGGATCCTGACCGCTCGTGTCGGCTCCGGCATTGGGATCCACGAACAGCAGCACCTTGCCGCCGCGCATGACGAATTGGTCGATGGCGTACAGCGTCTTGGTGGGCAGATGCTTGGGATGCACGATCATCAGCACATCGACATCCTTGTCGATGCGCTCGGCGTCGCCCGTCACGGGGCGGACCGTGAAGAGCTGCTGTATCTGCGCGAGTATCGGCCAGGGATCGCTCATCTGTCCGGTCGACGGATCGAACTGACCCTGCATCGGGAGCGAACTCATCAGGCCGATCACCGGCTTCTTGGGCGTGCCCAGTTCGTGGATCATCTTGGCCACGTCATATTCGAGAAATTCTTCGCGGTCCGGCTGAAAGCTGGCGATGGCCGAACGTCCGTCCGTCGAATTCGTGCCGGCCAGCCCGAAATACAGCGCATCGGCGGCGCCGTTCTGCAGGGACTGCAGGCCGAACTCGGCGGCGCGGTCTTCATCCTCGGAAAACGCCTGTGGATCGATCACGCGCAAATGCACCTTACCGCCGGAGCGGGCGGCAATCTCCTCCAGGAACTCGCGCACGCGGGTGGCGTACGGCATGATGAGCGGCGCCTGTTTCGCCGCCGCCTCACGCGAAAAATAGAAATACAGGTTAACGGGCTCCTTTAATTCCTCGAGCACCTGGTGCGTGCCGGAGGTCAGCGTGTAGAGCTTGTTTTGCGTGAGGTCCAAGCGCAGGCCGCGCAACCCGGCGTTCGACAGCATGACGACACCCAGGAAAAGCACCGCGAGTGCGATCAGCCCACCCACACCATATCCGGTTCTCTGCCAACGATTACTCACCTATTCCGCCTTCTTCATGTCGAGCACCAGGGCGGTCGCCGTCAGCCAGAAGCCGATCAGCGCCGCGAAATACACCAGATCCCGCAAATCGATCACGCCTTTGGAAATGGCTTCGAAATGCGTGAAAAAACTCAAGGAAGCGATCGCGTCGACCACGACCTGCGGCACGACGCCGCGAACGAAATCCAGCACCAAGGGGAACCCCGCGAGCAGAAAGATGAATCCGACCAGCGCGGCGGTGATGAAGGCGATCACCTGATTGCGCGTGGCCGCCGACAGGCACATGCCGATCGACAGGAATCCACCCGCCATGAGGAAGCTGCCGACATAGGCGGCGACGATGGCGCCGTTGTCCGGCCGCCCCAGGTAATTGATGGTGATCCATACTGGAAACGTCATGAGCAATGCGATGCCGGCGAAGCACCACGCCGCCAGAAATTTACCGACCACGGCCTGCCACAGGGTGATCGGCAGGGTCATGAGCAGTTCGATGCTGCCGCTGTTCCGTTCCTCCGCCCACAGGCGCATGGAGATTGCGGGAATGAGGACCAGATACAGCCAGGGATGCCAGCGAAAAAACGGCTGCAGATCCGCCTGGCCGCGTTCGAACAGACCGCCGACCTGGAAGGTGAACACGGACGCCAGCACGAGGAAAATCACGATGAACACATAGGCCAACGGCGTCGCGAAGTAACTGCGCAACTCGCGTCGGAAGACCACCAGTACCTTCGTCAAGTCAATGCTCCTTGATGCGTAACGGGATGCGGCTGGGTGAGCGAACGGAACACCTCATCGAGGCGGCCCGATTCGAGGTGCAACTCGGGCACGTCCCAACCGTTCTTGGCGATCACCGCACTCACCGCGGGCAGCGCGCGGGCTCCGGGGCGCGGCACGGCGGTGAGCCGCAGGTCGCGCGGATTCGTCTCCACCGCGAGGATTTCGGGAAGATCGGCCAGCTCGCGGGCCGCGGAGGCCAGCTGTTCGGGCTTTTCGAACCGCAGGCTGACGGCGTGATAATAACGCGAGCGAGCTTCGAGGGCGGTCGGCGTTTCATCGGCCACGATGCCTCCGTTCGCGATGATGATGGCGCGCGTGCAAACCTCGTGGACTTCCTCCAAAATATGCGTGGACACGATGACGAGCTTGTCCTTGCTCAGCTCATTGATGAGGCGGCGCACCTCGTGCTTTTGGTTCGGATCGAGGCCATCGGTGGGTTCATCCAAGATCAGCACTTGCGGATCGTGAATGAGCGCCTGGGCCAGACCGACGCGCCGCCGGAAACCCTTCGACAGCGTTTCGATCACCTGGTCGATGACGGGAGCGAGCGCAAGCCGGTCGATCACCACGTCGCGACGTCGGCGCCGCAGGGCGCCCGTCAGGCCGCGGATATCGGCGACGAAGTCGAGGAATTCCGCGACCGTCATCTCGCCGTAGCTCGGGGCGCCTTCCGGAAGGTAGCCCATGCACGACTTGGCCGCCACCGGTGCCCGTTCGATGTCGTGGCCGCATACCGTCACCCGGCCCGTGGAGGGCGCGATGAAGCCGGCGATCATGCGCATGGTCGTGGATTTGCCGGCGCCATTGGCGCCGAGGAAGCCCAGGACCTCGCCCGGTTGCACGGAGAAGGAAAGGTCGTTGACGGCCAGTTTATCGCCGTAACGCTTGGACAGATTTTTCGTCGTAATCATGGGCACCTTTGAGCAAGGGTCGACACGGAGGTTCCCTAAATTTTATCAGCTGGGGCGGAATACGCGCTCGCGCATTGCTTTAGCCGCGTCCGGCCTTCTTTTCGATGACCGCTTTGTTGTCTATCAGTATACGTCGTACGTCGATCAATGACGGACGGTCCGCCATGGCGGAAATGAGCTCCGCCAGTTCGTACCATTTGCGGCCCCATTGCACCAGGCGTGCCGCATCGGCGATCACTTGCTCATGCACCGGGTTGGTTGCGGCATGACGCTCGGCGCGCGCGACCTCCGCGGTGCCCGACGGTGGCGGTTCGCGCGGATTCACCACGAATCTGGGCATCTCCCGCGTGCCGGTGGCGGCATTGGCCGGGACGCCGGGCGCGCCGTTCGGGGACGGGCCGAGCATTCGCTCGGTCTCGGGGTTCGCCAACGGAATGAAGCGTTCGATATGCTCGGCGCCCACCAGATTGGCGAGGAACGCCATCAACTCGAGCGACTCGGTGAACTTGGCATCCCCCATCGCGATCCGCTCGCGCACCTGGGCTTGCAGGGCGAGCGCCTTCTGCCTGGCCAGGTCGATGATCCAGCGATTGGGGCGTTGATGCTGGGGCCATGGCTGAATCTGCGAGTAACTGGCGTCGTCCAGCGCGGAATACTTGAGATGCAACTCAAGACTCTCGAGCCACTTATCCAGTAATTCCAGCAGGTGCTGATCAGCAGGTGATGCCATGGGTAAACTCCAAGGTGCACCCTAAACGAAGAGTCGCCCGGTGGCTAGCGGTACATGCACCCCATCGGTCGCGCTAGACTGCCGGCCATGTGTGGAATAGCAGGTATCATCGGGCCGCTGGCGAGCGGCGAAACGGCCCGACTCATGGCGCAGCGTCTTGCGCATCGGGGACCCGATGGCGAGGGCCTATGGACCGCCCCCGGCGTCGCCCTCGCGCACCGTCGCCTGGCGATCCAGGACCTATCCGACTACGGCCGCCAGCCCATGGTGCACAATTCGCTGGTGCTCACCTATAACGGCGAGATCTACAACCACGAGCGGCTGAGAGGGGGGCTCAGTGGCCCGTGGCGCTCCAGCGGCGATACCGAAACTCTCTTACGCCTGTTGGCCGAACGGGGCCTCGGCGGCATCGAGCCGATTGCCGGCATGTTCGCCTTCGGGCTCTGGGACGCCGCCGCCCGACATCTGCTGTTGGTCCGCGATCGTCTCGGCATCAAGCCGCTCTATTATCGTCTGCTGCCCGACGGCATCGCCTTCGCCTCGGAGCTCAAGGCATTGCTGGTGCTGGGGAAGCCTCCGATCGAGCGCAGCGCGTTGCGGGACTTCCTCTTCCATGGCTACGTGCCGGCGCCCAAGACCATCTATCAGGGAATCTCGAAGCTGCCCGCCGGGCATGCCCTGACGTGGGAGGGAGGGAAGGTCAGCATCGAACGATACTGGCAGCCATCGACCGCGATCGTCAGCCGAAGCGCGGACGAAACCTTGCAGCAACTCGATGACCTGCTGCGCGATGTGGTGCCGGCGCACACGTTGTCAGACGTGCCGGTCGGCGTGTTCCTGAGCGGCGGGATGGATTCTGCCCTGATCACGTATTATCTCGACGGGCCACGCACCTACAGCCTGGGGTTCGACTCGCGCGACCGTTCCGAGCTCGAGGCCGCACGCATCGCCGCGCAGCATTTCGACACACGGCACACGTCGATGACCGCGCATGCGGCGGACTTCGGCACGGCACTCGAGGCCATGGTGCCGATGTTCGACGAGCCGTTCGGCGACAGCGCCGCATGGTCCAATTACCTGATCGCGCAATTCGCACGTCGTGAGGTGACGGTGGCACTGAGCGGCGAGGGGGGCGATGAGATTTTCTGCGGCTATCCTCGCTATTGGTCCAACATCGGTTCGCGTTCCAATCCATTGAATCGAGCGCTGGCGGGCATGTTGCCGCCTCTGTCGCGATTCGCATCGTCGATGCAGCGCCACTCCGCCGTGGGTCTGCCGGCCTTCGCCGTCGCGCTCGGGGGCCTGGCGGGCGTACAGGTCGACGCCTTGCTGACGGATGACTGGCTGGAGCCAGGCTATGATTATCTGTGGTTCTACCGCCAGTTCTGGCGACCGGAATTGCAGCCGCTGGTGCAGTTGCGCTGGCTCGACTTGAACACCGACCTCGCCGAGGGGCTGCTCACCAAGGTCGATCGCACCAGCATGGCAAACTCTCTCGAGGTGCGTCCGCCGCTGCTGGATCATCGCTTGGTGGAATACATGCTGAGCGTCGCACCATCGCTGTTGGTCGACCGCCAGAGGCGGCGCGGCAAATTGCTGGTGCGCCGCCTGATGGAGCCGCGGCTGCCGCCGGGGCATTTGAACCGCCCGAAGTCCGGCTTCGGACTCCCGGTGCACCGCTGGCTCAAGCAGCATCCGGCGGTGTTGCAGGCGGCGGTCGCAAGACTCATGGAGCGGGGAGTTCTGCGACGGCCGGTGAGCGCCGAATTTCGCCGCGCATGGTACTTGCTGGTTCTCGACCGGTGGTTCACCGCCTTTGAATGACACGGCGCCGCGGCTTCTGTTCATACCCGTATCGGGCGCCTTCGGCATGGGCGAGTACGCGCGCTCGCTGGCCATCGCCAAAGGGGTGGAATGGCGTTGGCCCGGCGCCGCCATTCATTTCGTCCTGAGCCGCGAGGCGCCCTATGCGGTGCAGACGCCGTATGCCACGACGTTGCTCGACTCGTCGCCGACATTTCATTCGTCGGCGGTCGCAGACCTCATCGAGCGTTGGTCGCCCGATGTGGTGATTTTCGACAATGCGGGTCGCACTGCGCAGCTGCGCGCGGCGGCGCGCGCGGGCGCCCGGGTGGTCTACATCAGCGCGCGCCGCCGCCAACGACGCAAGGCTTTTCGTCTGCGTTGGATGCGCCTCATCGACGAGCACTGGATCGCGTATCCGAAGTTCATCGCCGGCGATCTGGGTTTCCTCGAACGGCTGAAGCTCGAGGTCATGCGTCGACCGGCGATTCGTTATCTGGATGTGATCCTGGATGCGCGGCGCGGGCTCGCGGGCGATTCGATCCTGCAGAGACTCGGACTGGCCGGCGAAGACTTCGTGCTCGTGGTGCCCGGCGGAGGAACGGGGCACCCGGGCGCCCGCGATGCGGTCGACGAGTTCCTGGCTGCGGCGCGCGCGCTCGCGGCGGGCGAAGCCGGTCGAGCGGTGGCGACGATATTCGTCGGTCGCGCCGGGAGCGCGGCGCGAGGTGGGCCGGCGGCACCCGCGGCGGGGTCGTTGCAGATGGTGGGGTTGCTGCCGCAGGCGGCGCTTGCGGAATTGATGCGCAGTGCAAGACTCGTGATCGCGAACGGTGGTTCGACGCTGCTGCAGTCGATCGCGTGCGGCAAGCCGTGCATCGCCGTGCCGATCGCCGCTGATCAACGCGCCCGCATTCGTCATTGCGTGAGCGCCGGCGTCGCGGTGGCCGCACCGCTCGATTCGGCTGCGATGACGAAGATCGCGGGCGCTCTGTTGGCGGACGAATCGCAGATGGAGGCGCTCGGCGGGCGCGCCATCGCACTCGGGCTGGGGGACGGCATCGAGGTCGCCCTGCACGCGCTGACGTCATTGATCCGCAGGACCTAGGGACCTGCCATGCCGACCGCATTACTCTTGGGCTACGATCTGGAGCAACCGTCGTTCAGACACCGCATGCGAAGCATCGTGGAACCATTGCGCGCGGCCGGATGGCAGGTGCGCCTCGAGCGATTCCCGAGCGGCCGGTATGGGCTTCGCACCTGGGAGCGACGCGAGTTGCTGCAATGGGCGGACGTCACCGTGCTGCACCAGATCAAACTGAGCGGGTTCGAAGCCCGGTTGCTGGCGGCATTCGCCCGGCGCAGAATATTCGACGTGGATGACGCAATTTACGTGCGCAAGCCACGCCGTCTCGGCGAACCGGCGGACGACTCCATGTGGCGGCGTCGCAAATTCGCGGCGACGTGCCGCTGGGTGGACGTGGTGGCGGCGGGAAATGACGTCCTGGCCGGGGTGGCGCGCTCCGCGGCGCGGGATGTCGTGATCCTGCCCACATCGATCGATACATCGTGCTACCAGGTCACCCATGCGTCGGCCGAGGACGCGCCCACGATCGCATGGATAGGCAGCCCCGAAAATCTCGTCTACCTGGAGATGATCCGGCCCGCCCTGGCGCGGCTGGCGGCGCGGCATCCGCGGCTGAAGGTGCGCGTGATCTGCTCGGCATTTCCGGATTGGTCCGGCATCAACGTCGAGCGTGTGGCCTGGAGTTCAGCGACCGAGGCGCAGTCGCTGGCGGCGGCGCACATCGGCGTGATGCCGCTGACCGATGATGAATGGGCGCGCGGAAAATGTGCCTTCAAGCTTCTGCAATACATGGCCGCGGCGCTGCCCTGTGTCGCGTCGCCCGTCGGCGCGAACACCGAGGCGGTCATCGACGGCGTCAACGGCCTGCACGCGAGGAACAACGATGAATGGGAGCACGCGTTGGAGCGCTTGATCGTCTCACCGGAACTGCGGGCGCGTTTCGGCGCGGCAGGGCTGGCTCACGTCGAGCGGCGCTACGCCATGCGCAACTATCAAGCCGACTATGTGGCGCTGTTCACGCGGCTCGCGGAACCACGGCCATGAGCACCGCACCGCCCATGCGCATCTTTCAGATCTTGAATCACTATACGTCACCGCGCGATTTGGATCCGGGCTTCGAGGTGCTGGACAACTCATCGAACGAGCGGCCGGATTGGTACGAGTATTGGCCGATCAGAAGTTTCTTTTCAACCGGGACACTGGATGAGACCGCTTTTTATGGATTCCTGTCACCGAAATTCCGTCACAAGACGAGCTTGAGCGCGGCGATGGTGCGCGACTTCATTGCGGCAGCCGACCCCGCGACCGAGATCGTGCTGTTCAGCCCGAGCATTCACAACGCCGCGTACTATCTCAACGTGTTCGAGCATGGCGAGGCGGAACATCCGGGGCTCGCCGCGGTGACGGCGCGGTTCCTCGGGCGCATCGACAGGACGCTGGATCTGGACAACTTCATTTCGGATTCCAGAAATACGGTGCATTCGAATTATTTCATCGCCAAACCGCGATTCTGGCGCGCGTGGCTGGCCTTGTTCGAGACGCTGTTCCGCATCGCGGAGACCGTGGATGATCCGTTGGGCCGGGAATTGCGCGCGCCCACCAACTATCGCGGCCGCCAGGATGTGCAGATGAAGATATTCCTGATGGAGCGCCTCGCCACCTGGCTCCTCGTGTCGAATCCGAGTTTCGTCACGCGTGCGCACGATCCGTTCGCGGCTCGCGCGCGATTCTACAAGCTGCCGGTGGCCATCGTCTGCGATGCGTTGAAGATCGCCTACGCGACCCAGGGGCGGGGTCAATACAAAAGTGTGTTTTTGATGGTGCGAAATCTGCGAAAATTATTGAATCTGCAGATACGCATCGGCGACGGCCTGGGTTGGCGCCGCGTCCGACCGTATCTGCGCGAGTTGAAATCGTACTGGCGCGATTAGGCGCCGAACCACAGGACCGATCTTGCAACATATTCGACGCGATGCCGATTTCTGGCGCGGCCGCAAGGTTCTGCTGACCGGACACACGGGATTCAAAGGTTCCTGGATGACGCTGTGGCTGCGGAGCATGGGAGCCGAGGTCACCGGCTACGCGCTCGCGCCCATCGGGGCGTTCAATCTGTGGGACATCGTCGGCGCGGGTACGCGCTCCATCATCGGCGACATCCGCGACCCGCGACGGGTGGGCGAGGTGGTGGACGATGTACGTCCGCAGATGGTGATCCACATGGCTGCACAGGCGCTGGTCCGGGAGTCGTATCGCGACCCGCTCGGCACCTACGGCAGCAATGTCATGGGCACCGGCAGCGTGCTGCAAGCGTGCCGAAAGGCTCCCGACCTGCAGTGCGTCGTGGTGGTGACCAGCGACAAGGTCTACGAGAATCACGATGCGGGACGGGCGTTCGTCGAGACCGACCGTCTGGGCGGCCACGATCCGTACAGCAACAGCAAGGCGTGCACGGAACTGCTGGTCGAGAGCTTCCGCGACAGCTATTTCAAGGATGGGCCGCCGATTGCGACCGTCCGGGCCGGCAACGTCATCGGCGGCGGCGATTGGTCGGCCGATAGGCTCATACCGGATTGCGTCCGGGCGCTCGAGACGCGGGTTCCGGTGACACTGCGGTATCCTGACGCCATTCGGCCATGGCAGCATGTCCTCGAGCCGTTGTCCGGCTATCTGGCGTTGGCCAGAGCCCTGGTGCTGACTCCCGACGCGGCGCCGCGGGCCGTCAACTTCGGTCCCGACCCGGCGTCCTTCTGCACCGTGCGGGAGGTGGTCGAGACGTTCAGCAGCCGGTTCCAGGGAAAGCCCGGCTGGCAGCCCGACGGGGGGAGTCATCCGGCGGAGGCTCAGGCGCTCACGTTGTCGTCGGCGCTCGCCGAGAAGACACTGGGTTGGCGCCCGGTATTGGAACTCGAGGAATCGCTGTCCTGGACCGCGGATTGGTATCGTGCATTTGCAGCAGGGGAGAACATGTTGGCATTCAGCGAAGCGCAATTGGCGCAGTACCTAAACCGATGAAATGCGTCATCCTGGCCGGCGGCAAGGGCACGCGCATCGCCGAGGAATCGGCCACCCGTCCGAAACCCATGGTGGAGATCGGATCGCGCCCGATGCTCTGGCACATCATGAAACTGTACGCGACGTTCGGCGTGACGGAATTCATCGTCTGCCTCGGCTACAAGGGTTACATGGTGAAGGAGTACTTTGCCAATTACTTCCTGCACCAGGCCGATGTGACCTTCGACATGGTCGGCAATCGAGCCGAGTATCACGACTGCCGCAGCGAGCCCTGGAAGGTCACGCTGGTGGACACCGGCGAGGAATCGATGACCGGCGGTCGTCTGATGCAGATCGGCAAGTACTTGAATGCGAACGAATCGTTTTGCATGACGTACGGTGACGGCTTGTCGAACATTGACATCGGCGCCGAGATCGCCTTTCATCGTGAGCGGGGCTGCAAAGCCACCGTGGCCTGCGTGCGGCCACCCGCGCGTTTCGGGCGCATCGTCATCGAAGGCCACCTGGCGACGTCATTCGAGGAGAAGCCCCAGGCCGAGAGCGGCCTCATCAACGGCGGCTTCTTCGTGCTCGAACCGAGCGTCCTCGAATTGATCGACGGTCATGACACGGTGTGGGAGAAGGAGCCGATGGAGGCGTTGGCCAGCAGCGGACAGTTGGCAGCGTGGGTGCATCGCGGCTTCTGGCAGCCCATGGACACGCTGCGGGACAAACAGCACCTCAACTCCCTGTGGGAGAGCGGTGCGGCGCCCTGGAAGCTGTGGGAGTCTTGAGCGCGCGATGGTAGGTCTGGTCACCAGTTGTCGCGCCTGCGGCGGCCGTCTCGCCGTGACGATGGCCGACCTCGGGCTGCAGCCGCCGTCGAACGCGTTTCTCACGTCGCTGTCGCAGGCGGCCGATGAAAAGCGCTATCCGCTGCGCGCCAAGGTTTGCGAGGCCTGCAAATTGGTGCAGGTCGACTACGACGTGGCACCCGAGGAACTGTTCGGCGACTACGTGTATTTCTCATCGTACTCGGACGAATGGCTGGCGCACGCGCGAGCCTATTGCGAGATGGCCGGGCGACGCTTTTCGCTGGGCGCCGACAGCTTGGTCATCGAACTGGCGAGCAACGATGGTTATCTGCTCAAGAACTTCATGACCATGGGCATTCCGGTGTTGGGGATCGATCCGTCGAACACGGTCGCCGCGGCGGCCGAGAGAATCGGGGTGCCGACATTGGTCGAGTTCTTCGGCGAGGGCCTGGCGAGAGGCCTGGCCGCGCAAGGCCGGCAGGCCGACCTCATCATCGGCAACAACGTGCTCGCCCACGTGCCGCTGCTGAACGATTTCGTGGCCGGCATCACCACGCTGCTGAAGCCCGAGGGCACGGTCACGATCGAGTTTCCGCACCTTCTGACATTGATCGAGCACGTCGCGTTCGACACCATCTATCACGAGCACTATTCGTATATTTCGCTGTTCGCGATCGAGCAGGTGTTCGGCCGTCACAATCTGCGCATCCATGACGTCGAGAAGCTGGGGACGCATGGCGGCTCGCTGCGCGTCTACGCCTCGCGGGCCGATCGCGCGGGGCTGCAAGACTCGCCGGCATTGCGCACGATCCGCGAGGAGGAAACCGCGGCCGGTTTGTCGGACCTCGACACCTACCGCCGCTTTGCGACGCGCGTGGAGGATTGCCGGCGGTCGGTCCAGGCTTTCCTGGCCAAGGCGAAGGCTGAGGGAAAATGCGTGGCCGCCTATGGTGCGGC
>Ga0182014_10003724_pt1 | contig 18075 bp, 19 predicted proteins | sample 612S2DmetaG_FD_120489 | JGI IMG/M metagenome (GOLD analysis project Ga0182014, IMG submission 120489) | Permafrost microbial communities from Stordalen Mire, Sweden - 612S2D metaG | ecosystem: Environmental > Terrestrial > Soil > Wetlands > Permafrost | place: Sweden: Stordalen | collected... | reverse complement strand
CGCTTCACTGCGTCCCTCGCGGTAGCAGCGCAAGACTCGAGGCCAAGTGGTTCGCTACTCCTTTCTTGTGAGGCTCTTTCATCCTCTACTTCATGCCGGTTTATCCCGGCGCACTAACATCGCAATTACACTCAAAACCCCCCAATCGGCTCGGTTCAAAACAGCAATCAGCATTCACCACTTAGCATTCCGCCAGAGCGGAGCCGAGACTGGTCCGGCTTGCGAATTGCTGACTGCTCCTTGACGCACAGTCGTGCGGCGTCCGATACTTTCGTGGAGTTCCTGAACCTTTCAGGTTCCACGAGGTAACCGATTGGAACGCCACCCGATCATCACTCTCACCACCGATTTCGGACTCAACGATCATTTCATCGGCGCCATGAAGGGCGTCATGCTGGAGATTGCCCCCGAGGCGCAGATCATCGACATCAGCCACGCGGTGCAGCCCTTCGACATTCTGGATGGCGCACTGACCGTTTCGCAGGCCTACTCCTACTTCCCTTCCGGCACCGTGCACATGGTCATCGTCGATCCTGGAGTGGGGACGGCGCGGCGACCCGTGCTCATGACCGGCGACCGCCATCTGTTTGTGGCTCCCGACAACGGCGTGCTTTCCCTGGTTTACGACCGCGAAGAGCGCATTTCCGTGCGCCACATCACGGCCGAGCATTATTTCCTGCAGCCCAGCAGCAACACCTTTCACGCGCGCGACATCTTCTCGCCGTGCGCGGCTTATCTCGCCAAGGGAGTCGAGCCCGATCGCTTCGGCGAAGAGATCACCGACTATGTCCGCTTTGGCGCGCCTCGTCCCAAGCCGGTGGATGAGCACACGCTGCGCGGAATCGTCCTGAAGGTCGATCGTTTTGGCAACCTCATCACCAACATCACTCCGCAGGATGCGCCCCAGCTTTTCGAAGCCGCGCCGCCCGCCTTCAAGATCGCGATTGGAAGCAAGGCGCAGGCCACGCGTATGTGCGCCAGCTACGCCGAAGGTGGCCCCGGCGAAGTCTTCGGGATCCTCGGCAGCATGGGTTTTCTGGAAGTCGCAACCAACCGTGGTTCAGCCTACCAGGCGCTCGGCGCGGGCAAAGGCAGCGAAGTCAACGTGGTGATGGGTTAGCACTTAGCAATTAGCACTTAGCATTTAGCATTTAGCACTTAGCCAAGACCCCTTCGACACTGCTCTGTTTCCGCACGGACGAGTGAAAACCCGATGGGCGGTGACCTGGTTTTCCCTTAAGCCAATGGGTGAATGTTAAGTGCTAAGTGCTAAATGCTAATTGCTGCTCTTCGCCCCCGGATGGACATAGCGATCCATTTCCGCCGTCCACTTCAGGAAGCGCCACAGGTTGCTGCGCTCCGTCCACATAAACCCCCAGAATTCCAGGAATCCAATCTGGGTCATTTTGACGCCGGTGTAGGTCTCGATCCGCCACAGGAGATAGGGACTGCGCCAGGGAGCAATCCGGTGGCCCCGTGTGGAGTTCCAAAGAAAGCGCAGTATCGTTCGCATCGGGTCCCAGTATAGCGCTCGTGTAGGGAAGATCGTCGTGGGGACGGGCGACCCCGCCCGCCCAAGCCGAGCGCAGTTCGGCAGTTGCCTGTGGTCATAGCGACTCGGGGTTCGCTATAGCACTTCACCTATTTTCTTGGCACTTCTTGAGTGCGTCGGCCGAAGCGGACGCTTCGGCCTCTGCACGCGAATCAACTTCTTATTTCGTGATATCGACGCTGGCGCGGGTGTTTTCCCACTCCATGCGCAGCGTGCACTTACCGCCTGCCCGGTCGAAAGCGACGGTGAAATTCTCCACTGGCGCAGCCGTTTTCGAGACCGACATATCAACTCGCGCTAACTCGTCGGCTTCGTACTTGTACGGAATGCCCCACTCGCCGGTCTTTTTGTTGATAATCAGGGTCCACTTGTCCGACTTAGGGATCGTAAAGATGGTGTAGCTGCCCGCCGGCACAGCCTTGCCACCCACGGTCAGATTCGCGTCGCTGACGAACGTGGTCGCTTCGTTCGCGCCGGCGCGCCAGATCTCGCCATACGGCACCAGCGCCTTCTCGCTCGCCGTGCCGAAAATCTTCCGCCCTTTCGCGCGCGGACTGGAATAGTCCACCGTTATCGTCTTACCATCGGAAAACTTGCACTGCGCATTCGCCGGTGGACTGGGCCTCTTGGATTTGTCCGGCGCCATGCTCATTTGCGCCGAGGCGAGAGTTGCAACCGCGAACAACGCTGCGATTAAAGCAATCTTCTTCATGATTTGTTCCTCCTGGAGGCTCCTGGCTTTTCGCTGTTGGCTGTTGGTTGTTGGCTTTTGGCTAAGAGCTAAAGGCTAAGAGCTAAGAGCTGCGTGAGAATTATACCCGCTTCCCCGTTTACAATCTGTCGATGGCCGTCTTCAACGAGAAACGGGAAGAGCTCGATCACTTCGAGCAGCGCATGGGCGTGCCCCGCGGACGCCTCGCCGTCACCATGGATCTGGTCACCGACGCCATGGCCCTCGTCGGCCAGCACGGCGTCTACTGCCAAAGCCAGCGCTGGCCCGGTAAGCCGGTCATGGATGTGCAGCTCATCATGAAAAACCTCACCGACGCCAAAGAGCTGATCCAGAGTGTGATGGAAGAACTTCAACGCAAAGACTGATTTCGCGCTAGGTCTCTGACCGCTTGTTTTTGTACCCAGAGACGGTGCCCCAGGTCTCGATTTTGAGACCTGGGAGACCACAGCGCTTCAAGTGCATATTCACGCGGTCAGAGAAACGACGACCTGACGCGAAACCGAAGTTTCCCTGCAGGCTGCGAACCTGGATCGCCGATGGCGGAAAAGACTTACAATCCAGATATGGAGCGCAAGATCTTCTGGGTCTCGTTCACCGTGCTTGGGCTGGCTGCCGATTTCATCCTGCCGATCTGGTGGGCCCTGGGCGCGACCATTCCGATCGGATACGCGTCGTGGTGGCTGGCGTACCGCAGCGGCTGGTTCGAGTAAGCCCGTTCGAGTAAAGCCTGACTTGCGCTTTGCGCGGCCCGCATTATAATTCCACTACCGTATTTCCAATCTCACAGGGGCCATGAAATGAAAATTCAATTGAAGTGCTGTGCCGCGCTGTGCCTCGTCTTCACGCTTGCGCTGGCAAGCGTCGCTCAAACCACCGCCGCCCCGGCGCCAATAACCTTAACGGCCGAGGAGCGTGACGCCGCGCTGAGGAGTCTGCAGGCCACCCACGACGCCTTCCTGCAATCCATCGCTGGGTTGTCGGACAAGCAATGGAGATTCAAGCCCGACCCGGATCGCTGGTCGGTGGCCGAGGTGTCGGAGCACATTGCCGTCGCCGAGTCTGCGATCTTCAGCATGGTTCAGAGCAAGATCATGACATCCCCAGCCACACCCGAGAAGCGCGCTGAGGTTGCGGGAAAGGACGCGATAGTATTGGAGAAGGTCCCGGACCGTAGTCACAAGGCGCAAGCGCCGGAATTCCTGAAACCAACCAATCGCTGGGCAACTCAGGCCGATGTCATCAAGGCCTTCGAAGACAGCCGCAGAGCCACAATGGACTACATTCGAACCACCAACGACGATCTTCGCGATCACTTCTTCCCGCATCCGCTGCTGGGACAGATGGATGCGTATCAGTGGATTCTGCTGATCTCCGCGCACTCCGAGCGCCATACCAAGCAAATCGAAGAAGTGAAGGCAGACCCGAACTTTCCAAAGGAGTGAGGCGGCGCCTGTGCGACCAATTTTACCGCCCAACTTTTTGATCGAAAAAATTGGCCATGATCTGAAGCGCCTCGGTCGTCTCGGGAAAGTCGAAGTGGTACCAGAAGGCGTGCGGCAGCGCCTCAAAGACCACCAGTTGCGCATCGTCACCGGCATGAAGCAAGGCACGATGCAGCGTGGCCGTATCGCTCAACAGGATATCGCGCGTGCTGGTGACGAGAAGACTGGGCGGCATGCCGTGCAGGTCGGCGAAGATTGGCGAGAGGACCGGATCCTTGCGATCGGTCTTGCCCACGTATTGATCATCAGGTAAATGGCTGGGATCGATTGGTTCCATTCGCCCGGGAAGACCATTCAGGGTGAACATTTGCCAGGAGTCGCCGACGCGGCTGAAATCGGCATGCGCGGAAAAAATGCCGAGCGCGGCGGGCAGTGGTAGTCCGAGTTGCTTGAGGCGGACGGCCATTTCGGCTGTCAAGATGGCTCCCGCCGACGTGCCGTAAATTCCGATGTTGTGCGGCTTGTAGGTTTTCAGCAGCTCTTTGTAGACCGCGACCACGTCATCGACAGCGGCCGGAAAGGGATTCTCCGGCGCGAGACGATAGTAGACGGAAACGACTTTGATCTTGGCCAGGCTGGCGATCGGCACCCCTTCGATCAACGAGCCGGAGTCGGAATTGAAGCCGCCGCCGTGCAGATTGATGAGCACGCGGTTGCCTTCCGCAGTGGCGAGCGGCGTGATGATGTCAGTGCGAACTCCCGCCATGCTGGTTTCCTCGACGTTCACGGGATAAAGCTTGCGCGCCTCGGCGGAGTCCATCTTGCGCCAGGCATCGGTGCGCGTGCGGCGTTGGGCGAGCGACTCGGGCGCCCCCGCTTGCTTTAGCGATTCGAGGTTGAGAGATTCCAACCACTTCCGCGCTTCCGGACTGATGGTCGTCGGCATCGGAATGACGCGCGTGATATGCGCCGTGCCGTCTGGATCGAAAGTTGCCGAGTCCTGTGGAGCAGAGTTGGATTGGGCGCTGAGGATAGAGGCGAGTGTCAGCACTATAGCGGCGAGGCACAACCTGCGGAGCTTCATGCGGATAGTTGTAGCAGAGAGGTCGTGATGCACGAAAGAGAATCCGAGTTTACTGGTGGAGAGCCGGGCGTCCCCGCCCGGCTGGCACGGGCGAGGCACCCGTCCCTCAACCATCTGATTCCTACGCCAGAGTGTACTTCCCTGCCTCAATCGTCTTCTGCGCAATCTGTTGGCGCAGCGCAATCGTGTTGAACGGCTCGTGCTTGGACAGCCGCCGCACGATCGCCAACTGCGTACGCAGCATGTCGCCTTCGGCCACGTCGGCAATCACTTTCCTGGCCGCCGCTTCGACTTTCTCCAGCGCCTGCGTCAGATACACACGCGTCATCGCAACCGGCAGCGCCGCCGACGCTTCGCCCTGCTTTGCAGAAGAAACGCCCTCGACGATCTTCTGCGCGCGCAGCACCGCCGATTCCATGGCGTAAATCTCGATCGTCATATCGGCGATCGCGCCCATCACCTCTTGCTGTTCCTGAATCGCCATCATGTATTTCTGCGTGGCCGATCCGGCAATGAACAGGCCAAGCTTCTTCGCCTGCGCCACCAGTTTCCGCTCTTCCGCCAGCGGCCCTTCGATCTCCTCGCCGGCCGACGGCCCGCTCAGCACTTCGTCCATCAGCTTCTTGATCGCAGGCATCAGCGGCAACTGCCCGCTCATCGCCCGCTTCAGCAGGAATCCCGTGATAATCAGCCGGTTGATCTCGTTCGTGCCCTCGAAAATACGGTTGATGCGCGCGTCGCGATACGCCCGTTCCGCCGGATACTCTTCCACAAAGCCATACCCGGCAAAAATCTGCAGCGACTCGTCGACCACGTAATCGACCATCTCCGAGCCCCACACTTTCAGAATCGAGCACTCGACCGCATACTCCTCGATCGCTTTGCGCCGTTCCTTTGCCGCGTCAGGGCTCGCCGATTCAATTTCCGACAGCAGCGCGTCCATCATCCCCACCGTGCGATAGACCAGCGATTCGCCGACATAAATCAGCGTCGCCATGTTCGCAATTTTTTCCCGCACCAGTCCGAAATCGCTGATCGTCTTGCCGAACGCCTTGCGCTGCTTGGCATAGGCCACGGCGCTCTCGACTGAAACCCGCGCTCCGCCCACGCACATCGCGCCCAGTTTGAATCGGCCAACGTTCAGAATGTTGAAGGCGATGACATGCCCTCTGCCAATCTCGCCGAGCAGATTCTCAACCGGCACCTGGCAGTCATTCAGAATGACGGGACAAGTGGAAGATCCGCGGATGCCCATTTTGTGCTCTTCGGCGCCGACGGAAAATCCGGGAAAAGTTCTCTCGACCAGGAACGCCGAAAACTTCTCGCCGTCGATTTTTGCGAACACCGTGAACAGGTCGGCAAAGCCCGCGTTCGTGATCCACATCTTCTCGCCGTTCAGGAGGTAATGCTTGCCGTCCGGCGAAAGGACGGCGCGGGCGCGGCAATTGAGGGCATCGGACCCGGAAGTCGCTTCCGACAACGCATACGCGCCAACCGTCTCTCCCGAAGCCAGCCGCGGCAGATATTTCTTCTTCTGCTCCTCCGTGCCGAAATAAACGATGGGCAAGGTGCCAATGCCGCTGTGCGCGCCCCAGGTGGTGGCAAACCCGGCGTACTTGGCAATGTGGTCGGCGATGATGGCGGCGGTGACTTTGTCCATTTCGAGCCCGCCGTAAGCCTCGGGAATCTCAACCCCGCTAAGCCCGAGGTCGCCAGCTTTTTTCAGCAGATCGCGCGAAATCGCGAAATCCTTGTGTTCGATCTTCTCGGCCTGGGGCAGAATTTCGTTGACGGCAAACTCCTCGGTCGTCTGCCCGATCATCTGGTGCTGCTCGGAGAAATCTTCCGGGGTAAAGACATCGGCAGTCTGCCGCTCTTCCAGCAGAAAGCTGCCGCCGGAAATCTTGGTCTTGGGGATTGCTGTCGTGGCCATGATCAGGGTCCTCTCCGCGCAACGAAAAACGTCAACCACTAAGGGCACAAAGGCTCACGAAGGAAAGCACCAGGTTCTTCTTCGTGAACCTTCGTGTCCTTGGTGGTTAAAGCCTTCACTTCCATCCAGCACCGTTTACAAATCTCTTGATGCCGTCCTTCAGATGAACAACGTTGAAGTCTATGAAAAGTCCGAGAGATCGTCCACTCAGTTTTAAGTACGAAATAATTTGCGCTTGATGAACCGGTGCAATCCCGTCCACTGACTTCAGTTCGACAATAACCAGATCTTCCACCAAGAGATCGATCCGGTAGCCGATGTCCAGCTTGACGCCATCATAGACCACCGGCAAAGCAACTTGTGCATCCGACTTGAGTCCTGCCTTTTTGAGCTCATATTGCAAACAGGCTGTATAAGTGCTCTCCAGGAGTCCAGGCCCAAGTTCAGAATAAACCCGCATGGCCGCCGTAATAACGACGTGGCTAATCTCCTGAACATTGTTTCGACTGATCGTAGCCGTGGCCATGGCCTCCGTTATTACCGTTCCTGAGACCACTCGCTAGGAGGTACGTCACACAGCGATTGTTCAGTTTTCCTTCGTGTACCTTCGTGCCCTTGGTGGTTCAAGCTTCTCTGTTAACCGCGAAGGCCTCAAAGGTACACGAAGGAAGTCCCCTCTAGTTCAGATTTTCGAATATCCCAGCCGCGCCCATCCCTCCGCCGACGCACATCGTGACCATGCCGTAACGTCCCCCGCGGCGTTTCAGCTCGCGTATCACGCTGGCCGTCAACTTAGCCCCCGTACATCCCAGCGGATGCCCCAAAGCAATGGCCCCTCCGTTAGGATTCACGCGCTCAGAATCAAGCCCCGCTTCCCGGATCACCGCCAGCGACTGCGCCGCAAACGCCTCGTTCAGTTCGATCACGTCAATGTCTGAGAGCTTCAACCCGGCCAGCTTCAGCACCTTCGGAATGGCAAACACCGGCCCCAGTCCCATCTCTTCCGGCTTATATCCAGCGGTGGCAAACGCAACATACCGCGCCAGCGGAGCAATGCCCAGAGCCTGAGCCCGCTCAGCCGACATCACCACTGCCGCTGCCGCGCCATCCGACATCTGCGAAGAATTCCCGGCCGTGGTCACGCCCTTCACATGAAACGCCGCCTTGAGCGCCCCCAGAGCCTCGAGCGAAGTATCGGCGCGCGGCCCTTCATCTACTTTGAATGAAATTTCCTGTCGTTTGGGATTAGGGCTCGGCTTCGATCCATTCGGAGCAGTAAAGCGAACCGGCACCGCAACCGTCTCCTCCTCAAACTTCCCCGCCGCAATCGCCGCCAGCGCCTTCTGATGGCTGCGCAAGGAAAACTCGTCGCACTGCGCCCGCGTGATGCCAAAGCGCGCCGCCACCCGCTCCGCCGTCAGCCCCATCGAAAGATAAGCATCCGGGTAATGATCCACCAGCCAGGGATTCGGCGAAATCTTATTCCCGCCCATGGGGATCATCGACATCGATTCCGTCCCGCCCGCCACCATCACCTCGGCCCCGCCCGCCATGATGCGCTCGGCCGCCATGGCAATCGCCTGCAAGCCCGACGAGCAGAACCGATTGATAGTCACCGCCGACACCTCCACCGGCAGCCCCGCCCGCAGCGAAGCAATGCGAGCCACGTTCATCCCCTGCTCCGCCTCAGGCATGGCGCAGCCCAGGATGACGTCTTCAATTTCCTTGGGATCAAGCTGCGGCACGCGATCGAGCGCCCCCTTGATAGCAACCGAAGCCAGTTCATCGGGACGCGTAGCCCGCAGCGTCCCCTTAAACGCGCGCCCCACCGGAGTGCGGACGGAAGAAACCACAACGACTTCACGCATGGGCCAATTTTAACCGCAGAGGCCGCGGAATGCGCGGAGAAGAGCAGGTTTTGCATAAGGGGTTTCGTATCAGAGGTTTCGTATAAGGGGTTTCGTATAAGGGTATCGCTTTAGCGACACCGCAAACCGAGAATCCAGCCCCGTAGGGGCGTCCTAGCTTAGCCCAGCGCTTCAGCGCTGGGAAAGCGGAGAAAATGATTCAAGTCCCGGAGGGACGACCGAGTTCTCAACACATCCTAAGGGGCTGGGCAGAGCACCATTCAGATCGTGATGTATTCGGTCATCGTGCTGGGCGCAGGGATGGGATCGCCGTTCCCGCGGATGCCTCCCAGTGAAACTCAACCGCCTCGCGGATGAGTTCTTGCTCGTGTAGCGACGCCCTCGCCCGTCCAAGCCGACCTCGGAGGTTCTCACAGGCTAACCAGCACTGCCCTTTTTCAGCTGCTGCTTCCATCCCAGCACCCGCGCCTTATTCCCTTCCGCCTCGGCCTCGGGAACCATTCCCTTCTTCTGATACAGGATCGAGAGGCTGGTGTGCGCCAGAATGTCGTCGGGATCGATATCCGAGATTTGTTGGGCAACAACGATCGCTTCGTCGAGCCGGTTGAGATCCTGCAGCGCCCGGCTTAGTCCATGCAGCGCATCGGTGAACTTCGGATCCGCCGCCACTGCCTGACGGTACTCTTCGACCGCCTGCTCGTGGTGCCCTTCGAGAACCAGATCGAGCGCGGCGTAATAGTGGCCTTCAGCCAGTTGGCGGGCGGTGGCGGAGCTGGACGCATCGTCAGGCATAAGAATCGTCGGACATAAGAATGGACTTAGGTGATTCTAGCAAGCGAGCCGCTCAGACCAGCCGCAGTTGGCACACGACACTCAATCTCTTGGAGAATGAGGGAGCTAAGGCGTCCGCTTAAGGGTGAGGCTCAGCGGCGCCACGCCTTGCTTCCAAGTGCCGGTGATCTGGGAATGCTCCTGGTCCACGGTGCCGTCATAGAAAGCGGGAATGCTGCTGCATTCGAAGTGCAGTGTGCGCGCCTTGTAAGTGATGGCAGTAATCTGGATGCCCGAGGTGTCCTGGTCAGGGTAGTCGATCGAGCCACTGAGACTTCCGTCCTGCGCGGCGGAGATGTGCACCACGATACGCTTCTTCGGCTGGGCACCGGGATCGAGCGTTCCCTCCCAATTTCCGACGATCCCAGATCTATCTTGGGCCAGAGTGAGAGGGGGCGCAATTCCCATTACGAGCACCAGCGCGAGGAAGAGATGGAACGATGATGCACGGTGCTTTTTCATGGTCGATTCTCCTCACGTACCAGTAGGTAGTGTACGACGATTCGACGATTAGCGATGAAATCGCACGCTAGGGGGCTGACGGCTCCGGCTTCCAGCGCAGCACCGGCTTGCGCGCCGCCGCAGTCTCATCCAGACGCGAAATGCGCGTGTTGTGCGGAGCGTCGAGCACGTACTGCGGATCCTCTTCTGCTTCTTCCGCGATCGACTTCATGGCCTCGATGAAAAGATCCAGTTCTTCTTTCGGCTCGCTCTCGGTCGGCTCAATCATCAGCGCGCCCGCGACGATCAGCGGAAACGCCGTCGTGTAAGGATGGAATCCGTAATCAATCAGGCGCTTGGCGAGGTCCATGGTCTTGACGCCCTTCTTCGACTGCAGTTTGTCGCTGAAGACGACTTCATGCATCGAAGGCGTCGAGTACGGCAAGTCGTAAACGCCTTCGAGTCCCTTCCGGATGTAGTTCGCGTTGAGCACCGCGTCTTCGGTCGTCTGGCGCAGGCCGTCGGGGCCGTTGGCGAAGATGTAGGCCAGCGCGCGGATGAACATTCCGAAGTTTCCGTAGAACGCACGCACACGCCCCACTGATTGCGGACGGTTGTATTCGAAGCCCAGCGTGCCATCCGGCTTGGTGATGACGACTGGCGTCGGCAGGAACGGCTCAAGAATCTTCTTTACCGCGACCGGGCCCGATCCCGGACCGCCTCCGCCATGCGGCGTGGAAAAAGTCTTGTGCAGGTTCAGGTGCATGACGTCAACGCCAAAATCTCCCGGCCGCGTTTTTGCAACCAGCGCGTTCATGTTGGCGCCGTCCATGTAGAGCAGGCCGCCTTTGGCGTGCATGAGTTCGGCGATCTTGTGAATCTCCTGCTCGAAAACGCCCAGCGTATTCGGATTGGTGACCATCAGCGCTGCGACGTCTTCATTCATCTGCGCCGCGAGCGCGGCCACGTCGACCATGCCGCGGTCGTTCGATTTCAAATTTTCGACCGCGTAACCGACCGTGGCCGCAGTCGCTGGATTGGTTCCGTGCGCCGAGTCTGGGATCAGAATCTTCTTGCGCGCGTTGCCTTGCGATTCGTGATAGGCGCGCACCATCAGCATTCCGGTCAGTTCGCCGTGTGCGCCCGCGGCCGGTTGCAGCGTGATGGCGTCCATGCCAGTGATTTCGAGCAGGCAATCGCTCAGCATCCTCATGATACGCAGCGCGCCCTGAGAAATTTTCTCCGGCTGATAGGGGTGCCCGTTGGCGAGGCCTTCGACGCGCGCGACAAACTCGTTTACGCGCGGGTTGTACTTCATGGTGCAGGAGCCCAGCGGATACATTCCCAGATCAATGGCGTAATTCCACGTCGAAAGGCGCGTGAAATGGCGAATGATTTCGATCTCGCTGACTTCGGGCATATTGCCGAGATCTTTGCGCTCCTGCTTGCCCAGCAGTTTTGCCGTGTCCACATCAGGAACGTCGAGCGGCGGCAACTTCCACGCCGCCTTGCCCGGAGACGACTTTTCAAAAATCAGTCCCTCGTTCTGGCTAATGTGACGGGTGGCTTTGCGAGTCATGTGCTTCGTCGTCATCTCACCACCTCTTCCGGCTCGGCATCTTTGTTAAGAACCGAGCGTTCGCTCTCGGCGACGAGGCCGACCGCCGTATCGATCATGGATCGCGTGGTCAGTTCCGTGCAGCACCACAGCGCCGCGTGCCTAAGTTCGGGATAGAACTTCTTCAGCGGCAGACCGCCAACGATTTTGTGTCCCAGCAGCCGCGAGTTGATGGCGTAAGGATCTTCGCTGGTCTCGACCACGAACTCGTTGAATCGCGGCGCACCTGCGAACCGCACTCTGGCATGTTTGCTGAACTGATCCGCGGCGTAGGCCGCCTTTGCCATGTTCTGCTTCGCCAGTTCGCGCAAGCCGACTTTGCCGTACACGGTCATAAAGATGTTCACCATCAACGCGACTAGCGCCTGGTTGGTGCAAATGTTCGAAGTCGCCTTCTCGCGCCGGATATGCTGCTCGCGCGTTGCCAGCGTCAGCACGAAGCCGCGTTTGCCGTTCTTGTCGACCGTTTGACCCGCGAGACGTCCCGGCATCTGCCGAACGAATTTCTCTTTCGTAGCCAGCACGCCGCAGTAGGGACCGCCGAATCCGAGCGGCACTCCGAACGACTGCGCTTCCATGGCCACGATGTCGGCCGCGCGCGGCGGCTCGACAATCCCTAGCGACACTGCTTCGGCGATCGACACGATCAGCAGTGCTCCGCGCTTGTGCGCGATCTCGGCAATCGCTTCGATGTCTTCAATCGTGCCGAAGAAATTTGGCGACTGAATCAGGACGCACGCCGTATCGTCGTCCACTGCTGTCTCGAGTTCCTTCAGATCGATCTGTCCCGTATCCGTAAACGAGACCATCCGCAGCGGAATCGCCTGGTGGGTCGCGTAGGTGTCGAGCACTTCCCGATACTCGGGATGCAGGCTCCGCGCGATCACACCCGAATGCCTCCCGGTGATGCGGACCGCCATCATTACTGCCTCGGCCGCGCCGGTCGAGCCGTCGTACATCGAGGCATTCGCCAGGTCCATGCCGGTGAGTTCGGAGATCATGGTCTGGAACTCGAAGATGGCTTGCAGCGTGCCCTGCGCGAACTCCGCCTGGTAGGGCGTGTAGGAGGTCAGAAATTCTCCGCGTTGCACCAGCGCATCGATGACCACGGGCCGGTAATGGGAGTAAGCTCCGGCTCCGAGAAAACTGGTGTAGCCTTCGCCGTTTTCCTTTGCGCGTTGCTTGAACCAGTCCACGATTTCCGATTCCGCCATTTGCCGCGGGATGGCGAGATCGCGCGTCAGACGAAACTCGGCTGGAATCGGCGAGAACAGATCGTCCACGGAGCGGATGCCAATCGCCTGCAGCATGGCAGCGCGATCCGCGGGAGATTTAGGCAGATATCTCATAGGAACTTTCTTTGGATGTGGGATGCGACTGTTTCGATTGTGGCACGGGGCAATAGCAAAGGTCAGAGGTGAGATTGCAGAAGTAAAGGCCTTCGCTTCCAGCTATATTAATGGAAACCGAGGGGTTCACTTCTGCAATCTGACCTCTAAAGTCTGCCCTGTTTTTCAGTGTCCCGCCTCTTCGCTCACGAACTTCTCATAGTCCGCCGCCGAAAGCAGCGCATTCAGTTCCGCCGGGTCCTTCACTTTGACCTTTACCATCCAGGATGCGTGCGCATCTTTGTTGACCTGCTCCGGTGCTGTAGCCAAGCTATCATTCACGCCCGTCACGGTCCCCGAGACCGGCGCGAACAAATCGGACACGGCCTTCACCGACTCTACCGTGCCGAAGGGCTTGCCCGCGACGATCTCCGCGCCCACCTTGGGCAGATCGACGAACACGATGTCGCCGAGCGACTCCTGGGCGTGATCCGTGATGCCGATGGTGCCGTCGGCAGTAATCCACTCATGTTCTTTCGTATATTTGCGGTCAGTTGGATAAGGCATTTGTCGCTTCGCTCCTGGCGGTTCGCTGTTCGTCGTTCGCCCGTTGGGCCCACCCTAACGTCGCAAAAGGCGCGACATTAGGATGGGGCACCCACGTAGTTAAGATTTTTTCGGACGCTTATAAAACGGCGTCGGTACTACTTGCGCTTTCACGCCTTGTCCGCGGATTTCGACTTTCACCGTGGTTCCGACCGCAGCTTGCGCGGGCGGAACATAGGCCAACGCAATATTCTTCTTCAAGAACGGCGCTGGCGAACCGCTGGTAACGTAGCCAATCTCGCGCCCGCCCTCGTCGAGAACCTTGTATCCGTCGCGGGCGATGCCGCGGTCCACCATCTCAAGCCCAACCAGGGTTTTTTTCAGGCCGCCGGCTTTCGCTGTCTCCAGTGCCGCTCGCCCGATAAAATCCGGCTTGTCCATCTTGCAGAAACGATCCAGTCCGGCTTCCCACACATTGATCGTGTCGGAGATTTCATGCCCGTAGAGCGGCAGCTTGCCTTCGAGGCGAAGCGTGTTGCGCGCACCGAGGCCGCAAGGGACAGCGCCAAACTTTTTCCCCGCCGCCAGAATCTCGTACCAGACACGCGCGCTCGTCTCTTCGTCCGATGGAATGTAAATCTCGAACCCGTCTTCGGCGGTATAGCCCGTCCGGCCCATCAGGACATCTTTCAGGCCGCACACCGTCCCACGCGTCACCCAGTAAAACTTCACGGCGCTCAGGTCGGCGTCGGTCAACTGCTGCAGCACGTCCACACCTTTTGGTCCCTGGATCGCAATCTGCGTGAAATCGTCAGAGAGATGCTCAACCTTGCAATCAAACTGGCGCGTGTTGTCGCGCACCCAGTTGAAGTCCTTCTCGCGCGTACCGGCATTGATCACCAGCAGGTACTCGTCCCCGCCCAAGCGGTGAACGATGACGTCATCCACGAACGTCCCTTGCGGATAGAGCAACGCCGAATACTGCGCCTGCCCGACGGCCAGCCGCGACGCGTCGTTCATCGAGATGTGGTGAACGGCGGCCAGAGCTTCGCGCCCGGCCAGCCGGATGTCCCCCATGTGGCTGACGTCAAAAATGCCGACGCCGGTGCGCACCGCCATGTGCTCGGCGACAATGCCGCACCCGATCGACGCAGGATATTCCACCGGCATGTCCCAGCCGTTAAACTCCACCATCTTGGCGCCCATCTGGCGATGGACCGCGTTCAACGCAGTCTTGCGCACCGTCTTGCTGACAACGGGAGTCGCTTCGGCTACAGACAAGGAAACCTCGCTCAGACTTCTCTCGGACAGTGGCTGGGCTGCCGATGACTCTGGAACTGTTTAAGTTAACATCCGGGCGGGAAGGGCGGCAAATTGGTCAGGTCTCGGGTCTCAGGTGTCAGGTCTCTGGAAGAGCGAAACCCGCGCGTGCCGAGCCTGGCATTGTCCGATTCGGTTTTCCTAAGACCTGAGACCTGACACCTGAGACCTGTCTTCCAGTGACTTCCGTTACGTTCCTTCCCTGCGTCTGCCGAACTAAACTTCAACTATGTCGTCTAAACCAGGCGTAAGCCGCGTCGTCTGCGCCCAATGTGAGCGGCCGGAAGAGGGTTGCGGGTGCGAAAAATTCTGTGTGTACTGCCAGTCGCAACTCGACGTGCGCCTTTGCACCGACGGCCTCATGTACTGCGAAGCCTGCCGTTCCGCCTGCGACTACAAACCGGCGAACGGAGACAGCTCTCGGGCCTGAAGCCCGCTTAGTCTGTGGCTCTCAGCGGTGCGGCTGAAGAGGCTGCGGTTTCAGGTTTCGCTTTTCGTCCTTCGCTTTTGGCCTTTCGCTCTTAAGCTTTTAGCTCTTCACTTTTCGCTTTACTCTCCAGAATGAGCTCAGTCCAAACCAGGTAAACGAAACCGTGAAGCATACCGCGAGCAGCAACCGCCCAGGTCCGGCGGCGTGGCCAGACTGATACTTCCCGTACTCGCGCATGCCAGCCATCGCCCCGATTCCGGCCAGGGCCAAAAACGTGAACCCGGTGACTTCCAGCCAGAGCTGGTGCAGCACCAGCCCGAAAGAACGCGCGGTCGCGCGCATCCCTGCCAGCAGAGCCCGTCCCGTTCGGCTGTGCTCCACCATGTTGGCGGCAACGCGGAGAATCAGCTTGGTTTTTCTCAGCGCTTGGCCGTCGGTGATCCGTCGGTCGATCATCTGTCGATTTTAGCAGCGGCCGGGCGTACAATGACGCTGGGAGACCTCACAATCGACTGTGATGTTCCCCGTCAGCGACGTCCGATGCGAGGGGGACTCGTGGATCAGCAACTGAAGCAGCTCATGAAAGAACTCGGAGAAGCGATCAACGAATCTCTGTCCGATTCGGAATCGATCGCCGAAGTCGTGGCCCGCATCAAGGAAGGTGGCTACGACATATTCCTCGTCCTCGAAGCCACCATCGGGGTCAGCAAGCAGGGCGAACATACCACCGACAAGACTTCCCTCGTCTCCACCCTCAGCACCAATGCCGAGCTCAAGGTCAACGATCAGGATCTGAAGTTTCTGAAGTCGCTCCGCATCAAGATCGACGCAGAAGACGAGTAGCAAGCTTCAAGGTCTCAGGGTGAAAATAGGGATGCGTTTGAAACTCTGAAGAGTCGAAACTTCGAAACCTTGCCTCCTGAGACCTGCGGTCCGGGCAAAATCTTCCAACTTCCCCAAAAATTTTCCCGTTCCGGGACTTTTCCCAAATAGGAAAAACGTTGCAGACGAAATCCTCCGATCTGTTAGAATTGCTTTTTTCTCGTGTAAGTAGCCGCTTGGCAGCATCTTAAGGGTGAAGAGGCTGCGTCGGAAATGGCCTTCGGCGTGCACTTAGCGACTTAGAAGTGTCCTCCTTCGACCCGTCCCTCGCGGTCTCTAAAATGCTAGCTGGTCGGATGGGCCACTTCTTTTTGCAAGCGCTAAGCAGGTAGTTACATGAGGTGCCGGACATGGATTCCCAGGCTTCACAATTGACCCTAGGCCTTCTTCCCGAGCCTCGCACGCCATGGGGGAAGTTTGTTCTCAGCTACAGCGTGCAGTCCGTGGTGGTGGTGTTTTTCTTGCTCATCGCCATCCTCCACCCCGATGTTCTCGAGCCTCGCGAGCGCGACTACCACTTCGTTAGCCTGGTCAGCACTCCGCCTCCGATTCCACAAGCCCCGGCCCCGGTGAAGCATTTTCCGGTTCCAGTTCCAAAGATCTCCGAACCGGTAACGCCGCGACCTGAAGCTCTGCGCGTTCCCTCCGAATTGGTTCGGAAGAAGGCTCCCGTTCCCGAGGATCAGGCGCCAAAAGTCACCCTCGCTGCCACTAAAGAACTTCTGCCGGACGTGAAGCCGCTGATCCCCAGGGCGCCGGTGAAGACGAATGTGTTCTCCAACGGAAGCTCGGCTACGCCCACCATCGCAGCCGCGCCGCAGAAAGTACAAACTGGCGGTTTTGGCGATCCGAATGGCGTGCCCGCATCGCAGACGCACGGCCACCCGATTACGATCGCGCAAGCGGGCTCATTTGATCTGCCCTCCGGTCCCGGCTATGGCAACGGCACCGGCGGCTCGCACGGCGCTCGCGGGATCGTGGCCAGCACAGGGTTTGGCAGCGGCGTCGCTACCGGCAATAGTTCCGGCGTTTCTGCCTCGCGGGGCACGGTTCGGCAAGGCGGCTTCGGAGACGCCGACGTCGCCGCTGCTCAGCCCAAAGCCAAGTCCGCCGAACCCGTCGTCAAAACCCTGCCGGCGGAGATCACGTTCAAGCCCCGTCCGGTTTACACTGATGAGGGGCGGCAGCTTAAGATTGAGGGCGAGGTCCTGCTCGATGTCGTCTTTTCAGCAAGCGGGCAGATTCGCGTGGTGAAGGTGGTCCATGGTCTTGGTCATGGGCTGGACGAATCGGCAGTTCGCGCCGCGGAGAAAATTCAGTTCAAGCCCGCCCAGGTAGACGGACATCCCGCCGATTTTGAGGCGGTATTGCACATTGTTTTTGAACTTGCATCGTAGGTCACGCATCGTAGGTGAAATGAAACCAACAAAAATGTTGCGCTCCCTCTTCGCACTCCTTACTCTCCCTGTGGTCTTCTGCGCCGCGTCTTTGTTTGTCCAGACTTCGTTCGCTCAGACTCCGCCGCAACCCGAGCTCGCGACGCGCGACGCCGCCTCCCAGCAGGCCAGTACCAACGCCGCCAGCTTCGACCAGGTGATCGACCGGGCGATTGAGCGCGAACATTTCTTCATGGCGCAGATGAAGCAACTTCATCCGCTGGTGGAAACCTATCTCCAGAACCTGAAGGAAGACAAAGACCTCGGCGCTCCTGTCCCCGTCAGCGACGTGTACTTCCTGGGCCGGTTGGATATGAGCGAAGGGACCGATGACCGTACCTTCACCTCGCCCACCACGGCCGGCCTGGGCAAACGCATGCTCGGCAAACTGAGCAACGTTTATTCCATGAAATTCCTCCCCCTGGGCTTTGCGCAGATGGTGATCCTCGATCAGGATTTTCAGCGCAAGTATTACGACTTCACTTTCGTGCGCCGCGAGTTTCTCGGCGAGGTGCGCTGCATCGCCATCGACGTCGCCCCCAAGAAAGACGCCGGCAAGGGCCGCTTCCTCGGCCGCATCTGGATCGAAGACCAGGACTACAATATCGTCCGCTTTAACGGCACTTACTAT
>Ga0182014_10003723_pt1 | contig 18078 bp, 6 predicted proteins | sample 612S2DmetaG_FD_120489 | JGI IMG/M metagenome (GOLD analysis project Ga0182014, IMG submission 120489) | Permafrost microbial communities from Stordalen Mire, Sweden - 612S2D metaG | ecosystem: Environmental > Terrestrial > Soil > Wetlands > Permafrost | place: Sweden: Stordalen | collected... | reverse complement strand
TCAGTGGGCAAAACCTGTGGAGCCCGCATTGCTCGCGGGGATGAGCGCCTTAAGCCTGCGAACCATGATTGCCGCCGACCGGCTGCCGACGTATGCCCTTCCGCTCGCGGCATTTCAAGATTTCCTGGAGCGAGGAGTCTGCGCCGGTTGCCACGATGCGGAGAACGCAACGGCGAAAATTGAGGTTTGGTCATACAATCCGCATCTGCTCGGTGACGACCGGATGGTGGATCCCCTGTCGCTCTACCTGAGCTTCAGGAATTCATCGGACGAGCGTGTCCAACAGCAATTGGAGCAACTCATTGAAGAGATCAAATGGTAAAAGGACTCAATATCTTCCGCGACCGCTTCCGCCAGTTTGAAGGCTCTTTCACCCTCATTGGCGGCGCGGCTTGCGACGAATGGTTCACCGTTCACAGAGCGCGGCGGTGGGAACGGGTTTGGCCAATTACGCCATCACTTACGCGAATGGCGCCCTGTGGGATGTTACGCATAACCTTGCCGCAAATTAGCCATAACTTTGCCGCTTTCCTGGCTCTTTTTGCCCAGTTTTCGTCGTTTTCGACGCGGTTTTGGCAACGCCATCAGATTTGTTAACCATAAGGACGACTGCTGTCGGTTCGTTCTGGCGTTCCGCCGGTACTTCGTTTATGGTGTCTTATGCCTGACCAATCCGTTGTTTACCTCGACATTCTGGGATTTAAGAGCTACACTCTGATGGATCCAAGCGGGGCGGCGCAACTTTTGTTGGACTACCACGACAGCATCAACACGAAACTTGCCACCATGCGCGATTTCCCTGCCCAGAACCACACCGATCCCAGATTACAAAACCTTGCCTTAGCCGGAGAAGTGGGGAGCTTTGAAACATTTCTTCCGTTTAGCGACTCCGTTTTCATTCTTTCCGAGCAGCCTGATTTGCTGGTTCGACAGGTCTCGCGCTTTTTAATCGACAGTTTCCAGATGACCAGCGACGCGTTTGCGAATCCAGAGAACCCAACTGATCCAACCGCTGTCACGCTCATCGAACCGATACGGCACGGTAGCTCGGGTCAAAGCCCTGCTCGGTGGTTTCCTCTTTTGTTCCGTGGTGGAATTTCCTTCGGAAACGTATTGACCCCGCAGATAACGGCCATCGTGCAAGGTCGCGGGACGATTACGACGAATTTGGCTGGCAGGGCCGTCGTCAACGCCGTCAGTCTTGAGAAGACCGGCAAAGGCCCTCGACTCTTTTGCAGGGCTGATTTTCGGAACCAGTTGAGTATTCCAAGCCGCGATTTATTGGCCGAATTCGCTGGTGGTCAGTGTTACGAACTCCTTTGGCCAGCACTCATTTATACCGAGTCCAGCCCGCCTCAGGTTGAAATCAATTCTTTTACAGATTTGTTCCTTCCGGCGGCTAATCTCTGGCTGGCGTTCCGGCAACAGCCGGAGGTGGAGCCGCATTACCTGGAATTCCTCAAGCTTATCGTTCGGTCTACGCAAACGTGGTTCAGCATGCGGAACTGCCTTGAGAGCACCAACCGGCATATTGAGGAAAAGATTATGAGCTTTGGTTTGCAAGAATTAAAGGAAGCGTTGCTCCCATCCTGAGACTCGCTTTCTCACATTTGTTGGGGCCGTTCACGTCATTCCAAAAACCTGTCCAGGGAAAAGTTAAGAAAGTTCGAACGGCGCTGTGCATCCCTGATGCCGTCTGGGCGCGCGCGATCGTTCTCCCCCGCCCTACAAATGCTTCGTCGCTCCGTTTATGGGTTATACTGCGGCACGCCTAAAAAGAGGCGAGATTTGTAACCATGAACATTAAGGATATTCTATGCAAGCCGCTGTAGATCGAGTTATTGGACAGATTGCCAAAAGGCGTGCGTTCGACTCGCATTTCCTCATCGCACAGGTCATCCTGCACCACATGCCTGCTTACGTCGTTTTTCGGGCGCCGGGTGATACAGACGCCACCCTACATGGAAGAATCGCTCAGTTGATTCCGCGTTCCGGACTCGTAAGACGATTCCCTCAGCAGGCGTGGTCGCACAATATACACGGCGGCCCAAGCCCATGCGCTCTTTGGCAAAGACGTTGAAAGAAGTGTCCCTGCGCCTATCACGCAAGCACATGGAGCCGTCCGGCACTTGCAGGCACCGGTGGAATTCTGGTAGAGTTGGCGGTGCCGTATGGCTGGATTTGAGAAGATCAGTTGCGATTGGTCGGAGCCCTGCTTCCTGAACTATTCTGTGAAGGAATGTTGGGGCGACAACTGGTTCACGCTCCCGCTGGACGTTTTCTCTATGAGACCAGCGGCCGAGGATGTGGATTATAGCATCGCCGAGTTGGAACATCTGATCTCCGGAGCGGGAGTGCCGGTGCCGTGGGAGGAGTTGATCCCCGCCAGGACTGCTCTGCGCGCCTCGATGATTGAGGCTTTGGAAGAATGTCGGCAGAGGTTGGACTTGGTGTCCCGCCCGTTTGTAAAGACGACGCTGGCGAAGGTTTTGGACCTCGGCCCTGACGCGGTCGCTTTTTACGTCGCATTCACTAGGGACGCTGATGGTCATTCTCGAACCAGGATGCGGGCGCATACATTTCGGCATGTTGATGGCGAGCGGTTGTGGTTCGAGTATCGTTTGCCGATTTTGGTGAGGCCGGAGCGGGTGCTTGCCACCGCGCAGGAGCTTTTTGCCAAGCTTCCGCGGCGCTTCGACCGAGATTTGTGGCTTTCAAAGATGGGGCAGTTTTCCTCCTGGGCCGTGGAGACGATTACGCCAGCGGATCCCGGGGCTTCTTGGAGCGGCCGCAAGGCTGTCAGCTTTGTCGTTGGTTTGCCGACCCACCGGTGGGCCTCTGTATTCGAGCGCAAAGCCATTCTTGGTATTGAGCGTCGTGGCGATTGGGTTGTCGTGGCCACCAAGCTTAGGGACCGGGATTCTGGCCGGGTGTTTCTCAAATGCGCGCCCGGCCACGCGCCGGTGGTGGAAGAAGATGTTTTAGGAGGGCGCCGGTTGGAGTTCAAGGAGGGGAAGGACCTGTTGGGGTTGGCGGAGTTTTCCCCGGCTTTTGAGCGGCGGACCGAATCAGCGGATTTCGGCCAGGTCTTTACGTGGAAGGTTTTGGGCGAGGAACTTATGCCGTTCCTTCCGTTTCCCCACGCCAAATGCATCCCTGATGAGGTGAGTTTGGATGGGCGCCGGATTTACGCCGTGGTTCCGTCCACACGCGTGCCGTTCTTGCACCCAGGGTATCCGGAGGCAGGCTGTCTGCGGCTTGTGCCATTTGAGGAGGATTTCGTGCTGGTTTATCCTTGGGAGGTTTGGGAGGGGCGAAAGGTGCCGCTCCCCCGGCGCCTGGGTGCCCTGAATTCAGTGACGACGCGCCGAGGTCGGGCGCGGTTTCAGGATATGACCGCGGCGGCAACGTTGTTGCAACGCGTCGCGGTGGACGATGCCTCGGGTGAGATCGACATTATCGTCAAGGCCGTCGAGCAGAATTGCTCGTTCCGGCGGGTCCTCTCTCCCGTTGAGGCCCGCGGCGCCTTCGGCGAAGGGTGGCGAAATCTGGACGTCTTGGGGCTTCATCTGGCGGTGCATAGCGTGGTTAAATCGGTGGTGCTGGTCCCGGAGACGCCGTTGTCGGAGTGAGTTGGCGCCCAATTCGTTCGGAAATTTGGGCAAGGCGGAGGTTCCGCCAGATGCGGTGCTGACCGTGGAAGTCACCCGGTTGGACGGGCCGGATGATAAGGCTGTTTTCGATGCCGACGTTTTTACAAAAGAGGACGCGGAGCGGTTGGCCGCCTTGGAAAAAGACTTTGGAAAGTGATTAAACCTTTGAAGGTTGCGATGGCGGCATTCGCCTCCGTTGGATTGGCAGAGTCTCTACGTGCTTTATGTTCACCTGCTGGCCAGCCGGGCTATGAAGTCGGCGGTGGTGGGCGGCAAACCATTAACTGTCGCAATCGGCTGGGCGGACTGCTGCGCCACTATTACCAAGACGCCGCGTGACGATGCAGACGTTGGAGTTCTCGGACAGTACGGGCGATTGCGTCAGCGGGGAAAATTCTCTTCGAAAGCAATCTCAACCACCGGGATTTCCCACTCTGATATCTGGTATCGTTCGCGTCGGGTTTGTTCAGCGTCATGTTCGGCAGTCCGGCAAACCATGGCCAGTACCCGAATGTCGCGGACAACCGCCAGTCGGCCACCCCAATCCGCTTCCGCTTTGCGCGAGAGGCGGGCAACACACACGTCGGCCCCGTCAAAAAGACCGATGCCATTTCCTTCCAAGGCGCGCATAGCCAGCTTGTCTCCGGGGCTCAGACGCCCTAAGGCGACATGGATCCGAGAACTTTCCGGAAATGTCCCCGGAAATCCCAAGTGGATATCCTCCAAGCCTAGCGTTTCGTAATTCAACAAATTGCCGGACTCATGCATCGATTTAAGTTCAGCCTCCCGAAAAGCTATAGCTGGACCGGTCAACGCATTAGGCAGAGACGGGCGAACGTCCAGGCGATCAAATACCGCCAAGGTCTTCCTGGCGCGCGTCATTCCCACATAGAAAGCCCGCCGACTTTCCTCCAGCTTCGCTCGCTCTGGCCATGCCGGCCAGCTCCCGACGAGTAGGACGTGGTCGTACTCGGTGCCTTTGGCCGAATGCACGGTGCTCAGGGTCACCCCGTCCCCATAGCTGAATTCGCGCCGGCTTTCCACGCTGGCCTCATATAGGAATTCCATTGCCTCAAAAAGCGGAAGCTCCGCGTCAGCGGACTCGCTCTTCCATCCATCCAACAATCGAATAAGAAACTGCACCCAAGGATTGGTGCTGCCGTTGCCAAACATTGCCGTTGCAAGTGCATGTAGTTCACTTGCCCGCTTCAGGGCGTTGCGGATTCCCTCCAAATGCCGCAGAAACCGCCGGATCTCCCGGATTTGGTGCAGTGGGGCCATTTTATCCCGCTGTGCCACCCAGCGAATCGGTATCGCGGCCGCTTCCGCCATTACCCTTACCCGGGCCAAATCTCGATGAGTACTGGACAGGACGGCAATTTGCGACCAGTCGCCCGCTCCCAGTTCACGCAGGCGCCGGATCTCGGAGATTGCCGCCTGAGCCTGGGCGAGGCCATCCGAACCGCGGATTACCTGCACCTTGCCTTTCGTAGCCGGGTCACGCTGGCCAAACTCCCCGCCCGCCGGCAGCATTTCCCTATGGCGATCAATACGGATCGGGTGTGCGGTCTTCATCCGATCCGTGTTACTCGCGATGAGCTGGTTCGCGGCCTCGATGATGTGCCGAGTGGACCGGTAGTTCTCAACTAGGTGATGCACATCGGCATCGTAATCCTCCGTGAATCGACGGATGAACTCCACGTTGGTGCCGCGGAACGCGTAAATGTTCTGGTCGTCATCTCCGACCGCCAGAATAGAGAGTTTGAGGTCGGGATCGTCCAGCGTTTTGCCGGCAATAGCACTGATCATTTCGTATTGCGGCCGGTCGATATCCTGATACTCGTCCACCAGAATATATTGGAAGCCCGCCAGCAACCGATCCCTCACTTCATCAGACTCGATCCCTGGGAGAGTGGTTTCGCCGCGTAGAAGTTTCACGGCATCGTCAATAAGGGCATCAAAGTCGATTCTGGCCCCAGCCCTTTCAGCGCGCCCAGCGAAGGAATAGCCCAGCAGCCGCATCGCCAAGCCATGGTAAGTGAGAACGGTCACCCCCTTCGCGTCGTCGCCCGCAAGGTCCCGGAGACGCCGCCGCAACTCAATCGCGGCGTGCCGATTGAAACAGCACACCAGCACACTCTGAGGTCGCACGCGCTCGACCCGCAGAAGATAGGCGCAACGGTGGACGACAGTCTTGGTCTTGCCGGATCCGGGGCCGGCCAAGATCAGCAAATTGCGCCCTGTGGGAGCCGTTACCAGTTTGATTTGGGCTGGATTAGCCAAGTCCGTGACAATCCGTTGGTACGATTGAGCGGTAGTCGCATGCTTGAGCAATTCCGGCTTGGCGCTGAGATATCGCCGGATGAACTCCTCTTTGCCAAGGGAAAAGTAGGCCAGTACCAGGCCGAGGGCCTCCTTAACCTGCTCCAATCCACGTCGTGCGAACTCGCTCATAACATGCACCTGGAGAACGCGCTCGCGGTAGTGATCCTCCAGAGGTTGGTAGTCGCTGGCCTTGTATTTTTCGCCCTTGGCCTGGGGCTGTAGGCGGATGGTCATGGCGGTGCGAAAAACGGCCAGCCCCTGCTGCAAAATGATGACTCGCTGTTCGTGCAAATACATCAGCGCCCGCTCCAAAGCCGCGGCGAGATCCTTCAATTCCGAGCGGAGAAAGAGATCCCGTTCGATGGCATCTTGCAACTCTTGGAAAGAGAACTCGACCAGCAAGTCGGCGCGGGCCGGGGTATCTGCGGGCACTTTTGCCAAGAGCACATCCAGGACCAGGGAGGCCACACGCCGCCGCTTTTCCGCCAGTTCACTAATGGCGGTCCAACTTCGCTTCACGCGAACCCGGCACGAATCCTGCGCGATATGCCTCAGCTCAATGCTGCCGTGGGTACCGGCGAATCCGCGGCCGTCCTGGCTAAGGCTCTTGAGCAAGGCGCGCAGGATCTCCGTTGAGGACTCCAGTTGCTCGTCACACAAACGTTGGTTCACGCGGCAGAGAGACAAAGGCATCCAACCCTCTGGATCGGGTTCCTCCTTTGCAAGCAGATCCACCAGACCGCGGTCGAGTTGAAGCACTTTGTCCAACCGGAGACGGGAATGATCGGCCACTTTGTACCGCACGAAGGCATTGAGGAGCAGGTCGCGTTTCATCAACCCTGCTTGGGCCATGCTGCCCATGATTTTAAGCACCCTCGCGCTCACATATTCGGGATTGGCTCCGGAGTTGCCTTTGGCATATTCGGTGAACTCCGGCAAGAGCGCCAGGCGATCCACGCTCAGACAGTCGGATGGACCGGAGTTTATGACCTCACGCAGGATGGCCATCCACAGACGTTGTTCCTGCTGGGACAAGTTCAGGGGCGCCATTTTCGCGGCGGCTTCGCCCAGATCCTTCACCAACAGTCGGGCCTGAAATACTTGCGTAACGTTTTCATCCCGCTGTATGAAATCGGCTCGCTCCAACCAGGAGATCGCCGTGCGCACCTTGGTGTCGGCATCCCGCTCTTCCACGCCGATGCTCGTCTCGACATCCTCATCACGAAGGATTTCACCGGTTGTAATGACCACCTCCTGGCGCTCACCCTTGGCAGCTTTGCGAAGGCCCCGCAGGATTTGGCCAATGTCGCGCCGCGACAGTTGGGAGAAGGCGCCTATGCGAAATTGGCGCTCGCAATCGGCTTCCTCGAAAAGAAGCACGCAGCCAGCCATGCGCCCATCCCTGCCCGCCCGTCCGGCCTCCTGCAAATAGTTTTCCAGCGATCCCGGCGTGTCGGCGTGGATGACCAACCGCACGTCTTCCTTGTCGATGCCCATGCCGAACGCATTTGTGGCACAAATCACCTGAATTCCGCCGGCCAAAAACTCATCTTGAACCCTCTTCTTTTCAGGCGGTGTCAAACCAGCGTGAAAGTGCTCCACCCGCCAACCCTTTTCCCGCAGGTAGTCAGCCGTCAACTCCGTGTCTAAACGCGTGGCGCGGAAAACGATGGCGCTACCCTCCACCAGCCTCTCGGAAAGCAAATCGTGAACCCGCTCCAACTTGCTGTAGCCGGTGATCGTCTGCACTTCAAACTGCAGGTTTTGGCGCTCAACGCCACCTTCGTACAATGCCAACTCCCGGCCGGTTTGAGCCTTGAAATACGCCAGAATCTCTTCTTTCACGTCGCGCTTGGCAGTCGCTGTGAAGCAGGCAATGGGAGGTATATCGACGCCCTGTTCCTTTGAAAACTCCCGGATGAACCGCCCCGCATACAGGTAATCAGGCCGAAAATCATGTCCCCATTTCGACAGACAATGGGCCTCGTCGAAAACCCAACAGCCGACTTCTCGTTGGGCGATGGCGTCGTGAAAGGAACGATTGCGCAGTTGCTCCGGTGAAACATACAACACCGCCACGTCTCCCAAACAGACGCGCCGCAGCACATCGCCTCGCTCCAGGGGGGTTAGCAGCCCGTAAAGAGCTGCGGCAAACGGGGTGCCCGTGCGCCGAACCAATCCGTCCACCTGATCCTTCATCAAGGCCTGAAGTGGGGAGATCACAATCGTCAGCACCCCGCGGCGGTAATTACGGACCAGGGCAGGCAATTGAAAACACAGCGATTTTCCACCCCCTGTCGGCAAGGTGGCGAGCAGGGATTCGTTTCCAAGTCCTGCTTCAACAATGTCACGTTGCAGGCTGTCTCCGTGTTGGTTGGCAGGCACCGGACGGAAATCCTCCCATCCAAAGAACGAGCGCAATTGATCGCGCGCATTATGGACCTTACGACAATAGGCACAGCTTTCAGAACTGCACGGAACCTCGCGCAGCCGCCGAATTAGATCTCCAGCCGCCGGGTGCGCATGGCGTACCCACGGCGGAAGAACAGAATTCGATCCGGCGACTCGCAGCCACGTAAGAGCATAAGCCAGCGCCTGCCTCTGGGCGCTCGTCTGCAAAAGGGATTCGTCGGCGGGCACGCTGGCACAACCCCAGCGGCTGAACATTTCCCCGCACAATTCCAGGGCTCTTTGTTTTGCCGGTTTCACTCCACCGAGAGCTTGAAACACCAACTCCATGCCCGATGCGAGGTGATCGTCTCGCGCCTCAGGGGTCGCCAAAAGAAAATGAAGCAACTCAAAAAGCCGCAGTTCCGTCTGCCGTAGTCCGTCCAGGGACCGAAACTCCTCAGCAAACAGAATGGCAGCCTGACGAGCGTCCGCAACCGGGTCATTCACGCTCTCTCGCACCAATTTGTAGTCTTTGACGAGCCGATGATATGGATTTTCCGGAAAGCAAATGGGCGAAAGCGCCAGGGTATCGATGACTGGCAGCCGGTGAATCGGAAGCTGCGGCGCCCGTTCCCTCAAGACTGGAAGGTCATGGCGGATCAGGTTATGGCCAAGAAGGCAATCAGCTCCTTGCGTGAGGTTATTAAGCTCGCAGGAGGCCCCCTCGAATGCCCCGGTCCCTGAACGCGACAGAGTCAATCCGCCGAGGACGGCGCCGAGTTTGAGGATTTTACCTTGATGGGAAACCTCCAAATCAAGAAGCAGGGCGCGTTGCAGCAATGCGTGAAGCGTGTCCTGTTCACTCTGGCTCGGATCGGTGACCATGTTTTGTCGACGATTCTACTTGGTTCCAATGCGCAATGTCCAAGACTCTGTTGGCTCTGTTGGCGAGCCGGGCTTTGTCCCCGCGGCCGCCGCCAGGGCGCGTTGGGCAAAGGCAAAAGCGGAAGGGAAAAAGGCGCTGTTGGAGGATCAGGATTGAACCGGCCGGAAGCCGTTGGCACGAGCCTTATCATCGGTTAACCCCAAGCGACCACCTGATCAAGTTTGATGATGGCGCCGGCAATGTCCACGCACAGGTCCCACTTCTTGGCCCGAATGTAAATGTCCAAGCGAACTTGGAGAACGTAGGGATGAGCATGCAATCCAGGGGGCGACCTTCTCCAATTCCTCGTTCGCCTCCTTATGGTTGCCTAATTCCAGCCAACCAATAGCGGCCTGAAGATGATGGCTGTTGGGTGGTTGGAGGTGTTTCATTTCAAGCGGGCACTTTTTGAGGTTGCCAGTCAATGCGATTGATCTACGATTTCAATTGATTGCCATGTTTAAGTTTATGTCATCATCCGAGTTCAGCCCCTTGAGAATAAAGGCAGAATCCTGGGAAATCCAATCATGAAAAGCGCGTGCTTGGACCTTTTGATTTTGCTGATTGCGGTTCTGTTCATGGTGTGTGTCTCGCCGGCAGACGCTCAGAACCTCCAGACAATCTGGTCTTTCAACGGAACCAACGGAGCCAATCCAGAAGCCGCCTTGACATTGGGGAACGACGGCAATTTTTACGGAACGACAGAAGCAGGTGGCAGCGTTGATTATGGGACAGTTTTCCAAGTGACGACCAACGGCACGTTGACCACGTTGATTTCCTTCAGCGGAACAGGAACCAACGGGGCGAATCCAGTAGCCGCCTTGACTTTGGGCAACGACGGCAATTTTTACGGAACAACGGAGTATGGCAACAGCAGCATATTTGATGGTGGGACAATTTTCAAAATCACGACCAATGGCACGCTCACCACGCTGGTTAACTTCAAAGGCGACAATGGGCTGTATCCAGAAGCCGCCTTAACATTGGGCAATGATGGCAACTTCTACGGCACGACGGTTGAGTCTGGTATCGGGCCGGGGACAATATTTAAACTCGCCACCAACGGCACATTGACAACGCTGATTTGGGACATTGGTTTGGGAACTTCTTTGATGCAGGGCAATGACGGCAATTTTTACGGCACGACAGACCAAGGTAGCAGCACGTCAGAACAAAGTGGAAGCACCAATGGTTATGGCACGATTTTTCAGGTGACCACCAATGGCACGTTAACCACGCTGGTTTCCTTCAATGGCACTAACGGAGCCACGCCAGAAGCCAGTCTGACCCTGGGCAATGACGGAAATTTCTATGGCACGACGGAATCAGGCGGCAGCAGTGGTTATGGCACTATTTTCCAACTCACCACCAACGGCACGCTGACGACGTTGGTTTCCTTCAACGGCACTAACGGCGCCAATCCAGATGCCGCCTTGACGCTGGGCAACGACGGAAATTTCTACGGCACGACCAGGGACGGCGGTATCGATGATTATGGCACTATTTTCCAAGTGAGCACAAATGGCATGTTGACCACGTTGGTTTCCTTCAATAGCACCAATGGGTCGTATCCACTATCTTCCTTGACATTAAACAATGACGGCAATTTTTACGGCACGACGGAGTCAGGCGGCAGCAGTGATTATGGGACAGTTTTCCGCTTGATGCTTACGCCAGGTTTCTCCATTCAACCCCAAAGCCAGACCAATAACGCTGGTGTCACCGTGATATTTCTTTGCGCAACGATTCTGCAACCTGTTAGTCTTCAATGGCACAAGAATGGCGCTAACCTCACCAATGGCGGTAACATTTCGGGCGCAACCAACAGCACGTTGGTCATCAGCGACATTTCAGATAGTGATGCGGCGAGCTATTCTGTCGTTGCCAACAACGCCAAAGGCAGCGTGTCGAGTTCCGTCGCCACGTTGACCGTGATTGACCCGCCCAGTATTACCACCCAACCGACGAATTTGTTGGTTTTGGTGGGAACCAACGTGACATTTGATCTGACACTTGCGGGCGCGCCGCCGTTTAGTTATCAGTGGCAATTCAACAACACCAATCTGCTTAACGCCACCAATGCCATTTACACCATTCCCACTGTCAGGACCAACAATGCCGGAAATTATTCGCTGATTGTTAGTAATCCGGCGGGCAGCGTAACAAGCTCCAATGCCGCTCTGACGGTAGTTTTGTCGCCGACAAGCCAAACGAATTATGCGAGCAGCACAGCAACATTCAAAGTCACCGCCATCAGCCCTGAACCCTTAAACTACCAATGGCAAAAGAACGGTGCTAATCTTACCAATGACGGAAACATTTCGGGTGCCACCAGCAGCACGTTGACCATCGCCAATGCTTCGGATATGGATGCGGCAAATTACAGTGCAGTCGTGAGCGACACTCAGTACACCGTGACCAGTTCAAATGCGACGCTGACGGTGATTGATTCTCTTTTCATTGCGACGCAGCCGTTGAGCCAAACTGTAGCTGTCGGAAGCAATGTAACATTTGTCGTCATAGCCTACGGTGCTCCGCCATTCATCTTTCAATGGTATTTCAACAACTCTCTCGCCGGATCGCCCACTTCCGGCACAAATGTTTCCTCCTTCACATTGCCAAACGTTCAGAGCAACCAGTCGGGCAAGTACACCGTGCAAATAATCAATGACCTGGGCAGTTTGACAAGTTCCATTGCCACCTTGACCGTCGTTCCGCCGCCAGTCATCACCGCGCAGCCGTCAAGTCGCACAAACATTACGGCCACGGCGGCCACATTTTCAGTCGTCGCCTCCAGCGTATCCCCCTTGAGTTATCAATGGCAAAAGAACGGCTCCAATCTCGCCAATGGTGGAAAGATCTCCGGCGCGAGCAACAGCACTTTGACAATCACCAATGTTTCGGATAACGAAGCTGCTACCTACTCGGTAATAGTGGCAAATCTTGCTGGCAGTGTGACGAGTTCCAACGCAGTTCTCACCGTGATTCCGCCGCCACCGTTGAGGTTGCAAATTGAGGCGGGGTATCCTGTCTTGAGTCTTTACGGCACGGGCAACAGCTTTTTGGTGCAATACAGCAGCAATTTGTCGGGCACCAATTGGATAAATCTGTTTTCCATCACCAATTTACCATTCAGCCCATATCCCTTTCTTGATCCATCCGGTGTTGGCGAGCCAGCCCGATTTTATAGGGCGCTTTTTACCCCGTGATCTGGATTGACCTACATGGTCGGCGAAGTTATCCACAAGGCCTTTGTCTTCACGCAGCGATGGGCGACTTGCCTCAAAGGACCTTGCGCCCCACAATCACTGGCCGGTGCAAAACGCATCCACAACATTGCCGGAGAGCCTTTCGGTGTTAATCGAAAGGGTCACCTTTCATAATGAAGAAAATGGCTGGGCAGTGCTCAAGGTCAAAGCCAAAGGCCACCGCGACCTGGTTACCGTGGTTGGCTCACGGCCCAAGGATGGTGGGTTCAGGACCGGGAATATGGGCAGCAATTCAAGGCCGATCTGCTTGCCAGCACCGCGCCAACCACCAAGGAAGGCATCGAAAAACATCTGGGCAACGGCATGGTTAAAGGGATTGGCCCGGTGTATGCCAAAAAGTTGGTGGACAAGTTTGGCGAGGGTGTTTTTGACATTATCGAGAAGGAGTCTGCCCGATTAGAGGATGTGGACGGCATTGGAGCAAAGCGTCGGAAACGAATCAAAGAAGCGTGGTACGAGCAAAAGGTCATCCGCAACATCATGCTGTTCCTGCATTCCAACGGGGTCAGCACGAGTCGGGCATTGCGGATTTACAGGACTTATGGCGAGGAGGCCATCGAGAAAGTTCGCAGCGATCCTTATGCAGACAGCCGGATTTCATGTTTGCCCTTTCTCTCCCAAAAGGCATCCTTAAGCACATTTTTATGGAGAAACCCAGCCAATCAGAAACATCGTTCTGGGCGCGCCTGCGCACGGCGCTCTCGTGCTTCACCCGTGCCCTCGCCAATCCTGACTTTTGCCGCCAGGCCGCCGAACTGCTGCGCCCGCCACAACCTCAGGCCAGTCCAAAGCCCGTCGAGATGCCGCCGGAACGCGTTCATGCCTCCGGCCTCGCCGTCCTTTCCATGCTCCAGCGCGAGGGCCGGCTGATTGATTTTCTCCAGGAGGACATGGCGGCCTTTTCCGACGCCGAGATCGGCGCGGCCGCGCGGGTTGTTCATGCGGGCTGCCGCAAAGTGTTCTCCGAATACTTCGCCATCGAACCGGCGCTCAAAGACGCCGAGGGCGCGACGATCCAGGTGCCCGCCGGGTTCGACGCGCAACGCATCCGGCTGACCGGCCATATCGCCGGCCAACCGCCCTTTCGCGGCACGCTCAAACACCACGGCTGGGTGGCCACGGCGGTGCGCCTGCCGACCGTTTCGGAGACGCTGGACCCGCGCGTGCTCGCGGCGGCCGAAGTCGAACTGTAATCCGCATCACGCATCACGCATTTCATTTTACCATCAACGATTTAACAATTTTCTCATGTCCACTTACTCCATCGGTATTGACCTCGGCACCACGAACAGCGCGGTCTCTTATTTCAAACTCGCTGAAGCCGAGGCCCGCGGCAGCGCGCAGACCATGCTCGCCATCCCGCAGATTACGTCCGTCGGCACCGTCGAAGAAAAGCTGTTGCTGCCTTCGTTCCTGTACCTGCCCAACGATCAGGAATTTCCCGCCGGCAGTCTCGCATTGCCGTGGGACAAGAAGGGCAAAAGCGGAGTCGTCGGTGAATTCGCGCGGGCGCACGGCAGCAAAGTCCCCATGCGGCTGGTTTCATCGGCCAAAAGCTGGCTTTGTCACGCCGGCGTGGATCGCTTGAGCGCGATCCTGCCGTGGCAGGCGCCCGAAGACGTCCAGCGCGTCTCGCCACTGGATGCGGCGGCGCGTTACCTGGCCCACTTGCGCGAAGCCTGGGATCACCAGTTCAAAGATGATGCCCTGGCCAAACAGGATGTTGTTCTAACCGTGCCAGCGTCGTTCGATGCCGCCGCGCGCGACCTCACGCTCAAAGCCGCGCAACAGGCCGGCTTGCCCAATATCACGCTGATTGAAGAACCGCAGGCGGCGTTCTACGCGTGGATTGAGCAGATGGGCGAAGGCTTCCGCAAACAAGTCAAGCCCGGCGACGTGGTTCTGGTCGTGGACGTCGGCGGCGGCACCACCGACTTTTCGCTCATTGCTGTGACCTCCAAAGACGGCGACGTGGCGCTCACTCGTGTTGCCGTCGGCGACCACATCCTGCTGGGTGGCGACAACATGGATCTGGCGCTCGCTCACTCGGTCAATCAACGGCTCGCCGCCGAAGGCAAGAAACTCGACTCATGGCAATTCAACGCTCTCACCTTCGCCTGCCGCCAAGCCAAGGAGAACATGTTTGCGGACGCGAAACTCAAGAAATCTCCGCTCGTCGTCCCAGGTCGAGGTTCGTCGCTGGTGGGCGGCACGATTAAGTCCGAGTTGAGTCGCGATGAACTGACCCGCGTGCTGACCGATGGATTTTTTCCGAAGTCCGCCGTCACCGACCTGCCGCAAATGGCGCGCCGCACCGGCCTCGCGCAAATGGCGCTGCCCTACGCCCAAGACGCCGGCGTCACGCGCCACCTGGCCGCGTTCCTGACGCGCCAGGCCCGCGCAATGGCGACCGCTCACGACGCGCCGGTGAAGGTAGAAGGCAAGACGTTCGTGCATCCGACCGCCGTGCTGTTCAACGGCGGCGCGTTCAAGGCCGCCACGTTCAAAGATCGCGTGATCGAAGTCCTCAACGGCTGGCTTGCGGGGGACGGCGGTCAACCTGCCAAGGAACTGGAAGGCGCCGAACTCGACCTTGCCGTCGCGCGCGGCGCGGCCTACTACGGCTGGGTGCGCCATGGCCACGGGCTGCGGATTCGTGGCGGCACCGCCCGCGCCTACTATGTCGGCGTCGAGACGGCCATGCCCGCCGTGCCCGGCATGGAACCGCCGGTCAAAGCCCTGTGCGTCGCGCCCTTCGGCATGGAGGAGGGCACGCAGGCCGACGTGCCGCCGCAGGAGTTTGGTCTCGTCGTGGGCGAACCCACCCGCTTCCGTTTCTTCGCCAGTTCCCTCCGCCGCGACGACCGCGTCGGCACGATGATCGAGGGCGTCGCGGGCAACGACGAACTCGAAGAAGTCGCCCCCATCGAAACCACGCTGCCGGCCAAAGAAGGTAACGAGGGCAAACTGGTGCCTGTCAACCTGCAAGCCGTCGTCACGGAAATCGGAACACTCGAATTGCGCTGTCTGGAGAAAGCCGGCCCGGGCAAGTGGAAACTCGAATTGAATGTTCGGATGAAGGAGTAGCGCGAACCCAGCGCAATGGAGTAGTGCCGACTCTACGGCCTGCCAAACACTCCATCACTCCATTTTCCCAATGCCTTCACCCTCCTACATCATCGGCATTGACCTTGGCACTACGAATTGCGCCGTCGCTTTCGTGAACCCGGCGCAAGGTGTGGACTCGCCGGTCATTGACTTTCCCATACCACAGTTGCAACGGCCCGGCGAGGTTGCGGCGATGCCGCTGCTGCCATCGTGTCTCTACGTTACCGGCGACCACGAATTGCCGCCCGGCTCGACCCAGTTGCCGTGGGGCCAGTCGCCCAAGCTGATCGCGGGGGCGTTCGCGCGCTGGCAGGGAGCGCGCGTGCCCGGACGGTTGGTGGCTTCAGCGAAAAGCTGGCTGTGTCACGCGGGCGTGGACCGCTCCGCGCCGATTCTGCCGTGGGGCGCGCCAACCGGGGTCGTCAAGGTTTCGCCGGTGGCAGCCTCTGCGCTGTTGCTCTCCCATATGGCAGCGGCGTGGAATGCCACGCATCCCGACGCGCCGATGGCGCAGCAGGAAGTGGTGATCACCGTGCCCGCATCGTTCGATGAAGTCGCGCGCGCGTTGACGGTGAATGCCGCGCGCCAGGCCGGGCTTGAAAAATTCACGCTCGTCGAAGAGCCGCAGGCCGCGTTCTATGACTTCAGCGCGCATCATCGCCACGATCTGGCCGACGTGCTGAAGGACGTGAGGCTTGTGCTGGTGGTGGACGTGGGCGGCGGCACGACGGATTTCACACTCATCCAGACGGACGTTGCGTCCGACGGCCCGGCCTTGCGCCGCATCGCCGTCGGCGATCATCTCATGCTGGGCGGCGACAACATGGACGCCGCGCTGGCGCGGCACGTCGAGGAACGGCTGCTGGCCGGCGGCCGGAAACTAAGCGCCACGCAATGGACGCAACTCGTGCAGGCCGCGCGCGCGGCAAAGGAATCGCTGCTCGGCGACCACGCTCCTGAACGGCACGGCATCTCCGTGGCGGCCGAAGGCAGCCGGCTGTTGAGCGGCACGCTCTCCACTGAGATTCCGCGCGCCGAAGCCGGGCGATTGATTCTCGAAGGCTTCTTCCCCGCCTGCGCGCCCGGCGAAACCCCGCGTCGCGCCGCGCGCACCGCGTTGCAGGAATTGGGGCTGCCTTACGCGCAAGACCCCGCCATCACGCGGCATCTGGCCGCGTTTCTGCGCCAGCACGCCGCCGCTTGTTTCAGCGCGCTCCATGATGAACCGGGACGGGACGCGTTGCCGCGACCGGATGCGATTCTGTTCAACGGCGGGGTCTTCAACTCGCCAAAGATTTCCCAACGACTGATTGAAGTGGTTTCGTCCTGGTGGCCGGATGCGCCGCCCATTGGCTTGTTGCCGCACCAGTCGCTTGAATTGGCCGTCGCTCGCGGCGCGGCCTGCTATGGTCTGGCCCGGCGCGGCCTGGGACGGCGCATCGGCGGCGGATCGGCGCACGCACTCTACGTCGGGCTGGCCGCTGCACAGGAAACTTCCGCGCCCCGCGCCATCTGCCTGATTCCCCGCGGTCACGAAGAAGGTCAGCCGGTGGATCTCAAGAGCCGTCCGTTCGAGTTAATGCTCGGCCGGCCAGTGCAATTTCCCTTGTTTTCGACCACCTCGGATCGGATTGACCGGCCGGGTGACATCGTGGAAATCGGCGATGAGTTTCGCGCGCTGCCGCCCATTCATACGCTGTTCAAAGGCGCGGGCGCCAAGACCACGAAAGTGCCAGTCCACCTCCGCGCCACGCTGACGGAACTGGGCACACTGGAGTTGTGGTGCGTGTCCAACCACGGCGATGAGCGCTGGCGGCTGGAATTCGAGTTGCGCGGCACTACGGCGCACACTGCGGCCACTGTGACCGAATCCATGCCGGCCCGGTTTGACGAAGTGCGCGCAGTCGTCGAACGCGTGTTCGGCAATAAGCCGCTGCCCGTCGGTTCCAAGGAAGTGAAGCAGCTCAGTCGCACTTTGGAAAAAGCCATCGGATCGCGCGAAGGGTGGCGGTTGCCGTTGTTGCGTGAATTGTGGAGCGACCTTTACGCGGGCGCAAGCCGCCGCCGCCGGTCAGCCGATCACGAGCGGGTGTTTTTCCAGCTCACGGGCTACAGCTTGCGTCCGGGATTTGGTTATCCGCTGGACGAGTGGCGCTGCGAGCAGACGTTTCTCCTGTTTAGAGACAGTGTCACCTTTCACGCCGAGCAACCGGTCTGGAGCGAGTTCTGGGTGATGTGGCGCCGCCTCGCCGGCGGGCTGGCCGAGGTTCAACACCAAGAGTTGTGGAACTATCTCAAGCCGCAGCTGGCTCGCCGCATTCCGCCCGAACCACCGAAGGACGGGGCAAAGCCAAAGGGCATCCAGCCGGAAGGCCTTGACGAAATGGTGCGCGTCGCGGCGTCGCTG
>Ga0182014_10003721_pt1 | contig 18080 bp, 14 predicted proteins | sample 612S2DmetaG_FD_120489 | JGI IMG/M metagenome (GOLD analysis project Ga0182014, IMG submission 120489) | Permafrost microbial communities from Stordalen Mire, Sweden - 612S2D metaG | ecosystem: Environmental > Terrestrial > Soil > Wetlands > Permafrost | place: Sweden: Stordalen | collected... | reverse complement strand
GCAAGAGCAGGTCGCACCCCAGCCCGTCTTCGATCAACGATCTAAGCCGTCCCCGCTCATCCGGAGCGATCGCGAGTCGCACCGCCTCGCCGCCAGCATTCTGAACCTGTGCCGCCAGCGAATAAGAATTCGAATTTCGAATCTGCGCCGCTCCCGGAGTAGCCTCGATCTCCACCACCTCGTCCCCAGTCGAAAGCACGGCCACGCGCGGCTTCCGGAAAATCTGCACCCGGCTCTTGCCCACCGTCGCCGCAATCGCTATGCCCGCGTGGTCCAGCCGCCGTCCCCGATCTAACAGCAGTTGTCCGGCGCGCGCTTCCGCCCCGCATGGAACAAAATTCTCGCCCCGGCTAACGTTGCGCCGCACTTCCACCGAATGTTCTGCGAGCGACGTGTGCTCCACCATCACCACCGCGTCCGCACCCGCCGGCAGCGGCGCTCCCGTCATGATCTCAACCGCCTGCCCGCGCCCGACCGAGCACACTCCCGGCTCCGGCCAATCGCCCGCCTTCACCTCGCCCACAATTTCGAGCCGCGCGGGAACCTGCGCCAGGTCCGCTGCCCGCACCGCGTATCCATCGCGAGTCGCCCGATCAAACGGAGGAAAGTCACGGTCCGCCACAATCTCCTCCGCCAGCACTCGCCCCAACCCCGCCACGAGATCCACCGTCTCCACTTCGCCCAGCGACACCGTAGCCGCGTGCTGCTCAACCAGCCGCCGAGCCTGTTCGAAGCTGACAATCCCCGCCGTGGAAGCGCTGGAAGACATGCACGGATAATACCCCGCCCGCTTCTTTGCCGGCCACCAATTCGCGTTTCGGCAGTGTCCTGATTTGCAATAGCCATGACTTGACCTTGCACACCACGCTGTCGGGCGGGGTCGCTACTGTCAGGCCGTAGCAGGGTTTTTGAGCGTAATGGCCGAAGAGCGAACAAACGGCGTAAAGTTGCGCTAATGCCTGATTGCAACAGTTACCGATGTTACGTGCCTGCGACGCTGAAAAGCGTGACCATCGAGTGGATCGTCGCTTAAGCTCACCTTATGGCTTACCAACTTGGAAAACGACTGACTGTTGGGTTCTCCGCTCTATTCGCCTTTGCGCTGCTCGCCTTTGCCGCGGACGCACCGACTCCTCAGGCGGTGGCCACTCTCGATGTCGCCAAACTGCTTCGTGAAAGCGCCTGGGTTTGCGAATGCGGCAGGTTGGGCCGCTTGAGCGGGGCTCAGAAAGATTCAATTCCGACAACAGCACTGTTCTCGTCGAACAACTCGATTGCGGTGGGACCGTGCCCTTCAGCCGGCTATGCTCAATGTTCCTTACCCGTGGTTCGCTGGGAGAACGGCACCTTGAAAGAGACGGCCGAGACAGCACACGTTACGCCACAGAGCGCTAGGGCATCGGCAGATGGAAAACGAACGCTATTCGACTTCAATGATCGACAAGTACCTTTCGGGCAACATCTCCTAGAGAGCGCTCAAACCGTTTTAACTTTGGGAATGAGCGGCCCTGAGGATGTGAATGGGGAGGTGGTACAGGTTGTCGATACCTCTTCTAAGAAGGCCTGCTTTCAGTGGCGGCGTAGTTTCCCAATGACGTGGACGCGAGTAAGGTCCGCTTCGATTTCCCCGTCTGGTGAGTTTGTTGCGATTATTGAGGGCACGAAGCTGTCTGTCTACCGTCTTTCCGCGGGCTGCGACGGGCGAAGAATCAGCCCACCACCCAGCTAGAAAACGAGTCAGTTGGCGTAATATCACGTGGGTGTTGAAAAATTCCTTCTCGCGAATTTCACAAAAATAAAGTCGCGTCAGGATGCGATATAAGCGATCTTCTCGGGTCGGGTGGACATTTTCTATCCCCCTAATTTCGCCGGTTTTGGATGGAAAGGGAGTTTTTCAACACCCACTCACGATTACGCTAAAAATCCATCGAACCAGTGCACCTGATTCACCAAACTCGGCCAAATCATCACAAATGTGATGTGAGCGCAATCACTGCAAACTTAGCCGAAATGCGAGAAATTAATCAGTAAGTGTGCTCAGGCGCACCGCGCGGATAGCGTCTGCGGCACCCCGTCGTCTTCCGCTAAATAGGGTTATTTGACATGAATATCTCGCAAGGAGCCAGCCACAGGCATTAGGCTAAGTATATGATTCTAAACGATTAAAATTCTGGCTTGTCCAATAACTCTTTTACTTTGAATACTTTGGAGTTAAGTATCGATTTATCTATACGTTAGCGAGAAATAGGGGGGAGGGGGGGTACCCCTCCGAATTTGCACTGCGAAGATCCCTACCGCGCCAGTTCCTGCCCCAGAACCGTCGCGTTGCTGGCAAAGCAAAGGCCGGTCTCCAGATCCACCAGCCCGGAGCGGACAAGCTTCGCGATCTCTCCATCGAAATGCTGCATGCCTTCGTTTTCGCTGGTCTTGATCGCATCCAGAAGCGTGCGGCCCGGCCGCTCGCCTTGTTCGACACAATCGCGAGTGCGCGAGTTGGATTTCAAAATTTCGACGGCGACGACGCGATCGCCGCCATCAGAGCGCGGGATCAGCCTCTGGGCAATGATGTAGCGGAAAGTCTTCGCAAGACGTTCTCGCACCGATTGCTGCTCGCTCACGGCGAACGCGCCGACGATGCGCTCCACCGTCTTCGAGGCATCGACCGTGTTCATGCTGGAAAGAACGAGGTGGCCGTTCTCGGCGGCTTCGAGAATAATCTCGAGCGTTTCCCGGTCGCGGGTTTCGCCCACCATAATTACGCGCGGCGCCTGGCGCAACGCCGCTCGCAGCGCCATGGTGAAATTCGGCGCATCGCTGTGCAACTCGCGCTGGTGCACGGTCGACATCTTGTGCTTGTGCAGGAACTCAATCGGATCTTCGACCGTGAGAACGTGATAGCAATATTGGCTGTTAATGCGGTCGATTAAAGCGGCCAACGTCGAAGATTTGCCCGATCCGGTCCCGCCCGTCACCAGGATGATTCCGTTGCGGACCCTCGTCGCCTCTTCCAAGTGCGCCGGCAGATGCAGCGTGCTGAAGGTCGGTATGACCGTCGGGATGACGCGCATTACAATCGCGCAACTCCCGCGCTGGATAAAGACGTTGACGCGGAATCGCGCCATTCCCGGCAATCCGTAGGAAACATCGCACGAACCTTGCTCGCGAAGCGTATTGATGGCCTGCTTGTTGCTGCCGATCAGATCAGCCGCGATGCGGCGCGTGTCGTCCGCCGAAAGCGTGCTGCTCCCGGAGATTTCGACCGCCGTGAGTTGTCCGTGAATCTCCACCTGCGGCGGACGCCCCGGCGAAAAAATCAGATCGCTGACTTTGTCGGAAGCGCGCAACATGCCGGCAAGCAGGATCGACGTCGGGATCGAGCCCGTCCCGCTGATGCCCTCAAAAGCAATCGCAATCGGGGAATTCCCCGGAGCAGCCATTCCATACACTCCAGTTACCGGTATTGACACCACAGGGGAGAGACTTCGCCGAGGAACCTATGTAATGAATGTAACGCCGATGCAGGGAAGAGCGAAGAACAAGTAGGCCAACGACCTAGGTAACTGAAGAACCGTTCTCAGCTCCCAGTTCTCAGAAAAGCCAGGTGCGGTCTTAACTGAGAACTGGGAACCAAGCTGAGATCTGAGTTTAAGCTATTTCTTCACCGGTTTCTTCTTGTTCTCAAAGCCCGTCTGTACGGAAGACCCGATGCTGGCCAGCATCCCCTTGGCCGCCTCGGCGAACGTTCCATTGGGTTCGAGCTCGAGATACTTCTGGAAGGCCTCGGCCGTGCCTTCGGGCGCGATGGCCTTGCCGTCCTTCCCGATGGTCTCCTTGCCGATCAAGTTCACGCCCTTCCAGTAGTAAGCCGCGGCTCGGGTCGGATCGGCGGCTATCACCTTATCGAATGCCGCAATCGCATCATCCACCTTGCCGGTGTTGGTGAAAACAGCACCCTCGTTGTACAAGTACGTAGCCGCGCCCGCTGGATCCAGTTGGGCCGCCTTGCTATAGGTGGCCACGGCCTCATCGACCTTGTTGGCCTTCGCATAAACATCGGCAAGGTTGTTATAGTAGGCAGCCAGTTTCTTGTTGTTGTCGGGATCCTTTTGTGCCGCCTCAGAGGCGCCGCGCAGCTCCAGTGCCTTTTCGTAATTGGTTACGGCCAGCTCGTAGCGTTTCTGTTTTTCGGCGGGATCGGTCTGCTTGGGCGCCGACAATCGGTAGGCGTCGCCGAGCTTGAACCAGATCAGATCGCGCGTGTTGTCGATCTGGTTGGCTTCATTGAGGGCGGCGATGGCGGCATCGAAGTCGCCGGCATCGGAAGCCGCCTTGGCGGCATTAAGCTTCTCATTCAGCGCGCCGACGGTACTTTTTTCCTTCTCGGCTTTGGCGGCAGCCTCCTTCGCTTTCGCGGCCTGTTCCGGAGGCAGTCCTTGACCCTTGGCCACGCTCGACTGTTCCTTCTTCAGGTCGAAGTCCAACGGCGTTTCGTCCAGTCCTACCGACACACCGTTGAAGTGAAAGAGTTCCTTGCCGTCCTTGCTGAGCTTGACGTCGTACTTGCCGGGGGCGATGCCGAGCGAGAAATACTCGCCTTTATTGTTGGTTTTGAGAGTGTACTTGTGGCCGGTTTCGGTCCCAGTCCACTCCACTTGGGCCTGCACGATCGGTTTCCCATCAAAGTCTTTGCACGTTCCCTTCACGGTGCCCGTAGATTGCGCCAACGCGAGCGGAGCGCACAGCCCCACCGCGAGTACGAACAGGGGAAGGATGAAATATTTCCTCATGATTTGGCCTCCCGGCATTAATTCTGAATTTACTGAACTCTAACTGCTGAACTCTATTAACCGAATCTGACTTCCACTTTTCAACCGTCACGGACGCACGCTGCGTGTCCCTGGCAACGGGGAAGAGGAAGTCGTTCTTGCCCGCTAGCTCAATCGAGCCTCGGCTTCCGCGTACGGAATGGGATCTTCCGCGCCTGCATCGCGAAACGCGCGCCGGCGGAGCACACAACTATCGCAGACACCGCAGGCGCGATCCTCGCGCTGATAACATGACCACGTTAAATCGAACGGGGCACCCAGTTCAAGGCCAAGCGTCACAATCTCGTGTTTATGCATCGCAATCAGCGGTGTCACCACCCGGATGGTCCCATCTTTCGTGCCCGCCTTCACAACCTCGTTGAACGCCCGATAATACTCCGGCCGGCAGTCGGGATAGCCGGAACTGTCTGGTTCCACGGCGCCGATGTACACTTTTTCGGCTCCCAGAACTTCCGCCCAACTGACCGCAACCGCCAGAAAATGCGCGTTCCGGAACGGTACATAAGTAACAGGAATGCCGACTGCCGGCAGGCTGGCTCCTATGCCGAGCGCTTCGGGGACGGCTATGGTCGTATCGGTGAGGGCGGAGCCGCCGATGGCCCGCAGAGCTTCATTGCGCACCAGCAGGCGATCGCGAATTTCGAGCCGGTCGCAGATGCTTTCAAACGATCGCCGTTCGCGCTCTTCGGTGCGCTGCCCGTAGCTGACATGGACGGCAGCGGCCTGGTGGCCGCGCGCCGCCAGCGCCGCACACACGCAGGAGTCCATCCCGCCGCTCAGCAGGACCACAGCGCGGCTCCGGGTGCTGGTTGAGTTCGATCCTGAATCCGATTCCATGACTTGGTCGGCAAGAAGCACTCGCCGTCTGGCAATTTTATGACAGTTGACAAGCCTTGTGCCTCCGCGGTCCGCCTCAAGTGAAGTTGCGGGGATGAAAAGCGCACGATTCCCGCCGTCCGTTTGCCGAAAACCAGGCCTTCTTTCCCACCTGTTACTGGCTTGATTCTTGACCACGCAGGAACAGCCACCCTACGGCTCACGTGGGTGGCCCGGCTTGATCTGGCGTTTGGCCGCATCTGGCATATGGCAGTGGCTCAGTTTCGCGATGCCACCGAGAAGAAACTGAACCACCCAGGGAGACGAAGTATCACTAAGGCCTTCGGTCTCACATATTTTCCTTCGCGTGCCTTCGTGGCCTTGGTGGTTAACGGTTTCGCAAACTGAGCTCCCTGCACTTGGCCGCGTTGACTGCGGATTCTCGCGGCAGGTATTCTCTTCCAGAAGCCTACAATCCGCGTCCGACAGCTTCTTGCGGCAATCAAGGGCCTGGCCGCCATTCTGCACTCCAAGTTCCGGCCTGACGGATGCTGTCATTCACAATTTCGCCCACAACGAGAGGAGTAAGCCCCAGGTCATGGAGAACCGCGATCCGCAGGCGAGCCGGTTGCGCGTAATACGGAACCGCTGCTTTCACAGTCCGCTCTGCATCGTGCTGATCGCGCTCGCCATTCGACTGGCCGTGATGGGCTTCCTCTACCAGGAACAACTGGATCCGGATCGCGATCACTGGAAATTTGCTTATGAGAACGGCCGGCTAGCGCGCTCCATCGTCCAGGGACGAGGCCTGAGCAGTCCTCTTTTCACGGACACTGGCGTCAGTGCCTGGATGACGCCGGTCTATCCCTACCTGGTTGCCGGAGTCTTCAAAGTTTTCGGCATTTATAGCACCGCGTCCGCGTTCGTGCTGCTGACGTTCCAGGCGCTGGTGTCCGCGCTGAACTGTCTCCCGATTTTCTACTTTGCACGAAAACTCTTTGGCCAGCGAGTGGGCCTATGGTCCGGTTGGGCCTGGGCGTTCTTCCCATACGCCGTCTATTTTCCGATGGAGAGGATCTGGGGCACCTGGCTTTCAACGCTCCTGCTCAGCCTTCTTTTCCTGATTGCCCTTCATCTCGAGAGATCCAACCGCCTGTGGCTCTGGATTGGATTCGGCCTGCTTTGGGGATTCACTGCGCTGACCGAGCCGGTGGTCATGACGGCCTGGCCCTTTGTGATAGCTTGGAGCGCCTATTGCCTCTACCGGCAAAAACCCCGCTGGTTCCTGCCCCTGGCCGCGAGCGTGCTGGCTTTCTTTCTGGTTGTGACGCCCTGGTTTGTCCGCAACTATACGATTTTCGGTCGCTTTATCCCTTTTCGCGACACCATGGGAATGGAGATTCACATGGGCAACAGCGGAGACACGTTTCACTGGCGCCCGCGCTGGATCGGTCCCTGGCACAATGACCAGGAGTGGAAGGACTTCAAGGAACTTGGCGAAGTTGCCTACATGGATCGGGAAAAACAGCGAGGACTCGATTTCATTCGCAGCCATCCGCGATGGTTCGCCGTCGTCACGGTGCGCCGCTTCACCTACATCTGGACGGGATTCTGGAGTTTCGACAAGCGTTACCTGGCCGAGGAGCCGCTCGATCCGGCCAACGTTTTCTTCTGCACCAGCCTGACCATCCTTATGCTCATCGGTCTGCGCCGTCTCTGGCGCGAGGATTGGCGCCGGGCCGCGTTCTTTTCGCTGGTGCTCTTCTTCTTTCCGTCAGTTTTCTACCTGACCCACGTGGAAGTGTATTATCGGCGCCAGATCGACCCGCTCATTGTGGTGCTTGCGGTTTATGGCGTTTCGCCGATGACCAAAATGCCGGAAGATCCGCTCCCGGAACACAAACAGGACTCTGTCCGCGGGTGATCCGAAGCTGGGATCCGGCGCGGTTTGGCCCAAAATTCACCAATCGGAAGCGCGACGACGCGCTGCCGCAGCGTGTGGTAGCCTTTACACTTACCGGCTAGGCGTATGGCGAATCCGATCCTGACCCCCGTAACTCGGCCTCTGTTCCCCTATTTGAGATGGTCTTCTCAACTGCCCAGGCTGCGCAGGCAGTTTCGCGAGGCCCAGCCCTATCCGCATGTGCATCTCAAGCAGTTTCTGGACCCATACGTGGCAAACGAAATGGCCAGCGAGTTTCCGGGCTTGGCGACCGACGCCTGGACCCGCTACAAACACCCAAACGAAAACAAGTTGGGCCTCGCGAAGCGATCTCTCTTCCCGCCGCTGCTCGGCGACGTCGTGGACGAACTGAATTCGCCAGCCTTCGTGCATTGGCTCTCGCAGTTGACCGGCATTCCGGAGCTGCTGTCCGACGATATGCTGGAAGGCGGCGGCCTGCACCAGTCGGGCGCCGGTGGGTTCCTCAACGTGCACACCGATTTCAGCAACCACCACTACCACAAGCATTGGCGGCGCCAGGTGAATCTGATTCTCTATCTCAATCCCAACTGGCAGCAGCAGTGGGGTGGTGCGCTCGAACTGTGGGACCGGGAGATGCGCCGGTGCGTGGTGAAAGTTCCGCCGCTGTTCAATGAAGCCCTAATCTTCCGGACCGATGACATTTCCTACCACGGGTTCCCCGATCCCTTGCGCTGTCCCGAAGGCGAATCGCGCAAGAGCCTGGCCTTGTATTACTACACCATCGAGTCCAGTGGCGAGGTCGAAGCGCGTTCCACAAATTATCGTCCGCGACCGGAGGACGGCCCGCTGAAGTCCAGCATGATCTGGTTGGATAAGCAGGCTGTGGATCTCTATTCGCGGGCCAAAGCGCGCTTCGGTTTCTCGGATGCCCTTGCCAGCAGGATTCTGGGCTTCCTGTCGCGCAAGCGCTGATTTCCGGCTGGCTTTCTCAATGCCGCGGTCACGCGGTCGGCGATGTTCCCTCGTAGTAGGCAGCGGAAGCGGACTCGAGAGTCTTTCCCTCGTCGCTGAAGATAGGTCTTTGGATGATGCCGGCCCGCTGCAGCGCGAACTCAATCGTCGTCCCCAGCACACCCAAACCGTACTGCACGCTGCGCCGGAAATTGATGGAAGAAGCTTCCTCGAAATATTTCGTCGGGCAGGAAACCTCGCCGATGCGGAAGCCAAAGTAGACGCATTGCGCGAGCATCTGGTTATCGAAAACGAAGTCGTCGCTGTTTTCGAGCAGCGGAAGGCGGCTGAGCACCTCGCGGCTGAAGGCCCGGTAGCCGGTGTGATACTCGGACAGCTTGACGCGCAGAAACAGGTTCTCAAACGCGGTGAGCAGCCGGTTGGAAACGTATTTGTAGAACGGCATGCCGCCGCGCAACGCCGTACCGCCAATGATGCGGGAACCGAGAACGACGTCATAGACGCCGTAAGCGATCATGCTCGCCATGGCGGTTGCGAGCAGCGGCGTGTACTGATAGTCGGGATGAACCATGATCACGACATCGGCGCCGGCCGCCAGAGCTTCGCGGTAACAGGTCTGCTGGTTGCGGCCATAACCATAATTGCGGTTGTGGACGAAGCACTGCAAGCCCAGTCGGTGCGCCACGTCGAGGGTGCGATCCGAGCTGTGATCGTCGACGAGAATGCGGATATCGACCAGTTCGGGCAACTCCCGCACAGTTGCTTCCAGCGTCTTTTCCGCGTTGTAAGCGGGAAGCACGACGGCAATGCGTTTGCCGTTGATCATGCAGTGTTCTCCTCGAATGGACTGCTTGAATCATAACCGGAAACGCGGACGCGCGAATAAAAATACACTTTTCCTTCCCTTTCCACAGGAAGTTTCTGCGCTGCACAGTTTTTACACAATGGAGCCGCAGATTGCGGTTGCGTTAATGTTTCCGGTGCCGCAAAGTGCATACAGTTAAAAGCGTGAGATGTTCTGAATCTGTTCGACAAGGGTTCAGCGTTGCCGGTGGTTTCTCGAGAGTGAATCATCGGGGGAAATTCGGCGCATGTCCAGTGTGCCGGTGCCCGGGCTTTGCGGCCTCCTGAGAAATCCTTCTTCCAAGGAGGATGGAAACGCCGAATCCGAACTCTGAAACGCGAGTTTCAGGGAAGCGTCGAAAGCATGGCACTCTTCGGAGCGCCGTTGCGCGATGATCCTTCGTGAAAGCGAAGGACGGCAGTCAGGATGTCCACGATAACAATGCGGCTTGGGTGGCTGGCCCGAGCCGCATTTGTTTTTTAGCTCTCAGCTCTCAGCTCTTAGCTCTTGGCTCTTAGCTCTTAGCTCTCAGTTGTCGGCTCTCAGTTAAAACCTTCCGAAGAGGCTGGTTTCCTGCCGATTTCCTCCGAAGGTATTGACTCGTGTTTACTACTTTCCCCGTCGGTTTTCTTTCATCAGCATGCCAGCTCAGTCCACAACTCCTGCAGACGGTCGGCCGACGCCCAGCGAGACAAGCAAGCATGCCAACAGGGAAACGCTGCCTGCATTTAAGACGGATGCCAATACCAAGGAACGTCCGAATACCTGGAAGACCAAATACGACGCAAGAACAATTCCGGCAGGATTAAACATCCATGCCTCTTTAGGCTGGAAATGCACAATGGCGATCAAGGAGTGCATCACTCCGCATCCGGGACAGGGAATCCCAAGGAGTTTCCGCGCGAGGCAGAAGTGCGGCAGGCGGATGAGAACCGGGGAGATCGTCAGAGCCAACAGACTTGACAGCAAGACGCCCAGATGAGGCCGTTCTGCCGGAGGGACTCCTAATTTCGCGAGTAGCCACGGAGGGCAGACATTAATCTCCATCGTTCTCTCTTGGTTGTGCCAGTCTGTCCCGCCGGGTATGGGTCATCAGCGCTCCCGCGGCTCCGCCGATCACGAGCCCGGTTAGACCCTGCGCGAGGGAGGCGGTCGGCACGACCATGCCCAACCCCATCGGGCGTCCATTCCCGATTCCCGTCCAGGACATCCGCCCCCCGATCTGCTCCAGAGCGTCAAGGAAAAAGGCTCGGACGAACGCTGCCCCCACGATTCCCGCGATACAAAATGAAATCAACAAACGGCTGGACTTCTGAATCATGCAATCTCCGCAAGAATAGCTATCCGTTGCTATTCTTCGCTTGTTTCTCAACGAATATCAGATAGCCGACGTAACTGAAACAGACCTCGGTAACTGAAGCTCTTCACCAAAAGGCCAAAAAACCCGCATTCTTGATGAGTCTGTGCGGCGCGGCTGAACAGCTTGCGAAAAAACTCGATTTTGCTCTTGTTTTTGGGTGGCGCAGCGGTTCACCACTGCGATAACTGGCACCCCTGCAAAACAGGTCAAAAATCCGAGTGTCTCCGCAGATTGCAGAGTTGTCGCCCGCGAAGTTATTTGCTTTTTATTCGCCCTGTGGCATACTGCGGTGCAGGCCTTGCCGAGCTTCGTTCGGCTGGACGGACGAATGCGTCCGCCCCTACGCGTCTTTTGGAAAATGACGACTTGGTTTGTGGTGATGCACAGCAGTTTAGCCGCCGAAAATAATTAAGTTTCGGACGAGTTTTCCGTCTCTGTCCTCATGGCCACACAGGCGGAACAAAGGTTACGATGCAACGCACTCACTTAAACATTGTGGCTACTCTCGAAACCAGTATCGGACGTTTGCCGGCGAACATTGACGCCGAGCGCTCCATCCTGGGCGCTGTTCTGCTCGACAATCACGCCTTCAACGATGCCGCCGAGCATCTTAAGCCGGAAGACTTTTCCATTGATTCGCACCGGCGGATTTATTCGCGGATGATGGATTTGGCCGAATCTTCCCGGCCGATTGACATCATTACGCTGGTCGAAGAGCTCGAACAGAAGAAGGATCTGCAAGCGGTCGGCGACGTAGGCTACATCTCCGGACTGCTGGACGGCGTGCCTGACCGGCCGTCCATCGAGCATTACGTTCGAATCGTCCGCGACAAGGCGATTCTGCGCGGACTGATCAACGTGGCCAATGCCGCCATCGCCAAAGCCAGCGAGCAGGCCGAACCCGCCGACGAAATTCTCAACGACGCCGAAGCCGCCGTCTTCCAGCTCTCCGAGAAGCGGATCGGCAAGGGGTTTCAGGGGATCAAGGAGATTGTCCGCAACTCGTTTGGCTCGGTGGATGCACTGCTGCAACGCGGACAGCGCATCACTGGGCTCGCCACCCACTACAGCGATCTCGACGAGATGACCAGCGGCTTCCAGAAATCCGACTTGGTCATCCTCGCGGCGCGTCCCTCCATGGGCAAGACCTCGCTCGCCATGAATATCGCCGAGAACGCCGCTATCGACGACGGCAAGGTGGTCGGCATCTTCTCGCTTGAAATGTCGAGTGAGGCGCTGCTGCAGCGGCTGCTTTGTTCTCGCGCCATTGTCGACGCGCACAAGATGCGCACCGGGTCGCTCTGGGGCGACGACATGAAGAAAATCGTCCGCGCCATGGAGGAGCTGTCGAACGCTCTCCTGTTCATCGACGACTCGCCTGGCATCTCGCTGAGCGAAATGCGCGCCAAGGCCCGGCGGCTGAAACAGTCGCAAGGAAGGCTTGATCTGCTGGTCGTCGACTACCTGCAGCTCATGTCCGGCGGCAGCAAGCGCTTCGAGAATCGGACGCAGGAAGTTTCGTCCATTTCGCGCGGGCTGAAAGCGATCGCCAAGGAACTTCAGGTTCCGGTCCTGGCGTTGTCGCAGCTTAGCCGCGCTCCTGAAAGCCGGGGCGGCGACCACCGGCCGCAGCTCTCCGATCTGCGCGAATCGGGGTCGATTGAGCAGGACGCCGACCTCGTCATGTTCATCTTCCGCGAAGAGATCTACAAGCAGGACGATCCCGACCTCAAAGGCCGAGCCGAAATCATCGTCGCCAAGCAGCGTAACGGGCCCATCGGCAAGTTCAATCTGGCGTTCTTGCATAATTCCACGCGCTTTGCGAACCTGCTCGAAGGCAACAGCGAACCCAGCGAGTAGGCCTTTGTTCCGCAGGTAGTCTTTCTCACGGTCATGTGGAAGCGGGCCGTCGCCCAGCCTGGACGGGGCATTGCCCCGTCACCAGACGAGCATAGCTAGAATCCTCGCGGGAAAATCCGACCCCGGGACACCTCTACCCTGTGGAAAAGTTTGTGGATGCGCGGGACGGCCCACTGAATCCAGCCATTCCGTCCGTCCGGTGGCAATATTCCGGCATCGTAGGGGCCTTCCTAAGGCTATGTTTCTAAGTTGGTTAACGCTTAGCTGCCAGCCAATTGGCGGAAGCGCTTGCGAATCAGTACTTTCGTCACAAAATCGGAGATTTGCACATAATCCGAAAGGCTGTACTCGGCATCGCCACGGCTGGCGCTCCCGTAAACCGGGCCCCACTTACCTGTCAAAGTGCGTAAGAACATAGGTTTGCACCATTCGGACGTCTAGCGATTTGCGTCACGAACAACGGTGACGCGCCTCACGGCGTCGCTGCTCGCCAAAACATAGGCTCTTACGGGAAGGAGGAGCTGGCGCGTCCTAAAAATTAGGCCAGCGCGCCGCCGGAAGGCGCTGGCGTTTCCTTCACTCCATCCCGGCGTACACGCGAGTTCCTCGGCTTCCCGTTTTGTAGTGATCTTCAAAGAGTGCTGGACAGGCCTGGCCATTCGCGCCGCTTCGGCCTGACAAGTTGTGGAAGGATGTGGTTGCTTGATTCGAACCGCAGACTCTCGTATGCCTTCTAATCTCTTCTCTCGGAGAAACTCCAATGCTGCATCTCGATACCGGTAACACAGGTTTCATGATTCTATGCACCAGCCTGGTCATGCTGATGACACCCGGCCTCGCTTTCTTCTACGGTGGCCTCGTCGGGCGCAAGAACGTGCTCGCCATCATGATTCAGAGTTTTGTCTCGATGGGCTGGACGACGGTGATTTGGTACCTATACGGCTATTCGCTGTGTTTCAGCGGCGACTGGCACGGGGTTATCGGCAACCTCCACCTCGCATGTCTCCGCGGCGTCGGTCTCAATACTCCATCGCCGAATGACACGATCCCCGCCTTTGTATTCATTTCGTATCAGATGATGTTCGCCATCATCACTCCGGCGCTCATCTCGGGCGCGTTTACCAACCGAGTCACCTTCAAGGCCTACATGCTGTTTCTGACGGGCTGGCTCACCTTCGTCTATTTCCCCTTCGTCCACATGGTTTGGGGTGGAGGCTTTCTGCAAAAGTGGGGCGTACTCGACTTTGCCGGCGGCATTGTGGTGCACAACATCGCGGGTATCGCCGCTTTGGCCTCCGTGCTCTACGTCGGAAAGCGGCACACGGCGGATCGCGGTCCGCACAGCATCCCTCTGGTCGCCCTCGGAACCGGGTTGCTGTGGTTTGGATGGTACGGCTTTAACGCCGGCAGTGAAATGCGCGTCGATTCGGTGACCGCCACCGCATTTCTCAATACCGATGTGGCCGCCTCGTTTGCGGCGGTTGCATGGCTGCTGGTGGCATGGATCAACGAGAAGAAGCCGAAGTTCCTGGGCCTGCTCACCGGAGCGGTTGCCGGACTGGCGACCGTCACTCCCGCAGCCGGATATGTTTCTCCCACTACGGCGGTGATCATCGGCGTCGTGGCTGGAGTGGTTTGCTACTACGCGGTGGAGATGAAGAACAAACTGCAGTGGGATGACGCGCTGGATGTTTGGGGAGTCCACGGTGTAGGCGGTTTCCTCGGCATCGTCATGCTGGGAGTCTTCGCCACCAAGCAATTCAATCCGGCAGGCGCGGACGGACTGCTCGCCGGCGATCCGACGTTCCTCCTGAAAGAAGTCGTCGCCGTGACTTTCTCGTCGGTATGGGCGTTCGTGTTTACCTACGGGATGTTAAGAATCATCGACATGTTCACGACCGTGAAGGTCGACGAGATGAGCGAGGAAATCGGACTCGATGAATCCATCCACGGCGAACACGCCTACGAGGAGGGTCCCGAGCACGATCTCGTTCATGCGGGGATACGGTAGGGATTCTAATTACGTAGCTTTGAAAGGGCATGGCTTCAGGTTGACGCCATGCCCTTCGTTCTTGTGGCTGGAAGAATGGTGTTGCCTTGTTTCCTATGCGGCCTCGCCCATCCAGGGGCTGGGCAGGGACCAGTGATATGCTGCGAGGTGCCTCCACAGATAGAAACGAGGGAATCGTGAAGAAGATCGCACTTGCTGTCCTGTTAGTGTTCTCCGCGTTGGCCTGGGCCGCGGGAGATCCCAACCCGGCCGAATATACAGTCAATGTCCACGTCACTTCGTCGAGCATTGACATAGAGCGCGGTTATCAACTACTGAATGTCGTGATCGACGGGAAAAAATATGAATTGGGGTCCGAGCTGCGCCTTGGCCGGTTATTGGCGCTCGGAGACTACAAGGCGAAACTCGTGAAAAATGAACACAAGACCGCGTATGATTCCGTTCAAATCTATGAGCTTCTATTCCCCGACAAGAAAACCAGGCAGTTCCTTCTCGTCGGGCAAAGGGAATAACCCGCACCTTCGACGTTACGGCCGATTGGGAATCGTTGCCATGCACTCCACGTGTCCATTCACTCCATCGGCAGTTTTCTCCACTGCGAAGTGAAATCCCAGTTGGGTTTTAACTCTGGTTGGAGTTCCATTGAGCAGATAGGGGCGAAAGCGGAAGGTTCGCAGCGCATCCTTACTGGCCGCTATGAGCAGAGGGTCGCCTCCGACCGGCTCGCTGGCTGTGATCTTTCCGGTTTCATCGACTTCGATCTTGAAAATCACGTCGCCTTGAATTCCCTTGTTCATCGCTTCGTCGGGGTATGTCGGCATCGTTTTGTGTTCGACCAGACCAAGCATCACGCCGTTCGAAACGCGAACGGTTTGCCGAGCGGGCTGAGCCTGGGTTGGAGGAGCTTCTGGGGAAGGGGCAGCGCTATTTTGAGCGAGTGCAACTGCAGCGCAACCCACGATTAGTATGACGATCGTTCCGATTTTTGACATGCAACCTCCTACTGGAAGGTGAATTAACCGCTGTCCTCGCCCACCTTCAGCAGCGCCAGGAAAGCCTCCTGCGGAATATCCACGCGACCGATACGCTTCATCCGCTTCTTGCCTTCTTTTTGTTTTTCCAGCAGCTTGCGTTTGCGGCTGATATCGCCGCCGTAGCATTTGGCGATCACGTTCTTGCGCATGGCCGGGACGGTCTCACGGGCAATGATCTTGGCGCCAATTGCTGCCTGGATGGCCACCTCAAACATCTGCCGCGGGATCAGTTCCTTCATCTTTGCCGCCAGCGCCCGCCCGCGATCATAGGCAAAGTCGCGATGGATGATGGTCGACAACGCATCCACTGGCTCGCCCGCCACCATTATGTCGAGCTTGGCCATCGGCGATACCCAGTTGCCCGACAGATGATAGTCGAGCGAAGCGTATCCTCGCGAAACCGACTTCAGACGATCGTAAAAATCGAGCACGATTTCATTCAGCGGCAGCTCGTACTGCAGCATCACGCGCGAGGAGCTGACATATTCAAAACTCTTCTGCTTGCCGCGCTTCTCCTCGACCAGCTTCAGAATGCCGCCCACATACTCCTCGTTGGTCAAAATCACGGCGAGAATCACCGGCTCTTCCACTTTGGCGATCTCGCTGACATCGGGCCAGCGCGAGGGATTATCCACCTCGATCACTTGGCCATCGGTCTTGGTGATCTGGTAGCGCACGCCCGGAGCTGTCGTGATCAGGTCGAGATTGTACTCGCGCTCCAGGCGTTCCTGGATGATCTCCATGTGCAGCAGGCCAAGAAAGCCGCAGCGGAAGCCGAATCCGAGGGCTACCGAACTTTCCGGCTCAAAGAAAAACGACGAGTCGTTTAGCTTCAATTTTTCGAGCGCCTCACGCAACGCCGTATGTTCGTGCGCGTCCACCGTGTACAATCCCGCGAAAACCATGGGCTTGATTTCTTCAAACCCCGGCAATGCTTGCAGCGAAGGCCGGTCGTCGTCGGTGATGGTGTCGCCGATCTTCGTATCCGCGACATTCTTGATATTCGCGATGATGAATCCAACTTCGCCCGCCACCAGTTCGTCGATCTCCACCGGCTTCGGCGTGAGCACGCCCAAAGTCTCCACCTGGAAAACGTGCCCGTTCGACCATAGACGGATCTTCTGCCCCTTGCGCAACCTGCCCTCGAAGACGCGCGCCAACACTACGACTCCGCGATAGGGATCGAACCAGGAATCAAAGAGCAATGCCTGCAGATGCCGCTCCGGCGCGCCTTTTGGCGGCGGAACGCGCTTGACAATGGCCTCCAGCACATCGGGCACGCCCTGCCCGGTTTTGGCGCTGATCAGCAACGCATCGGACGCATCGAGGCCGACCGCGCTCTCAATCATCTCCTTGGTGCGCTCAATGTCGGCGCTCTGCAAGTCGATCTTGTTGATGACCGGGATAATTTCGAGGCCATGATTGATGGCCAGGTACGAGTTCGCGAGCGTCTGCGCTTCAACTCCTTGCGATGCGTCGACCACCAGCAGCGCGCCTTCGCAGGCAGCCAGCGATCGCGAGACCTCGTAGGAAAAATCGACGTGGCCGGGAGTATCGATCAGGTTGAGCTGATAGATTTGTCCATCCTGCGCCGGATACAACATGCGGACGGCATGGGCCTTGATCGTGATGCCGCGCTCGCGCTCCAGGTCCATCGAGTCCAGAACCTGCTCCTGCATTTCGCGCATGGCGAGCGAGCCGGTCAACTCCAGCAGCCGGTCGGCCAGCGTGGATTTCCCGTGATCGATATGCGCAATAATCGCAAAATTGCGTATGCGGGCGGCTTCCATGAAGATAGGTCGATTTTAACAGGGTGTGGCAGGGACCCTCGTTTCAAGGATCAATGTCTGAACACCGCGCAGTTGCCGCACCCATCAATGCTGTGCTGGCGCTTTACCAAAGAACCTGTTGCCATCGGCGCATCCCCAGCGCCTTCCGCGCCGCCATGGCAATCGCGCGCTTCTCCTCCGGACCATAACCATCCGAGATCACATTATGAGGATTTGCCGGATCCACGACGCGCGCCCGCGGAAAATCATCCACCAGATACTGCAGCACCCGCCGCACATTTGCCGCCAACCCTTTACCTCGCCACCCCCGCAGCGCATCGATCACCGTGAGCTCCAGATAGAAAGAAGAAAAATCCAAGCGCTGTCTCTCGCGCCAGATCTTCAAAGCGCGAATCTCCTGAGCCCGCCCCGATCCCGTCACCACCCGCAAGTGCTCGGCGACATTAGTCAGCACCCAGCTGTCTTTCTTCCGCCAATACAGCGCGTGATCGCCCGTGCCGATTTCCGAGCCGGCCCCAGGTCTCACGTTTTTCGACAGCTGCGACTCCAAAGCGCCCCGGCTACGAAGACGCCCCGGAACCACGTCCACCGCGATCTGCTTTTTCTCCACCCCGCTGCTCTCGATACGAAGCGAGACATTCCG
>Ga0182014_10003715_pt1 | contig 18092 bp, 16 predicted proteins | sample 612S2DmetaG_FD_120489 | JGI IMG/M metagenome (GOLD analysis project Ga0182014, IMG submission 120489) | Permafrost microbial communities from Stordalen Mire, Sweden - 612S2D metaG | ecosystem: Environmental > Terrestrial > Soil > Wetlands > Permafrost | place: Sweden: Stordalen | collected... | reverse complement strand
TCCAGGACAAACTCTCTGGATAGCATTATAGAAAGAGTTTATGAGAATAAAATATAAAGCTACATTGGTCAGGTTCCGTTGCAAAAAAAATTATGAAAGGGATATACTGAAATAAAAAGAAATTTAGGAGTATATGTGGTTCCGTTGCAAAAAATCTGGCTATTTTATAAAAAAGTGAAAAACATCATAAATAGGATATTTATATGTCATAAACAGGACAATAATGATACAAAAAGCAACGTTTATAGCCTAAAAAGGCAGTGAAATTTTTTTTGCAACGGAACCTTATTATGTTAAAATGTCAAAAAAGATATCAATAGCCACTTTCACTCTTTATTCCAATAATCAGCAATTGTGACTTCGGCAATACAAGGTAAATCCTTCAGAAACAGATTCCCTGCTTTTTCCATTTCAGTTTTTACAATTGCTGGTACTTCGTCAGCTTTTTCTACCTTACACTCAAAAACTAACTCGTCATGCACAGAGTTAATTAATTTTATTTCTCTTGACTCTAGTATTAAGAACAAATTCCCCATTGCTATTTTAAGGATGTCTGCACAAAGTCCCTGAACGGGGAGATTTTTACCTTTATTTTTTATTTTATAATCTTCTTCTTTTTTGTTTGGATTTCTTGTTTTACATATTCTTCCAGCAAGGGTTCTTATTTCTCCTTTCTGGAATTCTTCTTCGCCTGCTTTGTTTAAATACTTTGTAACATGCGGATAAAGACGCTGAAAGGTTTGCTTTAATTTCTGTGCTTCTTCTAATGTTACTTCGATATCAGCATTAATTTTAAGACTTTCTTTAAGTGCTTGTGCGCCCATACCGTAATTTAACCCAAAATTAATAGTTTTAGCAATTTCTCTTTGCTGCTTTGTGACAGACTCTAAGGGAACATTAAACATTTGTGTCGCTGTCTCTTTATGTAGATCAAGGTTAGCTTTATATGCCTGTATATACTTTGGTTCTTTAGCGTGTTGACCTATAATTCTAAGCTCAATCTGAGAAAGGTCACAAGCTACTATTTTATTTCCAGGTGCTGCTGTGTATATCTGTCTCCATTCGCGATATCTACTTGGCTGCTGTTGAAGATTGGGCTTACTGCTTGTGAATATACCTGATAACGCACCATACTGATTGAACTCCCCATGCACTCGTTTTGTAATTGGATGTGGATATTTAGGAGATTTAATCTCTATTTTTCCATCTTTTTTAACTTGAGTTTCATAAAATCCAGCTATAAAACCAGAAAGCAATTTTTCAGCTTGTCTATATAATATCAAATTAGTAATTAATTCGTCTCCTTTATATTTCCCAAGCTCTTGTTTTCCTGTCCCTTCTAGTTTATCATACCCTTTAGCTTTCAGTGTTTCTAACAACGATTTAGGACTGTTTAGATTTGGGATTATTGTTAACGTTTTTGGTTTTTCTGATGCCTTTTCTTGCGTTGTATCAGGAGTAATTTCTATTTGTTCTCTAGTTAATTCCTGTATCAAAAATTTTCCAGCTTTGTTTTTCTGTTCAAGTACCTTTATTTTAATTTCATCTAATTTTTTAAGATCAACGTTGATTCCTGACAACTCTAACCATGCTACTGCAGGAATAACCTTCATCTCAATATCAACTGTATTTTGAAGATCTATTAACTTAATTTTAGCCTTCTGTTTGCGCATAATTTCAGGAAGGTAAAGGATATCTTGAATAGCATACTTTTGTTGTGATTCTGTGAGCTGTGCCCCCATTTTAAAGCTTCTCTGCTCTGATTTATCCAACATAATACCACAATACTTGAACACCAATTCTTTGAGTCCTACGTATGGCTGCGTGCCACCTTGAATGATTTGCTCTGTTATCATGGTGTCATAGACATTCCGAAGGGTAATTCCAAAATGATGCTTTAGGAATTTAGCTTCAAACTTTATGTTATGCCCTACGACTGTATTGTTTTCCAGCTTCGCCTTCAATTCTTTAAGGTTTTAGGTTCGGGAATGATTAACGGAGTTTTTGCTGAAGTCATTGCTTGAAATGTGACTATCTGGGAACGATACGGATCAAGCCCACAACCTTCAGAATCATCAGTCTCAATATCAATAAAAAGGAAAGACATTTTTATATTCCTTCCCGTTCCCAAGCTTTTGCCATGCCTTCAGGCGTCGTAAGCAAATTTGATTCTTCAGACTGTTCTACGATTTCCTGAATATTTGTCTTTGAATCCAGATTCACGCTGATACCCAAATTCTCCAAGTTCCCAGGTTCACATACGGTATTTTTAATGCGTGAATCAGTGTGTGTTTGGATTATTTTAGACTGTTTGCTATACCCGTCTAGATGCGTACAATCTAACTGTCTAGAATAATCCAGATTCTCATTAATTCCCACATCATTATTTGTGTATGTGAACCTGGGAACTTGGGGAATTTGGGAACTTGGAGAACTTGGATTTTCAAATATGATTTTATCACAGTCTATATATCGGTAGTAGGTTGTTACCTTCCCATTTTTTTGGTTTTTCACATAGATTGCTTCTACTTGACCTGACTCAATAGTAGTATCAACTAAATTGCGAAATTCCTTTGATTCTAATCTTGTTTTTCGCAGTAAAACAGAGCGACTGGCAATACCTTTTAAATCTTTCAACACTTCTATTATTTTATCAATTTTATTATTCTTAGGATCCACAGTCAACAGGTTATATATATCACAGATTGTGGGTAGGAAATAATCTAAAACCATGGAAGTTGCTATTTTCACTGACTCCAAAGTAATTGTTTGCGAGATCGGTTCTTTCCCGATTTCAATTAAAGCTGCTAGTTTTAAAATGTAAATAGAGTATCTGCTCCAAGCAGAGCCAATGAATTCTTGATTTGGTTTATGTCTTATTTCACTTTGTGTGTTAAAATCAACATTTACATAGTAATCAAGGGCATCTTGATCTACACACATAGAGAATGCCGGGGATTGTCTAAATAAATCATATATTTGTGCGGTTCGCACTTCCATTTTACTGCGCTCTTCAATCTCTTGAGATATTCTTATTCTGGGTGGTCTCTGCTCAAATTCATAAGTAGGTGCAGCATATAAAAATCTAAACCCAAAACCGCTATCAAAGTCTGGTATTGACATACTCCGTTTGTATTTAACAAAAGTAGTACCATATAGTTTTGTTATGAACGGGTTTTCCACTGTATGTATCTTAGGTTCCTTTTTTCCACCTGATGCTAGCCTTTTATTTAGACTATTGCAGTCATAAAGTTTGCATTCAAATTCATTGTATCCAGCATTATACTTTTGTCCCATTTTTTGAAAAACGGTGCTGACTTCATCATTAATCATAGCCAAAATTGGAGTTTGTGCAAGAGTTTCTAAGTAGCCTTCCAAAGAATAATCTGTATCAGTTAGGGGATCATCTTGCGCATACGCAAAAAAATGCCTGGCTATGTCTATAACAGTTGTTTTTCTTGCTAGAGAAGAGAGACCAAGGAGTTGAGACCACAGATTTAAATAGATACCACCCGAAGTGGTGGCTAAATCTATGTATGGTTTCCTTTGTGTCAGTGAAGATAGCAACCAAAAACCTGCTAAAATTTTGTATTCTTGGTAACCATCTGTCATCTGGTTAGAATAGGTTAAAAATTGAGAAATAAAATGGTCCTCAGGCAGGTCACAAATTAAATGTCTTACGGCAAAACCACTTCTAAACAGTTCAATCTCTGCTTCAGTCATTTCTGTGCCTAAAACGAGTTCATCGTCTTAGCTTAGTGTTATTACCTTCTTTGGTATATATTTACTGAAGAATTCGTCTGCTTCCAAAGTTGAGTTAAGCGGGGTCTTTTTTGGATCTATTTTTGAGATTTGATATATTGAATTTTCGCGACTAAATTTGTCTCCGAAAATGAGCATACATGATAACAACAATTGATCTTCTGTAGCATCATTTGCTAACAACTCAGCAAACAAGGCAAGATGTCTTTGTCGTCCTGCAGAATTTCTAAAAATTGATAATTTGAGATAAACATCACTATCTTTATTCTCGAATATGTCAGTCCAAAGCCCTGAAATTGCGGGCCTGCATTTCATAATTATTTTTTTCAACTCTCCATATTGGGTTATTATTTCGTTTATTTTAGAAATTACGCCCTCAGGTATTCCTGTTCTTTCTTCGATAGGCTGATTAAGAGTATATATATCTCCTTCTGGGTGAATAGATGGAGCTAAGACGATGTTTCCCCCATCATTCCTAATATCAAACCCAAGTGCTTGATGGGTATTAGTTTTGAGTTTTTGTGTATATTTAAAGAAAAGGTGTTTTTTACCATCTTTCTCAGTTCTTTTCTGAGTTACAAAACTGGTAGTGTCAACTCCATCAAAAATATAATCCCATATTCCCTTAATATGAAGATCAATATCAATAACAGTAAGGTCTGATGGTTTACCACAATTAGCACCGAGATTATAATCTTTAGAACTCAGATGTTGGTGTATATACCCTAAAGCATGTGGTTGAGTTCTCTCGGCCCAATCCTCACAAATAGGTGCTTTACCAGGGCTTTTTACTTTAGCTTTGGGTCCATGTAGAAGGTGAGCTATTATTCCCTGCGCGGTATAGTAAGTAAAAGCCGCTTCCAGCGAATCAAATGATTTTACCATTTAAACACGCTTCCTTCCTGCTACTGATATCTCTCAAGCTCCTTGTGGAATTCATAGAGAGATAATTGGTCGTAGGGCCTTGGCTTCTACTAAAAATATATTCCAAACTGGAGAGACTTGACATTAAAACCCCTCTCCTAAACGATAAGTTCTCGCGATATCTGCTCTTGAGCAATCATCAGGCTCTTCTGGAAACCACCACGGGTTATAAGGATCTGTACGTCTAGAACAACCCTGTGTGTGCCAATAATAAAACGAATTATTAATTTGATAAGGCACTTTTGTCTTTGTCTTTGTATTCGTCTGTGAATGTGACAAGGGAATCGTAAGTAATTTGAGATTTAGTACTGTCAAAATTATAAAAAAAATCAATGATATTACTTTGTCTGTATACCGGATATTTCATGGAGTTCAGCCTCCCTTGAATTATGAGAGAACAACAGAACCCTTAGGCATCAGAACCGTCATTTAAATAAGATAGTATATAAACTATTAACGTATAATTTATAATAGTTCAGTCATTGGAGATGACGATCCGAATTGCCTAGGACAGGGCTCAATCTGTCCTGGGCTCCAATCTCTCAATTCTTGTTACCTTTATTCATTTCCTCTAGGTCGTTCACCGGAAATCTTCAATGCATTATCTCCAAGCATCTCGATTTTCACAGAATCCCCTTCTTGGAAGATACTATGCACTGTCTCACCCTCGAGTAACACTTTGAGAATGTCTAAGGATTCAAATTCTTCTGCACTTTTAGTAACCAAATCTGATAACATAGCCACTTTTAGTGTTTTTGAACTAACTGCTGCAAACATTTTAGGCTCCCGACGAACGTTTATTTGAGATAAATAATTGTCCAATATTTCATACAATGAAATTAGTACTTCATCTATATGCCTAAAACTGGCATCAGTTATTTCAAGCATATACTCATCCGATAACGAATTCAAATTTTCTTTACACTGAGTAACTAAATCTTTTTTGTAATCCATAGTAATCACCTTACAAAATTATCCACATTTTCGAATTTGTTAAATTAGATGTCCTCAGGCTGTACATGCAACCGTTAGTTGCAGAGCTAAAAAAGGAAATTATATTTAGCATGTAGACTATGTTGTTCATGATACATCACTTCTCATGTCTTGGTTGCTCTGTTCTTGTGGGTCACTCGTTATGAAAGTAGGTATCAGTAGGGGTGTTTTGCAAAATTATCAACTGCTTGGCCGCTGCGGTATTTTGCAAAACACTTCCAGCAACACTTTTAATTAATATTGCCTGCGCCTTTTCATACACATTACCGAACTTTATTCTATAGTCGATTAATTCAGGATATTCTTTACAGAATTTTTCAAACATAGCTATGGTTTCTGGTTTTAGATCTTGCATTTGCGTCCTCTTCACATATGTGTTCATTTTTTCAAGCATAAGACAATCGAACTCTCTTGTGGAGATCGTTTAATAGACTGTTTTTTTCATGGAAAAATATCACCAGCCATAATTCTCAGTTGATTTTCACTGTCCATCTCTATCATAACAGTTTTAACATCTGTATCCATTGATTTCAGCCACGGCATAGGGAGCGAAATCATATAACTCCCACCTTGTTTGATTACAGTTCTTTTTCGAATCTAAACATTCTTTCACCTTTTAGGGGTATCCTGCAGATTTACTGTAAAGTGAAATCCCAAAAAGTTAGTGGGAAAAATCCCATATCGGGATAACAAATGAAGCATAGCATTCGAAAATTTGGCTATAACTTTACAGTTAATTCGAGACACTTTCCTTTATTGTTATTCTAATACAAGCTGAATATGTGCTAGACATTTATATTAATTTTTAATCGACAAAATATCACAAATTGTCGACTAATTAATCTGTTATTCCCAGACATATTATACTAGAAATTATAACTATCTACAGAGTATGTCAGAAGATAATCAGCAAAAAGAAACTATTCAAGGGCTAATTATAGGTGGTCTATTAGAGTCTTCTAAAACTACTGGAGAGTTAGCAAATGAACTAGGATTTGTAGATCAAAAAGACGATCCACGTCACAATATGATTTATAGAGCTTTAAGAAAACTTGACAAAGATAAATACATTGAAAGTGAGAAGGTAAAATCAGGAAAACGTGGACAACCTCCAAGATTATATTCATTTGTCTTCAGTATTCCAAATCTAAGTCGAACATTGAAAGAATATCCACACTTGCTGTCAAAAATGCAAAAAAACGATTCTATTCCCGAAACCATATTTTTCGAGTATTCAGATTTAATTTATGATTCAAATGATATGGAGTATTTGGATAGTACATTTAGGGAAAGTGCAAAGAAAGGATTGCCCATAAAGTTTACAATAACTAACACCCTTGGCTCATATTCAACTTATGATTCAAGTCAGAAAGATTGGGTGGAACATACAGAGCATACACTTTTTGAAAAAAGCAAACAAAAATTGAAGGCAAAATTACAATTATCCCCTGAATTTTTCATACTTTTTCTGACCAATGACAAAAATAAATTAATAAATGATATTAAAAAACTTGTTGAATTGTCAGAAAACGTTATACACATAACGAGTTGGGAATATCTTCATAATCCAAATAACTGGATGGCAATATGTGGAACAACCTTCAGTATTAATATAGCATTTGAAGCATGTGTTTCCATGGATATGCTGAAAGGACAATCTAATCGAGAAGCCATAGAATACTTGAGACAATCAAAAAATGAAATTTCAGATGCAGAAATACAGCGATTCAGAAATTATTATAGAGATCTTAAAGATGCACCTAGTTTTCTTAAAGGGAAAAAATTAATTTCCATTGAAAATCCCAAACTTGAAGAGATTGAAAGGGAATTCGAAGACAATGGAGGAAAATACACAACTTATCACACTTTCAACAAAGACCTGACTAAAATGATATTTCGTAAGGCGCGCGAAATGGCACAGAAGAAACAGGATAGGTTTGAAAGATGGGTGCCGGACGCTGATACAGATATCTGACAAGTTTCCAACCTATTTGATTAAATAGAAACAAGTATAAATTTAAACAGCAAGCGTTTTACCCTATAAAATCAAATTAGTTTTATATTATTAACAGAAATATTCAATAATTAGGAATAAAAATGAAAATTTTATGAATATTTCTTAACTGTTTACTGGTTTAGAATTTTTTTGACTTCCATGGCTATTTTCTCCAAAACTTTTGGATCAACACTGGAAACTTCTAGGAATGATAAATCTAGTTTTTCTTTACCTTTTTCAAGTTTTAGAGCGGTTTCTTGATCGAGAACCAGTGCACATTGGCTACAAAATTTATCATCCGGTTTTAGCACATTATTACACCGTGGGCATCTCTTAAGTGTAACACGTCTTTTGTCTTCAGTTTTGAGCCCATATTTTTCAAAAATACTATTATTAATTTCGTGATCCGTGAAATTTGCATAGATTTTGAACATTTGAGTACTGCCCCGACTCCAGCCTGCTCTATGCTTAATTTCCTGCTCATTAAGACCATCTAAAATCCAGTTTGTGATAGCCGTATGTCGTAGCAAATGGGGATATATCCTTTTCTTGATGCCTACTTTTTCGGCTGTAGCCTTTATCATTCTTCTAATAGTTATATAGCTCAAAGATTCTTTATTTTTATTAAGAGTAACCCATAAGGGAGCTTCTGGGTCTTCGTATAAAGGATGAACTGCAAGCCACTGATTCAAATATCCCGCGCTCCAAGTGAGAGGTATCCCCTTTGCCGGTGTAGTCTTATTAACTCCCGTTTTTGAAAGATAAATCATCGCCCCATATTGGTTAAACTCCACATTTTTAACCCTGCAGGATGCCAGAGCTCAGACTCTCATTCCACCATCTGCAAGAACTGCAATGATTGCTTTATCCCTTGGATGTCTGCAGCCTTCAAGAAGCTGGGTGAACTCATCTTTGTTTAGTATGTCTGAGGGTTGCACAGGGCTTTCAATTGTTTTTAGCTTGAGATCCATGACCCATTTAGGAGGGTTACCACCTGTAGACCATCTGAAAAATTTTTTGATCAATTTTTTATAATTTCTGATAGTGCTGGGAGATGATTTCCTTTCATCCTCAAAAAAATAAGCAACTTATCAAAGGTATTCGGATCCAGCTTATTCAATATCTCATTGAATCCGAATTTCTGAAGTTGCTTGACCATCCGGATTGTATAGTCCAGATACCATGTGATTGTTATTTTTGCTGCTCCTTCCCTTCGAAGAGCAATTGAAAAATTTTCAATGAATGCTTTGTTTTCTTGTCCAATGTCTGCATTTTCCAGTCTCTGTTTTGCTTTTAAATAGCCAGCATCAATACAATGAACATCATCAACCGATTTAGTCATGTATATACAGTGTATGTTTAGGACTATAAACTTTAAGGTAATAGACCTAATGGGTTAGTATAGGCGATACTTCATAGATGTACTTAAATGTGGGATTTGTTTGTCTAGTTGGTACTACTATTCATTGAAAGATGGATTAACTTTTAAGCTACTGTCATAATTCTAGAAAATATTGATATTCTTGCGTAAATCCATGAAAAGTTGTATTGTTTGAGAATTCAAATTAAATTTTGCATTGTATTCCACAGGTAGAAGTTTCCTTATTGGATTACAGAAAGTAAGGAAAACAGAGTGGGAGGTGTTAAGATTAGACCGCTGATTTTCGGAAATGGGAGAATCCTGATATGTGAAGATGAAATCGGTACTAGAAGGGATATCTATTTCCCATACGTGGGACTTGAGAATCACGGAAACTCGATAAAGGTAGGTATATGCGACCTTGACTCCCTTTATTGCAGCTGGCTTGAAAACTGGAGGATTCAACAGCGGTACAAATCAGAGTTCACGGAACAATTCTGTAACCACAATCTTGAAATTTAAGAAGATGAGGGGGACAAAGGGGGTTAGAGAAGAAAATGGTAAGAATAAGTTACCTGAAACCTGCATGAAAGTTGTTTCAAATATAGGGGAAACGATATTTGAAACCCCTGATCTAGGGCTAAGAATTACAATCTGGGAAGCTGTCCATCCATCAGTAAACATCTTTTATAGAACCTTTGATGTCAGGAATATTTCCAAAACTTCCAGGTGTCTACGTCTGTTTTCCAACCAGAACTATCGTATTCTTGAGACCAAAATCGGAGAAACAGCTGTTATTGATAAACAGAATCTTATCCATTACAAGCACGATCGCTATTTTCTGCATTCTAGTGCCCCTATCTTTGATCAGTATGCTGCTGGGACTGCGGAATGGAGGGGCTTTGAAGGAACATGGAAAGATATGGAAAACGATGCTTCTTTGAGCGGAAATTCTGTTGCTCATGGCTCGGTAGATTCTACCCTTGCCTGGACCCTACCTGAGCTTAAATCAGGAGAATCTACAAGGGTACACTACTGGATTGTTCTAGGGAAAAAGTATTGCAATGTGCTCAAAGTTAATAAAAGTATAAAGGAAGTTGGAAGAGCACTCTTTTTCACCATAATTTAAACTTCTGGAATTCATTTACTGAAAGAATATCCGTTCTTCAAGAATATTCCAACATGCTTCAGCTTCCTGAAAGGGTCTCAAAGTGCTTTTACAGGAGTCTCCTTGTAGTTGTCGCCCATATTGATATCACAGGTTCGGTGATTGCATCCTGTGATTCGGATATTAAACAATTTGGAGCAGACCTTTATAGCTATTGTTGGCCCAGAGATGCTGCTTGGATATGCCTTGCGCTAGATAGGGCGCGATACCACCACTTGAGTACTGAGATATTTGAGTTTTTCTCAAAAATCATCACACCCAGAGGTAACTTCCTTCACAAATACACTCCTGCAGGAGATTTTGGGAGCATATGGCATCCGGTGCCAATGATTCAAATTGATGAGACAGGACTTCCTCTATATGCTCTATATAATAACTGGAAAATCGCAAAGAGTGTATGGACCACAGGCAGATACTACAGAGAGCTTGTGATTCCAGCAGCTAACTATCTTACGAAAGCCATTGACAGGAAAATAGGCCTTCCAATTCCAAGTTTCGACCTATGGGAAGAGCGAAAGGGGGTACATACCTACAGTGCCTGCGCTGTCTATGCCGGCCTTAACGGTGCCTCTGAATTTTCTCGCTCTCTTGGCGAAAACGACATAGCAAAAGGCTGGAAAGAATCTGCAGATAGCATTAAAAAATCTATTATTGAGAGACTCTATGATAATAAACTCAGGCGCTTCAGGCGTTCTCTAGATGATCCTACACTTGATTCTTCGGTATTTGCGATCTGGTACTTCGGAATTCTACCCCCCGATGATCCAAAAGTTATCCGAACAATGGAAGCTATTGAACGAGAACTTAAGCGTCCCTCTGGCGGAATTGCCCGGTATCTTCACGAGACAGCTATTATGGTTACATGAACAGCTGGATCATTTGCACTCTCTGACTGTCTCAGTGGCATTCAGCAATCGGAAACTTAGAAAGAGCTATTGAACTTCTGGACTGGTGTGCAACCCACACTTATCCCTCGGGCCTTATGTCCGAACAAGTGGATGACAGAGGAAAACCTATTTCGGTTCTTCCTTTGGCTTGGTCTCATTCAGCCTATGTGCTTGCTGTACTTGAATATCTCCAGTCCCTTGAAAAAATATGAGGTTTACCCAGAGCCCTACCCAAAAAAACAGGACAATTTAAGAATAATACGAAAATTATAATCGGAAACTATAGAAAATTTTGATAAACCTAAGATTGCAACAAATTGCTATATGGGTTCGATAAATAACCAGCCAATAATTGGGTTATCGAAACTCGATACAGTCAGTAGCAAAATACCTTAGCTAATTCAAAATTAAATTTAAACCACTGAAAATATTAAAATACATAAAGTAGTTTCCACATTTTGAAATTAGTCCGTTTGAGCAAGCAAATCTAGTGAAAAAGACGGTACATTTTATACCTGCGATTCTACTGATGCAACTCAAACATTAAAGAAAATTTGAATTAACCTCTGAATTTCATGCTTTATTTGCATGCCACATATAAAAATATGACACAACATTTTGTGATTTATCAAAATAATTTAAAACTTTTTCTCAAAGTATATGTGCCCATTTTTTTCTTTCATGAAAGTAAAGCCATTCTTGAGATACATGTCTATAGCATTCTTGAGAGTGTGATCGGTTTTAAGCATAACACCTAAACAGTTTTTTTCGGCAAAATTCAAAGCAGTTAGAAAAAGCTTTTTTCCATTCCCTTTCCCCCTGAAATCTTTTTTAAGGTAGATGCGCCTGATTTCACATAGATTCCCCTTACATTTTCGGACACCTGCAGTACCTACAACCTTGCCTTCGGCATCCCCTATAAAAAAAGTACCTCCACTTGTAAAGTAATAATTGTTAATATCCTTAAGGTCGGCATCCTTAAATCTGTCATATTCAAAACCATGCTCCAGCAGAATATCAAGAACAACATCACATACTTCTTCCTTTCTGGAATCTTCATATCTTTGTATTATCATTTCCGATCTTAGCCATTAGTTGTGGAAGTCGTATACATAAGATTATCTCTAAATTTTCCTAAAAGATATGAGATACTAGTTTTTAAGATTTGATCGATGAATTTAAAGCACTACATAATTTATTTCCCAAAAAAGAACCAAAGATCCCTATGCTCCCCAACCTATAGGTCTTCAGATTTTATCAAAGTGTGTCAGGATTTGAATATTTCTGGTGGAGATATCCTTTCGAATTGATGTATTTCTCGGGATTTTTCAAAAAGTCCAGAGAAACAGTATAAAAAATATTTGTACCAGTAATTAAAATCTCTTCATCAATGTCGAAAGTGCATGAGTGATTGATTTCAACAATTTTCTTTTGTGGATTTCGTGTGCCTAGAGAAATGAATATTCCAGGCACCATTTGGAGATAACTTGCAAAATCTTCGGATGCGAATGTTTTTTTTATCTCTGAATATATTTTGAGTTCTGGAAAACTCTCATGAAGTTTTGAATGAACTGCACCTGTGAAAGCAGGGTCATTTACAAGGACAGGATAGCCATGGAGGATTTCAAGATCGTAATCTGGAAAACCTAAAAATTCTTCTCCAGATTTTATATACTTTCCCATTAAGCTATTCAAGCAATCCTTTATGGTTTTGTCAATAGTATCTGTGGTCTCCCTATTAAAAGTCCTGTAGCTTCCAAGGATTCCTACAACATCCGGAGTTCTGTTGAATTGTGCTCCTCCCTGAATCCTTCCTACTCCCATTACATATTTATCTGGTTCAAGCTGATTTTCCAGGGCAACGTATAGGGCATTTATGAAGTCCGTTGCAATCCTAATAGGATCAATGCAGCTTTCAGGTTCTGATATATGACCTCCTTTTCCTTTAATCGTGACCTCGAATCGGTTGGTGCTTGCCATGAAGGGCCCAGGATGAAGACCAATGCTGCCTGATTCATGGTTTGTAAAGATATGCATACCCAGAATTGCATTCACCCCCTCAATACCTCCTTCTGCAATCACTCTTTTCGAACCACCTTGAGGGATTTCTTCTGCAGGCTGAAAGATAAGGCGGACTTCTCCAGGGAAGTTTCTAGTTTCCTGAAAAAGCCTTGCAGCCCCAAAGAGCATTGCCATATGTCCGTCGTGCCCGCAGGCGTGCATTATTCCATTGTTTTTAGAGATATAGTCCCTGTTCCTTTCTGTCAATTTTTCCTGTACTTCCAATCCGTCAGTATCTGATCGAAGGACGATGCAGGGACCAGGTACATTACCTCTAATACTTGCAAGCACGCCGGTGTCTGCAATTTTCGTTGCTTCTATTCCCAGTTCTCCAAGGTTTTTCAGAATTTGTTTCTGGGTTTCATATTCTTCAAAACTAAGCTCTGGGTATCGGTGAAATTCGCGCCTAAGTCTGATTATCCAGGTTTCAAGCGCCTCTGAACTCGGATCATTTCTCAAAAGTATTACCTCGGACTTCCTCACCTACAATTTATTCCGTTGACTGAGATATGATATTATGTATTCTTTAGAAGATCCCCGAAAATCTCAGACCTTCAAGAATCATTAATATACTATTTATACGCGATGACAAAATATTTGGATTTATCGAAACCCTCTTTATTTTTTTAGCAGTTACTATAATTGGTTGGTTTTAAAACGCAAACATTCTTTGCACTGGGAACTTAATAGGATTTTGATAAACCTCTGATTTTCACGAGCCATTTGTATACCATCCACAAACAAATGACGAAATGTATGGATTTATCGAATCCTCAAGAGTATTAAAACAGATATATCTGCAATAAAAGCTAAGTCCATGCTTTCAAGTTCAGTCAATAATTGTTTATTTTCACCACAAAATTCCTCCAATATATATAAGACAAAATACTATTCTTTCCTATTGAATAATCAATTTTTTCAAGATCAAGTTTTCTACTTGGTTTAAAATCTTTTATCCTTTAAAGAGAAACTTTAGCCTTTAAACAGAATATTTTTTTCTCGAATAATTTTTGATGAAGATACAAATTGCTCGTCAATCAAACTCCTCTTGTTTAACAAACAGAGCCTTATATTGATGATTTCCAGTAATTCATGGAGCTGCCCAAAAATTAGCCTAGTCTAATATTAGTGGATAAGTAAGTAAATTAATTTCACATATTTACTTTTTTCAAATATGTCTCATTATTTATAGACCCTTAGACATCGAAAGAAATTAAGAAAATCTTTAGAATAGATAGAAAAAAGAGCATAAAAAAGCTTATTTCAGATAATCTCCGCTACTTTTTGTTTAGAAGCTTTAAACGTTTCTAATGCTCTGGATTTAGTGAGGCCCGCTCCCATTGCAATTTTAAGGGCATTTTCATCGGTGATAAGATTCTCAGGTGCGTGGGTATCAGTGTTCACCACAAGAGTTGCTCCAATTTCAAGGGCAAGTCTCGCAACATGTCCATTGGTTATGTTATGTCTATCCCTTGTAGTAATCTCAAGGTAAACGTTGTTATCTACTGCAGTCTGAACATCTTCTTGTGATATAAGACCTGGATGAGCAAGGATATCCACATAATCACAGGCAGCAGAAGCCGCATTTGTCCCTGAAGCTACTGGTTCGGATATAGTTTCCCCATGAACGACCACGATTTCCGCACCCAGCTCTTTTGCTTTTTTTGCTAGAGGTGCAATCTTCCTTGGTGGTACATGCGTCAGTTCAACGCCAACCAAAATGCGGATGTCCCACTCATTTTCTAGGTATTTTGCTTTCTTTGCAGCTTCTATAAGCTGTTCTAGATTGGTGTAATCAGCATGATCAGTAATTGCAATAGCCTCATACCCATTAATTACTGCTCTCCGAGCCAATTCGCTGGGGATTAATTCTCCATCGCTGAAAATTGTATGAGTATGAAGATCAATCAACATTATCACCGTATTTAAAACTTATTTTAATTTTTGCTATTTGACAATTTTCCGTACTCATTTTGTCACTCGTTCATTTTCGCTGTGTTTACTGGAATTCCATGATTAGAATTGTTCAGATGTTTCAAATTTACCAAGCCTTTCTGTAACATATGCAAAAGCGAAGTTCGGCTTGACATCTGTTATACTAATCCTGACCTTTTCTCCAACCGCAACTTCCTTTACGAAGACGATGAACTTGTCAATTAGCACGACTCCATCTCCACCTGAACCCAACTTCTTGACCTCAACAATAAATTCATCTCCCTTACGGAGTGGAGCTGTAAGGAATTTCTTCCCAATAAAGTATATTTCTGCACTTTGAGACCTTGAAGCTTTCGGAGAATAAGTAGTTGTTCGGACAAAGTTTTCCCTGGCATTTTGCAGGTAATCGTTGAACATGTCACCCTGGAATACCTTCACAACAAAATTTCCCTTTAGTTTCAATATCTTCTTTGCACATTCGAGAGCTGAGGTCGCTAGTTCTATTGACCTTGCATGGTCATAAGACCAGTTTCCTGACAAGTTTGGGGCTGCATCACAAAGCACTACATCAACTCCCTTTAAACCGGTAGCCTGAATGATAGTCTTTATTGTTGATTCCATGTTTATATCACCCTGAATTGTTTCAACTCCCTCAATATGCTCAATTCTTTGTAGATCCACTCCAAGTATTTTACCTCCAGATAATTTCTTTGCAATCTGCAGCCATCCGCCAGGTGCTGCACCTAAATCCACGACCGAATCTCCACGCCTGATAATTTTGTGTTTTTCGTTGATCTGCATAAGTTTGAAGGAAGCTCGCGACCGATAACCTTCCTTTTTCGCTTGATGATAATAATAGTCTCTTCTATCTCTTGCCATCACTGTTCCTCCCTGAACTAAGAGCTGATATAGGTTGTGCAAAATTCTTTTGTTAGCTTTCAGGAATTATAGAGGTAAATTAAAAAATAATTATATATAAAATATATATTTTTAGTCATTTTTAAATCTCATCACCTAGGATAAAATATGACTTCTAGCTTTTCAGAAGCTTTTTTAGTCTATAGAAACAAAGTAAAGCTCGCTTCCTCCCTAAAGAAAAGAATTTATAGATTTCACAGAAGATAACGTCTGGAACTTAAAAATGTTCTTAGAATATCCTCACAGCTTGTTTTTTCAATTTTGATATCAGAAGGCTTTTCAATTGTTTCAATGTTGATGTGCAGGTGCTTCTGCATTTCTTTTATGAGCTGAGAATCACCACTCAGAATAATAAAGTCTATTAAGGTATTTTTTTCAAGAACTTTATCCAGGGTTTCAAAAACTTTGCCCATGTGATGAGAGATATCCTCTTCCCGGAGGCGTTCGAACCGGCGCTGGCTAAAGCCTCCCTTACTATGTTTTTCCTTCACACTACTGCGGACAAACTCCTTGATATCGAAGACCTGGCCATAAGGAGCAAAACCTATGAAAGATTCGCCTGCATGTAGGATGATAATAAGAATGCTGTAGTCCTTACTTAGAATCTCTTCAAGAAAAGAAGTAGCAAAGCTGGCCGCAAGCTTCCAGGAGGGGAATTTTATTGGAATTGGAAGGACTAAAGCTTCGCAGATCATATGGTGACAGTCATAGAATAGAACAAAGCCAGTTTTAGGTTCAAGCCTTTCTAGAAGAATTCGCATCTCTTCTTCGATCAAACCAATAATTTTTTCACTCAACAAGCCAGATAGACGAGTTCCGCAAGGAAGGTAAACAGTAAGTAAATCATCAGCAGGAGAGCGAAGGGAACTTAGTTTGGAAATGTAACCCTTAACAGCTAGCGGACTCAGGTTTTCAATCTCACGAAACTCCAGCTTCTCAGGGGACTCAGCTCTTATTGTTTCGAGCTCATAGGAGAGGGTTTGAACACGAACAAGCTCCTGTTTTAAACGGCCTTCAGCATTCTGCCTATCGGCAACTGCCTGTCTTGCAAGAGCTTCTTTCTTTTCGAGCTGGGTTCTTGCATTTAGCAGATCGAGTTCCAGTTTCACTACTAGGAAGTTGAGCCTGTCTATCTCAATCTCGAGATGTCCTTTTCCTGAAATTTTTTCTATGAATGCGCTTAATCCTTTTTTCGTATCTTCAGAAGAGTTTTTTTTTAAATTTTTTTTAATTGTCATCTGATTTTCTCCCCTATTATTAGACCTTCTCCGGCTTTACTAAACTATAGCTAGCAATTTGGATTAACATATATAAATACAGACACTTATAAGTAAAATTTATGCTTCGTAGAAACACTATTGAAGACTCCGATTGAACCCTAATTTTATTCCTCGCGAAAAACCTATCCAAATCTTTCTCACTGATTTCTGTGTTTGACCTATTTCTTTATTTTCTGGTTCAGCATCCTTTGATTTTTAAAGAAAGCTTCCATATCTTCAAAATACTCCTTTTATTTTCGATGTCATCATTTGATAGAGATTATAGCAAAGCGCTGTACATAACTTCTTTAGATTTACTCTTTGAACAGTAGTGACAAGAACTTTCCCTTCTTTGAATATTTTTTTATTTAATTCATAACTCTTTACCCTAAAGATCTTTTTGAGATGATTCCTTGTTTCTTAATATACAACTCATTACTATATGATGATCATTAACTGCTCTTTTCATTGTTTTATCATACCTTTTGATTTTGCTCCAAAGTATCCCCTTTATCAGTAAATCACTTCATTTCCTTCAGACAAATATACCTTAGAATCGTAGTGATGCAATTATTGTTTCTAATTTTATGATCGTCTCATAATCCCTCTCTATTATGCTATGAAGTTTATAGTCGAAGTGTACCTTATCACCTGTTTTATTTTCAAAACCAAGGTAATTAAGTTGGCTTTTGAACTGTCCACATATTTTCCTCTTCTATGCAGTTATCAATAATTATCTTGCTGAATGACCAAACTGGTATACTGTCTATGTAGTACACAGGAAAACCAAAATAGTTCCTGAAAAAAATTCGATCAATATATTGTTTCT
>Ga0182014_10003712_pt1 | contig 18102 bp, 13 predicted proteins | sample 612S2DmetaG_FD_120489 | JGI IMG/M metagenome (GOLD analysis project Ga0182014, IMG submission 120489) | Permafrost microbial communities from Stordalen Mire, Sweden - 612S2D metaG | ecosystem: Environmental > Terrestrial > Soil > Wetlands > Permafrost | place: Sweden: Stordalen | collected... | reverse complement strand
GTGCGTCAATGCCAGCGTTTGTTCCGGCAGCGTGGTTTCCGTCTGCGCAATCCCCGCCCCTTGATCGCTCATGCCGACGCCGAGTCGCAGCAGGCACACAAAAAGACTCGAAAAACTCGCTGCCGATTCGGCCATTGATCTCTGGGCGACCGACGAATGTACCCTGAGACAGCGGAAGCCGCTCCATTCTGCCAGGCAGCGACCTTGCTTTGCGCATCGGACGGAACGCGCAAGCCAGCGGCTTTTGGCGACGTGGCTGCTCCCGACGCGCCCAAAACCATGAGCACGTGCTGCACAAAACTTCTGCGATTAATCGCCATCTGGATTCTCCTGCGCCGATCAGCGGCTACCATCGTCAAGGGCGCGTACGCGGTAGGCTGCTCCTGGCTGCGGTGTAAAGGTGAAGGCATGGTCCTGTTTTTGCACGGCCACAGCGTGGCCGTCGCTATCCTGCACTCGAACGCCAGCCCACCGCGCATCCGCACTTAGGCCGTTGACTTCGACATGCACAGGCTTGCCGCCCTCCGGCAACGTCAAATCCACTGACGCATGGGTCGCCACCGGATAAACGCACAGCAATACCTTGCCTCCGCGATCCTCCAAGGTCACGCCCGAGCCACCAATAAACAGGGGTGTTTTGCCTACAGGCAGTGCGAAGTTGGTGAGAGTCCGGTTGCCGCGATATAGTTTGCCGGTATCGAAGTCCATCCACTCGCCGGCTGGCAGGTAGATGTCGCGCCAAGTGGCTGTGGCGTAGTCGTTGCCATAAAGGGGCGTAGCCAGCAAGGCATCGCCGATCATCCATTCATATCCGCGCACAGTCGAGTTCTCACGTCCGTAGACAATCGGATCATCCGGAAAGGCAATGGGCAACGGCGTCATGGTCCAGGGGTATCCATCGCGCGCAAAGCGGCGCGCGTTGCTGTAAATGTAGGGCGCGATCCGGGCATGAAGCTGCGCCGCTTGCAGCATCACCTTCGCAACCTGCGCAGAGAAACTCCACGGCGGTTCTCCCATGCCCATGCTGCTATGCAGGGCAGCCCACTGTACATTGCGCATCATATAGATTTGCATCCGCGGCGAACGGATCGTAGAAAAGCCGTTCTCGCCAAACGTACCGCCAACGATATCGGGATAGACCAGCGGAAACCCAGAGTAGGCGAACGCGAGCGCGTTTACCGGACCGCGATCCTGATCCCGGTCGTAATTAAAGTCGTTGATACGCTGCAGGTCCCCATTCGACGAGAGATACCCGTTGCGCTCGATGACCAGTTGATGCTCTTCCATCAGGCGGTCGTTCACGGGATCCACTTTGTCGTCGCGCAGGTCGTATTTGTCGTAACCGTAGAAATCCTCCTTCCAGCCGTCGATCCCAAAGGCCTGCCACCGCTTCACCAGACCCATATACCAATTAAGGGCCGCAGGATTGTGAGCATCAAGCAAGTAATACGGCAGCTTGGGCCAGCTTCCATGGAATATTTCCGGCTCGCCATCTTTCTTTAAGAAATAGCCCTTCACGGCGCCTTCCGCCGAATAGGGGCCGGTGGTTATAAAGGTGATTCGCAGACCCAGCATCACGGCCAGATGCTCATCGCGGAAATGGCGGACCAGAGCCGTCGGGTCGGGATATTTCTCGCGATTCCAGAATCCAAAGCTCGTAGTTGCGCTCATCGCGGGCGCTGCGGGCCAAAAGCCCGAACCGATCACGATCCAGCGTAGTGGGTAGCCTGCGGCGATGTACCGATCAACGCTCGCTTCGACTGTATTCTGGTTGGTATTCCACCCCAGAGCGCCAAAAGCCTCCCACCCCACACCGAAGGCCTGGTATTTGGGCATAAAGACGCGGTACCCCGTTTCATTGCGGAGGTCGAGATACTGCGCATAGATCTCATGGGGATTACCGAAGAAATAAAAAAGGCGCTCCGAAGGCCCGGCGTGCACAACGCCCTGCACAATTTGTTTTTCCGAGGTATGAACGATCTTCATCGTCGGATCCAGAAGAATCTCGGCAAACCGCTGCCGCGGATAAATGACAAAATTGCTCACCAGCCGCGCGAGGCCCTGCCCAGAGAGAAATTGATCGTCGGCAAAGCCGCTAACGTCTGTGTTGTATTGCTTGTGCGCAAGCGTAGAAAAGTTCATCAGTACGGCGTGATCGGCAAGGCCGAAGGCAGGTTCCGCGCCTCCTGTAACAAAGCGCACCTCTTCTCCGTGCCGCTGAGGCTCCGCGATCAGTTCCGCGCGATGGGGCGCAAGCTTGACCGTCAGTCGCATATACTCACCCACCGCAGTGGCGCCCGCCAGATGGCACTCCGTGTTGGCACATGGGCCGTCGGGCCGCAGGTTCACCGGCCTCCCAGCCAACAGCACACCCGCTTCAGGGTCGGCGGCGACAACGGTGCTTCCATCCGCATCAAAGCCGTATCGGCCTCCCGCTAGTTCCATGCGGAACTGAATCCCATCGCTCTTGAGGACGGCCGACCGCGCGGACGCGCTGGCAGTCTGAGCAGCGATTGGGAGGCAGCACACCGCCCAGGCAGCGACCGTCAGGGCGGCAGGTATTTCAACCACCCGTCTGGCGATGATGCATTTCCTCGGACAATGTGCTTTCTGCGGGGTGTCAGCAATTGAAATGGCTGGTGGTAAAGCTATGTCCAGACGGCAGCCAGCAGTCATTTACCCTCCAGAATATCGGTATCGAACAAATCGTGCACGGCTTGCCACGAATCGCGATGCTCACGGATCAACAGTCACCGCGCTCCGATAGCGGATTCCACTCGCGGGTGTGCCGCGATGCAGCGACTTGTAATCTGCCCATGTCTACAAAGAGCCGCCGATCATCCATAATCGCGCCTTCCTCGCCGACACCGGTTCCGTGATCGCCGTGATGCGCTCGCGGACATATTTGGTGCCATCCTACGCCAGCAGTGCCTTCTGACACCTGTTGGCTGGCGCTCTCACCACCTGCCCCAACAAGTAGGAGGCAGACTGGCTGCCCGTGCCTGAAACCACGGTTGTGTCATTGCCCCCGGCTGTAGTCCCGGAGCTGAAAAGTGTAGTCTCCCGAGACCGAGCAAGAATTCTGGTTGTTATACCCCTCGATCCATTGCACGCTGCCGCCGATATGCAAGGAATGGTTCCCCAATATCCATGCCAGGTCGTCGATGAACTCGATGTTCGTGTCGTTGGGCAGACCGATCTTGGTTGCAATGTTCTGGTTGAACGAGCCCGCCGCAAACGGAAAGTCATCTATCATCACTCCGATACGGGCATCGTTCAGCAGGGTCGGCTTGAAGATGTGGGTCTCGGAGAGCACTGAGTCCTGGTTTTGCAAATGATCGTTGCGGTCGCTGTAGATCTCCGACAGCCCGCCCGAGTTGGCGATATCGTTGGTTGCGTTGAAGTAGTACGCATCGCGGGCCATGTCGCTGTCGGATATCCTATTGTCCCCGCGCACTATGCCCTGTCTCTCGTTGGCAGCCACCGGCAGGGAATACAGGAAGTCGTTGGCATGCGTGCAGGAGTTGTAGCCTCCTGACGTGTTTGGCTCGTGAGAAAACAGCTTCAATGTCCTTGCCCAAATTTGCACTTTAGCTAATGATGCGCACCATCCTAATGGGGTATTTCGCCGATGTCAAGCGTTTAATTTAATGGTATCGTCAAGCTGCTTGTGTAAATACGCGGAGGGAGCGAGTTTTCCATCCAGATTTAATTTCTGGAAGATGGAGTAGATGATGCGGTCCACGGGCGCTCGCGGTTCTGCTCGATCCGGAGCCGAGGGCGGGAGAGCCGCTCGGAAGGCGAAGGTTCCAGTACAGCTTCCGTGGCGGGGTTCGATTACTTGCCAAACTCAGCAATCCCGCTCGGAAGACACTTGACATTTTCTCACGCTTGCCATACATTTATCGATTAAACGATTAACTCCGATGATGCGACGCCGTGAATTTATTACGCTATTGGCAAGCGAGATGCTCTTAGCTCGAATTGGGAGTCTAGGGCAAAGCACCTACCCGGATATTTCCTCGGTGCCTCCAGATTTAACGGTACCCCCCATTGAACTTGGCCCCCCAGGACCGGGCAAAAGAGTCCGTCAAGTGCTTGCGGAATATAAAGGTACTGAAATTCACCATGCGCTTTATCTGCCCATCGATTGGCGTTCAGGGGCGTCCTATCCAGTGATCGTGGAATACTCTGGGAACGGACCATTCACCAGCCCTTATGGAGATTATTCGAGCGGCGATGTGGATGGGTCTAAGTTAGGCTATGGGATCACGGGCGGGAGGGGTTTTCTTTGGTTAACGTTACCCTGCATAAACGCCAATCACACGGCGAATCAGCTCTGGTGGTGGGGTGATGTTGATGCCACTCTCGATTATTGTCATAAGGCAATAGCGGAGACATGCACGCAGTTTGGTGGAGATTCGAGCTCCATAATGCTCTGCGGATTCTCCCGGGGTTCGATTGCTGTTAACTTTCTTGGATTGCACAACGACGCCATCGCCGATATTTGGTTAGGGTTTATCACGTGCAGCCATTACGATGGAGTCGAGAAATGGAATTGGGAGGGAAGTGATCGCAAAGATGCACTAACCCGCCTTGCACGACTCAGCGGTAGGGCTACCTTTGTTGAACAGGAAGGATCGGAAGGATTTCTCGATAATATCAAAAAGTATCTGCGTTCTTCAGGCGTTAAAGCTCCATTTACATTTTGCTTTTTCCCCTTCCGTAACCACACTGATGCATGGGTGTTGTGCGACCTGCCTCAGCGCCGTAAGCTTCGTCATTGGCTTTCAGAAGTTCTTAAAAATCGTCCTGGAACCTACGCAATACATGGGAAGGTATTGAACAAGAATGACGACCCTATTCCAGGTGCTGAAATACTTTCCGGGCTGACCCACTACACCCGCACAGGCAAAGATGGAAAATTCTTTCTTCGAGGCCTTGTTCGTGGCGAACACAGCATCCAAGTCAAGGCACCGAGTAATATCGCAAAGGAGGTAATTGTTACAATCAAGGGCGCGAATACGCCTCCGGTCGATGTTCAACTATCGTGAGATCTGACAATAAAGCCCGGTAACAATTATGTTTCCGGGTTGGGACGCAACATGAACCCACCATCCGCACCATAAAGAGACCCTACGACATATCCAGCTTGGCGGTCGCGTCCACGACCTTCTGTTTAAGGGCCATCTCGGCGGTACAAAAGCGGTACATTCTTCGCTCGTCCCAAAAGACACGCTTTTCCGCCAATTTGCGCGATTTTAGCGATTTCAGAGGATGTGATCAGCGCCATCGGAGAACCGCTGCAGCTCTTGATTTTTCCAGTAGTTGTGGCAAAATGATGGCGGATTCGCGCAAGGGGCTGGATGAGGCGGGACTGTTCGAGTCCTACCTGAGGAACCAATAAATCAATAAGTTAGCCCCCGTCGCGCTCTGATTGCGCTCCGTTTCCCTGGAAAGCGAGCTGAGCGACCTTGACGCCTGCGGTAGTCGTCTCATCCGTTACAACCTCCCCACAAATGTTGAGTGTGGTTCTGATGTCCGGATGTCGCATCATTTTCGGTTGTACGGCCACAAGCGCGCCCCCAGCGTCAAGCAACGAGCGGTGAGTGTGCCGGAAGGTGTGCGTCCCGAGATGCCCGGTTTTCGCAACGCTTGCAGCCCGCTCAAGTTCCCGCCACACGCCCGTGTTGGAAGATAAGTAGTGCGGAGTGAACTCCGTTTGAACACCGTTAAGGATTCTGCCAAGCAGATTTTCGAAAACCCCGTATTTCCAATCGCCAGAACGACAGGTGCGGGTGATAAGAATGCGGAAGCTCCAACCTTAGGAACTGTCGTCCACTTCGATAATCCCAGACGGTGACGAAGATTGCTGGCTCGGTAAATTCGGCTTCCTCGGCTAGGGTTTCCAGAAGCGAGTCGTCCGCCGACCAGGCAATACCACGCACTTCGCCGTCGTGACCTTCCAATCTATCGAAGTTTATCCCGTCCCCGCGGTTCCATAGCCAAACGGTGTGATCCTCCCAATCGCAGACACTCGCCACTATCTCGTCACTTGGCGACCAACTTGTTACCGTGTGATCCCAAGGCGGCAGATCGAATATCCTTATTCGGCGACTTCAATTTGAGTATCACCGCACCGAGGGAAAGATTCTTATGAATCGCAGAGACTTTATTGCGACGGCCGCTGCCGTCACCGCAACTTCAGCGTATCCAGTCCTTGCACAAGCGCCAGAGCAGGTTCACGGATTTCCGGCGTCCGTGCTGCGCGATGTCGATTACATAGAGACCGTTCCGATCGCGGAGTATCACCATGCCTTAGCCAGCGCCTATGAAGCATTTCAGGACATGAAGTTCGGCATTCGAATTCACTGGGGCATCTACTCTATCTGGCATCGTGGCGCGGAGTCCTGGCCCTTTCTCCCCATGTCGTTTGAAGACCGACAAACCTACAACCACCTATATAAGACCTGGAATCCAGTCGGCTTCGACGCCGACGCCTGGATGGAGGATTTTCGCGAGAGCGGAATGAAGATGTTCGCCTTCACTTCGAAGCACCACGAAGGCTTCTCCATGTTCGACACCATGACGAGAGTGAAAAGTCGTGCCAACTGGACAGCCCCCGGTGGTCCGCGCATCGAGGCTTGCGACCTGGCATACTCCATCATGGAAACGCCGTTTCGCCGGGATATTATCAAAGAGCTTTCGGACGCAGCGCATAAGCGCGACATCAAGATCGATCTCTATTTCTCGCATCCCGACTGGTATGACGCGGACTTTCGGCCCTATGTCGCGCACCCGCTGCAGATTCCGTCATCGGCACAATGGATGAGCCGGATGGACGTCGAATTCACGCGGCAACGGCTTGGCGATCATACCGTGATCGTGCCGGATCCCACGGATGCCGAAGTGAAACGTATGATGGAACGCCATCGCGCGCAGCTGCTCGAATTGCTGACCAACTACGGCAAGATCGACATGATTTGCCTGGACATGTGGCTCGGTCCCCGCGTCTGGCCCGAGCTGCGTAAGACGCTGCTGATGATGCGCGAGCTGCAGCCGGATTTGATGCTGCGCAATCGCGGCATCGGCAATTACGGGGACTACTTCACACCCGAACGCGTCGTTCCCGGCGCGAAAGAAAGTTCCGAAAAGCCCTGGTTCACTATCTATCCGCTGGGTACGGACTTCTCCTACGATCCGGATGCGTCCAAGTACAAGGGCACTGCGTGGATTGTGCGCAACCTCGCCGATTCAGTTGCCAAGGGCGGCGGATTGATGATCGGCGTCGGCCCCAGCGCCCACGGCGAGTTTCATCCGGAAGCTATCCGCCAGATGAAAGGAGCGGGTGCGTGGCTCAAGGTGAACGGCGAAGCAATCTACGCCACCCGGGCTCGTGAAGGCACGCTGTGGTCGGAGGGTGACAACCTGCGCTACACGCGCTCGAAGGATCGGCGATTTGTATACGCCATTTTGACCGAGTGGCCAGGGGCGCAGGCGATGCTCAAGACAGTTCGACCAAAGAATGGATCGCGTGTGACGCTTCTCGGCGCAACTGGAGAATTGCCGTGGAAGTTCGACTCGGCAACCGGGACGACAATTACGCTGCCGGAGGATCTGCAGCAGGCTTCAAAGAGGCCCTGCGAGTATTCCTGGACGCTGAAGATCGAACCCGCAGAAAACTAGACAGTAATGCTGGGGCAAGAGCCTGCCGAAGTGCGAGCTCGCATTTGGCTCACATTAGTCGGAATTGTGGCTGTCAGAGCACCCAAAAGCCACAGGGATCAACAAAGATCGGGGCGGACACGGTAAACAGTTCAATCAAAATCACTTATTTCCACTCAATTTCAACAGATTTCCATAAGCGATCTGACCTGCTTTGGGAGCAGATGCCTGGGAGCTCTCTGTCAGGCGAGATCGAATTCACTGCTAACACATCTGAATTGCGCTCCCTGGCAAGCGGCAGACAACCATCCATCAGACGCTATGTTCGTCTTCTCCCGCTGGAAGCAATGCGATAACGAGTGAGCTGCCTCCCTCCGTTTAGTCCAGCCGGAGCGAGAGTTCTCCGATAAATTGGGGCGATGAGGCCCTGACGAGGAGGACTTCAGATGCGGAAGAGCCGTTACACCGAAGAGCAGATTGTAGGGATTCTGAAGGAGTCGGAAGCGGGTCTTCCGACGGCGGAGCTGTGCCGCAAGCATGGCGTCAGCGAGCAGACGTTCTACCGCTAGAAGGCGAAGTACGGAGGGCTGGAAGTGAGCAAGGCGCAGCGGCTGCGGCAGCTGGAAGAGGAGAACCGCAAGCTGAAGCAGTTGGTAGCCGAGCAGGCGCTGGACATCGTCGGTTTCAAGGCGGTGCTATCAAAAAAGTGGTAGGCCCACAGGCCAGGCGAGAGGCCGTGAAGATCTTTCGCGCCTCGGCGGCGCGAGCGACGCGAGTAAGTCCGCGCTGAGCCAGAATCTTCACTTGGACAAAGCCTCGGGCGAGTGACTCCAACGGACAAGAGAGTCGCCCACCCGAGGCGGTCCCTATTTGAACAGCCTGGGAGCGAAGTCGTTCAAATCCCGTCGCCAGGTGAGCCATTCGTGCGCCGTGCCGGGCGATGAGAAGTAGATGTAGTTGATTCCTGCCTTATCGAGCATTGTGCGGAAAGCACCTATGGATCGCGGAAACGGCATGGGCTCTTCGGTGCCCATCCCGAGCCAGAGCAGTTTCACCTTCGCGTTGAAGGCCGCGCCGTCTTTGAACAGGCCGCTGAAAGCGGTGGCCGGGTCGAGCGCATCGGTACTGAGGCCGTTCATCGTGCCGCTGAATCCGCCCAGGTAGGCGAACGTGTCGAGGTTGTCGGTTCCGATGTGGAGCGCCTGATTGGCGCCCATGGAAAGCCCGGCGATGGCCCTTTGGTCACGGTCTGGGATGGTCCGGAAGGCGGAGTCAATCATGGGAATGACGTCTTTGGCGATCACGTCCTCGAAGGCGCTGAAGTCGCCGATGGCCGATGTGCTGGGCGGTCCGAACGGGCCTGCCGGCCGCGACGCGTAGCCGTTGTCCATAACGATGATCATCGGCACGGCTTTTTTCGCGGCGATGAGATTGTCGAGGATCAGGTTGGCGTGACCCTGGAAGATCCATCCGGCCTCGTCTTCACCCATGCCGTGTTGCAGGTAAAGCACTGGGTAGCGGGCGTCGGGGTTCGAGTCGTAGTCCGGCGGCGTGTAGACAAAGCAGCGACGCCACTGGCCCGTGACCTTCGAACGGTAGACACGAATGCGGACGTCGCCGTGGGGCACATTCTTAGTGAGGTAATAGTCGACGCCATCCTCGGGAATTTCGATGCCGCTGAACTCCTTGCCCACGCCAAAGTAGGTATGGCTGCCGGGGTCGTTGATGCGGACGCCATCGACGACGAGCTGGTAGTAGTGGAATCCCACGACGAGCGGCGGAGTGGTGACGCTCCATACGCCATCGTCGCCGGGGGTCATCGGGTACTGCTTACCCATGATGTCGACGGCCACGCTCTTGGCGTCAGGAGCCTTGAACTGAAAGGCCGCGCTGTGGTCCAAGAGAACGCGCGGATACTGGGCGCCCATCACATTCGTGGATGCAGGCCTGGCGTCCTCGACCGCGGAGGCGCTTGCACCCTCCGGCGATCGCCGCCAGGCGAAGTAGGCATCGAGCACCTTGAGCCCTTCCACATTCGGAACCGGCCCGGTGTGCGGCGTTCCAGCAAAGTACATCAATTGCGGGTTGTTGTCGCTGAACGCCGGCCACCTGGGCAGGCCCTTGCCGTTCGGATCGCCGTGCTTGGCGAAGTTGGTCCAGTAGGTGGCCATGGCGTCTGAAATGACGCGGTCCGCTTCTGTGGGCTGCTCGCCCCGTAGCTCATTCAAATGCTCGAAGACGTACGGAACCTCTCTGCCGTGCGGCGCACCCAAGCCGGCCTGCGGCGAACCAGCGGGATATTCTGGGTGCTGATCGAAGTAGTAGAAGAAGACCTTTGAACTCCCCAGTCTCGATTGCAGGGCGGCCCAGATCCAGGTGTGCCAGCCGAACGCCGCGTCGCGGCTCAAGTCGCGCGCGGTCTTGGGCACGGTTGTGTCGCCGACGGGATAGGCCTTCAGCAGACTGCCGGCGAAGACGTCGTAGCGCCGGTGCACGCCGTCGATGTACTCCCTCGGCGTGCGGTCATGGGAGAAGCTCGCGCCCTCATCGGAGTTGTAGCCGATCAGGACGGGCACATCGTTGAACTGCTTGGCGGAATAAATCGTGTACTGGTCCGTTGGAATGACCCAGCCATCGATGATCGGCCAGGCCATGCCCCGCGCGGCGGCCAGCAGCTTTTCCGCGGGCAGTTTCCGCAACTCGGCAATGGAAGAGGCGCCCGCGCTGGCGGCGAAGGCCTCACCGTCGCGCTCGGCGGTGGCTAGCGTGCGCATGTTTTCGCCGGGCCCGCCTTGAGGACGCGGAGGGCCGAACGAGCCGCCGCTCTCGGAAATCGCGCCTTCGAAGAGCCCCTTGGCGAGGGGCGAAGCGCACAACATGCTGACGGCGATGCCGCCGGCCGACTCGCCGAAGATCGTCACTTTGTTTGGATCGCCGCCGAAGGCCGCGATATTTGCCTTGATCCACTGAAGTGCGGCGACCATGTCGAGCAGACCGTAGTTGCCCGAGACGCGCTTGGGCGACTCCGCACTCAACTCCGAATGCGCGAGGAAGCCGAACTGGCCGACGCGATAGGCGATGCTGACCAGAACGACGCCCTTTTGCGCCAGCTTCTCTCCTGTGTGAACTGGAACAGAAGTGGCGCCGGCGTTGAATCCGCCGCCGTAAATCCAGACGAAGACTGGGATCTTGTCGGAGGCCTTTTTCGCGGGCAGCCAGACATTCAGATACAGGCAGTCCTCACTCATCGGCGGAACTGGCTGCCCCGCCGGCGGCGGGCCGAAGACGTTCCCCTGCATGCACTGCGGCGCAAACTTGTCGGTCTGGCGCACACCGTCCCACTTCGCGGCCGGCTGCGGAGGACGCCAACGCAGGTCGCCGACGGGCGGCGCGGCAAACGGGACGCCGCGATAGACGGCGAGCCCATCTTCGATTGTTCCTGCAAGCTTGCCCTGTTCCACTTTCACGGTAGGATTCACAGCCATGCTCGTCCACGGCAACGCCGCCATGGCGACTGCAAGCAGAACCGTTCTCATCTCCGACTCCCCTTCTTTGTTTCGATTGTTGTCCGCTAGAACAGCCTTGGAGCGAAATCCACGAGATCCCTGCGCCACGTCAACCACTCGTGGGAGGTGCCGGGAGATTCGTAATACACATTCCTGATACCAGCTTTTTCCAGGGCTTCGTGGAAGCCCTGCACACTCTGATGCATGCGGTCCGGTTCGGTGTTGCCGACTCCGATCCACACCAGTTTCACGTGTTTGGCGAACGCAACGGGGTCAGCCATGACACCGTTGTACGCGGTTTTGACGTCAAACGGGCCACCGAATCCGCCTCCCGCGCCGCTGAATCCGCCAATGTACGCGAATGTGTCCACGTGGTCGAGGCCAATGCGAAAGGCCTGCATTCCTCCCATGGAGAGACCGGCGATGGCGCGATGATCGGGATCGGCGAAGGTCCGGAAGTTGGAGTCGATGAACGGAATCAAGGCCTGCATGAAATCGTCTTCAAATACCGACATCATCTCCTGCATGGCGCGCGTCCATTCCGGCGAACCGAAGGGTTTGCCCGTGAGATCAGGAACGGGCACGCCGGCGCGCCGAGCATAGCCATACGCCATCACCACGATCATCGGCTTGCAGCTTTTGCCGGCAATGAGATTGTCGAGGATGAAGTTCACATGCCCCTGCTTCGCCCAGCCGGTCTCGTCCTCGCCGCCGCCATGCTGGAGATACAGCACCGGATAACGGACCTTGGTCTGCGTGTCATAGCTCGGCGGCGTGTAAACGAGCGCATGGCGCCAAGTGCCGGTCACGCTGGAGTGATACCAGACTTCACGAATTTGGCCGTGAGGAACGTCCTGGGGCAGGGAGTAGGTGACGCCGGGCTCCGGGACTTCAACCGCGCTCGCGTCTTTGCCTCCACCGAAGAAGGAATGGCTGCCGGGATCGCTCACTTCCGCGCCATCGACGGTCAGCGTGTAGTAATGAAGTCCAGGAACAAGGGGCGGTGTCGTGACGGTCCAAAATCCGTCTGGCTGCTTCACCATGTCGAGCTTGGGGCCGCTCCAGAAATTGACCTTGACGCTGGTGGCGTCAGGCGCCTTTATCCGGATTTCGACCCGCGAGGAGCTGTCGACGCGCGGATAAGAAGCATCCCAGACGTTGGTCACTGCGGGTTGGAAGTTGCCGGTGTCCTGGGCAATACAGAGACTTGCGGCGAAAAGGATTGCGACTCCTATGGATTTCATGTTTGCGTGCTCCTGCGCCAATGCCGAATCCCGGCTAAGCTGGGAGCTTTCCGGTGGAATTGAGGCTTGCGAATTCTGTTCAAAGGCATTCTATTCCCAAGAGCTTTCGAAGAAAAAGCCACATTTTTGGAGCGATTGTCGTCCATCCGGATAGAACACCATTTTCGGGGTTACTTCCGCATTGGCGGTCAGAACGAAGCCGCAGGCGCCGCGGTCGCTAGAGCCTTGGCTGACGAGTAGTTTTGTGGCGGGGATAGGGTGTGAGTCACAGGAGGTAAGCTACTGTGACTCGTCTTCGCAAAATGATGCTCGAAGAGCTCGAGCGTCGTAACTACTCTGCCGGCACGACGCGGCGTTATCTGCGTTTCGTTGAGCGGTTCGCACAGCACTTCGGCAAGTCGCCGGACAAGCTCGGTCCGGATGATCTGCGCAGCTACCAGGCCTATCTGCTCAGGGAGCTGAAGCTCTGCCCGGGAAGCGTCGAGAACCACGTGGCCGCACTGCGATTCTTCTACGTGCGCACGCTTCGTCGTCACCAGTTCCGCGAGTTTCTGCCCTATCCCAAGAGTCCGAGGAAGCTGCCCAGCATCCTCAGCCAGGAAGAAGTCGCACGTCTGATCAACGCCAGCAGCAGCCTGTTTCAGCGCACGCTGCTGGTGGTTCTTTGCGGAACCGGCATGCGCCGCTCCGAACTCGCCCGGGTCAAGATCGCCCACATCGACAGCCAGCGCATGATCATCCACGTGGTCGACGGTAAGGGCCACAAGGATCGCGATCTGCCCCTGAGTCCTGCGCTGCTCGAGACTCTGCGAGCCTACTGGCGCTGGTTAAAGCCACGCACCTACCTGTTCCCCTCACGCATGCATCGCGACCGCGAACAGCCCATCAGCGACAAGACGGTGTGGCATGCATGTACGAAGGCGGCGAAAAAGGCCGGCATTCGCAAGAGGGTTTCTCCGCATTTGATTCGGCACAGCTGGGGCACACATCTGCTTGAGGCGGGCACCGACCTGCGCACCATCCAGCTGCTGCTCGGTCATGAAGACCTGGAGACAACTGCAAAATACCTGCATCTGTCCCAACGGCATCTGCACCAGGTCTCCAACCCGATCGAAGAACTGAAGCTGTCGAGCGTCGACCAGAGCCGCCGCCTCTATCACAGTCCGCGGCATCCATGACTAGGCCGGCCATCGAAGTGGCCGATATCGTCCGCGCCAGGGGTAGACAGTTTCTGCAACGCTTCAAGGCCATTCTCAGCTATCAGCAGCTGAAGGCTTTTCGAGCTGTCGAGCGTTGCCGTACCGCGGCTCTCGGTGGACATAAGGACAGGTGTGTCGGCTGCGCTTACTCGCCGCCCATCTCCTTCAACTCCTGCCGATCACGGAGCTGTCCCAAGTGCCAGGCCCAGGCTCGCCGGCGATGGCTCGAAGCCCAACAACGCGACTTGCTCAACACCAACTACTTTCACGTTGTCTTCACCGTGCCCCACGAACTAAACCCGCTGGCACTGACTTCACGCAGGCGATTGCTCGATCTGCTATTCGAGGCCAGCTCCCAGAGTCTGCTCGAGGTGGCTGCCGATCCCCAGCGGCTGGGCGCAGAGATCGGGTTCCTCTCCATCCTGCACACGTGGAGTTCCAACCTGCTGCCCCATTACCATATCCACGCGGTCGTCCCCGCCGGCGGACTGTCGGATGATCATCAGCGCTGGATCCACACCAGCCATCCGTTGTTCCTCCTGCCTGTTCCCGTCCTGCGCACCGTCTTCCGCGAAAAGTTCCTCGCCGCACTTCGCCAGCTCTACCGCAAGGGACTGCTCAACCTCAGAGGTCCCGCCGCCGCATTCAGCCGCGATGCGTGCTTCGAGCAACTGATGGAGAAGCTCGGCAACAAGAAATGGTACGTCTACGCCAAGCCTCCCTTCGGCGGACCCGAACATGTCCTGCGCTACCTCGGCCGATACACCCACCGCATGGCCATCTCGAACCACCGCCTCACCGCCTTCGACGGTGAGCGCGTCAGCTTCCGCTGGCGGGATTATGCCCACGGCGGCAAGCAGCGCGTCATGACCCTCGACACCCTGAACTTCCTCTGCCGCTTCTTCCTGCACGTGCTGCCAAAGGGCTTCGTGCGCATTCGCCACTACGGCCTCCTCTCCAACCGCTTCCGCAAACAACTGTTGCCCCTGGCGCGTACACTGCTCGCCGCCCAGGGCCGTGAGCCCCTGCCTCTCCCACCGCTGCCGGACTGCGGCCTCTGGCACTGTCCCAGGTGCGGTAAAACCATGCGCGTCACGCAGCGTTTCACCGCCGCACAACTCTATTTCGCAGGCTTCGATTCCTCATGACCGCCTCTGCCAATCCGCCCTGCCGACTTGCTTCACGCTCGTCTGCCCCGCAGTGTGTCCGGATCACGTCGCAACACGTCAAAACTATCTTCACCAGCGTCCTAGTACAACTTGGTTCGAGAAGTCTCGTGAAGCTGCTCACCCGTTTCCATCACCATCGGCGACGATGACCCCCTATGCAAGCATCTACGCCACCTGCAAGCGGTATTCAATCTCCATAATCCCAGCCTCGATCACCGCGACCGCAACCCCTGCGGCTTCCTTCTCCCCTCCAAATCGAAAACGCCTCGGACTAAGTTCAGAGCCTCACTCCAAACTCGTCTCCGAGGCGTTTCCGATGTTGGCTAGCGACAATACTCTCGAAGCTCTCTATTGTTTGCGCACGCAGGTAAATCCCAAATGCAAGTCCTTGACGCCGGATTGTTCTGCGCCCTCAGGATCGAACAAGGCCGCGTCGTCTGAAGTACGCGGCCCCTCTAAATGGTGCGGAGTAGCCCGCGGCGTTCCGAAGACTTTGTCAACGACAGACCCGTAGCCGCAGTATCCATAAAGGACAAAGCCACTGTAAGGAGGTAGCTCGCGTAAGCCTGTCATGGGCGCAGCTTTTTGCCCGAACTCGACACGAGAAAGACGATTGGGTGATCTCCAGGCTCATAGTCGACGTGCATCTCGACACGATATGCGCGAATTACCCAATCGCCGTGCAGGTTTCAGTCGGAGTCGTATTTGACGATCCACTTGCCCGCGGAGCGACTTTTCTCAAAGTCCTTTTACTCATAAATAGCGCAACAGAGCCACAATTACACCACTTGTAAAAGTTTCTCTACCACTAAGGATGTAAATCTGAGCTCTATTGCGCATTTGTCATTGGCGGCCTCAGGAATAATCACAATCGGGCATTAGAAGTTTTGAGGGGCTTAACCATCATGTTCCTGGCCTTGCCTGAGTCTAGGCGTGGTGGGCGGTTGGCTTTGACAGGAAGCTCGCTGGGATAAAAACCAGGCTGGAAGGAGCGCCATGAGTCAGGCCAACTCTACGCTTGTTGCAGAGACACTTATGATGGCGATCGTCGATTCGTCCGACGACGCGATCTACAGCAAATTGCTCGATGGCACCATCCTCAGTTGGAATCGCGCCGCAGAGATTATCTATGGGTATACCGCCTCTGAAGCAATTGGGCAGCCGATGTCGCTCGTCGTGCCGCCCGAGAGACACCAGGAGGTGCAAGACCTCCTCCAGCAAATCCGCCAAGGCGATCGCGTCAAGCACTTTGAGACGGTGCGCGAACGCAAGGACGGCTCCCGAATCGACGTCTCCGTCACTCTTTCTCCGGTGATGGATGCTCAGGGAAAAATCACTGCTTGTTCGGTCATTGCGCGCGACATCACCGTGCGCAAGGACGCGGAGAAGCATCTGGAACAGATGGAGGGCAGGTACCGCGGGCTGCTGGAGGCGGCTCCGGATGGCATGGTAGTGGTAAACCAGGGCGGAAAGATCGTCCTATTGAATGCCCAGGCCGAGAAACACTTCGGGTACCGTCGCGATGAACTGCTCGGCCAGAAGGTGACCAACATCATCCCGGAGGGATTTGCGGAGCGGCTGATCGCCGACGGCACCCGGTCTGCGGCCGAGGCGCTGGCGCAGCAGATCGGCACCGGCATTGAGCTGAACGGGCGGCGCAAGGACGGGACCGAGTTTCCCATCGAGATCATGCTCAGCCCGCTGGAAAGCACCGAAGGAATCCTGGTAACGGCGGCCATCCGCGACATCACTGAGCGCAAGCGCGCGGAGAGAGAGATACTGGCGCTCAACCGTGACCTCGAAAGACGCGTGGAGCTTCGCACTGCGGAATTGTCGTGCGCTATGAGAGGGCTATCCGAAAGCGTCAAGGAGTTGGAATCATTTTCGTATTCAGTCTCCCATGACCTGCGTGCTCCTCTGCGGCACCTCGATGGCTTTCTTACCCTGCTTTACAAGAAGAGTTACTCCACCCTGGACGATTCGGCAAAGCATTATGTGGACTGCGCGTTGCAAGCCTCCCAGCGCATGGGCCGCTTGATCGACGATCTTCTTCAATTCTCGCGCCTGGGCCGGAGTGAGATTCGCAAAATGCAGGTGGACCTGAACCTAATTGTTAATCAGATTCGGAAAGAACTGGAACCGGAGACTCGGGACCGGCAGGTGGTTTGGAAGCTGGACATCTTGCCGAATGTACCGGCGGATGAGGGCATGTTGCGGCAAGTTTTGGAAAATCTGATTGGGAACGCGCTCAAGTTTACTCGGCGCCGTCCAGTGGCCGAGATCGAAATTGGGTCTGAACCGGGACCGAACGGCGAGGTTGTTATCTTTGTTCGCGATAACGGCGCCGGCTTCGACGCGCAGTATTACAACAAGATGTTCCAGGTATTTCAACGCCTCCACAGTGACCAGGAGTTTGAGGGGACCGGGATCGGCTTAGCGATTGCCCGGCGTGTTGTGGAGCGCCACGGTGGCCGAATATGGGCCGAAGGAATTGTTGGCAAAGGGGCCAGCTTTTATTTCGCGTTGCCGTCGTAAAGCATTTTCAAGGAGGAATGACCCAATGGATTTGAATCCGATCTGGTTAGTTGAAGACAGCGCGAGCGATATCGAGCTTACGCTCTCTGCGCTTCAGGAAAGTAGCCTGGCGAACAGTGTTGTGGTACTGCGCGATGGGAGCGAGGCGCTTGAGCGGCTCAGCGAGCTACGGCCCGGCGGAGCAGTTCCACCCGTAATCCTTCTTGATATCAAAATGCCGAAGGTGAGCGGCATGGAGGTGCTACGAAAGATCAAGAGCGATCCCAGTCTGAAGAACCTGCCGGTGGTGATGCTCACTTCGTCGAATGCGGGGCCTGACGTCAGGGAATGTTACCTACTGGGAGCCAATGCCTATGTAGTAAAGCCGGTGGAATTTGGCGATTTCTTTGATGCTCTGAAGACGCTGGGGAAATTCTAGGCAGTTCTGAATGAGCCCCCTGGAAACAGCTATTGGTGAAAAGGCAAGTGATGCAGTTATTGCAGGAGCGTGACCTTACCAAAGGGAGCGATTTGATCCAAATCCTTCACGTCGAAGACAACTTTGCCGACCGTGAGTTGGTGAAAGCTCTGCTTGAGGCAGAGGGCGTCAACTGCCAGATCACTGCGGTCGAGACGAAGGAGGAGTTTGTCCTCAAAGTCGGCGCCGGGCGATGGGACGCTATACTACTGGCATGGTCCGCCGCCTAAGCCCCCTGAGGGTGTAAAGGTGAGCACAGGAGGTGTTCCATGGAGATTCGCACAATCGGCATTGATTTAGGGAAGACAGTCTTTCACTTTGTAGGCG
>Ga0182014_10003709_pt1 | contig 18109 bp, 14 predicted proteins | sample 612S2DmetaG_FD_120489 | JGI IMG/M metagenome (GOLD analysis project Ga0182014, IMG submission 120489) | Permafrost microbial communities from Stordalen Mire, Sweden - 612S2D metaG | ecosystem: Environmental > Terrestrial > Soil > Wetlands > Permafrost | place: Sweden: Stordalen | collected... | reverse complement strand
GTGCTGACCACCAAAGACGATCACGTGGTGAAGTTCACCGAGAAGCCGACGATCGACTACCGGGTCAGCATGGGCGTTTATGCGTGCAACCGGCGAGCCCTGGCCAAGTACACACCCGGGCTGCCGTTCGGCTTCGACGAGTTCGTCCTGGACATGCTGGCCGGTGACACTCCCCCGCAGGAGTACGCGTTCAAGGGCTACTGGTTCGATATCGGCCGCCCGGAGGACTACGACCGGGTCAATGCCGAATTCGGGCTCCTCCGGGAAAGCCTGCTGGGGGCCTAGGCGATGCGTCTCATGGTTATCGGTGCGAGCGGGTTCCTCGGTGCGCACGTGCGGCGCCAGGCCTCGGCGGCCGGGGCGGAGGTGGTGACGGCCGGCCGCTCCAGGCTGGCCGATTCACCCCGCCACCGGTTCATCGACCTCGCCGAAGAGGATCCAGCCCAGCTCGCGGCGGTGATCACGGAGGTGGCTCCGGACGCCGTGGTGAACTGCGCCGGAGCGACCTCCGGGCCGCCGGAGGCGCTGGCTGCGGCCAACGTCACCGGCGCCTACACGCTGACGAAGGCCATGCTCCTGACCCGGCGGCGGCCGCGGCTCGTGCATCTGGGATCCGCCGCCGAGTACGGGCGCGCCGAGCCCGGGGTCCCGGTGACCGAGCAGGTCACTCCCCGGCCCGGCGCGATCTACGGCGTCACCAAGCTAGCCGGTACCCGGCTGGTGGAGCTGGCCGCGGCGGCCGGGCTCGACGCCGTGGTGCTGCGGGTCTTCAACCCCGTAGGCCCGGGAGCACAGCAGGCCAGCCTGCCGGGCCGGCTGATCGCCGAGCTGCGCCAGGCGTCCTGGCAGGGAACCGACGTGCGGCTCGGGTCGCTGGACGCCGTCCGCGACTTCGTCGACGTGCGGGATGTCGCCGACGCCGCGTTCGCCGCCGCGGCCGCGGCGGCGCTCCCGCACACTGTGCTCAACATCGGCAGCGGGCGGGGAGTGCCCGTCCGTGCGATGGTCAAGCAGCTTCTCGCGATCAGCGGATGCACGAGCACGGTGCACGAGGATACGCAGGGGCCGGCGCGATCACCCGACATCCCCTGGCAGCAAGCCGACATCAGCCGCGCCGTCGCCGACCTGGCCTGGACGCCGCGCCGTGACCTGGAGACTTCGCTGACCGACCTGTGGGAGGCGACCCCGTGACCCCGCGCGCCGCGGACGGCTCCGAGCTGGTCAGGCCGCAGTTGATCGTCCCGGCGTATTTTCACCCGGCGACCCATCCGGGCGAGTGGGCGTGGCTGGCCGCCCGCGCCGCACAGATCAGGATGATCGTGCTCAACCTGGCCGACGGGCCGGGCGCCCAGCCCGACGCCGCCCTGTTCCCGGTGCTGGACCGGCTGCGTTCCGCCGGGGTGACGGTGGCCGGGTACGTGGACACCGACTACGGCCACCGCCCGGTGTACGACGCCGTGGCCGATCTCACCCGGTTCGCGGGGTGGTACCAGGTCGACGGCGTGTTCTTCGACCGGGCCGCCGTGGCCGCCGGGGATGTCGGCTATTACGCGGACCTGGCCCGCCAGGCGCGGGATACGGGCGTGCGCCTGGTGGCGTTCAACCACGGTTCCCACCCGATCGAGGCGTACGCCGAGCACGCCGACCTGCTCGGCACGTTCGAGGGCCCCTGGACCGCTTACCTGGAGCTGACGGTGCCGCGCTGGGTGCGGGCGCGGCCAGCCGGGCAGTTTTTTCACCTGCTGCACTCGGTGCCGGTCTCGTCGTTCGAGGACGCCACCTGGCTGGCGGCCCGGCGCAACGCCGGCTGTGCGTTCGTGACCGACCAGGGCGGGGAGAATCCCTGGGACCGGCTGCCGGACGGCGCTTTCGACCGGCAGCCACAGTAAGCCCCGGCCTGCTGGCCGCGCATCGAGCAGCCCGCTGCCCAGCGTAGTCTTGCCATGACCAATGGCCTGACGTGCGCATACTTGATGTGAGGCTCGCCTGAGCATGCACGGGAAACCGAACAGGCAGGCTCCCGGCGGACTCCCGGCTCTCACCCCCCGGCGGCTTGCCGTCGTCCTGTCCGCCGTCCTGGCCGTCGCGGCCGGTGCCGTCGCGGTATACGTGGCCACCGGGTCCCGGTCGGGCTGCCAGGAAGCGTTCGTGCCCGCCTACTTCTACCCGGGCGCCGGCTGGACGCAGGCGATTACCAGCAAACCACCGCCCAGCGTCATGATTCTCGACGTCACCAGTTCGGGCGCGGGCAGTTCACCGAACCGGAATTACCAGGCCGCCGTCAAGCGCGCGCAGGGCGCCGGGATCACGGTCATGGGTTACGCCAGCACGGACTACGCGCGGCGTCCCGCCGCGGCGGTCGAGGCGGATGTCTCGCATTACCGGTCCTGGTACCACGTGACCGACGTCTTCCTCGACGAGGCATCCAGCAACGGCGGCGCGGCCGCCTATTACCAGCGCCTGACCAGCTACATCCACGACGTAGACCCGGGCTCGAAGGTGATGCTGAACCCCGGCACCTATCCCGACCAGCGGTACATGTCGATCGGCGACATCGTTCTGGTGTACGAGAATACCTACGCCCGTTACGTCAAGCTCCGCGTGCCCGGCTGGGTCCGCAATTATCCCGCGGCCAAATTCGCGTATGCCATTTACGCCACCCCGGGCTCGGAGCTGGCCGGCGCGATCAGCCTGTCCCGGCAGCGGAACGCCGGCTACATCTACGTGACCAGCAATTCCGGTGCGAACCCGTACAGGTCACTGCCCGCCTACTGGCCGGGCGAGAATGCGATCATCGCCGGATGCGCGCGCGCCAGCACGTCGTCCGCCGGCGCCCCGGGCCCAGCCGGAACCGGAGCGGGTCAATCTACCGGCAAGGATGGCGCGGCCCGGCGAGAGCCGACGTGAACAGCGTCCCGTCAATGCGGCCCGAGGTGTCGGCCGGGCAGAAATGGCCGAGGTCCGCGGCGGCGTCGCGGCCCCAGTCATCGGTGTACTCCGCGTCCAGAACGAGCTTTCCGGCCCGGACGTACGGCGGCGTCACGATCCCGCACGTCTGGTAGTAGCCGCATTCCTCGGTCAGCAGGAAGTCGGTGGTGGGCTCGAGCGCCGCCGAGAACGCCGGGTCGTTATCCCCGTTCTTCTGCCCCCACGCCAGGCCGAGGTGGTGGGCGTAGGCGGCGAGGGTGCGGTCATACGCCTCGCTGCGCGCCTCGGTGATCGGGAAACCGGTGCTGTCGGTGTACGAATCGTCGATATCCGGCTCGACCGCGTCGAAATCCTTGCCCGCGCATTGCTGCCGGATCATCGACTCGATGATCGCCGTCGTGGACGCCGCCGTGATGTTGAGGTATTTCTCCGGGTACCCCGGCACCGCGCGGCCCAGATCACCGGCGGCCTGCAGCTGGTCGTAGTAGGTGACCGCGCCGCCCTCGTCGGCGGCCGAATAGTAGTTCCCGGCCGAGCCGACCTCGATGTAACAGATCACTTTGCTCCCTCGCCGGTGCAGCGCGGCCACCACGGAAGCGGAGCTGAGGATGCCGTCGATGTCGTACAGGCCCACCCGGGGCGCCAGCCGACCGGCCGCGTTCAGCACCCCGTTGCCCATATCCAGTTCGCTGCCGGTGCTCAGTGGGTGGTCTAGTTCCCACTGGAATTCCGGCCCATTGTCCGGGCCGGCGTCCGAGGGATGCCACCAGGCGTGCGCCGTGGGCCCGTGCCCGGCGGGAGAGGTCGCGGGCCTGGTGGCGTGCCCCCCCGGCGGCGGCGGCGCCGTGGGGGCCGCCGTGGCCGCTGTCGCGGCTGCCGTTGCTCCTGCCGCCGCCGCGGCCGGGGTGGCATGGGCCGTGGCCGGGGCCGCCGACGGCGTCGGCCGGGAGGCCCCGCTGCCGCATCCAGCCAGCAGCAGGCCCATCCCGGCCATGACGATCGCGGTCTTCCTCATGAACGTCGCGTCCCCGCCCGCGTGTGGAGAGCCGGCCAGCCCGGCCGTGGCCCTGCGATGATACGCGGGGCCACTCCCGCCGTCCCGCCGCGGGCCGCTACCCCTGTGGCTCGCTGACCTGCACCGGCGCGGGCGGGTTGGCCGCCGCGGTCACCTCGGTGATGTCGCCGTTGCCCGTGGCGAGCAGGGCGCCGGCCGGGCCGGGGTTCCCGCTGCTGATCTGCGTGCCGGCCTTCCCGACGTCATTCAGGCCGGCCCGGTAGATCGCCGCATCCACCGGGGGCATGGGGCCGCCGAGTGCGGTCCGCACGTCCGCCGCCAGCTGGGCGCCGGCACTCTTCGCCGCGCCGGACTGGCGGGCCCGCTGGGCGGCGCTGAGCTTGCCCAGGTCGACGTTGACGGCCGCGAGAAGCTGGCCGGCCGGCCCGGTGACCCATTTGGCCCCCTTGGTCACGGCGGGCAGCGCCGCGGCGGACGGCCGGCTCGCGGTCTTCCCCCCGCCGACGCCGGCCACGACGCCGGCCACCAGGGCGGCGAGCAGGACCGGGATCAGCGTGGCCAGAACCTTGTTCCGGCGCACCCACGACCCGCCGGGCCACTGTCGCGTTCCGGGCCCGGTGGCCCATTGTTCCATCGACGTTGTCACGATCGTTTCCCCTTTTTTCTTCTGGCTGGCCGCCCAATGGGGTCCCGGCGCATTCGCCGGGACCCCACCGGGCCTCGTGAACTGGCTTGGTTAGCTGACCGTCAGGGTGAAGGTCTGCGTGGCCGAGCCGATCGAGTTCTTGGCCGTGATCGTGAGAACGTAGGTGCCGGCCTTGGTCGGAATCCCGATCAGGGTGGCCGTCCCGTTGACGAGGTTGAGGTAGACCAGCCCCGGCACGCTGCCGGTGTGCGTGACGCTCGCCGCGGGGTAACCGACGCTGGTGAACGTGAAGGCATAGAGCTTCCCGTGTGCCACCGTCGCCGTCGCGGCGCTGGTGATCGCCGGAGCCTGGTCCACCGTCAGCGTGAAGGCCTGGCTGGCCGTCCCGCCGCTGTTGGTCGCCGTGATCGTGAACTTGTAGACGCCGCCCTGGTCGACTCCGGGCGTCCCGGCCAGGGTGGCCGTGCCGTTGCCGTTGTCAGTCCAGGTCACGCCCTGCGGCAGCGAGCCCGCTTCGGCCAGGGCCGGGGCGGGTGCCCCGGTCGTATTGACCGTGAAGGAGAAGCCGGAGCCGTCGGTGGCCGTGGCGGTGGCCGCCGAGGTGATCGCCGGGGCGCCGGTGACGGTCAGGACGAACGACTGGGTGGTCGTTCCGCCCGTGTTCGCCGCGGTGAACGTGACCGGGTAGGTCCCGGCACTGGCCGCTGTCGGTGTCCCGGTCAGCGTGGCCGTCCCCTTGCCGCTGTTGGTGAAGGTGACACCGGCCGGCAAGGCCCCACTGTGGGTCACGTTGGTGGTGTAACTGGTCGGGCTGCCCACCGTGGTGACCGTGAAGGAGAACGCCTTGCCCGTCGCCGCGGTCGCCGCCGCCGCGCTGGTGAACGTCGGCACCTTGACCGTGCCGGCCGCCTTGACGGTCAGGGTGATCGTCTGGCTGGCGGTGCCGCCGCTGTTGGTGGCGGTGACCGGCACGGAGTAGGTACCGGCCGTGATCGCGGTCGTGCCGGACAGCGATCCGGTCCCGTTGCCGTTGTCGGAGAAGCTCACCCCGCCCGGCAGGGTGCCGGCCTTGAGTGCCGCCGCCGGGTAGCCGGTCGTGGCCACGGTGAAGGTGAACGCCGTGCCCGCCGTCTCGGTGACGGCCGCGGCGCTGCTGAAGGCCGGCGCGTTGGTGACCGTCAGGGTGAACGCCTGGCTGGCGGTACCCGTGGCGTTCTTGGCCGTGATGGTCAGCGGGTAAGCGCCCTTGGCGGCCGCCGTCGGCGTACCGGCCAGGGTAGCTGTCCCGTTGGTGTTGGCGGTGAAGGTGATGCCCGGCGGCAGCGTCCCGACGTGGGTCAGGGCCGGCGCCGGGGTGCCCGTGGTGGTCATCGTGAAGCTGAACGCCGTCCCCGAGGTCGCCGTGGCCGTGGCCGCGCTGGTGATGGCCAGCCCGCTGTTGACGGTCAGGACGAAGGCCTGGGTGGCCGTCCCCGTCGCGTTCTTGGCCGTGAGGGTCACTCGGTAGGTACCCTGGCTGCCCGCTGGCGGCGTGCCGGCCAGGGTGGCCGTGCCGTTGCCGTTGTCCTTGAACGTGACCCCGGACGGCAGAGCCGGGCTGCTGGTGGCGGACAGCGCCGCCACCGGGATCCCCGTGGTCGTCACCGAGAACGTCCCCGCCGAGCCGGCCGCGAAGGTCGCCGCGCCGGCACTGGTGATCGTCGGGGCCACCGGCGCCGGGTTCACGGTGATCGTGAAGTTCTGCGTCGCGTTGGAGCCGACCCCGTTGGCCGCCGTGATCGTGATCGGGTAACTGCCCTTGCTGCCCGCCGCCGGGGTGCCGGCCAGGGTGGCCGTCCCGTTGGTGTTGTCGATCAGCGTGACGCCGGACGGCAGCGTACCGGACTCGGTGATCGCCGCAGTCGGGCTGCCGGTGGTGGTCACCGGGAACGTGCCCTGCGTGCCCTCGGTGAAGGTCGCCGAGCCGCCGCTGGTGATCGCCGGCGCCGTGGGGGCCGCGTTCACGGTCAGCGTGAAGCTCTGCGTCGCGTTGGGGCTCCCCCCGTTCGCCGCCGTGATCGTGATCGGGTAACTGCCCTTGCTGCCCGTCGCCGGGGTGCCGGCCAGGGTGGCCGTCCCGTCGCCGTTATCGGTCAGCGTGACGCCGGACGGCAGCGTGCCGGACTCGGTGATGACGGCCGTGGGGCTGCCGGTGGTGGTCACCGTGGACGTGCCGGGCGTGCCCTCGGTGAAGGTCGCCGAGGCCGCGCTGGTGATCGCCGGGGCTTGCGCGACCGTGATGGTCAGGGTCTGCGACGCCGTGCCGTAGCCGTTGACCGCGCTCAGCGGGATGGCGTAAGTGCCCGGGGTGGTCGGCGTGCCGGAGAGCGTCGCCGTTCCGTCCTTGTTGTCGGTGAAGCTCACGCCCGCCGGCAGGTTGGAATCACTCCAGCTGGGCGCGGGATAGCCACCCGCCGTGGCGGTGAAGGAGAACGCCGATCCGGCCGTGGCCGTCGCGGTGCTGGCGCTGGTGAAGGCCGGCGCGTCACCGACCACGACCGTGTAGGTCTGGGTCGCGTCCGGGCTTATCCCGTTGCTGGCCGTGATGGTCAGGGTGGCCGTACCGGTGGCGGTGGCGGTGCCCGAGAGCAGGGCGGTGCCGGTGCCGTTGTCGGTGAAGGTCAGCCCGGCGGGCAGCGTGCCCGTCTCTGTGATCTTCGCCGTCGGTGATCCCGTCGCGGTGATCGCGGCGGCCCCCGCCGAATTCAGCGTGAAGTTGGCGGTCGACCCGCTGGTGATGGTGGGCGCGGTCGCGGTGTTCACCGTGATGGTGAGCGCCAGTGTCGCGGTACTGGCCGAGGAGTTGGTGGCCGAGATGGTCACCGGGTAGGTGCCCGCCGTCCCGGCGGTGCCGGCGATGGTGGCGGTGCCGTCCTTGTTGTCCGTGAACGTCAGCCCGCTGGGCAGCGTCCCGGATTCAGTGATGGTCGCCGCCGGGGACCCGGTGGTGGTGACGGTGTACGTCCCCGCCACTCCGGTGCTGAAGGAGGCTGTGCTCGGGCTGGTGATGCTCGGAGCCTCGCTGTTGGTCAAGGTGAAGCTCTGGCTCACGCCGCCGACGCTGTTGGCCGCCGTGATCGTGATCGGGAAGCTGCCGCCGCTGGCCGCCGCGGCCGTGCCGGCGATCGTGGCGGTGCCGTTGCCGTTGTCGGTGAACGTGATGCCCGCGGGCAGCGCACCGGTCTCGGTCAGCGCCGGAGCCGGGGCGCCGGTCGTGGTGACCGTGAAGCTGAACGGGGAGCCCGCGATCGAAGACGCGGACGCAGCGCTGGTGATGGTGGGCAGAACGTTCTCGGTGAGGGTCTCGGTGGACCCGGTGCCGAGGTTGACCCAGTCCGACAGCTCACCGCCGTAGGCCTGGCCGAACGCCGCGTTGTTGACGGTCGTGCCGGTCGGCACGGTCACCGGGACGTTGACGCCGGAGCCGCCGTTGGTGACGGTGACCACGCCGTTGGTCTCGGTCGCGCTGACCTTCCCGGCGGTGCTGGCCGTGGTCCAGGCGGCTTGCTTGGCCAGGACCTGCGCCTCGGTGGCATCGGTCATCTGGGTGATCGGGGCCGTGCTGGTGTACCAGCTGTTGTACTGGCTCAGCATGTTGTCGATCAGGCGCAGGATGGTGTAGCCCTCGTCCTGGCCGCTCGCGTCGGTGGCCGGGCCGATCAGGTTGGTCTGGTGGGCGTAGCCGACCCGGGGATCGTTGTCGAGCACGTGGCTCAGCATGATGTGCGACTCGGAGGCCAGCAGGTCAGCCTCGGTGGCCGGCGTGGTGCGGCAGGTGGTCGCCGAGGTGTCCGTGCAGTGGCCGGTCTCACTCGGGAATTGCGTGCTGCCGAGCGAGTCGCCCTGCGCCACGTAGAGCGAGTTGTACTCGTTCAGCTCGTCGGTGAAGTTGTCGGCGTTGTAGTAGATGTTGCTGGGGTACCGGGGCGCCCCGAGAGCGGCCCCGAGCGAGTACTGCTGGGGCTGGCGGGAGGCGTCCTGGGCGAAGGTGGTGACACCCACCCCGGCCAGGGCGGCCGGCATGTTCGGGTTCTCGATCCCGGAGTGCTCGCCGGTGACGACCACGGCCGGGCTGTAGTTGGTGAGCTTGTTCGCCTGGGCGAAGGCCTGGTCCAGCCCGATCTCCTGCTCGATGGAGGAGTCGGCGGTGGTGCTGGTGGCGGGCAGCCAGCTACCGGCGGCGCTGGAGCAGTCGATGCCGGGGTTGGTGGCGGTGGGGAAGCCCGGGCCCGAGTTGGGCGCCGCACCCGCTGTGACCCCGTTGTCGGTGAAGCTGTAGGTGGTCGAGGCCGTCGCCGCCGTGTTCTCTGCTACCTGGCCGACCAGCCCGTAGGTGGTCGAGCCGGGGTCCTCGCGGTACACGTTGTAACCCCAGAAGCCGGTGCCGCCGGTGTGGCTGGCCTCTTCCTGAGCCAGGGTGGGTCCTGCGGTGCCGTCGGTGCCGGTGCCGTTCGTGGCCTCGGGCCAGGTCAGCGTGACCGACCCATTGGCCCCGACGGTGGCCGCCTGCGGTACCGAGGGCTCCGACTCCCCGTATGCGGTGGCCGCGGTCACCTCGTAGTTGTAACCACCCGCGGCAAAAGTCCCGCCCGACGAGTTGGCCACCACCGAGGTGACGGCCTGGGGCTGCCACACGGTACAGCCGAGGAACAGGTGCGACCAGGTATGGGTCATCCAGTTGAAGCTGCCCTGGTTGGCGAGGAGGGCGTTGACGAACGCCGTGTCGTTGGGGGCGCTGGGGTCCGCGACCACGCCGGGATCGGTGTACGTGGCCCCGTTCTCGGTGACGCTACCGGTGCAGTTGGCGTTCGACGCGGTGGTGCAGGCGCCGACCGCGTTGAAGGCGAGGTTCAGCGTGATTCCGGTCTGCTTCTCCCACGCGACCACGTAGGCCACGTCGGTCGCGCTCATCTGGACGTCGGCGGGCACGCCGGTCGCCGATCCCGGGGTCACGCCCTGGTCCGCGACCGGGCAGTTGTAGTCGGGCGGCTCGGTCGCCGCGGGCGTGCACTGGAACTGCGAGCTCCACTCGTTGTCGGCGATGAAGAGGTCGTCGATGTCCTGGCCGAAGTAGTTGCGGTACAAGCCCAGGTGGGTGTCGTTGGTGACCCAGTTGATGAGCCCGGGGGCCAGCAGCAGCCACTGTTCCTGGGTGGCGTTGTAGTCAAAGTTCAGCGCCAGCTCCGAGACCCCCGCCTGGGGATCCGTGCTCGGGTGCTGATACACGCCCGCCATGGTGTCACCGGCCGAGTTGTTCAGGAACGACGTGTACGGAGCCCCGGCGGTGACCGTGCCCGTGTAGCCGTAGCTGCCGGTGTCGAACGGGATCGGGCCCTTGAGCTCGGGGAAGGCGGCCAGGCCGGCGCTGGTCAGCGTGCCGGTGGTGCCGTCCAGGGGCCCGCCGGTCAGGTCGGTCACGCCCAGGGCGGGGGCGGGGTACATGTAGCCGTCCACCTGGCGCACGCCGAAGGTGGACTCGTAGGTGTCCAGCGCGCTCAGCTGGCCCGCGGCGAAGCCGTCGGGCGAGTCGGCGATGACGGCGCCGTTGTAGTTGCCCGTGGTGCCGCTGGACAGCGCGGGCAGCGTGACGGTCTCGCTCCCGTAGGCCCCGGTGGCCGTGACCTCGTCGTAGGCGACGCCCTCGCTCTTCAGGGCCGCCTCCCAGGCCGCCGTGGTGACGTCGGCCGATCCGCTGCCGATCAGCAAGATCTTCAGGTTCAGCGTCGGCGAAGTGGCCGCCGCGGCCACAGCGGCGATGGAGGCGGTCACCCCCGTCGCCGCCAGCCCGGACGCAGTCAGAACCGTCACCAGGAACGCGGCCAGCCATGCTGCCGCCCTGCTCCTATATCTGCTCAACGAACTTCCCCCCACGAAATCCGGGGAAATGCCCCCGGCCGCAGCACAGCCCCGAAGGCAGTGCAGTACTAAAAAGTGCATAGTTTTACTAACGGGCAGATCGCCCGTACCTATGGCTTACATCAGAAGAGACGCCTACCCGGTCATGCCGGGTTACGGCGTTAGCCAAGATAGTTTTTCCCATTGATATGCCGACCTGTCTCCACCGTCCCGGAAAACCCGGCTGCTACGGGAAAAAATTACCGGCCGCCAGCATTAGCCGCTTTCTAATTGTTACCGAGATCACAGCGCCGGCACCGCCCCGCGCCCGCGGCCCAGGTGGTGGCGGGCGACCCGGAAATCGCGCCGGAATGGGTGGCGGTTTCACGGACGCCGAGCTGGATTCGTGACAACCTGCACGCGATTGATTACGTAATGCAACATGACCTGCCGCGCCTCTCGCGGACACTGGGCTGCATCAATGACAATCAGCACACAATCAATTACCTAGCGCAACATGACGCAGCGCGCCTTTCGCGGACACTGAACTGTATTAATAACAATACGCATGTGATTGATTACCTAATGCAACATGGCCTAACGTGCCCACGGCCCTGTCGTGCGGACGGCTGGCGCGGGTAGACCGCCACTGCGGTGTGATCACCGGGCCCGGGCGGCCATCCGGGCACCGCGCCACGAGTACGCCTGCCCGGCACACCCGGGGCCGATTCGTTACGTGAAATCGGCACTAACTAGTAACTGTCATGGTATTAGGGGACAGTGCCATCTCCCGCTTTACTGGGCGCATAAAAGCCTGCGATCGGGCGCATAAAAGCCTGCGGTTAAAGGAAAACCCGCCGGCCGCGGTCACAGTCCCAGGCGGCGGGACAGATCAGAGGCGAGCCTTCCTTCCGGGTCGAGCCCGGCGCGGAACTGCCGGAATTCCGGCAGCCGCGGATACATCTGGGCCAGCACATCGGGCGGCACGCGCGAGTCCTTCGCCAGGTAGACACGGCCGCCGGCGTCCACGACGAGCCGGTCGAGCCGGTCCAGCAGGCCGGCCAGCGCCGGGGTGCGGGCGGGGAAGTCGAGCGCGAGCGTCCAGCCGGCCAGCGGAAACGACAGCAGACCCGGGTCTGCTGCCCCGAAGCGTTTGAGCACGGTCACGAACGACGGCGCCCTCGCCGCGCTGACCAGCTCGAACGAGCGGCGCACGGCGGCCTCCTGGCCGAACGGGACCACGTACTGGTATTGCCGGAACCCGCCCGGCCCGTAGACGCGGTTCCAGTTCCTGATGCCGTCGAGCGGGTGGAAAAACGTCCCGATGGTCTGCAGCTCCCCGGTACGGTGCCGCGGCGCCTTGCGGTACCACGCCTCGTTGGCCAGGGCCACCGTGTAGCGGTTGATCAGCCCGGGCGGGAACGGGGACGGCACCCCGAGGCGGGCGCCGGGACGGAACGCGAACGGGTCCGCCTTCTCCGCGGCCGGGAGATCGGCCAGCTCGGCGAAGTCGCCGCTGGTGATCACCGAGCGGCCGAGGCCCGCGCCCCGGGCCATGCTGTCCGACCAGGCCACCGTGTAGCCGTAACTGCGGTCGTGCTCGGTCAGCACGGCCATGGTCTCGTCGATGTCAGCGGTGCGTACGGTGTCCACCCGGACCCGGGACGTGGCCACCCGCTTCAGCTGCACCGTGGCCCGCAGGATGAGGCCGGTCAGGCCCATGCCACCCGCGGTCGCCCAGAACAGGGCAGGATCGCCCTCGCTGGTCACCGTGCGCAGCTCGCCGCCGGGCAGCATCAGGTCGAAGGAACGTACGTGCCTGGCGAAACTGCCCGCCACGTGATGGTTCTTGCCGTGCACGTCCGCCGCGATGGCGCCGCCGATGGTGACCTGCCGGGTACCGGGAGACACCGGGACGAACCAGCCGGCCGGCAGCCCGGCCACCATGAGCTGCTCCAGGCTGACGCCGGCTTCGCAGGTCGCCAGCCCGCTGACCGGATCGAGCTCGGTGATCCGGCTGAGCCGGGCGGTGGAAACGACCACCCCGCCGCCGCATTGGGCCGCATTGTTGTAGCTGCGGCCCAGGCCCCGCGCGATCAGGCCGCGCGCCGGTCCCGCCGCCTCGAGCAGCGTTTCCGCATCGCCAGGGCCGGACGGCTCGGCCAGCTCGGCGGAGGATGGCGCGATCCGGCCCCAGCCGGTCAGTGTGACGGTTTGGCCCATGGGCACCGGATACTATCCGTGTCCCGCGCCCCGTCCCGGCTCGCGGGTGGGAAATGACCGCTCAGGCGGGACCGATTTCGTTCGGCAAATCACGTGATGTCCGGAGCGTAATCTTCCGTCGTGATGGCACGCGCGGCGATCGCCCGCACGCGGCCGGTGCCCGCCGGGGCCACGGTGGCGGTGCTCGCCTCGCCGGCCGCGGCCGCCGGTCTCATCATGCTGCTCACCATCCTCACCACGGCGGCCCTTGGCCTGGGCACCCTGGTCATCGGGCTGGCGCTGGGGTCGGCCGAGCGGGAGCTGACGCTGGCGCGGCTGACCACCATGGGCCACGAGAAACCCCTCCGGCTCCTCGTCGCCGAGACCCTCCCGGCCGTCCTCGCGGCGGCCGTGGCCGGGCTGGCGTGCGCGCTGGCGCTGCCGGCCCTGACCGGGCCGGCCCTCGACCTGTCCGTGTTCACCGGGGCCGGCAGCGTGGACGCGATCATCAGGCAGTACGGGTTCGACGGCATCGACATCGACCTGACCGGCACCTGAACGGCGGACTGGCCTCGACGGCCTGCCCTACGCCGGCGTACCTTCATTAGGTTACTGGCGCGTACGGGCGGGCTCCGCCCGCCCGGGAAGGAGATCCGATGCCCCGACAACGCCGGACCATCAACGGCCGTCCCGTGGTGATCACCGGCGCCGCCTCGGGTATCGGCCGGGGGCTCGCCCAGCGGCTGTCCCGGTCCGGCTCCCCGGTGGCGATCGCCGACATCGACCAGAACGGCCTGAAAGAGACGGCACGGTCACTGCCGGGACCGGCGCTGACCCGGGTTCTCGACGTCGCCGACCCTGGGGACGTGCTCCGCTTCGCGGCGGAGGTGCGCGAGTGGCTGACGGCGCCGCTGGCCGCCGTGTTCAACAACGCCGGTGTCGCGGTCACGTCCTCCGTGCTCGGCGCCGACCCCAATGACGACGAGTGGCTGCGGCGGATCAACTTCGGCGGGGTGGTCAACGGCACCCGCGCCTTCCTGCCGATCCTCACCGAGCAGGACGAGGGCGTCATCGTGAACACGTCCAGCGTCTTCGGCCTGCTGGGCATGCCCTACCAGAGCGCCTACTGCGCCTCGAAGTTCGCCGTCCGCGGCTTCACCGAGGCGCTGCGGCAGGAACTGCGCGGGACCGGTGTCTCCGCGGTCACCGTCCACCCGGGCGGTATCCGCACGAACATCGCCCGCAACGCCCGGATACGCAGTGACCCCGCGGGCCGCGGGCGCAGCCACGACCAGATGGCGGCCGAGTTCGAGGCGATCACCATGACCTCCCCCGAGAAGGCGGCGGAGATCATCTGCCGCGGGGTAGAGCGGGGCAAGGCCCGCATCCTCGTCGGGCCCGACGCCTATGCCTTCGACGCCCTGGCCCGTCTCGCGCCGGTGCACTACTTCGACATCATCGCGCAGGCGGAGAAGCGGCTGCGGTCGCGGCAGGCCGGAGCACCGCAGGAGCGGGCACGGCAGGCAGCGGCACCGGACGCGGCGGTGCAGCGGTGAGCGAGCACGTTGACGTTCTGATCGTCGGGGCGGGACTATCCGGGATCGGGGCCGCGCACCACATCCAGACCGCGTTCCCGGGCAAGACCTACGCCATCCTCGAAGCCCGCGACGCCATGGGCGGTACCTGGGACCTGTTCCGGTACCCGGGCGTGCGCTCCGACTCGGACATGCAGACGCTCGGCTACCGGTTCCGCCCGTGGACGGAGGCCAAGGCCATCGCGGACGGCCCGTCGATCCTCCGCTACGTCCGCGACACCGCCACCGAGGCGGGGATCGACCAGCATATCCGCTACCACCATCGGGTGACCCGGGCATCGTGGTCCAGCACGGACGCGCGATGGACGGTGGAGGCCACCCACGGCACCGAAACCGCGGTGCTGACGAGCAGCTTCCTGCTGGTATGCAGCGGCTACTACCGCTACGACCACGGCTACCAGGCGGAGCTGCCGGGGATCGGGAACTTCCGCGGCCAGGTGGTTCATCCCCAGCAGTGGCCGGAGAACCTGGATTACGCGGGCAAGCGGGTCGTCGTGGTCGGCAGCGGTGCGACCGCCGTCACGCTCGTGCCGGCCATGGCCGGCACCGCGGGGCACGTGACGATGCTGCAGCGCTCCCCGACCTACATCATCAGCCTGCCCACCGAGGACCCGATCGACGCCCGGTTCCGCAAGCTGTTCGGCACGAGGCGCGCCTACACCCTCACACGATGGAAGAACGTGCTGGTCAGCACGCTGATCTATCAGCTCAGCCAGCACCGTCCGCGGATGATGCGCAACTGGATCCGCAATATGACGATCAGGCAGCTACCGGCCGGGTACGACGTCGACACGCACTTCAAGCCGGTCTACAACCCGTGGGACCAGCGGCTGTGCCTGGTACCCGACGGCGACCTGTTCCGCGCCATCCGCCACCGGCAGGCCTCGGTGGCGACCGGCCGGATCGAGACCTTCACCGAGCATGGAGTGCGGCTGGAGTCGGGCGAGGTGCTGGCGGCCGACATCGTGGTGACCGCGACCGGCCTGCAACTGCTCGCCCTGGGCGGCATCGAGCTGGCCGTTGACGGCCACGACATCAGCCTTCCCGGCACGATGGCCTACAAGGGCATGATGCTCAGCGGCGTGCCGAACTTCGCGTTCACCATCGGCTACACCAACGCGTCGTGGACGCTCAAGGCGGACCTGGTGAGCGAGTACGTCTGCCGGCTGCTCGGCTACATGGATTCCCGCGGCTACGACCAGTGCGTCCCGGTCAACGACGATCCGCGCGTCACCGAGCGGCCGCTGCTCGATTTCGCGGCCGGATACGTGCTCCGGGCCATCGATCAGTTCCCGCGGGCGGGCTCGCGGGCCCCGTGGCGGCTCGGCATGAGCTACCTGAATGACCTGATCACTCTCCGGCACGGCAAGATTGACGACGGCACCATGCGCTTCTCCCGGCTCGCGAAGGTGCGCAGACCGGCCCGGGCCGTTCCGCCCCGGTTAACCGCCAATCCCGGTGGAGATCACCAGCTCGGCGGGGCCATCGGCCTCGCCGAGCTCACCACCGTCGCCGCCACCGCAACTACCCGCGCCGCCCGCCACGCCCCTTACCTGGCCGCCCTCGTCCACGGCTACCACGTCGCATTCCTCGCCGACGCGGCCGTCATGCTCGCCGCCTCCCTGACGGCCCTGGTCCTGCCCGCCGTGAGCTGACTGCGCATACAACGAGGTATACTTATTGTATGAGCGAAACGACGATCCGGCTGGACAGTACGGTGCGCGATAAGCTCCGCGCGCTTGCCGACGAGGACCATGTCACGCTCGGGGATCTGCTCGGCCGACTGGCGGAACGCGAGCAGTACCAGCGTGACATGCGGCGCGCCAACGAAGTCATGGACCGGATGCAGCGCGAGGATTCTGCGGCGTGGCATGAGTACGTGTCCGAGCTGCACGCATTCGAAGCCGGTACGGCCCGCGACGGGCTGACGGAGGCGGCAGCCGACTGGCCGGAGTACAACGACGCCGGAAGTGTGACGCGTGCCCTACCAGGCCGGTGACGTGCTGCTGGCCGACCTGGATCCGGTGGCGGGTCACGAGCAGGGAGGCCGGCGTCCCGTCCTGGTACTGTCCGGGCTCTCCTATAACGATCTGCGCAACGAGCAGCTCATCGTGGCCGCGATTACCAGCCGCCAGCGCGGGCTGCCCTTCCACATCCCGGTGGGCACCGATTCCGGGCTGCGCGCGCCAAGCTGGGTTCAGCCCGAATCGGTCCGGGCGATCTCGGCGCAGCGGGTGATCAGGCCGCTAGGCCGGGCCTGCCCGCAGACAGTAGCTGACGTGCGTAACCGGGTCATCAACTTCCTCCGCGACTGGTAAGTCGTGGCGAACGGCCACGGCCGAACCTCCTGCTCGACCCGAGGTCAGTCTGCCCGCGCGGGCCGGGCCGCCGCCAGCTGGGACCGCAACACGGACCGGGCGGTGACAAGGGACGGTCCGTACCAGGTCAGGCTGCGCCCTTCGACCAGGGCGACACGCTGCCGGGGAAACATCTCCGGCCCGTCACCCTCGCGGAAGGGATACGGCTCGTCGGGCAGCACGATGATGTCCGGCTCGCGGGAGGCCAGGTCGTCCAGGTCGATGTGCGGGTAACGGCCGGGATCGTCGCCGTAGACGTTCGCCAGCCCGAGCCGGGCGGCGACATCGCCGGTGAACGTGGCGGAGCCGACGGCCATCCACGGATCCCGCCAGATGGGAATGGCCGCGCGGGCCCGGGCGCTGGGCGGCGGCTCGGTCCATTCGCGTTCGGCGGCCTCGAGCCACTCCGGCACCGGCCAGCCGAGGGCACCGAACATGCGCCGCAGTGAGGCCATCGCCTGATCCACGGTCTGGATGACCGTCACCCACACGGGCACCCCAGCCGTGCGGAGACGCTCGACATCGATCCGCCGGTTCTCCTCCTGGTTCACCAGGACCACGTCGGGTTCCAGGGCCCGGATGGCGGCCAGATCGGGGTTCTTGGTGCCGCGCACCCGCGGCACATCCAGGTCCGCCGGGTGAGTGCACCAGTCGGTCGCGCCGGCCAGCGCCTCCGGGCGGGTCGCGGCCACCGACTCGGTCAGCGACGGCACCAGGGAGACCACCCGCCGGGCGGGCCGCGTCAGCGGCACCGGATGCCCGAGATCATCGCGCGCGCTTTCCATGGTCTCCGCTGGGGTCTCCTCCGGCCGAATCGTGGCTGGCGGCTGTGATCAGCACCAGCCCCGGACACCACGATAGGCCAGAGTAGTCTTACCACCCGGGCCGCGCACGCGACGTCCGGCCGACATGAGGAGCGCGAAGGCCATGGCCGGAGAGCACTGGAAAGCGGCGCCGGAAGCGCAGGACTTCCCGGCGGCTGAGTCTTACCTTTCCCTGCTGGTCGGCCACGTCAAGGCGGCCAGGCTGGCCAAGGCCCTGCGCAAAGAAGACACGCTGCAGCACTACGCGGCCAAGGACATCCTGCGGGCCGCCCGACTGCCCTTGCTGGGGCCTGACGACCCGGAGGTCGCCAATGACCTCGACAAGGTCAAGGCCGGCCAGAAACTGTCCCCCGTGCTGCTGGCGCAGGGAATCCCGCTATGGGTGGCGGACGGTTATCACCGGATCTGCGCCAGCTACCACATCGATGAGAAGGCCCTGGTGCCGTGCCGGATGGTCGCCCGTCAGCCCGAGAGCTGACCCACGGCCGGCCATGACGTCAGGATCAGCCGCCGGGGGCATCGCCGCCGCCGGATGAGGTGTACCGCCGGATCAGGTGTACCGGCGGATCAGGTGTACCGGCGGATCAGGTGTACCGGCGGATCAGGTGTACCGGCGGATCAGGTGTACCGGCGGATCAGGTGTACCGGCGGATCAGGTGTACCGGCGG
>Ga0182014_10003707_pt1 | contig 18114 bp, 18 predicted proteins | sample 612S2DmetaG_FD_120489 | JGI IMG/M metagenome (GOLD analysis project Ga0182014, IMG submission 120489) | Permafrost microbial communities from Stordalen Mire, Sweden - 612S2D metaG | ecosystem: Environmental > Terrestrial > Soil > Wetlands > Permafrost | place: Sweden: Stordalen | collected... | reverse complement strand
GAGGAAGGACGTGGAGTCGTTCCTCAGGAGGGATGTCCACAACATCCGCCAGTACTCGTACCTGTCCTACTTGCAGCCCGACCTCATCAAGAAGATGAGGTTCTGAATTACGTCCCAAAGCCCCTCTGAGAGTGCCGGTTAAATATTCTAGAGAACTCACTGGTCGATGATAGAGCCGCTCGTGCCCCTGCTGGCATCGCTGCTGGTCCTAGCGCCTGTCGACCCCACCGCTTCTCCCCCCAACTTCGGCTCGGTCCTGCAGCAGCTGGCCAGCGAGTTCACATCAGGTGCCTCCCAGCTGCTACTGGCGATAGACGGGACGGTGATCAACGTGACAAGGGTGGCCTACGTCACAGTACTCATTCTGGGAGTCTTCCGCTACTTCACCAGGATAAACAGGAGGCTCGGAAAGGATCTCATAACGGGAGGGATAGCGCTGGCAATCCTCTCCGAGTTCGTGTTTCCGGCCATCGTCACTGCCTGAGCGAATACCGCAGGGTCGCGACGATCCCGCCGAATGAGGAGACCTGCTTGCCCGTCTCGAGGGAAGCGTCGCAGAGGTAGATTGTCCCCCCCTTCTGTTCGACGGTGTTGAGCGTCCGGACCACATCTTCCTCGTCGGTGTTCCGCGAAAAGACATCGTCGGATACGAGGCATGACTCAACCGCCCCAGCCTCGGCCGCGGCCTTCACGCGAGGCAGGGAGTAGGCGACGCTCCCCTCGCCCCTGGCTATCCGCTTGATCACCTCCTCGACTATCTGCTGGACCTTGACGAGGAGGCTGTCGCTTGCGACGCTCTTGAAGCCCTCGAACTTGAGGAGGCCCCTCACGCCATCGGCGCCGGAGAGGTCGAACCCCTCCACCAGGACGTAGCGCTTCCGCAGGTCTGGGTCCGCTGCGACCCGGTTCGCGAGGGCCATCTTCGTGTGCCCGGGTCCAGCGATCGCGATGAGGTCACCCTCCCGCCAGGAGTTCCTGAGCACGCCGACTATCTTCCTGAGGAACGGCTCGGTGTCGACCTCCTGCCCTCCCTTCCCCGAAGCCCCCGAATCGATGGTGGAGAGGATGGCGAGATGGGAACCGCTTAGCAGCCCAACCCCCGCCTCCCTTCTGTCCATCGCGACAAGTAGGAACCGTCCTCCGGTCTTCCTGGCCGAGTCCAGGATGCTGGTGTAGACGGGCGTCCACTGCTCCTTCTTGAGCGTGAGGCCGTAACCCGGGGTAATCGAGACCGAGTGCATCCCCGAAGTGCTGACGCTCTCGTCGCTGGACTCGGTGATTCTCCCGCGTATCCGCAGGCGGCCGACACTGCTGTCGAGGAAGGCGGCCTCGACAAGGAGGGCTATGGTGACCTTCACCCTCTCGCCCCTGTCGGGCCGGGAGAACTCGTCCTCCCTCTTGGACACCCTCGAACTCTTGGTTACTACGGTGTCGCCGGGACTGATGAGCCGCCGCAGGGTCCAGAGGTCGTCTGGGAACTCGACGACCAGAGAGCAGGTTCCTTGTTTCGGGATGAACTTCGATACAATCAATGGATCCAGGCTACTCGAGGCCTAGGTCCCTGAATGTCCCGACGCGGAGGGTCTCCGGCATGTTCTTGATCTCGCCCACCCTGTGCCCGATTATGCCGTCCACCTTTGCCTTGGCGGCGGCGTCGACGAGCCGTTGCGTGATGATCCCGTCGAAGATGATGAACTTAATCCCGGACTCGCCGTCTACCTTCTGGACGAGCTCGCTGATGGGGAACCTTCCCTTCTCAGTGAGTGCCTCGTCGAGGAGGATGGCCTCCAGGGTCCCGTTGAGCGCCGGGAAGATCTCAGCGACCTTTCCGACCACCGGCTCGGGGGCCTGTGGCTCTGCGACCGGCTCGGGGGCCTGCTGTACGACCTCGCGGACTTCGGTCTGCTGGCGCGGCTCGCGTTGTTCGCGTGGCTCACGCGACTGGCGCGGCTCGCGGTATGGGCGCCTCTGTTCCTCTGATCGTTCGCCCCTCTCTGACCGTGATTGCCTCTGGGGCCCTTCGCCTCTGAGAAGCTGTAGGACCTCCATCGGCGTGAGGTCCTCTACTTCCTTGCCGTGAGGCGCCCTGAGGACTCTCTCGACTCTCGCGACCTGCTCGAGCTCCTTCTCTATCAGGTCTCCGCCCCTGTCGCCGTCGAGCACCGCGATGAGCCTCCTCTTCCTCCCAAGATCGATCACCGACTGGGGGATGCTAGTCCCTTCGACTGCCACGACGTTCTCAATGCCGGCTCTGAGGAAGAGTATGACGTCTGCGCGACCCTCCACTATGTAGACCATCTCGGAGGTGTAGACGCCGGGCCCGGCCGGAAGGTTCTCCGTCCCGTAGCTCACGACCCTCGCTCTCTTCGTCGAGTCCTGGACGTCCTTCAGGAGGTTCTCGCCCTCGCTCGCGGTCCTAGAGCCCCACTCCTTCATGATGTCCTTGGCCCTGTCGACTATCTGCTTTCTCCTCGAGGCCCTTACGTCCTCGATGGTGACTAGCTCGACCCTGGCAGAGCAGGGGCCCACCTTGTCGACGCTCTCCACTGCGGCTGCGATGAGCGCCGCGGTGCTGACGTCGGTGGACATGGGGATGAGAATCTCACCGTATGTCCGATCGTTCTTAGATTCAAGGTTGATCTCGATCCTACCAACCTTCCAGCTCTTCTGGAGCTCGTTCAGGTTCATTTCTGGACCGAACAAGCCCTCCGTCTGACCAAAGATGGCGCCGATCATGTCGGCCTTTTCCACTACTCCATCTACTTCGAACCTCAGTTTAACGAGGTACTTTACTATAGCCGAATCTGGCAAATTGCATTCAACTCGTGTCAGCTAGTTATCCGAACTAACCTTAACGGAACCGAATCCAATTTCTCCTTTATTTAAACTCTTGGTCAGCGGCTCCTGCAAAGTCTTTTGGTCGGGTAGCGGCTGGGCAAGATCGCCGATTGGACATCTAAAATGCAGTGCGGCGCTACTGGCGCCGATCATGCCCTGGTTCCGCCGCATCATCCCGACGAACTGTTGCACACCCATTCCAGTTAGGGTCAGTTGTGGGCCTCCTTCCGCAGCGTTCATCTCAATTGTCCCTCGAGGGCCTTCCTGAGGCGCCTGTTCTCCTTCCGGACGGTGGACTCTGCCACTCCGGCCGCTTCTGCAGCGGCCTTCTCGGTCAACCTTTCGCCCAGGGGCATCGACGCGAGGTACAGGGCCGAGGCCACGAGTCCCGTCGGGTAGACGCCTGCAGTGACTCCCGACTTCCGGGCTTTGGTAAGTATCTCGAGGGCTTTCGTCTCCACCTTGAAGCTCACATTTGCCCTGTACGCCACGCTCGCAAGGTACTCCGCAGGGTCGGCGATGGGCATCTTGAGATTGAGTTCCCTCACGATCAACCTGTAGCACCTCGCAATGTCGTCCCTCCTGACGCCGCTGGCCGCGGCCACATCGTCGGGTGTAACCGGGACCTCCTTCTCTCTGCAGGCGGCGTAGAGCGACGAGGCGGTGATTTCTTGTATCAACCTACCTTTGGAAAGACCTCTCTCCAGACTTCTTGTGTATATCCTGGCGGCCTCGTGAGTCACGGCGTCAGGGACCGAGAGCTTCTCGGAGAATCTGCTAAGTTCTCCGAGAGCAACTCCTGAATCAGCTCTGCTCGATTGACGGTCTCTTGACGACATAGCCTATCGCCAGCCCGACCAGCAGCAGGACCACCATCACCCCGTATGCCCAGCCGGGTATGGCAGAAGTCGTCTGCGTCACGGTGCTGGTCGCTGTATTGGTCACGGTGGACCCGGGCCCAGTGACGGTCTGGGTCACGGTGTTTGTGGTGGTCTGGGTGTTGGTCACGGTGGACCCGGGCCCAGTGACGGTCTGGGTCACGGTCGCAGCCGTTGGGGTCTGGGTGGTCGTCATTGTCTGAGTGACCGTTGTTGGGACGCTGGTCGTGACGGTCTGAGTAGTGGTCTGAGTCGTGACCGGCGGTGCGGTCGTGGTAGTGGTAGTAGTCGTGGTGGTGCTAGTGCTAGTGGTAGTCGTGACCGACGCGCTATACTCAAACTTCATCGTCGTCTTCAAGCCGTAGGAGTCGATGGCAGTTACGAGGTACGGGCCCGATGTCCAGCTGTAGGGCTCACCCACGTGCGTGGTGTATGAGAACGTGCCAGAAGCGGTGACGGCCTGGACAGAGGAGTCCATCACAGCCGAAGATCCCACCAGTTGCACCGTGATGTTGACGCTGTCTGGGAGAGTTGGAGTCGGATAGATCGTCCCGGAGATGGTGTACGCCTGTACGCCCACTAGCAACGCTCCTGGGGAGGGGCTTGTGAAGGATAACCCGACCGTCGGAGTCGTGGAGGTGGTGGACGTGGTGGAGGTTGTCGAAGTTGTGGAGGTTGTGGAGTGTGTTGTTGAAGTCGTGGAGGTTGTCGTAGTCGAGGTTGTGGTCGTGGGTGTGGTCGAGGTGGTGGACGTGGTGGAGGTTGTGGAGTGTGTTGTTGAAGTCGTGGAGGTTGTGGAGGTTGTGGAGGTTGTCGAAGTGGTCGAGGTGGTGGACGTGCCGGCCACCTGTATCATGAGAGGCTGCGTCAGGCCGCCCTGCGCGTACAGGGTGAGCGTGTAGGTGCCTGCCGCCAGGCTGGCCGGGATAGTTACCTTGTAGAGAGCGGTGATGTTTCCTACCGTCGGCGACTTGTCCTGTGCAGAACCATCGGTCACCTGGGTGGGGGCGAAGGTGAACTTGGCGTTGTCGGTCTGGTTGGACATCCATTCTTGGAGCCCTGGGACGACGCCTGTCGCGGCGACGTTGTTGGTGCTGATGTAGAGGTGGAAGGAGGTTCCGGGGTTGAAGGAGCCGAGGAACAGGCCTCCGTTCCCGTCGCCCGTGCCGTTGACGAAAATCGCAATGCCATTGTTGTGGCAGTAGCAGCCCAAGTCGAAGCTAGGGTCGCCGTGAGAGAAGCTCCCCGTGAGCCAGACCCCGGAGGTCACGGTGACGACACCGAGAAGCAGTATCGCGAGCGTGAGGACGTACATGCTCCGCCTGCTCATTCTTAGATTTGACCTCGAGATTCGTTTGACCTTGAACTCGTCTGCCAATTTATTCCACTGGAAATATCAGGGGACGGACTAGTATACTTAATCTGGAGGAAATCTTTGCACGAAGATGCACTCATCCATGACCCGCAACAGGCTCTCGGCCCGTCGGGTCGGGGTCCACGAGCTTCGCCTGCTTTAGCTCATCAAACCCGAACTCTCGCAACGACGCAGGCCACGTGCGACTCGCTCACACTTGGGCATCGACTAGGGGCAGCTGTCAACCCTTCATCAACCTGGTCAACAACCACTCATAGGACTACGGCTACAGGGTCTCCGGCAGGGCGGCTGGTGGGATGGACGCCTCCGATGCGATGGCCTCTGATCCCGTCCACGCCAACGCTAGGTCCCTTGGACATCAGCCGCTTGACGCGAACGCGCGCATCGATGCGACAGCCCAGAGTAGACCGAAACATGAGAGTGTCCAGCATCGGCCTCGATAGAGAGGCATCAAGTAGTACTGCTTTTTTCGGGAAGGCGTCTGGATGAGATTCGCTATGCGAGGCCCGTGCAGACTTTGCACCCGGTGAGTTCAACTCTAATGTCTTCGTCCTTTGCTATCACGATGGTGTTTCGGTGCATCTTGTGCTTCGTCTTCCAGACGACGAGCTCATAGCTGTCCTTCGGCAGCGCCACCTTCACCGATCCGGATTCGTCGGTATAGCCCGAATGGAGCCCCAGTCTGACATAGGCGCCGTCAACGGGCTCCCGTGTGTCTCCGTCCGTGACACCGACGGTGACCGTGCACTCGGGCGGCTTCGTAGTACTTAGCCCGAAAGCCTGGCTCGCTTGATCATGCTGGAAACTGGCGACCGTCGCCTGGGGAAACCCAGCAGACCACCCATGATACCCATCGTCGACCGGTGCTCTGAGCTCCACTTCGGCCCAGTACAAGTCTGGAGTCCCTCCCCAAGGATCGGGGCCGAGAGTCCCTGTAGCCGCTCTCTTCCCTGCGTCATCAAGCACTTCGACCGTGGCTCCCGAAAGGACGCACCCGTCGTCGCACCTGACGCCTATCCTAGGGTTGAACCTCGCGCCATGCTCAATGGGCGTGGGAACGTTCCAGACCGCCATGCTTGTGCGGTGCTTCTGGGCCACGGCAGAGGACGCAGAAGAGCTTTCGCTCTCCCGCGCTTCCTCGAGTCCTTCCGTCATTGCCGTGGCTTCCTACCTCCTTCTTCGCGTGTGGATTCCTAGGCTGCTGTCCACTACTGGGACATCAGGCCGACTACGTTCTGCGCGGCTATCCTCCCCATGGTGTGGCAGCCCGAGACGTTCCTGCAGCACTGGTAGAGGTAGCTGAAGACCTCGCCCATCTCGCCCGCGGAGTACAGCCTTGGGATTGGTTCGCCGTGCGTGTCGATGACCTCTGCCTTGGCGTTGCGCACGGGGCCTCCCTGAGTGTTGTACAGCAGCGGTGAGAGGAGGATTGCGTAGTATGGTGGTGTCGAGATTGCTGTCAGCCCTGTGGTCCTGCCGAACTCCGTGTCGGTGCCTGCTGCGACCATCGTGTTCCAGGCGGTCACCTCAGCGGGCAGCACTGTGGAGTCCTTTCCTATTGCCGTCGCGAGGGCGGCGACAGTGGAGGCCGAGGTTATCCAGCCGAGGCCGAGCTCGGTCTTGTTGGTGGCGTCGGCCTTGTATCCTTCGGCTGCGGAGGCCCAGCCCATTCCCGTTCCTCCTGACCCTGAGAACAGCGCAGAGCCGCTTCCGAACGCGACCGAGTCGAAGATCACGTGTATTGGCTGCGGGAAGTATCCGCTCCGGTACGCGCCGTTCTGAATGAACTTGCCGGCGACGAGCGCCACGGTTGTGCCTGGGCTCGGGGCCGTGTTGTAGCCGGGGCTCTGGGTCTCGTTGCTGAACCTCTTGCTGTCAGCGCCCACGTAGATGTAGCCGCCCTTCGAGGGGGTGTTGATGGGGATGTTGGCCTTGTACTGCGGGGTCTTGATTGCCCAGCCACTTGGCGCCGCTGCGACGTCCATGTGCCACAGGTTCGCGCCCGCGGCTTGTGCCATCAGGATCCCGTCGCCGGTGTTGTACGGCGAGCCAAAGAAGAGCTGGTTCGGGACTCCGATGTAGTCTCTGACCATCTGGGGGTTGTACTCGTAACCACCAGCGCAGAGGACGACCCCCTTGTTCGCCTTGATGTTGATGGTCGAGCTTCCGGATGGGTTGGCCACGACGCCGGCAATCTCGCCAGTCGTCGGGTTCTGAATCAGACCCACGGCCGGGGTGCTGTACATGACGTTGATGTTCCGCTGGGCCAGCTGCCCCTGAAGGAAGAACCAGTTGCCTCCGTACGGCTGCGTCGTCTTGACGCTCCAGGAGCCGCCGTAGGGCGAAGAGACCGCCGAGGCTCCCATGAACTGCGGATAGAACGGCTGGGGGAAGACCGTATACTCCATCGTCGCGCCGAGGCCCTCGAACCACGTCTTGTTGTTGGCGGAGTTCAATACCAATGTCTGGATGAGGGTATCGTCGGTCGGGAATCCCTGGCCGTCAGCCATCTGCTCGAAGTACACCTGCTCATTGTAGAGCACCGAGGGCGATTGAACCACGTTGCCATTCTGGTCGGTCCCCGGGACCCATACGCACTGGCCGCACACCCTGCTGTTGCCTCCTGCGAAATTCTGCGGGGCCTTCTCGAGCACGAGCACGTTGGCTCCAAGGTCGCTGGCGGTGATTGCGGTCGACAGGCCGGCGAAGCCCATGCCCACGACCACGACGTCGGCCGTGTAGTCATAGGTGGACGGCACGGCGGTTGTGAGAGCGTGGGGTAGCGCCGCCCTTGGGATGGGTGATGCCTCCTTCATGCCACCTCTTGTGACGAGCTCCCTCGCCTCTCCTGCCAGTGTTGCCGCTCCACCAGCCGGGAAGAGCGACTTCGCGCCTGCAACGGCGCCGATCGCCGCAGCTCCAACCGCTGCGGTTCCCATGAACTGTCTCCTGGACAGCTTTGTGTCCTTAATTGATTCTGCAGTCAATTCATTCCACTGGTGTTCGTGGGACTTTGTGGGACACTTAAAGCGGAGGAATCTCTTACACGAAGTTGCACGAAAATGCACTCAAGGCAAAGTAGTCGACCATAGGCACCCGCAGTGCATACTGGGGACGACATGCGTGCGTGATGCCAGCGGCAAAGCGCCTCGACCAATCTCTCTCGGGGCACCCGCGGTGCTTCAGCGCCGACCGGGCGTCTGGACAGTGCTCGACTACCTTACAAGGATTCCTGCGAGATCGGTCGTGGACAGGAGGCCCACGACGTTCCCGTCATCCATTACTACCAGCCTATGTACCCCGTGCTTCACGATGAGCTTGGCAGCCTCAGAGACCGGGGCCTCGGGCTGAACCGAGATCAACTCCTTTGTCATTACCTTTGAGACCTCAAGTTCGTCGAGCGGGAGATCTTTGGCCAGGACCTTGTGAATGAGGTCCCACTCCGTAAGGATGCCGACGGGTCGCGCTCCCTCTACTACCAGGAGGCATCCCTTTTGGACTTGGCACATCTTCTTTGCGGCCTCCGCTACCGTGGCGTGCGGTCCGATGGCCTGTATGACTCGGCTGGTCATCACGTCCGAGACCCTCTCCGACTGCATCTTGCTTGACAGAATCCCGTGATTGGGGTCAAGCTGAACACTGGGTGGCAACTCTCTATCCTTCAAAGGAATTGGGACGATGCTGGTACTTAATGGTAATGTAACAGACGCACCCAAGTCGTTTGCATAACCCGGATAAAAGTTGCAGTTAGACTCGCGGATGTGGGTGGTGCCCCGCCTGCGAAACTTTCGTTTGCCGGGTCTGGCTTGATATCGGGGTCGCAGGAGACTCCGTAACTCGCATCGAACTCGCTCTATGATTCCCAGGATTGAGAAACGCATCCCATCCTTATTACGCTCGCTTGACCTGAACGGAGACTGTAGTGGTAACGATGTCACAAGATGGGCGTTCACCAGAAGGGGACATAGCTCACGTTTGAAGCAGAACGTGACGGGCCGAAGAAGACCGCCTCTGCAACATTCAGGATCAGCGAGAAGGCATATCATGCACTTCAGAACGAGGCCGAGAAGCAGGACACCAGCCTCAACACGTTAGTGAATCAGGTGTTCGACGGTCATGTCAACGACCGTGTCTTCAGCGAGAAGCTGGATTTCTTGAGGGTCAACAAACTCACCTTCCGGCGAATCTTGGAGGGAACTAGCGATCAGGCACTCGTGGAGGCCGGCCTATCCTCAGGAACGGAGACCGTCAGGACAGTCACCCTCGGCAGAAGCGGCGCGATAACTCTGCAAAGCCTGTTGGAGACCATCTCCGGGCTCTCTGAGTACAGCGACTTTGCCCGGTACAGCGAGATAGAGTCCCCCGGCAAGCTGGTCATAGTCCTGACCCATGAGCTCGGCGCCAAGTGGTCGGTGTTCATCCGAAGTTTCGTGAACGCCGCCTTCAAGCTGATAGGTAGCGAACCGAAAATAACCGCGGGCGACCGTTCCGTAGTGGTCGAGATACAGACGCACACCTGAGCAAGGAGACGGAACCCCCGAAGGCTGGGAAGATCATCGAGAATCGGCCCAGCGTGACCGCCGATGGAAGCAATCGCAGTCGGGCGCCCCCGTTGACCAGCAAACGCACTGGTTTCCTCGCAGACGGGAGGGATGACGGCGATAAGGGCTAACGCACCCGTCTGAACCATGCGGGATAGACCAAGATGGTCGCCTCCTCCTACTTCGGGTCCGGAGCCTCTTTGGGACGAAGCTGAGACGTTGTGCGATTGGATTACGTGTTCAGTCGCGGGCCAGACAGCTCGGTCTTCGAAGTTAGGGCGATAATCTCAGAGACTGCAGGCGCGAAGCGCACTAGATTCTCCATGTGGAGGAAGGTGCCGTGGGATGCCCTCAAGAGACGCCTCCTCTGTGTCAGGGAGGGCTTGACGCCCCTCAGGGTGAAGAAGTCCGCGTAGCGGGCGGCCAGCCTCCTGCCCTCCTCGTCGAGGTCGGTCAGTATGACCGCAAGCTTCACGCGGCGCAGGGCGGTCATGCCCTTCTTGGAGTGGAGGGCCGCCTTGGTGAGGATTGGTCCGGTGTATCCGAGCGCGGCCAGCGCGTCCCGATCGCGCTTTCCCTCGACCACGACCACGGCGCCGTCCTGGGCGATCGCGTTCAGCTCGCAGATGAATACGGTGAGGAACTCGATGAACTCTTGGTATCGTTTTCCGGGGCCGGCCATGTGTTTATCGCTATGTGGCCCGCCTCTGAACAGCTCGGCTCATCCTCCGGCTGTTCGCCGGTGTCGCCAAGCCTCTTTAAACGGGCCTCCCCATTTCGGGGTTTCATCGCATAAAAATCTATCCGGAGGGAAGTGGCTTCCGCCTGTAGCGCGACTGGGTAAACCATCCGTTCATCAAAGCATTATTGGTGCCTTCTCGGGTGGCCGTTTTTCGCGCGTTCCGACGGAAGCCGCGGTCAATCGCAGACTGGTGGTTATAATAGATTACAGTGGGCCCGTCTTCAGGAACCCGGTGAGTTGTCTAGTGGGGCCAATGCCATGCGCTCGTCGGACACCGGGCAACGTCAGAGAGCCCGAAGACCTAGAGGAAAGATGAGAGGTCCATCTCGAAGCCTGCGACAGGCAATTCCAGCCCGAACGCGGCCACCGCGGATGGCTTCACCTCACCCACGTGCCCGATCGCCCTTCCATCCACCGTGACCTCGGCGCACCTCCCGTCGGCGAAGGCCCAGTGCTGGGCGACCCTCGTCTCGATCCCCCTGCCTAGGTGCTCGCGGACCAAGGCCTCGAGGTACATTTTTGCCTCGGAGAAGGAGGAAGAGGAGTGGGCGACCACCGCGGCCAGTTTCGGCGTCTCGTCGATGCCTGACGCTGCCCTCGTGTAGACACGCCCGACCTCGAACACCCTCTGCGGGTAGGCAGCCTTGACGTTCCTCGCGAGGGTGGACATGAGGGAGGGGAGAATCGAGTCTCTCAGGAGGTGGTGCTCCAAGGTCCGCGGGTTCTCGACCTCTATCCGGGAGTCCCCGGACCTCGAGAACTTCTGGTAGAGCGAATCTGCGTCGACCAGGTCATATCCCATGGTCTCGATGAACCCGGCCATTGCGACCGATTCGGAGACACTGTCGAGGATGGAGTTCGCTCTGGCTAACCGCCCGGGCTCCTTGCTCGCAGGATAGAGCGGCTCGATTCTGTCGAGACCGTACCCGATTGCCACCTCCTCCGCAAGGTCCACCGGATGAATGATGTCGACCCTGTACCTCGGGATGAGGGCCCTTCCGTCGCCGTCGAGTCCCAGACGGCTCCTCGCCAGGCAGTCCTTCATCTCGGCCGGGGTCAGCTCCAGCCCCGTCATCCTCGCCGCAAGCTTCTCGTCGAACTTCATCGCCTGCGGGGAAAGGTCGGGCGTGGTCCTCGAAGAGTCCGCGTACTCCACTCGCACCGACTCGATCTTGCCTCCGGCGTCGGCCAGGGCGGAACAGATTATCGCGAGCGCCTCCGCGCCCACTCTCTCGTCGATAGAAGTCACGTCTATGAACATGTTCCTGGTGCCCGCGTCGACTTTCGTCGCGTTCCCGTTGATGATCGGAGGGAAAGAGAGGACCACATCCTTGGAATCGTAGAGCACGGGGTAGACCGGGGCGCCCCTCAGAATCTGACCGTACGCGACGCCTGTGTCGGTCTCTCCGAGAATCTCTGATATCGTCATCTTCTTGGTCGAACCGAGGGGGGTGAACTCGAACGACCCCGGCATCCCCCTGTAGCTAAGCGGCGGCTTGATCGCGTCGAGGTTGTGCAGGCCTATGGCCGCCTTCTTCCTCTTCCGGCCGATGCCGTTGTGGAGGTCCTCCTGCATGGAGATGAGCTGCCTCACCGTCTCGTCGTCCAACTTCAGGTCCCGTACGGCGGCGCAGGCGATCCACGGCCTGACCTTCGAGAGGTTGGCGTCGGCTTCGACCTTGATTGGTCCGTCGGCGACCTGGTAGATAGGGAGGCCCACCTCCGACCCGACTAGGCCCTTGAGGGCCCTGGCAATCCCATAGTCCGTCGAGAAGTCGGCCCTGTTCGGGTTGTACTCGATCCGCACGGACTCCGCGTCCACACTTTCGATGTCGAGCCCCAGGAAGGGCAGCCTGTCGAGGATCCTCTCGTTCGAGAGGTCCGTCATCTTGCCGAGTCGGCTAAAGTATATCTTCAGAACTGGCAATTTCTCTTCTCCTCAACCAATCTAGGTCGTTGTTGTAGAGAGCCCGTATGTCCTCAATCCCGAGCCTCAGCATCAGCAGCCGTTCTAGCCCGCACCCCCAGGCGATGACCGGCTTCTTCACGCCCAGCGGCAGGGTCACCTCGGGCCGGAAGACCCCCGAGCCACCCATCTCCAGCCACTTGCCGACCTTGTCGTAGTAGACCATGACCTGCATCGAGGGTTCCGTGTAGGGGAAGTAAGAGGGCCAGAGTTTGACCCCGCTCATGCCCAGCTTCCCGTAGAACCGCGTGAGGACCCCCATCAGGTGCCTGAGGTTGAGCCCCTCCCCGATCACGATCCCCTCCATCTGGTGAAGCTCGGCGAGGTGCTTGTAATCGAGGTTCTCGTTCCTGTACACCCGGCCGACGCTGAAGACGCGGGTCTCCCTGTCTCCGGAGTCCATCGTGGCCCTGACGGTCAGTGCGGTGTTGTGGGTCCTGAGGACCAGCCGCCTCGCCTCCTCGATATCCCACCCGTACCGCCACCCCCTGCTTCCGGTCCCGCCGCCGTCCTCGTGCGCAGACGCCACCCGGTCGACGTGGTCCCTTCTCTGAAGAGACTCGTCCCTTCCCCCCTTGATGTAGAAGGTGTCCTGCATTTCCCTGGCTGGGTGGTCCTGCGGGGTGAAGAGCGCGTCGAAGTTCCAGAAGGACGACTGTATCGAGTTCCCGGCTATCTCGACGAACCCCATCGAGAGGTAGACCTCCCTCACCTCGTTGATGAACTCCTTGACGGGGTGCCTCCTTCCAGGGAAGAAGCTGGCCGACGGGGCCCTCACGTCAATGGGCCTCAGCTTGACGGCGGCTCCCGACGACCGGATGGAGGATAGTAGCTCCGGGGTAAGCTTCTCGGCATAAGACTCGTTCTCCGTGCCACCGAGCGCTTCGGCGCCTGCCTTTGTTATCGCTATCCTCATGACCCTCGACTCCTTGCGGACCACCAGGCCTCGCTTCAGGAGGTCGACGATGAGCATCCTGAACTCCGGCCCGACCTTGCTCTCCTCAAGCCCTCCGGTCAGCATCGAGAGGAGGCTCTGAAGCTTCCTGGCGCCGGCCTGGTCCTTGAGCACTATGACGGGGCCGCCCTGCTGGGGGACTATCGATATCCACCCCATGGACGAGGCACGGCCCAGAGCCGCCGAGAACTCTTGGTTTGACTTGAACTGGGCCTTCAGCTCTGACATCGGGAGGGAACCGTTGCTCGCCTCGAGCTTGCTGACGATGAGAAGCTCCGGCGGCTCTGCGCTCGTCGCGACGAGCATGAACGTCGACGTCTCCTGGACGGTGACGAGCGCCTTGGAGCTGAGCCAGCTCAGCGAGCGCCTGACCTGGTCCGGAAGGAGGCCGGCAGACAGGACGAGGGAATCGAACTCGAGGGCCTTCCCTGAGCCGAGGCCTGTGAGAACCTTCCTCTCGATCGGATGGAGCGGAGCCCTCTCTGTTTCGTTCATCGTGCCATCGAGTCCAAGGTCTTCCTGCTCTTCTCCAGCAGCTCCTCTGCGTCCTTCATTAACGATTCGCGCTTCTTCTGGTGTTCCTCGAGGTATCGCTTGACCAGGGTGGCGAGCTCTTTCTTGCAGTCGCCGCACGTCCTGACACCCCCGTAGCACTCGTCGTACACCCTCTTCGCGTACTCGTCCTCCATCGCGAAGTGGAAGAGATAGAGGTCGTAGATGGGGCACTTGTCAGCCTCCCCGCCTATCCTCCTCTGCTCCTCGACGGTCGGCCTCCCTCCGGTGAAACCCGACATAACCTTGCGCGCGGCCGACGCCGGGTCCTCGTTGAGGTAGAATGTAGAGGTCGAGCTGCGCTTGGACATCTTCGTCGCGCCGTCGAGGCTCTTGATGAGCTTGTGATAGATCGAGGAGGGCGGGATGAAACCAAAGTCCTTCTGGAAACTGTTCGCAAGGTCCCTCGAGAGCCTGATGTGGGGGTCCTGGTCCGCGCCGACGGGCACCACGACCGGCTTCGGGCCCCCGAACTCAGGCAGCTGGGGCATCAGTATGTCTCCGGCCTGGATTAGCGCCGACAGGTAGAGCCCGACCTGCCTCTCTCCGTATATCGCCCTGAGCATGTTGTTTGTCACTCCCGCGGAGAAGACCGTCGCCAGCCGCATGACCCGTATCTCTTGGCTCTGCTTGTACACGACGGCTCGCTCGGGGTCCAGGCCGAGCGCGAGTATGTCGGCCACGTTCTGTACGGCGATCTTGGATGAATCCTGCAGTGACAGGCCGTTGTCGTTGTAGGCTTCCACGTCGGCGATGGCGTAGAAGACAGTCGCCTTCTTCGACAGCGACTGGAAGTATATCATGTCGTCAGCGGTCATCTTCGTGCCAAGATGGAAGATTCCCGAGGGCTTGATGCCGCTCATCACGGCGAACGGCTTGTTGTTGTCGATGGCGTCGAGGATCCTGCCGAGGTCTCTCTGCCCGAAGTCGATCCCGCGTCTCATGTGGAGGCTGGGGTTCTTGAAGCGCGGGAGGACAGAGTCCATCCTCTCTATCCCGAACTCCGCGTGCAGGCGCTGGTAGTTGTCCACCGAGGTCTCGCCCCAGGGGTCCAGCCGATCGTTCTCCACAATGCTCAGGTCGAACCGACGGATTAAATTACTTTCTCGGCGCGTTCGGGCGGTCGCCGCTCACTCGCGGCGAAGCCTTCCCTCCGGGTCGACCTCTCCCTTCCTTATCCTCGTGGACGATATCGGCCTGCCGTCCTCCGCAGAGACCCATTCGATCGTCACCAGCGCGAGGGGTGGGAACCCCTTCTCGGCCCTGAGCCTGTTGGCGAGCTCCAGCCGCGGGGAGGTCTCCGGGCTGGCGACGAGTGCCTCGACGTCGCCGTCGGCGATCCCGGGCCCGAAGTAGTCGTAGAGCTTTGCGATCACGTACCGCCTCCCAGGGTAGTTCTCCTCGATGAAGCGCCTGAGCTCCTCCTCCCTCCGGGCGTAGTCGCGCTCGGTCTTCTTCCCGACCCTCTCGACGAACTCGTCCGAGGTGAGGCCGATAATGACCTCTTCGCCCACCTCGAAGCTCTTCTCGAGCAGCCGCCGGTGCCCGGCGTGGATGTGGTCGAACGTCCCGCCGGTCGCGACCCTCCTGAACCTCAACCGGAGTCCCGTCCCGGTTCAAGACGAAGTTTCAAATAACAATCGCCACCGAGTTGTCGGCGGAAACCGGATAAAAGAGTTGGTTTGAACACGCGAATCCCGGAGCAGTATGTCAAGTCAGGGAAGATAGCCAGAGAGGTAAGGCAGTGGATTCTGGGAAACGTCAGGGCGGGCTCGGGCCTGCTCGACGTGGCGGAGAAGATCGAGGCGGAGATAGTCCGCAGAGGCGGCCAACCAGCATTCCCCACCGGGATGGGCGTCAACGAGGTCACCGCTCACTACGCGCCGCAGGAGGACGAGGTCGGGGTCATCCAAGAGTCCGACGTGGTGAAGATAGACTACGGGGTCCACATCGACGGCTACATCGCCGACACGTCCATCACGATAACCGAGAACCCCCAGTACCAGTCGCTCCTCGAGGCGACCGAGAAGGCGCTCCAGGCGGCGATTGACGTCGTCAAGCGCGACAAGAGGATTGGCGAGATTGGCAAGGCCATCAGCTCGGTGGCGGAGAGGGAGGGCTACAGGCCGATAAACAACCTGAGCGGCCACACGGTCGAGCAGTATCAGGTCCACGCGGGGAAGAGCATACCGAACCTCTACGCCCCCAACCTGCCCATGCTGAAGAACGCCGACGTCTTCGCAATCGAACCATTCCTCACTCTCCCGGACGCGGCGGGGTACGTCATTGAGGGGCCGCAGGTGAACATCTTCTCCCTGATAGTCAGGAGGAAGACGGGCAACAAGGAACTCGACGAGGTTATGGACCTCATCTGGAACGAGAGGAAGACGCTCCCGTTCTCGCCCCGCTGGTACAGCGGGAGGTTCAAGGAGGGACGTCTGCTGTTCCTACTCAGGGAGCTCGAGAAGCGGAGGCTCGTGACCTCCTACGCGACCCTGGTCGAGGCGTCCGGAAAGCCGGTGGCCCAGTTCGAGCACACCATGGCGATAGACGACGGCGGCCTTGTTATCCTGACCTAAGTCTTGGGCGGAGGCTCGCCGTAGATCAGCGTGATCTTCGTCGGGTTGCCGCACTTGGAGCACTTCCCTCCTTCCTTGGTCACGAAGTCGCCCACCTGGAAGGGCCTCTTGGTCTTCTGCCCGTCGACCGGGCACTCCTCTATTGTGTATACAAGGAACTTGGCCTTGCCGTCCTTCGACATTGAGTTCATTTCTACTGTGCGACCCCGAGGGTGTTGCCGATGCCGGCGAGCAGGACCTTGTCGCCTTCCTTCGTCTTCTCTTCGATCACCCTGTTGACGAGGACCTGGACCTTGTCCGAGGCCTCGGCGATCTCCTTCCGCATCACCGTTATCGCCTCGAGTAAGCTCTGCTTGACGAGGATCGCGTAGACGGGGACCTTGTGCGTAGAGGAGACCTCTTCGATCTTGAACTTATCGACGCCTATCCCTCCGATTGCCGCGCCGACCCCTTCGGCTATCTCACCGGTCTTCTCGCCCTCGAGCTTGAGAGCCGCGTCGATCATGATGATCACGTTCAGGGGCACCTTCATCTCTTCCACGAGCTTCTGTATCGCTACGCCGGGCTCGCCCACGTAGCCCATGGGGCCCTCGGCCTTCAGGACGTAGAGCGTCCTCCCCTTGTATTCGCCGACGGTCATCACCGTATCCTTGCCGACGACCTGCTTGGGCAGGTTCGCCATGTAGCGCGAGGCTATGATCGGACCTATCCCGTCACCCACTGGCTGGCCCAGCTTGAAGGTGTCGACTGCGTTGACGAGCGCGTCAGCCTCCTGCAGGACCATCGGCATTATCATCTGGAGCTGGAAGAGGAGCATGTACGAGTTGGTCTTCTTCCCGAGGAGATAGTAGTGCCTGACTATCTTGTGTATCTGGTTGAGCGAGGTGGCGATTTCCAGAATGTTCTCGGCGACAGAGATCTTCGTCGGGTCGAGGTTCGGAATCATCTGGCTGACCTCTGCGCGGACCCTCTCGTCCCTGGTATTGGTGATGTGCTGGAGCTTCCCCACTATGCCGTTCGGGTCCATGTCCACGGGCATTATGGTGACATAGTCGAGGAACTCGTCGATCCTCACGGTGGGGTCGCCCGTGACCTTCCCCGAGTTCGCGAAGTAGTCGATGGCCTCCTTTCGGGACTTGTCTCTCATGATCTTGAGGCGTCCGAGCGCTCTCGAGAGGTCGTTCGCGATGAGATACATCTGGAGCCTCTGCCCGTAGATGAAGAAGACGAAGATCGAGAGCAGCCAGACCACGTTGACAAGGCTGCTTACATCGATCAGCTGAAGGACCTGACCGGAAATTAACGACACTCTATTACACTTGAGGCTGGTCGCTGGGACCTAAACTTAAACGTTTTACATAATGTGGAATTGCTAGGGGAGTGTTGGTTTGAGATGGGTGCCAGCACTTGGACTTCGCGAGAGCTCTCGCACCTCACTAACACCCAAGCGACATGGGGTTTGACGTCTGGGTTCGGAATGAGTCCAGGTCGGACCCCCACGCTATGGCCGGCTGAAGAAGGCGTCCGGAGCCGGCTAGATTAACCTTTCCCATGGCCGACTTCATGTGTTTTATCCTCAAATGATTTCCTCCCCAGTTAGCACGCTCGGGTCTACCACGACCCCTCTGTCCTCCAGCTTCTTGTAGAACATGTGGATCGGAGTCTCGACCTTGGAGAGGTCGAAGGCT
>Ga0182014_10003705_pt1 | contig 18117 bp, 14 predicted proteins | sample 612S2DmetaG_FD_120489 | JGI IMG/M metagenome (GOLD analysis project Ga0182014, IMG submission 120489) | Permafrost microbial communities from Stordalen Mire, Sweden - 612S2D metaG | ecosystem: Environmental > Terrestrial > Soil > Wetlands > Permafrost | place: Sweden: Stordalen | collected... | reverse complement strand
TGTCGCGCAGCGCCGCGATCAGTTCGGCTTCCACTGGCCGGGAAAATCCACGCAGCAGCACGGCGCCCTCCGCCATCGCCTCCTGTGCGGGGCGGACGTCCGGAATGCTCTCGAACAGGTCGGCGGTCAAAACGCTTCGCACTCACTTCGCATCGTGAAAGATCACGCCAAGGGTATGGCGGTGGCCGGAACGGATCCGGCTGACGCCATGACGCAGGTTAACCCGATAGGTTCCGCGCGTCCCCTGCACCGGCCGGTGATGCACAGCAAAAGCCACCGCGTCGCCCTGCGCCAACGGCACCACCTCGGGCCGCGACTGCATGCGCGGCCGCTGCTCGGTCAGCACGAATTCCCCGCCGGTGAAATCGCGGCCCGGCTCCGACAGCAGGAACGCGACCTGCAGCGGGAACACGTGCTCGCCATAGAGATCCTGATGCAGGCAGTTGTAGTCGCCGGTCTCGTATTGCAGCAGCAATGGCGTCGGCCGGGTCTGGCCGGCGGCATGGCATCGCTTCAGGAACGCGTCGTGGCTTTCGGGATAGCGGATATCGATGCCCATGGCGTCATTCCAGCGATTGGCGACATCGCGCAGCCGCGCATAGAGCGCCGGCCGCAGTTCCGCGATGACGGCTGGAAGCGGATAGACAAAATATTTGTACTCGCCGCGCCCGAACCCGTGGCGTCCCATCACCACGCGGCTGCGGAAATGGCCGTCGTCCGGATAGAGGGCGGCGAGCGCGCGGCAGTCTTCCGCCGAAAGCAGGCCCTTCAGCACCGCGCAGCCCTGCGCGTCGAGATCCCGGGTGGCTTGCGGCCAGTCGAGCGCCTCGATGCGCGCGGCGAAAGTGGATGATGGTGCGGGGCGGACGATGGCTTGGGCGGCTGATGTCATGGCGGCGATTTTCGCAAATCGCCGGGCACTGCGCCACCCGATTTCCGGGCAATTTACCTCTCCCGCTTGCGGGGGAGCATAGGCCGCCATCGGCGGCCGTCCTTAGAAAAGAACGCCGAAGCTCAGCTTCGGCTATGGCGCTCGGCAGAGCGCGTCGGGTGGGGTTTCTATCTGCACCGGAACTTTGTTGGGCTCCCCCACCCCAACCCTCCCCCGCAAGCGGGCGTCATCCCGCCCACTACACTCTAGCCGAGCACCGGCAGCGAAACCACGTCATAGCCGTGCCGGATGCTGCGCTTCAGCACGGGGTCTTCCAGCTCGAACTCGAAGCGGCTGGCCGGGCGAATGCCGCCCTTGGCGGCAAAGGTGCCGCCGAACATGGCGCAGCCGTCGGGCAATCTCGCGCCGCCGAAGCCCCGCGCGATGAGATCCTTGACCGGCAGCATGCCGTCGAGCGTGCCTTCCTGGTACAGCACGCGCGCGCCGTCGATCCAGGCATACGAGCGCAGGATCATCCGGTCCCAGTGCGCGGCGACCTCTTCCAGTTCCCACAGCACCGGCGCCATCACCTTCTCGCACATCTGTTTTGATACGGTGACGCTGTAGGTCTCGACCTTGCGGTCGGTATGGTCGGAGCCGGCGCCGACGAAGATGCGTCCCTGCCAGCCGATCAGCACGAATTCGACCTCGCCTGAGGAATCGCCGCCGCTGACCTCGATGCTGTCGGCGGTAGTCAGCCGCCGGGCGGCGACGCGGTAATAGATCGGCGTCGACGCCGGCCGGGCGATACCGATCGCCTCGAGTTCGGCGATGTGCTTGTCGCGCGCGATGGGATCACGCCCGGTCCAGCCGGCGATCACGGCCTGGTCGATCGGCAGCGTCAGCGGGGTGGTCGTGCCCTGGGCATCGATGGTGAATGCAATGTCAAACACGGATGGCGGCCTCCATGGCGGCGGCGAGTTCGAGGATGCTGCGGTCGGCGCCGCCGGATGACGCCAGCATCAGCCCGACCGGCACCTCGCCCTCGCGGTGGCAGGGCAGCGAGATGGCGCAGCCGTCGATCATGTTGATCAGCGTACAATTGCGCAGCGAGCGCAGGTTCGCCGCGGCAAAGGCCTTGTCGTCGGCGAGATCGGCGATGACAGGCGGCGTGTTGGCGGTGGTCGGCATCACCAGCGCGTCATAGGGCGCAAGCCGCGCCGCAGCGCGCGCGATCAGCGAGCGCCGCGCCCCCATAAGGTCGATATAGTCGGCCGCGCTGATGCTTTCGCCGCGCAGGATGCGCATCGACACTCTGGGATCGTAGACGTCGCCATGGCTGGCGATCAGATAGCGATGCCAGGCATAGCTTTCGGCGGCGGCAAAACCGCCCTTGGTGTTCATCACGCCGACATCGAGGAATTCCGGCACCGCGATCCGCTCGATCAGCGCGCCCTGCCGCGACAGGTTTTCCAGCGCGCGCCCAAAACTCTGCGCCACCTCGTCGTCGAGTTCGTCGAGCGCCACCGTGGTCGGCACGGCAAGCCGCATGCCCCGGATCGGGCGCGGCTGCAGCGCGACGATCGGCTCGCCGGCCAGCACGGCATCGAGCACCGCGCAACATTGGGCCGTGCGCGCCAGCGGCCCGAAACTGTCGAGCGTGAACGACAGCGGCACGCCGCCTTCGAGCGGCACGCGCCGCTGCGTCGGCTTGAAGCCGACGATGCCGTTATAGGCGGCCGGAATCCGGCACGATCCGCCGGTATCGGTACCGAGTGCGCCATGCGCCATGCGGTCGGCGACCGACACCGCCGCGCCCGACGACGAACCGCCGGGGACGTGACCGACGTCGCGCCGCCAGGTGCCCTTCGGCGTGCCGTAATGCGGATTGATGCCGATGCCGGAATAGGCGAATTCGGTCATGTTGGTTCGCCCGATCACGATGAAGCCGGCGCGGCGCAGCCGCGCCACCACGGGTGCATCGGCATCCGCCGGGGCGGAATCCTCCAGCGCGCGCGAGCCGGCGCGGGTCACCTGCCCCCTGATGTCGAACAGGTCCTTGATCGACACGGGGATGCCGGCAAACCGCGACGGCGCCGCCTTGACCTCGCGCAGCCGGTCCATCGCCTCGGCGGCTTCGATCGCGGCTTCCGCATCGACATGGATGAAAGCGCGCGCGCCCTCGCCGGAGGTGTCGGCGATCCGCGCCAGGCAGCCGTCGACGAGCTTGCGGGCCGAGGTGCGGCCGCCTTCGAGATCGTCAGCCAGTGCGGCAAGGGTCGGGGTGTTCAGCATGGTCCAATTTCCTCCGTCATGGCCGGGCTCGTCCCGGCCATCCACGTCGTCGTTTATCGTCACTAAGACGTGGATGCTCGGCACAAGGCCGGGCATGACGACTATAGATCAAGATCATTCTCGATCTCCAGATCGAGCAGCGCGGAACTCAGGGATTTGCCGTGGGCATCGAGCGCCAGCGATCTCGTCACGCCGCCGCCGAGCGCGCCCGTCATCACGAAGTTCAGCGCTGATATGTTGGGCAGCTCATAGCGGACCACCTCGCCTTCGACGATGCCTGCGAAATGCGCCTTCACCCGCGCAGGGGTGACCTGCGCAAGCAGCAGCGGATAGTGCCTTTCGTCATAGGCGATGACCGAGATGTTGGAGGTATTGCCCTTGTCGCCGGTGCGGGAATGGGCGATCTCGCGCAGTTTTGTCACGTCAGCCCCCCACGAACTGGATCGAGGGTCTTGCCAGCTCGCGCGGCAGCAGCACCGAGGCCACCGCGACCAAGTCACGCGCCGATTTGAAGGCGCCACCGCCGGCGGCGGGGCCGTTGGTGTAGAGCGTTTCGACCTCGTTGCCGATCCGCACCGCCTCGCGCAGGTTTTCGGTACGGCCGGCGACGCGCACCCGCACCTCGTAGGGCTCGCCCGCATGCGCGGAGAGCCGGGGGCCGTGCAGGGAATCGACGCCGATCAGTTCGAAGCGCAATTCGCTTGCGACAACACCGGTGAGCTTCAGCCGCTCGCGCACGATCTCCAGCGCCAGCTTGCCGCGCGCCAGCGCGCCGGGACCGGCGTAGGAAATCTGCCCCTCGCCGATAAAACTGTCGACATAGCCGACCGAGACTTTCAGCGTCGGGGTGCGCTTGCTGCCGCGCCCGCCACTGACGCGCACGCGGTCTTTTGCGATTTCCTCGACTTTTACCTGCGAGAAATCCGCGACCACGTCCGGCTGGATGTATCGGGCGGGATCATGCACCTCGTAGAGCAGTTGCTCCTTGCAGGTCCGCGCGGTCACCGCCCCGCCGGAGCCTTCGACCTTGGTGATGACGAGACTGCCGTCCTCACCGACTTCGCCGATGGGAAAGCCGAGCCGCGCCAGATCTGGAATGTCCTTGAAGCCGGGATCGGCGAAATAACCGCCGGTGATCTGCCCGGCGCATTCCAGGAGATGGCCGGCGACGGTGCCCTGTCCCAGCAGGTTCCAGTCGTCCATCGCCCAGCCGAAGGCGTGAATCATCGGCGCCAGGAACAGCGCGGGATCGGAGGCGCGCCCGGTGATCACGATATCGGCGCCGCCTTCGAGCGCTTCCGCCATCGGCCCGGCGCCGAGATAGGCATTGGCCGACAGCAGCCGGTTGCCGAGCTGCTTGATCGTGCCGTCGAATTCCATGATCGGCAGATCGCCGTCCTTGCAGGCATCGAGCACGTCGTCGCCGATCACGGCGGCGATCCTGAGCGAGGAAAGCCCGAGCGATTTCGCGATCTCGGCGGTCTTGCGCGCGGCGGCCAGCGGGTTGGCCGCGCCCATATTGGTGACGATCTTGATGCCCCTGGCGGCGCAGAGCGGCAGCACCGCGCGCATCCGCTCCTCCAGCAGTGGATCGTAGCCGCCGTCGGGGTTCTTCATCCGCGCCTGCTGCGCCAGCGCCACGGTGCGCTCGCCGAGACACTCGAACACTAGGTACTGGATGCCGCCCTTTTCGGCGAGTTCGACCGCGGGCTCGATGCGATCGCCCGAATAGCCCGCGCCGGATCCGATCCTGATCGTCCGCATCACTTCAGCCCGAAATAGGCACGCCGCAACGCTTCATTGTCGGTCATTTCGGCCACCGTGCCGGAAAAGCGGATGCGTCCGCCTTCCAGCACGAACACCCGGGTCGCGACCTCGAGGAAGCCGATATTCTGCTCGGCGATCAGCAGCGCAAGCCCCCGCCCGCTCAAATCGCTGAGGATTCGGATCACTTCCTTGACGAACAGCGGCGACAGCCCGGCCGACGGCTCATCCATGACCAGAAGTCGAGGTTCGGCCGCTAACGCCTTGGCGATGCCGAGCATCTTGCGCTGCCCGCCGGACAGGCTCGAGGCCGGCGCGCGGCGCTTTTCGCGCAACGCCGGGAACAGGCCGTAGAGTTCATCGACGCGGCTGCCGGGATTGGCATGCCCCAGCGCCTGGGCGCCGACCCGGATGTTTTCCTCGATCGACAGGTCGGGAAATACCGCCAGTTCCGACATGTAGGTCATGCCGAGCCGCATCCGGTCGCTGGAGCGCATCCGCGTCACGTCTTCGCCGCCGAGGCTGATGCTGCCATGGCGGGCCTCGATCAGCCCGACCAGCGATTTGAGAAAGGTGGTCTTGCCGGCGCCGTTGGCCCCCAGCAGCAGCACGGTCTCGCCGGGGCGGACGTCGAGATCGACGCCCCACAGCACCTGCATGGTGCCGTAGCCGGCGTCGACGCCGGTGGCCTTCAACAGCGGCGCGGTTTCAGGCGGCATGCTCGCCTCCCAAAAACACCTCGATCACCTGCGGCACCTGCACCGCGACCGCGAGCGTGCCCTCAAAGATCTCCTTGCCGGCGTTCATGACGATGACGCGATCGGTGATGTGCTCGATGAAGCCCATCAGGTGCTCGACGACGATGATGGCGATACCGGACCGCGCCAGCGCCTTGATGCGCTCGGCGATCCAGTCGAGCTCCGCCGGATTGAGCCCCGCGGCGAGTTCGTCGAGCAGCAGCAGCCGCGGGCGCGTCGCCAGCGCGCGAACCAGGTCGAGCATCTTCTGCTGGGCGTTGTTGAGGTCAGCGGCCGGCCGGTCGGCGACCTCCGTGAGCCGGTATTCGTCGAGCAGGTCGGCCAGCGCAGGCGGCGTCACCGCGGCGCGGCCATAGGCCAGCGCGACCTCGATATTCTCGCGCACCGTCAGCGACAGGAACGGCTTTGGCACCTGGAAGGTGCGGTTGATGCCGCGATGGACCAGTTTGTGGGATGCCACCCCGCCGATCGAGGCGCCGTCCAGCACCACCTCGCCGCCGTCGGGCGCATAGAGGCCGGAGATCACATTGATCGCAGTGGTCTTGCCGGAGCCGTTCGGCCCGACCAGTCCCAGGATCTCGCCGGAGGCGACATGGAAGGTCAGTCCGTCGAGCGCGTAGAAGCCGCCGAAGCGTTTTGCCAGTTTTGTGACGTTGAGAATGGGCGCGCTTTCAGGGGACATGCCAGCCTCGGCGCGTTGCAAGAGAAACCAGGCCCGCGGGCAGAAACAGCACCAGGCCCATGATCAGGAGACCGTAGATCAACTGGAAATATTGCGGCGTGGTGAAACCGATCAGGTTGTAGATGCCATAGAGGATGAGGACGCCGACGATCGGGCCGGTGATGGTGGCGACGCCGCCGAACAGCGCGAACACAATGGCAAAGATGCTGAAATCGCCGGAGAAGACGTTGTCGGGATAGAACACCGAGACGTACCAGGCATAGACGCCGCCGGCGAGGCCCGCCACCAGCGCGGAAGCCAGCCACGCGATCACGCGCATCTGCACCACATTGACACCCGCCATCGAGGCCGCGACCGGATCTTCGCGCACCGCCTGCAAGGCGAGGCCGAAGCGGGAGTTCTTCAGGAACACGACGGCGGCAAGCGTCAGCGCCAGCACCACCAGCGCCGCCGTATAGGCCTGCGTCGGATTGAAGGTGCCGGTCAGCGAGACGCCGTACGGCCCGCGCGTGATGTCTTCCAGCGCCGGATTGGCGACGAAGTGCAATACCGCCAGCGAGGCCGCGAGATTGGCGATGGCAAAATAGGCGCCCGACAGCCGCAGCAGCGGCGTCAGCAACAGCCCCAGGGCGACGCCGACCAGTCCGGCAACGATCACCGCCAGCGGCGCGGGCGCCTGGAAATGCATCACCAGGATCGCAAAACCATAGGCGCCGGCGCCGAAGAAGCCGACATAGCCGAACGGCAGATAGCCGGTGAAACCGTAGATGATGTTCACGCCCTGGGCGAGGATCAGGAAGATCACGAAATTGAACAGCAACAGATGGTTCTGGTAGACGCCGGGCAGCGCCGCGAACACCGCGAGCAGCGGCAGCACGATGAACAGCGAATGTTTGAAGGCGCTAGGCAACGCGCACCCGCCTTCCCAGGATGCCGCTCGGCCGCAGCAGCAGTATGAAGATCAGAAGCACGTAAGGCAGCAAATCGGCCCAGGAGCTGAGATAGGTCTGCACCAGCATGTAGCAGACGCCATAGACCACGCCGCCGAGCGCGGTACCGAGAGGGTTACCGAGCGACCCCAGCACCACGATGGCGAAGGAAGTGACGGTCGCGTCGGCGCCGAATGCCGGCGTCACGGAGCCGAACATGAAGGGCGCGAACACGCCGGCCACCGCCGCAAGCCCAAGCCCGATGCCGAAGGCGGCGGCCGAGACCCGATCGACATCGATGCCGGAAGCAAACGCCTCGTCGCGCCGCGACATCACCGCGCGGGTCAGGGTGCCCAACCGGGTGCGGTACAGATAGAGATAGACCAGCGCGATCGCGATCAGGCTGGTGATGGCCGCGATCACCCAGGCGGCCGGAAATCCCTGCCCGAAAATCTGGATCGGGCCGGAGCCATCCGGCTTGCCGCCGAACAATCTGATCTTGATGGTCGAGAACACCGTGCCGAGCGCCCGGCTCTGGATCGAGCGCTCACTGGTGCCGAAGAAAATGGTCGTGACTGCCTCGATCACCTGCGACAGTCCGAAGAACAGGATGATCGACAGCATTTCCGGATTGACCGACCCCTGCAGCCGCGGCACCAGCACCCAATAGAGCAAGAGGCCCACCAGCAGGAAGATCACGAAGGCCAGCGGCACCGCGAACAGGGGATCGATGCCGGCCAGGGTCACGACGCCGAAGGCGACGAAGGCACCGAGCATCAGGAAGTCGCCATGCGCAAGGTTGACGATGCGCATGACGCCGAACACGAGATTGAGGCCGATGCCGACCAGGCTGAAATACAGACCGAACAGAACGCCGGCGACGAGCGCGTAAACCAGCATCAGCGCGCCGCTCCCGTCGTCGGGTCCTCGATCGGGGATTGCCTCATGGACGCGGATAGACCGGCTTGCCGGTGGCGGTCTCGTGCGGATAGATCGAGACGAACCTGATGTGGCCGTGATCGTCGAGCGCGAGCTGTCCGAGCGGCGTCAGTTCACCGATCTGGCCGCCGGTCTCGTCGAGCGCGAAGGTGCCGTCGAGGGTCTTGAGCTCGCCGGACAGGCTGAACACCGCGCGGCGCAGTTCGAGCTGGTCGAGGCTGGTGGCAACGGAAAGCGCCTTCTCGATCACCAGCGCCGTGGTGTAGCCGGCGACCGCGTTGAAGCCGAACTCGATCTTGCCGTCGGGGTATGCCTTGTCCCAGGCGGCCTTGTAGGCCTTCATGTCCATGCCGAAATTGACGGGATATTGCAGTTCCGAAGGCGGCACGTAGGTGAAGACGTGCTCCAGCCCCTTCTCGCCGACGTTCTTTTCCAAAAGCTCGGTCTCGAGGCCGGCATAGATCGAGAACAGCATCTTGAACTTGACGCCGACGTCCTGGACGTTGCGCAGGAACGCAATATCGTTCGGCGCATATCCGAAATGGATCACCGCATCCGGTTGCGTGTTGTTGATGTTGTTGATGATGACCGTGTAATTGGTGGTTTCGGTGGGAATGCCCTGATCGTAGACGATCTCGATCGGCGCACCGGAGTCCTTGACGAATTTGCGGAAGGCGTTGGCCTGCGTGCCCGTGAACTCGTTGGTCGAATAAAGGATCGCGACCTTCTTGATGCCGAGGCCCGGGCCGTCATGCGAAATGAAATCGGCAACCGGCTTCGGCCAGATGGTCGAGACCGGGTCGGCCATCAGCGCGATATAGGGATTGTCCTTGGAAAAGAAGCTGGCGCCGGTGCCGGTCTGGTCGAACAGGAACATCTTGTGGTCGCGCGCGATCGCCACCGCCGGCGCCGTCAGCACCGAGCCGGAATCGGCGACCAAAAGGTCGACCTTGTCCTGCGTGATCAGCTGGTTGTAGAGCGTGGAGGCGGTGGCGGTGTTGCTCTGGTCGTCATAGGCGACCAGCTTGACCGGGATCTTCTTGTCGAACGCCTTCACATAGACCCCGCCGTCGGCATTCTTCTGCCCGATCCACAGCTTCAGGGCGCTGTGAACCGGCATCGAAATCGAGGCATACCGGCCGGAAGACGCGTAGAGCGTGCCGATCTTGATCTCCGCCGGCGCATCCGCGGCAAAGGCCTGCGTCGCCATCGTCAGCCCGGCGGCCAGCACCGCGCCCGTGATCCTCAGCATGAAGTCCTCCCGATCTCTTCGTTTCTCGGCCGCAATCTACCGCGAGGGGTTATAGCGGCACAAGCGCTCCCTACCAGGCAATAATGCGTGTGCCGGAATACGCGTCATGCGGCAGGCCGGCTGGACATTGACGCCGGGCTGTTCAATGTCGCATCAAGAACGGAACCAGCGGGCCGAAGCCGGACCCGCAGCCTCCAGGGGGATTCGAAGACCATGGCCGAAGCAGCGCGGGCGAAACCGAAACCGACGCCGGAGACCCAGCATTTCTGGGACGGCACCCAGGCCGGCGAGCTGCGCCTGCAGCGCTGCGACGACTGTGCCAACGTGTATTTCCCGCCGCGCCCGTTCTGCCCGGGCTGCGGCTGCCGCAAGGTCAGCGTGTTCAAGGCCTCCGGCAAGGGGACGCTCTACAGCTACGTCATCAACCATCGCCCGGCCGCGCCCGGATTCACCCCGCCTTACGCGATCGCGGTGGTGCAACTGGAGGAAGGCCCGCGGCTGATGAGCAACATCATCGACTGTCCGCAGACGCCCGAGGCGCTCGAACTCGACATGAAGCTGGAAGTCGCGTTCGAGAAGCTCGACGACAAGATCACCCTTCCCCAGTTCCGTCCGGCGAAGGGTTGAGAATCATGCGCAGGAATCAGGTCGCCGTCGTCGGCGCCGCCGAAACCACCGAGCTCGGCGTCATCCCCAACATGTCGCAGATCCAGCTGCACGCCGACGCGGCGCTCAATGCCATCGCCGACGCCGGACTGAAACTGTCCGACATCGACGGCATCGCCACCGCGGTGGAAACCCCGCAGCAGATCGCCCATTACCTCGGCATCACGCCGACCTGGGTCGACGGCACCTCGGTCGGCGGCTGCTCGTTCATGCTGCATGTCCGCCATGCCGCGGCGGCGATCGAGGCGGGGCTGTGCAAGACCGTGCTGATCACCCATGCCGAAAGCGGCAAGTCGATGATCGGCAAGCAGCCGCGCTCGACGCCGGCCGACAGCCTGAACGGCCAGTTCGAGGCGCCGTTCGGCGTCTACGGCCCGCCGAGCATGTTCCCGATCCCGGTGCTGCGCTACATGAAGACCCACGGCATCACCCATGAGCAGATCGCCATGGTCGCGGTGGTGCAGCGCGAATGGGCCGCGAAGAATCCGCGCGCCACCATGAAGGCGCCGATCACGGTCGAGGACGTCCTCAACTCGAAGATGATCGCCTATCCGTTCCGCATCCTGCAATGCTGCCTCGTCACCGACGGCGGCGGCGCGCTGATCCTGACCTCGGCCGACCGCGCCAAGGATTTTCCGAGGAAGCCGGTCTATATTCTCGGCACCGGCGAGAGCGTGGAAACGCCGATGGTCAGCCAGATGCAGACGTTTGACTCCTCGCGGGCCTTCCGGGTCGCCGGACCGACCGCCTTCAGGGAAGCCGGCATCGCCCACAAGGACGTCGATCACCTGATGATCTACGATGCGTTCGCGCATCTGCCGCTCTACGGCCTCGGCGATCTCGGCTTCATGCCGCATGAAGAGACCGGCAAGTTCATTGCCGACGGCAACACCCGCCCCGGCGGCAAGCTGCCGCTCAATACCAATGGCGGCGGCCTGAGCTACATGCATTCGGGCATGTACGGCATGTACGCGCTGCAGGAGAGTGTGCGGCAGATGCGCGGCATCGCGCCGGCGCAGGTGCCGAATGCAAAGATCTCGGTCTGCCACGGCGTCGGCGGCATGTTCGCCGCGTCCGGCACCATCATCTTTACGAACGAGAAATAGTCGTCGTTCCGGGGTGCGCGAAGCGCGAACCCGGAATCTCGAGATTCCGGGTCTGGTCCTTCGGACCATCCCGGAATGACGGACACAACGGGAGGCAATCATGACGCAAGGCAAATCACTCGAAGGCAAGTCCATCATCGTCACCGGGGCCGGGCGCGGCATCGGCAAGGAAATCGCCCTGCTCTGCGCGGCCGAGGGAGCCAAGGTCGTGGTCAACGATCCCGGCGGCGCCGCCGACGGCTCGGGGTCGAGCGCCTCGCCGGCGGAGGAAGTGGTCGAGGAAATCAGGAAGCGCGGCGGCACCGCGGTGGCGAATTTCGAAACCGTCGCCGAAGCCGTTCCCGCCAGCAGGATCGTCAAGATGGCGGTCGACAGCTTCGGCAAGCTCGACGGCGTCGTCAACAATGCCGGCATCCTGCGTGACGCCATCTTCCACCGCATGAGCATCGATGCCTTCGAATCCGTCATCAAGGTGCACCTGATGGGCTCGTTCTACGTCTCGCATGCCGCAGCGAGGCTGTACCGCGAGCAGGAGAGCGGCTCGTTCGTGCACTTCACCTCGACCTCCGGCCTGGTCGGCAATTTCGGCCAGGCCAATTACGCCGCGGCCAAGCTCGGCATCGTCGGCCTGTCGAAATCGATCGCGCTCGACATGAACCGCTTCAATGTCCGCTCCAACTGCGTCTCGCCGTTCGCCTGGAGCCGCCTGATCGGAACCATCCCGACCGAGACCGAGGCCGAGAAGGCGCGCGTCGCCAAGATCCAGCAGATGGGCCCGGAGAAGATCGCGCCGATCTGCGCCTTCCTGCTCAGCGACGCCGCCAAGGACGTCACCGGGCAGATCTTCGCGGTGCGCATGAACGAGATCTTCCTGATGAGCCAGTCGCGCCCGCTGCGCTCGATCCATCGCGGCGAAGGCTGGACCCCGCAGACCATCGCCGAGCACGGCATGCCGGCGCTGAAGTCCTCGTTCTACAAGCTCGACCGCTCGGCGGACATTTTCAATTGGGACGCGATCTGATCGTCATTCCGGGGCGCGCGTGAAACGCGCGGACCCGGAATCCAGAGATTGTTACGACGAGATTCCGGGTTCGCGCTGTCGCGCGCCCCGGAATGACGTCATCTTACCCACTATTCCGCAATCCCGCCGAAATGCCGTTGATGGTGATCTGGATGCCGCGCAGCACCGCTTCGTCGGGGCTCTGCGCGCGGTTCTGTTTCAATAGCTCCACCTGCACGTGGTTGAGCGGATCGAGATAGGGGAAGCGGTTGCGGATCGAGCGCTCCAGCAGCGGATTGCCCTGCAGCAGCCGCTGCTGCCCCATGATGTCCAGCAACGTGTCGATCGAACCGTGCCACTCCTGCCGGATGCGCCCGAAGATGCTTTCGCGCAGCGCCACGTCCGGCACCAGTTCGGCATAGCGTGAGGCGATCGCGATCGAGCTCTTCGCCAGCACCATGTCCATGTTCGACAGCAGCGTGCGGAAGAACGGCCATTCGCGGTAGAGCTCGCGCAGGAACGGCATGCCCTTGTCGGGGTGCTCGGCGACCCAGGCCTGCACCGCGCTGCCAAAACCGTACCAGCCCGGCAGCATCAGCCGGCATTGCGCCCAGCTGAACACCCAGGGAATGGCCCGCAGATCCTCGATCTCGCGGGTCTTCTTGCGCGAGGCCGGGCGGCTGCCGATGTTCAGCGTGGCGATCTCGGTGATGACGGTGGAATTCCAGAAATAGTCGGCAAAGCCGGGGGTTTCGTAGACCAGCCCGCGATAGGCCTTGAACGCCAGCGCCGACAATTGCTCCATCGCCTTCAGATATTCGTCCGACGGCGCGCTGTGCTTGGGCTGCAGCAGGCTCGCCTCCAGCGTCGCCGCGGCCAGCACCTCCAGATTGTTGCGGCCGACCTCGGCGTTGGAATATTTGCTGGAGATTATTTCGCCCTGCTCGGTGATCCGGATCTGGCCGTTCACCGCACCGCCCGGCTGCGCGATGATGGCGTCATAGCTCGGGCCGCCGCCGCGACCGACCGAGCCGCCGCGGCCATGAAACAGCCGCAGCCGCACATGGTGGCGCTCGAACACCTCGATCAGGCCGATCTCGGCCTTGTAGAGCTCCCAGCCGGAAGTGACAAAGCCGCCGTCCTTGTTGCTGTCGGAATAACCCAGCATCACCTCCTGCGCGGCGCCACGGCTGTCCACCAGTCTGCGGTAGTCGTGGATCGACAGCATGCGGTCCATGATGGCGCTGGAGGCCTGCAAGTCCTCGATGGTCTCGAACAGCGGCACGATGTTGATGGCGCTGCGGCCGGAGGGGTGGACCAGCCCCGCCTCCTTCAGCAGCAGCGCGACCTCCAGCATGTCGGACACCCCCTTGCACATCGAGATGATGCATTGGGAGATCGCCTCGGCGCCGAATTTTTCGTGCGCCTCGGCCGCGGCGTGGAACACGGCGAGTTCGCCGACCGTCTCCTCGCTGTATTTCACGAAGGACGACGTCAAGGGCCGGGTGTTGCGCAGCTCGGCGGTGAGAAGCGCGATGCGCGCTTCTTCGTTCAGCGCCAGATAGGACATCCCCGGCATCGCCGCGTCGATCAGTTCCGCGACCGTGCGCTCGTGCACGGCCGAATTCTGCCGGATGTCGAGGCGCGCCAGGTGGAAGCCGAAGCAATCCACCGCCCGGCGCAGCAGCCGCAGCCGCCCGCGCGCGATCACCCGTGAATTGTTCGCGATCAGCGAGCGGTAGATCGTATCGAGATCGGCCTTGAATTCCCCGACATTGGCGTAAGGCGCGGCCTCGCCGACCGGCGCCCGGGTGATTTCTACGTGCAGCCGCGCGGCGGTGGCGGTGAGGCGGGCGTAGATGCCGGACACCGCCAGGCGGTACGGCTCGCCGCTGCGGTGCGGCGAGGTATCGGGCGAGCGCTCGGCGAGCGTCCGCAGGTCCTTGGAGACATCGGCCAGATGCGCCGCCAGCGACAATTCCGAGCCGAGCACGTGCAATTCTTCGAGATAATAGTGCAGCACGCGGCTCGACTGCAGCTTCAGCGTGCCGCGCATGACTTGTGCGGTCACGAACGGGTTGCCGTCGCGGTCGCCGCCGATCCAGCTTCCCATCTTCAGGAACGACGCCAGCTCGCCCAGCGTGCCGCCGTCGGCCTCGTTCAGCCGGTCCTCCAGCGCGCAATGCAGCCGGGGCACCTCGTCCAGGAAGGTATAGCCGTAGAACGACAGGCCGTTGGCGACCTCGTCGAGCACGGTGAGCTTGGTCCGGCGCAACAGGTTGGTCTGCCACAAGGTCAGCACCTCCCGCCGCAGCTCCTCGTCGGCGGCGGCGAGTTCCTCCGGCGTCAGCTGCACCCGTTCGCGCCGGTCCAGAAGGCCCGCGATCTCCATCTCGCGGTCGATCGTACTCTTGCGGCGGACTTCGGTCGGATGCGCGGTCAGCACCGGGCTGACCAGCGCGGTGGCGAAGAATTTTCGCAGATCGGCGGCGCTGATGCCGGCCGCCCGGGCATGCGACAATGTCAGCGCCAGCGTGCCCGGACGCGGCGCGCCGCCGGCGACCGAGCGCGCCCGCATCTGGCGGATGTTGTTCTGGTCCTCGGCGATGTTGGCGAGGTGCGAGAAATAGCTGAAGGCGCGCACGATGCGCACGGTCTGGCTGGTCGACATGCTGTCGAGGATGAGCTCGAGCTCGTGCCGCGCCGGCTTGTCGTCGTCGCGGTGGAACCGGATCGAGGTCTGCCGGATGCGTTCGACCAGGTCGAACACGTCGGCGCCTTCCTGGTCGCGCACGGTGTCGCCGAGGATCCGCCCGAGCAGCCGGATGTCGTTCCGCAGCCGGGCGTCCTCCTCCAGCGCCAGAGCATCCTCGGCACGGTTGGACCGCAAGTCGGTATCGGAAGGCATGATCTGGGGTGACATTGGGAGGTACTCCAGAAGCTGCCCGGCAAGCCGGAGTGTGCAAGTTTTTTGCCGCAGTGCAAGATAAAGATGCAGACGGCGGCCAGACGGTGGTTCCTCATCCCGAGAGGAGCATCCGCAGATATGCGTCCGCGTTGCCGCGGCGCGATGCGCCCGGGCTTTGCGTCGATGGCCACCCTCAAACAGAAAGAGGGCGCAGGGAAGACCGGGTGCGCGCTGCACCCGCGGTCTCGTGTGCTGAAATGGTAGAAGGCGCACACGAGCATACAGGTTCAGCGGAGGCAATCCGGCCTTCCCTGCGCGGTGGTTTACAGCTTACTCCGAGCTCTCCCTGGTGACCGGGCTTTCTTGCCACCATCGCCCGCGAGAAGTTTTGCTTCCCGCGAACTTGACGCCAGCGTCGGGGCGCCAGGACCACACGGCTTCGCCGTCCGCAGGAGGCGGGCTCGTCTTTCGCCGCCACCTCCGTCCACCGCATCCCACCGCGCGTTCGTGACGATCGCGAGCCGCCCCTCTCATCGGGTGAGACGGGGCGAGCTTGTAATGGTGATTTGCCCGACATGTTAAGCGGAATATTTTTGATTCCCTAGCTTGACTCCAATTTCGGAAAATCAGCAGTGATTTGCCCGTCGGGTTGATTTGTCGCAGCCCGGCCGCAAGATTGTGCTTGCACGGGGGGGACGCAGGTCGCGGCAAGGCAGCAGCCGGGGAGCTTATCTCCGACCTCATCTTGAAGAGCGGCCATCAGGCCGCGTCGCGAAGGATGAGCCGGTGGCCTCATGGTTCCCCAGGCGATGCGCAGTAGCCTGCAGCCCGTATGAGCCAACGAGTCAGCACGAAGGGCCGCCCGATGATAAACTCCGCGACATGCGGGTGTTTGCCGCCGGCCCCGGATGTCGGTTTGCGCTCATCCGGGTTACGCTTGCTTCCGGTTTGCACCCAACATCGGACGTGTAGCTGCACCGCAATGACGCTATGTGCCGTCACCCGAAGTCGCCGCCAGAATGGCTAGCAATTCGGCTCCACGGGCTGTTGGAACATTGATCAATATCAAGCTCGCGTTTTCTTCGTGGGTCTACTGTTCAGTGCTTTTTCGCCAACGCCAAGGCTTGATATGGCGCAATACGTGGCAGCGTTATCCCATCATGCTTCGATTGGTCGTATTGGCTGCCTGACTGCAGGAGACTACTCTTATGCCCGCCAATAGCAGCATTGATGATCTCGCTTCTGCTGTTCGATATGCGTTGGAGACCACTCATGCGATAGCGACTTGCCCTTTCCACGAAAATGTAACTGTCCGTGTCGGTGATGACGCCGCGGAAACGCATGCCTATCTTCGCGCCTATAACGTTATCAAAAGTGACGGCACGACATGGGAGCAGGAAGTTCTTCGCAAAGAGATTGAGCGTCAACTTCGCGATGCGGCAGATGGTGCTTGCCCTGAGTGTGCAGCGCTTCGGATTCGCTAGGCGCCATGAACGAAGTGCAGCGCGAAAATGACGCTTGCTGGCGTCGAGACAGAAAGGCCGGGCTACGATCTGCGCGCATTCGAAGGCGCAAAGTGCCATAACGTCGATCAGTCCATCGTTGAATACTGCAACTTGCCAGCCGGACCTCGGCTCGGGTGCAGAGGAACAGAAAGCAGTCAGCTAGGGGTGATCACCATGCGTTGGATGATACTGCCATACTTGTTCGCTGCGGCGATCATAGCGGCACAGTTTCCAGCACTCGCTCAGGCAGTCGATGGTGATGCAGCGTCTGGTCGCGAGATCGCGACAAAGCAATGCAGTTCATGCCATCGCGTTCTGCCGATGACCCTTGCCGACAAAGCCGATCCTCCAAGCTTCCAGAGCCTCGCTGACCTGCCATCGACCACAGGAATTTCCTTGAATGCGTTTCTTCACTCAAACCACAAGAATATGCCCGATTTCATAATTTCCAGCGCCGAGTCAAATGACCTGATCGCTTATATTCTTAGTTTAAAAAAGCATTAGAATGTCAACTGCACAGCCGCCGTAGGGGTCAAACGCGCCATTTTGGCGTCGCGCCGTCAACTTCCGGCCCACCCCAACAACGGACTTCGCACTGATTCCCGGAATGGTTCGACACCCGTAGCCTGTAGCCCGCCTGAGGCCAGCGACATCGGGGTTTCGGGCAATCCCGAATGTCGCTGCGCTCATCCGGGCTACGCTTACAGTCATTTGACAGAGACGAATCAACGATGTTTAGGCTACCCAAAGGCGATACCCGGTGCCGCAGGACATTGTTCATCCATGGATATGAGAAGCCCACTTTCGCGAAACAGCGAGTACCGATTTTACCAGGGTCTGGTTGCCACCTGTGTTGCCAACGGGATTCAGGCGGCAAATTTTCTCGGTGATCGATTCCTGAGAAAGACGCATCCTTCGTCTTCGGAAATCGATGAACTGTACACGGGCTCGATGAACAGCGCATTTTCCGCGACGGAATCCTTTCTTGTCACGGGAGCGCCGCACGCATCGGCATATTATCCGCGGGACTTTGCCTGGTTCTATCCCGACGTTCTCGATCCCGACACCATCATGGGTTCCGAGGATGCCATTCGCAGGGTTCGTTTGCTCGAAAGAAGCGTCCGGCTCATGCTGGAGGCCGTTCGTGCCGGTGTTGTCACGACCACCATCATCCCGGCGGGACGCCATCGGTATATCGGCGTCAACTACTTTTCGCGGCCTTCAGATACGCTGTTGGGCATCCTCGCAGGTCTGGAGCAGATCATCTGCGCCGACCAGGGAGCGTCAGCGTCGTATCTGGGATTGTCACAAGGCGCCCATGCGGGCCGCTTGTTGCTGATCGAGTATCGCGAGGATCTGAAAAACGCGATCATCCAGCTCGCAAGATCGCTGGAGCCGTTCGATGATGACGGAACCGGCTATTTGCTTTGCGACGCCGCCGC
>Ga0182014_10003704_pt1 | contig 18123 bp, 15 predicted proteins | sample 612S2DmetaG_FD_120489 | JGI IMG/M metagenome (GOLD analysis project Ga0182014, IMG submission 120489) | Permafrost microbial communities from Stordalen Mire, Sweden - 612S2D metaG | ecosystem: Environmental > Terrestrial > Soil > Wetlands > Permafrost | place: Sweden: Stordalen | collected... | reverse complement strand
TTGGTGACCACGCCGGCCCGGTAGAGCTCGAAGGGGTCGTAGACGAACGAGCCGCCGAGCACGTCACGACCGATGAGGACACCCCGGTGGCCGAGCCCTGCTTCGGCGACCAGCGGGTAGGCCGCACACAGGTGGCGGGTGGTGGCCACGTGGGCCGGCACGCCGGGCGCCAACCGTGCCGAGACGGCGTGGCTCACGACAGGCCCCGGCCAGTGGGCAGCAGGCAGAGCAGCGCCGAGTCCTGCTGGCCGAAGAGCCGGCGGACATCCAGCCGGGCCTGCCCGGCAGCCTGCTCGAGTGCGGCGCACGATTCGACGAGTTCGGAGGCACTGTCAGCGGTCACGCCCAGGTAACCGGAGTAACGGAACTGGGCGTGGCCGTCGGCCAGCTCGACATCGCGGTCGTCCACGCTCTGGCGCTCCCGGGTGTGCCGGGCCGAGGTGAGGAAGCCGTTGCGCCGACGCAGTTCGCCATCGGCGAGGCCGGCGGTGCGGGCCTGGGCCACCTGCCGGGCCGCCCGTGTGGGGTCGACGGGCTGCATCACCACGGCCAGGGTCCGACGCAGCGGGGCGAACAGCAGTGGACCGAGGAAGTCCGGGTGGACGTCGACCCGTGGCCACTCCGCCACCCAGTACGTGGCGTGCCACGTGCCGTCGGTCCGCACCGAGTCCCACGCCGACCGGGTCCCCATCGGCCACGGCTCGCCCGGCTGCGTGCCCGCGGACGGCCGCCCATCGGCGATCCCTCCGGCGGGAGCGGGCCGCAGCGCGCCGGCAAGCACCTCTGCGAGCCCGTCCCGGTGCAGCAGTGCCTCGATGCCGATGTCCGCGCCCGCCAACGCAGACGCCACGGCACCCACCTCGCGCCCGAGCACGGCCAGCGCACCCTCGAGACCGCCGCCGGACGATCGGATGGGCCGTGACGCGCGGCCGCGGTGCACCGACACCGCAACCAACGCCCTGTGACGCCGAGTGACGGGTGACGCCTCGTCCAGCAGCCGCCGGTAGGAGCGGACGGCGCGTGCATGCTCGTCCAGTACCCGGTGGTCGTCCAGGTGCGAGCGGATGGCGCCGCCGTCATCGGGCAGACAGGACTCCACCCAGTGGAGGCGATGGACGGCCGAGCCCTCACGGGCCAACGAGGCGAGAACCCGGGCCCACCCCGCCACCCGGGCGTCCTGCTCGGCAGGGGCCAGGAGGGCGAAACTGTGACCCCGCACCTCGAGGACGGCCGTGACCGTCCGCGCCCGGCCATCGACGAGCACGCCCATGCCGGATCCGCCGTCGTCCGTCGGGCAGTCCACGAGCTGCAGTCCGTCGAAGGCGGAGTGCGACGCAGGGGCGCGGGTGGGCGCCAACCGCCGGGGTCGGGCGCCCGCCACCGGTGCCACGTCGATGATCTCACCGGCGTCGGGACCGGGCGCCGGCTCGAACCGGTGACCGGTGACCCCTGCCCATCCCCATCGGGCCACGACAGGCAGCCATTGCTCGCCGGTGCGACCGGCGATCGGCCAGAACGCCAGCGCCACGGCACCCCCGACCCAGGCGACAGCCAGGACGACGCCCGGCAGGGACGGCCGACTCCGGACCGACAGGACAGCCAGGACCAGTCCACAGGCGACGGTCGCCACCTGCCCGGCCCGCCAACCGGCGATGACCCCACGTCGCTCCAGTGGAGGGAACCGGTAGCGGACGCGTGACGCGGCCCGGTCCGGGGCGTCGCTCAACGGTCCACCTCGTCGGGTGTCTGGATCCCCCCGATGAGAACGGGTCCGAGGTGGTCCCGACCCAGATGGTCGGGCCGGAGTGTGCCGGACTGGCGGGCCAGGGGCCGCACGTAGGTCACACCCGGTCCGGGTCTGGGGACGGCGAAGCGGTCGATCGGCGCGAGCGGAGGCGGGCCCTCGGCGAAGGGGTCCCGGCCGGCGACCAGGTCGGCCACGCGACGGTTGTTGACGGCCGAGTGGGGGTGCGGCGCCATGCGCGGAATGGACCCGCCCGGCTCCCACGGCAGCGGGTCGGCAGCGGATCCGTCACCACTGTCTCCTGCCCAGCCGCCTCCGAACGGGTCGTCCGTCCCACCCGGAAGACGCTCGGCGAACCCGTCGGGGCCGGAGGCGGCCTCTCCCCCCGGCATCCCGCCACCGCCTCCACCCCGGCCACCGAGGCCGCCGAGCGTACCGACACCTCCGGAGGCGCCCCGGCCCGCCGCCGCCACGCCGACCACGCCGACCGCACCCGTGGCCAGTGAGCCCGCCGCTGCGGCGCGCAACGCCACATTGGCCAGTCCCTTGACCGGCGCCGCGGCGAGGTGACGGGTCTGCTGACTGATGCCCTCGAGGTGGCCGACGGCGCCGGCCTCGAGGAACGGGAGGAGCCGGAACAGCGACCACGGCGACAGGGCCGCCAGGAGCAGGAGCGCGGCGCCGCCGAGCACCGAGGCGAAGCCTCCGCCGGACGCCGCAGCACCGGACGGCGTCGTGCCGGTGCCGCCGACCAGGGCGGCGGCGGCCAGGCTGAGCACGGCAACGATGACCAGCTTGGAGAGCACCAGCGCAGCCAGGGTGTCGGCCAGACGGCGGCTCCAGTGGGAGATGGCGGGCCAGGCCAGGCCGGCGAGCGCGAGGGGCAGGAACAGCACCGCCACGTAGACGGCCGCCGCCCGGAGCAGGAGTTCCAGCCAGACCAGCACCGCCCCGACCACCACCGCCATCCCGCCGAGGAACAGGACGAACGTCGGTGCGTCCGGCTGGCCGGACGCCGCGGCCGGGGACAGTGCAGCGGCCACCGTGGCCATGAAATGGCCGGCGTCGGAGCCGCTCCCTCCGGACACCGCGGCGCAGAGCGAGTCGGTCACCGACAGTCCGAGCTGCACGAGGGTGACGGACACCGCGGTCAGCAGGACGGCCACGGGGACGTTGACGAGGACCGACCGCAGCAGCATCGACGCACTCTGGCGGTACAGGGCCTGCAGGACGCCGAGCAGGAGCAGCGGGACGATCACCACGCCGGCGAGCGCCGCCATGGTGGCGTAGTGGGCCCGGAACCACGGGGCCCCCAGATCGACGGCGGTGGACGATGCCAGCACCCCGCCGATCTGGCCGAGCAGCCAGACCGCCCCACTCGTGACCCAGCTGCTCACCGCATCGAGCACACTCCCCACGCCGAATCCCACGGCCGACCCGACGGCCGAGCCCACCGCGCTCGACACGCCGCCGACAGTCGAGCAGGCGGCGCCGAGCGCCCCGACAGCAGGGGTGCACACCGCCGTCGGTACGGAGATGGCGGGAACCGGCACGAGCGGGAAGGACACGAGTGACAGTGATGCATGGGGCAGTTCGACCACGGCGGGATGCAGGGCGACGGACACTCAGTGCACGCCCTGGCCGGTCGCGAAGAAGAAGTTCACGATCGCCGGGCCAGCGCCGATCAACAGGGCCGCGAACCCGGAGACGAGCACCGCCTTCCGCCCGCTGTAGGACTGCTGGTAGTTCTGGCTGTGCGCACCGAGCGCCCAGGCTGCGGCGCCGATCAACAGGCCGACGAGCGACAGGGCCAACGCCCAGCCGCCGAGTCCGTCCGTCAGCTTCTGCAGGACCTGGCCGCCGGGCAGTTGGGACGGGTCCGGTGTCATCGACACGGCCAGGGACAACGGGTGGTGGAGCAGGGTCACGGTGGTGGCGGGCATCGGTCCACCCTACGTACCGTCACATTACATATCAATAGGTTTCAGTATATTTCATGTCTTTTCGAGTCCCAATTGGACCCTGGTCACCGCCCACCCGTGGGCCTGCCACACTTGGAACCGTGAAGTCGTACGTGATCGGGTACATCGTCCTGGGAGTGGTGGCCGTCGTGGCCGTCGCCGTCGCCTTCCAGACCGGGCGTCGGTCGGGCCGACGCAGCCTGCAACAGCGCCTGACAGCCCTGTCGAACCGGCTCGGGGTGACCGCACCCGACGACGCGGGCATGGAGCCCGTCCTCAGTCACCTGGAGAAGGTGGCCGGCGACGCCGCCGAGGCCGTCACCGAGGCCAGCGCCGACGCCATCCGCCTCCGGCGGGCGCTCGACACCCTGACCCAGGGGGTCATCGTCTGCGACGAGAACGGCGAGGTCGCCTTCCGCAATGCCCGTGCCGTGGCCCTCATGAGCAACCGCCACGGTGACGCCCTGGCTGCCCAGGCCGTCACCGAGCTGCTGGAGAACGCCTGGCAGGAGGGCTCGGCGGAGCGGACGCTCGACCTCTACGGCCCCCCGCGCCAGACACTGGCCGTGCGGACCCGGCTCATCGACGACGGCCGGCGACCGCTCGGGGTCATCGCCATCATCGAGGACGTGTCCGAGCGCCGGCGCCTCGAGGAGATCCGTCGGGACTTCGTGGCCAACGTCAGCCACGAGCTCAAGACGCCCATCGGCGCCCTCGGCCTACTGGCCGAGACGCTGACCGTCGAGCCCGACCCGGAGGTGGCCCAGCGCTTGGCCTCGCGGATCCACGCCGAGGCCTTCCGGGTGAGCCGCATCATCGACGACCTCCTCGATCTCAGCCGGATCGAGTCCGAGGAGGCCCCGCCCCGCGAGCCGATCTACATCAACCTGGTCATGGCCGAGGCCGTGGAGCGGGTCCGCAGCGCCGCCGAGCAGCGCAACATCACCATCGAGCTCGACGAGCCGGACCCTCCCGTCCATGTCGTGGGCGACCGGCGCCAGCTCGTCTCGGCGATCCACAGCCTCCTCGAGAACGCCGTGACCTTCTCCTACGAGGACGCCGTCGTGACGGTGTCGGCCACCCAGGCCGACGGCGAGGTCCGGCTCTCGGTGGCCGACACCGGGGTCGGCATCCCCACACGCGACCTCGAGCGGATCTTCGAGCGGTTCTACCGCGTGGACCACGGCCGCAGTCGCTCGACCGGTGGTACCGGGCTGGGCCTCTCCATCGTGCGCCACGTGGCCAGCAACCACCAGGGCCGGGTCGAGGTGGACTCACGCGAGGGGGAGGGGTCGACCTTCACGTTGGTCCTCCCGAACCCGCCCGAATACGCGGCCTGACCGAGGAGTTCGATTCGCAGTGGCCAAGGACCGGCAGTTGGGTAAGAGTGGCGGCGTGAGCAAGGGCGACGGTGGCAAGGTGTCCATCGAGGTCCCCGCCCAGACACGGGTCCTCCTGGCCGAGGACGACGAGTCGTTCGTCGACGCCCTCGTGATCGGCCTGGCCCGTGAGGGCTTCGACGTGACCGTGGCCACGGACGGCACCGAGGCCCTGCGACTGTTCGCCGAGGTCGAGCCGGACCTGGTGCTCCTCGACCTGATGCTGCCCCGTCTGTCGGGCATCGACGTGTGCCGGTCCATCCGGGCGCACTCGACCGTCCCGATCATCATGGTGACGGCAAAGGGCACCGAGATCGACACCGTCGTCGGGCTCGAGGTGGGGGCCGACGACTACGTGACCAAGCCCTACCGTCTGCGCGAGCTGGTGGCCCGGATGCGGGCCGTCCTGCGCCGCACCCCTGGCGAGGCCGCGTCGTCGGACGCCGGGGCACAGGCTGACGGCACCGAACACCCCGGGTCCACGTCCGGCCGGAAGGCGGAACGTCGACCCGAGCCCGGCTCGGTGCTCGAGGCCGGCGGGATCCAGGTGGACGTCGACCGACACCTCGTCTTCATCCGCGGCGAGGAGGTGCACCTGCGGCGCAAGGAGTTCGAGCTGCTGAGCCTCCTCATGGAGAACGCCGGGCGCCTGCTGACCCGGGACGTGCTCATCGACCGCATCTGGGGCTCCGACTACTTCGGCGACACCAAGACGCTCGACGTTCACATCAAGCGCCTGCGGACCCACATCGAGGAGGACCCCTCGAACCCGCGGCTGATCACCACCATCCGAGGCGTCGGCTACCGCTTCGACGCCTCACGCGACTGACGCCGGACGGCAGCCCCAAGTGCTCAGCCGGCCGCCGGGATGACCGTCTCGCCCCGCAGGTAGGGGGCGAGGGCCTCGGGCAGCACCACGGAGCCGTCGGCCTGCCGGCCCGTCTCCACCAGTGCGGCCCAGATGCGCGCCCAGGCCAGTGCCGAGCCGTTGAGTGTGTGCACGAACACCGGGGTGCCACCGCCCTCCGGCCGATAGCGGATGTTGGCCCGCCGGGCCTGGTAGTCGGTGCACCAACTGACCGACGAGACCTCGAGCCACATGTCGACGCCCGGCGAGTAGACCTCGAGGTCGAACGTCCTGGCCGCCGAGTTGCCGATGTCGCCGGTGCAGAGGTCGAGCACCCGGTACTGCAGCCCGAGCTGGCGCAGCAGCGCCTCGGCCCGGGCCACCATCGACTCGAGCAGTGCAGGGGCCTGGTCCGGGGTCGAATAGGCGAACAGCTCCACCTTGTCGAACTCGTGGACCCGCAGCAGGCCCCGGGTGTCGCGCCCGGCCGCGCCCGCTTCGCGGCGGTAGCAGGCGGTGCCCGCCGTCAGCTTCAGCGGCAGCTCGGCCTCGTCCAACACGTCGCCCCGCCACATCGAGGTGAGCGGCACCTCTGCCGTCGGAATGGCCCACAGGTCGTCGCGCTCGAGGTGATAGGCCTCCTCTTCGAACTTCGGCAGGTGGCCTGTCGAAACCATGGTGCCGGTCAGCACCAGCGTCGGGGGCCGGACCTCCTCGAACTCGTCGGCGTGGCTGTCGAGCGCGAAGGAGCCGAGCGCCCGGAGCAGACGGGCGCCGAAGCCACGGTAGAGGGGGAACATCGAGCCGGACAGCTTGGCGCCGCGCTCCATGTCGAGCAGGCCGAGCTCCGCTCCGATCTCCCAGTGGGGGACCCGCTGGGCCTCGGCATAGGCCGGTGCCACGTCGGGCCACGAGCGGGCCACCACGTTGTCGTCCTCGCCCACGCCGTCCGGTGCGTCGGGCGCCGGCAGGTTGGGCAGGTACAGGAGCGCCTGACGGACCTCCTCCTGGGCGGCCTCCGCCACCGTGTTGAGCCGCCGCTCCTCGTCCCCAGCCGCCCGGCTCTCGTCGGCCAGCTGTTCGGCCCGAGCCGTGTCGCCCGCCCTGCGGGCCTCGCCCACCTGCTTGGACAGCACCTTGACCGTCGCTCGCACCTCGTCCCGGGTACCGACGGCGGTGCGCGCCGCCCGGTCCAGGTCGGCCAACCGGTCGACGTCGGCAGGATCCACCCCGCGGCGCCCCAGGGCGGCCTTGACCGCGTCGATGTCGTCTCGGACCAGTCGGATATCGATCATGTCGGCACAACGGTAGCGTGACCACCCGTGGACCACGCCGACGCACGCCTCCGGGCCGACTCCAGCGCGCCCGCCGTCGAGTGCGATGCCGTGGTGATCCGCTACGGCGACACCACGGCTGTCGACCGACTCTCCTTCGAGGCCCACCGGGGGGAGGTCCTCGCGCTGCTCGGCCCGAACGGCGCCGGCAAGACCAGCACCGTCGAGGCCCTCGAGGGCTACCGACCCGTCTCCTCGGGCACGGTGCGCGTCCTCGGCCTCGATCCCGGCCGCGACCACAGCGCACTCGTGGCGAGGATCGGGGTGATGCTCCAGAGGGGTGGCGTCTACCCGACGCTCGGGCCGGCCCAGGTGCTCCACCTCTTTGCCGCCTACTACGGCGACCCCGAGGACCCGGACGCCCTCCTCGACCAGGTCGGACTCGGCCACGTCCGGCGGACGCCGTGGCGTCGCCTGTCCGGTGGCGAGCAGCAGCGCCTCTCCCTCGCCCTCGCACTCGTCGGCCGACCGGAGGTCCTGTTCCTCGACGAGCCCACCGCCGGCGTCGACCCCGAGGGGCGGATCGTGGTCCGGGACCTCGTCGCCGCACAGCGTGACAAGGGGCTGTGCGTGCTCCTCACCACCCACGAGCTGGACGAGGCGGAGCGCCTGGCCGACCGGGTGGTCATCGTCGACAAGGGCCGGCTCCTGGCCGAGGGCTCGCCGACCGAGCTCGCGTCGGGCACGTCCGACGGCTCGGTCCGGTTCTCCACGGATCCCGGGCTCGACGCCGCCGACCTGGCGACCGCCATCGGCCCCGGCGCGTCCGTGGTCGAGGAACGCCCCGGCGCCTACCGGCTCCGCCTGCCGCCCGGCACCGAGACGCCGCCGGTGGTGGCGTCCCTCGCCGGCTGGCTCGCCGAGCGCAGCCTGTCGCTCGGCAACCTGCGCACCGGACAGTCGCTGGAGGAGGCCTACCTCGCCATCACCGGGGCGAGAGCGGAGTCCGAGCCGGATGCCACACCCACCACGGGTCGGGGCCGGGCCCGCAGGACGCGTGGCCGCACGGCGCGGGGGGACCGTTGATGCGACCGCTCCTCGCTCAGCTCCGGGCCGAGCTCACCATGCTCTTCACCAACGGTGAGACCCTGTTCCTCACCCTCGGGATCCCGGTGGTGTTCCTGCTGTTCTTCAGTGCCGTCCACGTGCTGCCGACCGGCACGGCACATCCGGTCGACTTCCTGGTGCCGGGCATCCTGGCCCTGGCCGTCATGTCGACCTCCATGACCGCCCTCTCCATCGGGACCGGCTTCGAGCGGGGCTACGGCGTACTCAAACGTCTCGGCGCGACCCCGCTCGGCCGGCCCCGCCTGCTGGCGGCCAAGATCGGGGCGGTCATCGCCGTGGAGGTCCTCCAGGCCGGCGTACTGGTGGCCGTCGGCTACCTCATGGGCTGGAATCCGGGTGGACCGGCCGGGTCGGGTGCGTGCGTCGGTCAGGCCCTCGCGGCCATGGTGCTGGGCACGGTGGCGTTCGGCGGTATCGGCCTGGTCCTGGCCGGCACCCTCAAACCACTGGTGAACCTGGCCGTGGTGAACGCCCTGTTCGTCGTGCTGCTGCTCCTCGGGGGGATGCTCATCCCGCTGTCGAAGCTTCCCGTCTGGCTGGCCGACCTGTCGCGCCTGCTGCCGGCGGCCGCACTGGCCCAGGCCCTCCACGGGACACTCGGCCGCGGCACGCCGGTGGCGGCCCGGGACTGGGTCGTGCTGGCCGTCTGGGCCGTCTGCGCACCGGTCGTGGCCGGCCTCACCTTCCGCTGGGAGTAGGCCCGGTGCAGAGCTGACCCGTGGGCCGGCCGGATACGCCACGACCTGACCGTCGATCGGCGGGAAGGGTCAGTTGCCGCCGACGAGCTTGTGGATCCAGCGATCGAGTTCGGCCTCGGATACCGGGCCGATCACGTGGGCGATGACAGTGCCCTGCTCGTCGATGAAGAACGTGTTGGGTTCGGCGTTGAGGCCATAGACGCCGGCGGTGACGCGCAGGTCGGCGTCCTGGCCGACCGGGTAGGTGATGCCCGACTGCTTGATGAACGGGACGGCGTTGGCCGGTGGGTCGGCGGCGTCGACCCCGACGAACTGGAGCACGGAGTCCTTGGCCTGTTCGGCCTGGGCCGTCGAGGCCAGCATCGGGGTCTCCTTGCGGCAGGGCCCGCACCACGAGGCGAAGAAGTTCAGCACGACAGGGTGGTGGCGGTCTACGCCGAGCGCGTGCAGGTCGACGGGGGTCCCGCCCAGCACAGATGCCAGGACGAAGTTCGGTGCCGCCGAGCCCACCGGCACGACACCACCGGTTCCCGACGTGCTGTTCGAACTGGTGCCGAGCCCCACGAAGAGGAACACGGCGAGTGCGGCGGCCAGGACCAGGCCGATCAGGAAGGCCCGCAGCCGGCGCGGGCGGCGGGGCGCAGGTGCGGGGGCGGACTGGGATGCGGGTCCGGTCGCGGTGTCGGCGCCGGCGGCGGGTTCCGACGGTCCGGAGTCGGGCGGCAGGGTCAATGCGTGATGAAGACGTCGACCGCCATGATGATGAACAGGAGCGTCAGGTACGTGATCGAGTAGCTGAACAGCTGCATCGACGCCTTCGGGGTGGCCTGCGCCCACATCCTGGCCGCCATGGCGATGAAGCCGATGCCCAGCACGGCGGCCGACACCACGTACAGGAGGCCGAGGTGGGCGACCGGTGCAAGCAGGAGCGTCAGCCCGACCATGACCAGTGTGTACGCCATGATCTCGATGGCGGTCCGCCGGAACGTGGCCACCACGGGCATCATCGGCACGTGGGCGGCCTCGTAGTCGTCCTTGTACTTGAAGGCCAGTGCCCAGAAGTGCGGCGGCGTCCACATGAAGATCACGGCGAACAGCACGACCGGGGCCCAGGCCAGTGAGTCGGTGACGGCGGCCCATCCCACCAGCACCGGCATGGCGCCGGCGGCGCCGCCGATGACGATGTTCTGCTTGCTCGTCCGCTTCAGCCACAGCGTGTAGATGAAGACGTAGAAGAGAGTCGCCGACACGGCCAGGACCGCGGACAGGAGATTGACCCACACCCACAATTCGACGAAGGCGACGACCTCGAGTGTGACGGCAAAGATCAGGGCGTTACGTGGGGCGATGACCCCGGTGACCAGCGGCCGCTTGGCCGTCCGGTGCATCAGCTTGTCGATGTCACGGTCGACGTACATGTTGATGGCGTTGGCACCGCCGGCCGCCAGGGCGCCCCCCACCAGGGTGGCGATCATCAGCCAGACGCGCGGCAGGCCGCCCTTGGCCAGGATCATCGTCGGCAGTGTGGTGATCAGCAGCAGCTCGATGATGCGCGGCTTGGTCAGCGCCACATAGGCGCCGAGGCGCGAGAGCAGCGAGACTCGGGCCGGAAGGGCCACGGCGGAGACGGACATCGTCGATCAGACTACCCCCAACCCCCGGAGGCGGCCTGTCCGGCGGTCCGGCCCTCGGTCTGGGACCCGACCAGGGGGGACGGTACGATCAGGGGCGGTGCCCTCCTTCACGCCCAGTCCCCGGGCCTTCCTCCTCCTGTGCCGGATCTCCCTGGCCACGATCGTCCTCAACGTGGCCACCGGGGCGGCGGTGCGGCTGTCCGACTCCGGACTGGGCTGCCCCGACTGGCCGACCTGCGCCCACCAGCGCCTCACCCCGCCCCTCGCCCTCCACCCCGTCATCGAATTCGGCAACCGGATGGTCGTCACCGTCCTGGTCATCTCCTGTGCGGTCACCTGGGTCGCCTCGTTCCTCCGCCCGCCCGCCCGCCGGGACCTGCGCTGGCTGTCCGGTGGCCTCCTCATCGGCATCCTGGGCGAGGCCGTCCTCGGGGCGGTCGTCGTCTACTCCAAGCTCAACGCCTACGTGGTCATGACCCACTTCATGCTCGGGATCGCCCTGCTGGCGGTCTCGGTGGAGCTGTGCCTGCGGGCGGCCCACGGACCGGGCCGGGGCACCCTGGCGGTGTCCCGCCGGGTGCTGCGCCTGACCAGGGCGTACCTGGTCCTGCTCGTCCTGGCGGTGACCGCCGGCACCGCCACCACCGGCGCCGGGCCCCACGCCGGTGGCAAGGGTGCCAAGCGGGTGCCCATCGGCCTGTCGGACATGACCCGCATCCATGCCGAAACGGTGTGGGTGACGGCCATCGTGCTACTCGTCATCCTCTACACCCTCTGGAAGTCCGACGCCCCGGCCCGGATCCAGGAGTCGGGCCGGATCCTCCTCGGGACCATGGTGATCCAGGGGATCATCGGCTACACGCAGTACTTCACGCGGCTCCCGGCCGTCCTGGTCGGCGTCCACGTGGTCGGGGCCACGATCGTCGTGTCGGTCGCCCTCTGGTTCCATCACGGGCTGTCCGACCACCGGCCCGAGGAGGTCGACGAGGAGACCGCAGATCCGGCCGGGGCCGTCGACTCGTCCTCGGGGCCGGCCGATCCCGTGCGCGAGCCGGTATGAGGCCGCCCACCCGGCGCCGGCGCGGCGGCGCAACCCTGCCGTCCGGCGTCATGCCTCCTGAGACGGTGCCGGTGGGCGACATCGAGACCATCATCGACCAGGAAACCACCGAGGACCGGCCGTGGCTGGTGATCGTGTGGAACGACCCCATCAACCTGATGTCCTTCGTCACCTTCGTCCTCCAGAAGCTGTTCGGCTACTCGAAGGAGAAGGCCACCGCCCTGATGCTCGACATCCACCACAAGGGGCGGGCGGTGGTCTCCTCGGGCACCCGGGAGCGGGCCGAGCTCGACGTCTACCGGCTCCACGAGCACGGCCTGTGGGCGACCATGGAGCAGTCCGGGTGACCCGGACCCATCGCCCGGCCGGGTCGTCGTGAGCTCGCCCATCAAGCGGCGTCGCGACGGGCGCTACGTCATCCGCCTCGATGCCAATGCCCGGGTGGTACTCGCCAACCTGGCCGCCCAGCTGCCCGAGGCGCTCGATGCGCGTGACCCGATGGTGCGCCGCCTCTTCCCTCCGGCGTACACGGCCGACGACCAGGCGGCTGCCGAGCGGGACTACCGGGAGCTCGTCGACACCGCCCTGACGAACCACCACCTCCGGTCGCTCGAGACCCTGGTGTCGACCGCCGAGACCGACTCCCTGAGCGAGGAGGAGTTCCTGGCCTGGCTCGACGCCGTCGGCTCGCTCCGGCTGGTGCTCGGCACCCGTCTCGACGTCCACGAGGACATGGAGGCCCCCGATCCCCAGGACCCCCGGGCCGCCGAGTACGGACTGTTCGTGTTCCTGGGCGAGCTCCAGTACCTCATGGTCGAGCTCCTGGCTGAGGATCTGCCCGACGAGGGACGCCCCGAAGGTGCCCTCTGATCCCTCTGCTAAAGTCCGTAAGCCCTACACGGGAGCGAGCCCCCATCGTCTAGCGGCCGAGGACGCCGCCCTTTCAAGGCGGTAACACGGGTTCGAATCCCGTTGGGGGTGCCGTACACCCCAGCATGCAACAGCTGGTTGGGGACCTGTGGTGCAGTTTGGAGTGCACGCCGCCCTGTCAAGGCGGAGGTCGCGGGTTCAAATCCCGTCAGGTCCGCCACTCCGGAATCCTTCGGGACCCGGAGCGAGGTCGGGTAGCTCAGTTGGTAGAGCGCGCGCCTGAAAAGCGTGAGGTCACCGGATCGACGCCGGTCCCGACCACCAGGACGTCCCAGTTCAGAGCGCCATTTCGTTCGTGCGGGTCATGCGGATGACTCGGTCCGTGCCCACTACGTGCCCAGAAAGCTGGGTCGACCGGCGTGGATCCGCCCGGGCGCGTCAGAGCGGGTCAACTCCATCAGCCGGGGACCGGCCGAGAGGCCGGCGGGTCGGCCGAGCCGGCCGCTCACCCGGTCGCCGACGTCCCGCAGCTCTGGGCCTGGACGCCGGAGACGCCGACCGGGGCAGGTGACGCACCGGCGGCCCCGCCCGCGAAGCGATTGGCGATCCAGGCGACCATGTCGCCGGTGTAGACCGCCATGACCTCGTAGTGCTTGTACCCCGGGTAGATCCACCGCTGGACGTTGGCACCGAGGGTGCACAACTGGGTGTAGAGGGCCTGCGTGGTGACGACGGGGATCTGCTCGTCGTCGCCACCCTGGACGATCAGGAGCGGTACCTGCGGCACACTCGACAACTTGATGGGGTCGTTGGCCGTCAGGGTCGGTGCGAACGTGGCCAGCTGGGTCGGATTCTCCTTGAAGATCTGCGAGTAGGTGTACTTGTCGAGCGTCTTCTCGAGGTAGCTGAAGCAGCCCTGCTGCAGCGTGGGGATCAGGCTGATCCCCAGCGGCGTCAGGATCTGGTCCAGCGGCACCGCGGTGTTGCCGTAGGCGGTGTTGTAGCCCACCGTCGCCATCAGGAGGTAGAAGCGGTACGGGCTGGTCTCGAGGAAGGCGTAGATGGCGCCGAACTGGGTCGGAGGGGCCCCGGCCACCGTCCCGACCTGGTTGAAGCCCTGCCGGGCCCCGTAGGTCGCGGCTGCGTCCCAGGCGAACATCGCCGTCTGGCCGCCCTCCGAGTGACCCCACACGGCGTACTGCTTCGATGTGTCGGACACGGCGAGCTGGTGGGCGGCCAGCACGATGTCGATCGTGTTGTCCGCTGAGATCCCTCCGACCAGGTAGGGCAGCAGGTCGGGTGGCGTCCCCTCCCCCTGGTAGTCGCTGGCTGTGACGACCCAGCCCTTGGCCAGGAGCGCGTTCACGCTGGCGTGCGGGACCGTCGTCAGGTCCTCGTTGACGAAGTTGGTCGACGGCGCGCAGGTGTCGGCCATGCCGTTGGTGCCGTGCGCCCAGGAGACCACGTCCCGGCCGGATGCCGGCGCGGCAGTGGGTGGAACGAAGATCATCCCCGTCACCGCGACGCTCTTGCCACCGAGCCCCGTCGACACGTACATCACCCGGTAGGCGGTTGCGTTGATGTCGGACACGGTCGTCTTCTGGTACTTGAGCAGGGTGCCGGGCGCTTTCGAGCTCACTCCGGCGGGAACGACGTAGAACGCAGGGAGCCCGTGTGGTGCCGTGGTCGGCGGCGTGCTCGACGACGAGCTGCAGGCCGATGCCACCAACGCGACGCTCAGCAATGCGCCGACCACCGTTGCGACCCGGCCGGATCTCGTCCATGCGCCCATCACTGCACCCCGCTCACCTGGCCGTCCGCCGGGATTACCGGCGCCCCCACGGGGAGTTCTAGCGCACGGCCACGAGCCCTGTCACAACAGCGGTGTCGGCCGCTCCGGCGGCGTCGCCCGGCGGGCGGAGCGGGCGGGACCACGGGCCTGTGGGGTATCCACCCGCGACCCGACCATGCTCGCAACCGGTGTTGTGGGGCAGGCCCTCCCTTTGTGCAGAAGGAATGCCGCGCCTGGTCGTCAACCCTGGGGATACCGAGTGATCACTGCCTCTAGGCCCGAAGTTACTGATTGGTAAATGGTGCCCTTCGACTCTGCTAATTGCTGTGGCCCCGCCTTACCGTCGGCTCTATGGCACGTGCATGCTGACGCAGTAGACCCCAGGAGAACCAATGAAGATGTCCAGGATCATGCGTGTACTCATCAGTGTGGTTCTCGGGGCCGGGGTACTCGCGGTGGTGGTCAGCGGGACACCGGCGGGGGCCACCGCCAAACCGACGGCTCCAGGTGCGCCGACCACCGTCGAGGTGGTGGCTGGGGCCACTGGATTGCTCGACGTGTCCTGGGCGGCACCGGTGCCGAATGGTGCGGCGATCACGGGCTATACGGTGACGGCAACCCCAGGCCCCGTGACTTGCAGCACGACGACGGCGTTGACCTGCCCCCTCGCCATCCCCAGTAGGGTCTCGACCCTTTCAGTCAGCGTGCGGGCCTCCTACACCGGAGTGTCCGGAGAGGCGTTCGGCAAGGCGTCCACAAAGGTCAAGGTCACCGTCCCTGGTGCGCCGACCGGCGTACTTGCGGTCGGTGGAACCGGTGCCATCAGTGTGTCCTGGACGGCACCGGCTTCTGACGGTGGGCTAACCATCACCGGCTATGCGGTGACTTCAACCCCGGGCCCCGTCACGTGCACCACGAGCGGGGCACTCAACTGTGACCTAGCCATCCCCAGCGGCCTGTCGACCCTCTCGATCAGCGTCCAGTCCACCAACCCCATGGGGGCGGGCAAGGCGTCCGCAAAGGTAAAGGTCACTGTCCCTGGAGCGCCGACCGGCGTACTTGCGGTGGGTGTCGACCACGCGATTGCCGTTTCGTGGACCAGTCCCGTCAACGCCGGAGGACTGTCGATCACCAGCTATGCGGCGACTGCCACGCCGGGCAACCGGGCCTGTACGTCGAACAGTGCCACCAGCTGCACGATCACCGGTCTGACGAATGGCACGAAGTACTCCGTAGGCGTCGAGGCCCTGAACGTCCTAGGCCCGAGCAAGTCATCCACCAGAACGAAGGCCACCCCGTCGATAGCGCAAGACTGCGCCTACAAGGGGGCCGGCGCCAACCTGCAGGGGTGCAGCCTCGCCGGCGTCAACCTGACGGGTGTCGACCTGACCGGCGCCAACCTCACCAACGCCGACTTGACCGGTGCCACTTTGACCGATGCCGACCTGGCGGATGTGGTTCTGGCGGGCACAAACCTCACGAGCGCCTCCATGGCTGGGATCACCTCGGGTGGCGTAACCGGCGTCCCGGCAGCACTGCCCGCGGGGTGGACGGTCGCGGCCGGTTACCTGGTCGGTCCGGGTATCAATCTGTCGGGGGTCGACCTGACCGGAACGAACCTCACCAATGTCAGCCTGGCCGGGGACGATCTGCAGAGCACCAACTTCACCGGAACGGATCTCACCGGGGTCAGTTCCGGTGGAATCGGAGGGGCGCCTTCGGCTCTTCCGGTCAATTGGAAGTTGGTCAACGGCTACCTCGTCGGTCCGGGCGCTGACCTGGTCCTCGCCCACTTCTACTATGTGGACCTCACCTTTGCCGATCTCCACGGTGCGAACCTCACCGACGCCTGGTTCGGAGCGTCAAACATGGAGAATATCGACCTGACCGACGCCAATCTCACTGGCATCTCGCTCGTGGGCAATGACCTCACCGACGCGGACCTGGCCGGCGCCAACCTCACGAGCGCCTCACTCGGCTGCATTCTGGTCGGCGCCGACTTGGTTGGCGCCACATTTACCGACACCGCGTTCGGGGACGCCAACGTCACCGGCGCCGACTTCGCCGGTGACGTGCTCACCAGCGCTACGGTGCGCGGGTCCGCAGCCCCGAGCGCCAACTTCACGGGGGCCGACCTGGCCGGCGACAACCTCGACGGGACGAACTTCAATGGTGCGGTCCTGGTAGGTGCGAACTTCAGTGGCACTTCTGCGAACGGCGGTAGCTTCATCGGTGCCGACCTGACCGATGCCGACTTCACCGGCGTCACCTACAGCTCGGTGTCGCTGGCCGGCGTGGTCATCGGCGGGACGAACATGGCGGGTGCATCGTTCAGCGCTGTGACCTCTGGCGGCGTCACCGGCATCGCCTCGGCACTTCCGTCGGGCTACCGGCTGCTCGAGGGCTACCTGGTGGGACCCGGAGCGTCAGTGGTCGGTATCAGCCTGACCGGCATCGATTTCACCAGCGCCGATCTCGACGGAGCCAACCTCAGCGGGGTGGACTTCACGGGTGACGAGATGAGCGGTGCCTCGTTCGCCGGTGCCAACCTCACCGGCACGGAACTCGCCGACACCGACCTGACGGATGCCACGTTCAGCGGTGCGAACCTCAACGGCACCGACTTCACGGGCACCACGCTCACGGGCGTGAGTTCCGGCGGCGTGACGTACACGCCGGTGAACCTCCCCGCGAACTGGACCTACGCGTCGCCCAGTTGGGGACGCGGATACCTCCTGGGACCCGGCGCCAATCTGGTTGGTGCCAACCTCTCGGGGAGCCAGTGGGCCATCGACGACCTGTCCGGCGCGGATCTCGCCGGAGCCGATCTCGCCAACGCCAGCTTCGACCGCACGTATCTCAACGGGACCGACTTGGCCGGTGCCAACATGTCCGGGGACAACTTCTATGGCGAGTGGAGCCAAGGAGCGAACTTCAGCGGAGTGGACTTCACCGGCGCGAACCTCTGGGCGTCCGACATGCATGACGCCGACTTCACCGGCGCCACCTTCAGCGGTGCGATCATGGACTCGATGAATCTGAGCGGCTCCGATCTCTCTGGCATCGACCTCAGCGTTATCAGCCCGATCAACGGGGAGGGCTGGTACGGGTACAGCCTCTACGGCGACAGTTTCAACAGCGCCAACCTCAACGGTGCCAACCTGTCGGGACTCGGCATCGAGTACGGCGGATTTTCAGCAGCCACGTTGGTGGGCGCCAACCTCGACCACGACAACCTCGGGTCCGCCACCCTGACCGGTGCCGACCTCACGGGAGCCAACCTGTCGGTGGTGAACTTCTACAGCGCAGGCCTCACGTACACCAACATGACCGACGCCGATATGACCGGTGACCTGTTCGGTCCGTTCGCTCAACTCGGATATATGACCTTCTCCAATACAACCTGCCCAGACGGATCCAACAGCAGCTTGAACATCCCGGAGAGCTGCTACAACGATGGCGTCTCCAACCAAGGGTGATAGTCGCTGTCACGCAGCGCACGTTCTGCGGCAACAGCACAGGAGACCGTGGCATAAGTGCCTGGTTGAGACTTCATGGCAGACACTGCGGTCGGTTCGTAGCGTTTAGAGGTCCGGACGGGGTAGCTCGCTAAGTGCCTGCCGGCGGCTCCGGCCGACTGGCTTTCTACCGAAGAGCCTCCCGTCCGGTCCTTGCCGCGAGTGGCTCGAAAGAGGAACAAGCACAAGATCCAAACCAGGAGTGCCCTCGCGGTCCT
>Ga0182014_10003702_pt1 | contig 18125 bp, 13 predicted proteins | sample 612S2DmetaG_FD_120489 | JGI IMG/M metagenome (GOLD analysis project Ga0182014, IMG submission 120489) | Permafrost microbial communities from Stordalen Mire, Sweden - 612S2D metaG | ecosystem: Environmental > Terrestrial > Soil > Wetlands > Permafrost | place: Sweden: Stordalen | collected... | reverse complement strand
TTTCCTCGAAATTCAGACCCTCTTCTTGCGGAGCGCACTCCGCACTATGAGGCTGAACAAAATCGCACCCAGTACTTCTAGGGACATTCAAACCGATTGAAAATGATTCAGTTTTCGTCATGCCCGGCCTTGTGCCGGGCATCCACGTCTTTGCCGGACTTAAGCAAGGAAGACGTGGATGGCCGGGACGAAGCCCGGCCATGACGGATAGCGCTGCATAGCTGCACTTCACTGGCGGCATTTTGAACCAGACGCTAGGCCTTGCCCTTGCCGCCGCCCTTCTCCGCCGCGCGGCGCAAAGCTTCGGCGAGCGCGCCGCCCGATTCAGCCTGCGGCTTGCGCTGACCCTGCGACGTCATCGACGCCGGGGAAATATCGCGCGGCTTGCCCTGCGCGGCGCGATCGCTCTTGGCGCCGGTCTCGTCGTCGAGGCGCAAGGTCAGCGCGATGCGCTTGCGGGCGACCTCGACCTCCAGCACCTTGACCTTGACGATGTCGCCGGACTTCACCACTTCGCGCGGATCCTTGATGAAGGTCTTCGACATCGCCGAGATGTGCACCAGCCCATCCTGATGCACGCCGATATCGACGAAGGCGCCGAACGCCGCGACATTGGTGACCGTGCCTTCGAGGATCATGCCGCGCTTGAGATCCTTCAGCGTCTCGACGCCCTCCTTGAACACCGCGGCCTTGAAGGCCGGGCGCGGATCGCGGCCGGGCTTTTCCAGCTCGCGCAGGATGTCGGTCACCGTCGGCAGGCCGAAATGGTCGTCGACGAAATTCTGCGGCCGGACCTGACGCAAAATCTCGGCGTTGCCGATCAGGGCCTTGATGTCGCTCTTGGTGGCGGCCAGGATCTTGCGCACGACCGGATAGGCCTCCGGGTGCACGCCGGAATTATCCAGGGGATCATCGCCGCCCGCAATGCGCAGGAAGCCGGCGCATTGCTCGAACGCCTTCGGTCCGAGCCGGGGCACCTCTTTCAGGGCCTTGCGCGATTTGAACGGGCCGTTGGCGTCGCGGTGCTGGACGATGCTCTGCGCCAGCCCGCTGCCGATCCCCGAGACCCGCGCCAAGAGCGGCGCCGAGGCGGTGTTGGCATCGACACCGACCGCGTTGACGCAGTCTTCCACCACGGCATCGAGCGAGCGCGCCAGTTTACTCTCGCCGAGGTCATGCTGGTATTGCCCGACGCCGATCGCCTTCGGATCGATCTTGACCAGTTCGGCGAGCGGATCCTGCAGCCGCCGGGCGATCGACACCGCGCCGCGCAGGGTGACGTCGAGCTCGGGCAGTTCCTCCGAGGCGAAGGCCGACGCCGAATAGACCGAGGCGCCGGCTTCCGACACCACGATCTTCGACATCTTCTGCTCCGGCAGCAGTTTCACCAGCTCGGTCGCCAGCTTGTCGGTCTCGCGCGAGGCGGTGCCGTTGCCGATCGCGATCAGGTCGACGTGGTGTTTCTGCGCGAGCTTGCCCAGCACGGCCAGGGTTTCGTCCCAGCGCCGCGCCGGCTCGTGCGGATAGACGGTGGCGGTGTCGACCACCTTGCCGGTCGCATCCACCACCGCGACCTTGACGCCGGAGCGGAAGCCGGGATCGAGGCCCATGGTGACGCGGGCGCCGGCCGGCGCCGCCAGCAAAAGGTCGCGCAGGTTGGAGGCGAACACGCGGATGGCTTCCTGCTCGGCCGCGGTCCACAGCCGCATCCGCAAGTCGACATTGAGATGGACCTGGATCTTGGTGCGCCAGGCCCAGCGCACGGTCTCGGCCAGCCATTTGTCGCCGGGACGGCCGGAATCGGAAATCGCGAAGCGGTGCATGATCTTGAGTTCATAGGAGCTGGCGGCGGCCGGCGTAGCGCTCGGCGGCTCGGCCAGCATCTGCAGATCGAGGATCTCTTCCTTTTCGCCACGGAACATCGCCAGGATCCGGTGCGACGGCAATTTGCTCAGCGGCTCGCTGAAGTCGAAATAGTCCTTGAACTTCTCGCCTTCGGTCTTCTTGCCGTAGCGCACCTTCGACGTCATCAACCCATTCGACCACATCTGCTCGCGCAAAGCGCCGATCAGGTCGGCATCCTCGGCGAAGCGTTCGACCAGGATGGCGCGGGCGCCGTCGAGCGCGGCGGCGGCGTCCGCCACCTGCTTTTCGGCATCGACGAACGGCGCGGCCATGGCGAGCGGATCGTTCTCCGGCTGCGTCAGCAGCTGGTCGGCCAGCGGCTCCAGTCCCGCCTCCTTGGCGATCTCGGCCTTGGTGCGGCGCTTCGGCTTGAACGGCAGATAGATGTCTTCCAGCCGGCCCTTGCTGTCGGCCGCCAGAATCGCCGCCTCGGTTGCGGCGTCCAGCTTGCCCTGCTCGCGCACGGATTCCAGAATCGCGGCGCGGCGCGCTTCCAGCTCGCGCAGGTAATTCAGGCGCTCCTCAAGATTGCGCAATTGCGTGTCGTCGAGCGCGCCGGTGATTTCCTTGCGGTATCGCGCCACGAACGGCACGGTGGCGCCGCCGTCGAGCAGCGCCACCGTCGCCTCGACCTGTTGTTCGCGAATGCCGAGTTCCGTCGCGATCTGCCGATTGATGTTTGCCACGCGCTATCTTTCTGGACCGGTCGCGGCCGATGAATCGCCTGCCGCAGGATGACGCTTATGGACCATCGCCGATGGTTTCCTCAAGGCGAAAGGCAAAACAAATTGATCTGTGGATGGATATAATCGAACGGTTCATCAATCTCGGTCCTCATCCTGAGGAGGCGCGTCAGCGCCGTCTCGAAGGATGGCCGCAACGCATGGAGCCTGCTGCCATCCTTCGAGACGCTTGCGGAGTTTATCATCGGGCCGCGCTATGCGCGGACCCGTTGGCAAGCTCCTCAGGATGAGGTCGGAGATAATTCTTTTCGAACACCCAAAATCCTGCGCAAAGATAACGGTGGATCGGTGGCGGTATATTGTGTAGACGGGCGCTCCTTCTGGAGCGCCCATGTCGATCTGCGGACTTGATTTCGGAACGTCGAACACGACGCTCGGCACGATGGAAGGCGATGCGCCGGTGCTGGCGGCGCTGGAGATCGGCCACACCACGATTCCGAGCGCGATCTTCTATCCCGCGGACGGCGCCGTGCTGATCGGCCGCAAGGCCATCGAGGCCTATGTCGACGGCGTGCACGGCCGCCTGATGCGCAGCCTCAAATCGGTGCTCGGCACCGCGCTGATCGACGAGACCACCCGGATGGGCCGCGAGCGCACCCGGTTTCGCGACGTGATCGGCTACTATCTCGGCGCGGTGAAACGGCGCGCCGAACAGGCGACGGGGCGCGAGCTGCGCGACGTGGTGCATGGCCGGCCCGTGCACTTCGTCGACAACGATCCCGAGGCCGACGCCAAAGCGGAGCAGACCCTGCGCGAGATCGCACGCGAGATCGGCTTCGACCAGGTCACCTTCCAGTTCGAGCCGATCGCAGCCGCCCTGGACTATGAGCGGCAGATATCCAGCGAAGAGATCGCCCTGATCGCCGACATCGGCGGCGGAACCTCGGATTTTTCGATCGTGCGTCTGGGCCCGCAGCGGCACGGCAGCGCCGACCGCGTTTCCGACATTCTCGCCAATGACGGCGTGCGCATCGGCGGCACGGACTTCGACCGCCAGCTCAGCCTCGGCGTCGTGATGCCGCTGTTCGGCTTCGGCAGCGCCATGAAGCGCGCCGGCCTCGAGGTGCCGTCGCGCTATTTCCACGACCTCGCCACCTGGTCGAGCATCAACCGCATGTACGAAACGAGCGTGACCGCGGAACTGCGCCAGGTGCGGCGCGAGGCCCGCGAGCCCGACCTGCTCGACCGGCTGATGCGCGTGATCGACGAGCAGCGCGGCCATACGCTGGCGATGGAGGTCGAGGAAGCCAAGATCGCGCTCGCCGAGCAGCGCCAGGCCAGCGTCCCCCTGGAATGGGTCGCGCCCGGGCTCAACGCCGCGGTCGGCCGCCGCGATCTCGTCGGTCATACGCGGCAACTGGCCGAGCGCATCGCGGCCCGCATCGGAAATTGTCTGGCGCAGGCGCGGTTGTCCGCCGACGACATCGACGCCGTATTCCTGACCGGCGGCTCGGTGCGGCTCGCCCATGTTCGCAAGGCGATCACCCAGGCGGTGCCGTCGGCCCGCATCGTCGAGGGCGACACCTTTGGCGCGGTCGGCAAGGGCCTCACGATCGAGGCGTTGCGGCGCTATGGCCCGAAGCCGTGAGAGGCGATGAATCAGGCACCGCCAGGCGATTGTGATGGCTATCGATTTGGGATAGACACCGGCGCTCCCGGGCTGACGTGCCGGGGAGACCGGTTGTCAGCCCAGCCGGGTTGGGGCGTGAGAAAAAACTCGAACATTGTGGAAGAGGGAACATGGCCCGCAGCATTCTGATACTCGGAGCCTCGTACGGCTCATTGCTGGCGACGAAACTGCTGATGGCCGGTCACAACGTGACGCTGGTTTGCCGGAAGAAGACGGCGGAACTCATCAATCGTGACGGCACCGAGGTTCGCCTCAAGCTCCGCGACGAGCCGGCGCACCGGTCGATCTTCTCGCGCGATCTGCCCGGGAAACTGGACGCGACCGCGCCCGCCGACGTCGACCTCTCCCGTTACGATCTGGTCGGTCTTGCCATGCAGGAACCGCAATACACCAACCACACACTTCGGGTTCTGATGATCAAGATCGCCGAGGCCAGGCTGCCTTGCCTTTCGATCATGAACATGCCGCCGCTGCCTTATCTCAAGCGGATCCCGGCGCTGGCGGAAATGGACCTCGAGGAGGCCTATACCAATGCGCAGATCTGGGAACGGTTCAAGCCGGGACTGGTGACGCTGTGCTCGCCCGATCCGCAGGCTTTCCGTCCGCCCGAGGAGGCGGCGAATGTGCTGCATGTCGGCCTGCCGACGAACTTCAAGGCCGCGATCTTCGCGGATGAAGCCCATAACCGGCTGCTTCGGGAACTGGAAGCGGACATCGACGCGGTGAGGCTGGATGGCCAGGACGTTCCGGTGAAGCTCAAGGTGTTCGATTCGCTGTTCGTCCCTCTGGCCAAATGGTCGATGTTGTTGACCGGGAATTACCGCTGCATCACGCTGCAGGAGCCGCAATCGATCCGCGATGCGGTGCACGGCGATCTCAGGCTCTCGCAGTCGATCTATGATCATGTCGATGCCATCGCCCGGCGCCTGGGGGCCGACCCCAGTGATCAAGTGCCGTTCGAGAAATACGCCAAGGCGGCGGAAAGCCTTCTCAAGCCCTCGTCGGCGGCCCGCGCGGTGGCCAATGGCGCGCCTTTCATCGAGCGGGTCGACCTCCTGGTGAAGTTGATTTCGCATCAGCTCGGCATGCCCAATGCCGAGATCGACCGCACGGTCCAGATCGTGGATCAAAGACTGAACGAGAGGGTCGTGGCGAGCTGACGGCTGCACCTGGACGTCGCCTGCGCGGGGGGATTCTTCCGGGATCGGCGATCCGGGGGCCTGTGCCGTGGCAAGCCTTCTTTTCCGGCTAACCCGTCACGAGCGCCGCTTCCGAATGGACAGCGACACGCCGGTCGAAAGGCAGGATCAGGCGTTGCCGACGCCCGCCGCAGGGCTGACGGCGCCCCCAAAACATGGTTAACAATTTATTTACGGCTGTCGGCGAGGCTGCAGCGCGCCGCCGACGCCGCAAGCCGGGGACCGGTCCCCGACACCCGTGTCGCCGCCGCAGAAAGAGACCCGCCGGATGAGCCTGGGAACACAGAGGGTTGTCAGCGCGGTGCCGGCCTATCGCAAGAGTGACGATGTTGCCGCCTGGTTCGCGCGAGCGACGGCGTATCACGGGTTGGGTCAACTTGCCGAAGCTCAGGTCGGCTACAGGAAGGTGCTGAAAAAGCGCCCCAACCACTTCGATGCCCTGCACATGCTCGGCGTGTGCGAACACCAGAGCGGCGACTCCGAAGCGGCGGTGCGCTCGCTCAGGCGGGCGCTTCTGCTCGACCCCAAATCCTTCGCCGTTCACTCGGATCTGGGCACCGTGCTCGGGGTGTTGCGGCGGCTCGATGAAGCGCTGGCCCATTGCGACCATGCCGTCGCCCTGAAGCCGGACTTCGCCAACGCCCATTACAACCGGGGCAACGCGTTGTCGGGGCTGAAGCGCTTCGCCGAAGCGGTCGTGAGCTTCGACAAGGCGATTGCGCTCGATCCGCGGCACACGGATGCCTTGAACAACAAGGGCAATGCGCTGCACGAGCTGGGCCGGTTTGCCGATGCGATCGAGAGCTATGACAGGATCCTGGCGCTGAAGCCCGCCAACGCGCTGGCCTTCTTCAATCGCGGCGCCGCGCACAAGGAGCTGAGGCAGGCCGACGAGGCAATTGCCGACTTCGACCGCGCGCTTGCGATCGCTCCGGACCATGCCGCGAGCTGGACCAACCGCGGCGACGTACTGATATTCCTGCGACGCTACGAGGAGGCGCTCGCGAATTTCGACCGGGCTTTATCCATCGACCCGGAATTCGTGGGAGCCTGGATCGGGCGCGCCAATGCGCTGATGAGCAGCAGCGTGACCGAAGCCTTCGCCGCCTGCCAGCGGGCGCTGGCAATCAGGCCGGATTCAGCAAGTGCCCTCTCCCTGCTCGGCCAATGGCATGCGCAGCAGGGCGATGCGGAAGCCGCCGTTTCGTGCTTCGATCGGGCGCTCGCGATCAAGCCGGACGGCGAGGCGACGCTGTCGAACAGGATTTTCTCGCTGGATTTCGTCGAGACCAGCGGCTTTGCGCAGCATCAGGCCGCGCGCGCGGAGTGGTGGCGCCAGATCGGATCGAAGATTGCCGCACCGCTCCCCCTGCCATACGACAACGACCGCAATCCCGGCAGAAAGCTCGTCGTGGGCTACGTCTCCGCCGAGTTCAAGCATCGCTCGGCGGCGTTCACGTACCGGCCGGTGCTGCAGAATCACGACAAATCGCGCTTCGAGATCATCTGCTACTCCGGCTCCACAAACGAAGATGCGGTGACGGACTCGTTCCGGCAGGTGGCCGATCGGTGGCGAAACACTTCGCAATGGACGGACGAGCGGCTGGCGGATTACATCCGGGCCGACAAGGTCGACATCCTGATCGACCTGTCCGGCCACGGCGACGGCAACAGGCTGCGGGTGTTCGCAGCCAAGCCTGCGCCGATCCAGGTGACCGCGTGGGGACATGGCACCGGCACGGGCTTGCCGACGATCGATTACCTGTTCTCCGATCCGGTCGCCATTCCCGCCGAGGTTCGTCCGCTCTTTGCGGAGCAGATCTATGATCTCCCCAGCCTGGTGATTATCGAGCCGCCGCCGTCCGAGTTGCGATGCGCAGAGCCTCCCGTGAGATCGAATGGCTATGTGACCTACGGTGTCCTCAACAGGATCAGCAAGATTTCCGATGCCGCCATCAAGGTCTGGGCGCGGATTCTGCGGTCCGACGTCACGTCGCGGTTGCTGATCAAGGACAAGCTGCTCGACGACACCGTCGTGCAGCAACGGCTGCTCGAGAGATTTGCCCGTCATGAAATCGGTCCGGACCGGATCTGCTTCGAGGGATCAACCACCAGAGAGGGCCATCTGGCGGCTCACCAACGGGTCGACATCTGCCTGGATCCGTTTCCACAAGGCGGAGGCGTTACCACCTGGGAGGCGCTGTATATGGGGGTGCCGGTCGTGGCGAAACTCGGAAATGGAATAGCTGCCCGACTGGCCGGTGCCATTCTGTCGGCAATCGGGATGCCCGAATGGGTTGCCGCCGACGACGATGAATACGTGGAGATCGCGCTGCGATCGGGCTCGGATCGCCTCGCCACGATTCGTGGCGAGCTGCCCAGCCTGATCCAGCAGCGCTGCAGCCCGGCCGAATATGCCGGAGCCGTGGAACATGCCTACCGGACGATGTGGCAGAATTACTGCACCGCGCCGCAAAGCTAGCCGGGCAGACCGGCGACCGGAAATTGGCGGCGGTCCTGGAGGCAGCGACATATCCGTGGCCGTGATCTTGTCGATGTTGTCAAAAGCGGGGGATGTGCGATAGGTGATTCCCCTTGCGGAAACCCAGAGTGCGATGCCGTCATCAAGAACAGCGATCATACTTGGCGCGACCGCTGACATAGGCCGTCAGCTGGCTGAGCGCCTGAGTTCGGACAACTGGAATGTGGTTGGCATAGGCCGCACAGCGCTTCGATTGCAGGAATTGGAGAAAATTCCCAACCTGAAGGCCTATCAATGCTCCATCGCGGACAGCAACGATGTCAAGCGCCTCGCGGAGGAGATGCGCGCCGCCGGATACCAATGGGATCTGTTGGTATCGTGTGTGGGCACGACAGAGCCCATCGGCAAATTCTTCGAGACCGACTTTGACGAGTGGGAACGCTCGATTGTGGTCAACTTCACGGCACAGCTGCGCGTCCTGCACGCCCTCTGGCCGCTGCGACGCCCTGAACGGATCGTCGACGTCATGCTTCTGGCCGGCGGCGGTACCAACGGGACGTTTTCGAACTATTCAGCCTACTGCGTCACCAAAATCGCGCTGATAAAGATGTGCGAGCTGATCCACGACGAAGCAAGCGATGCCAACGCGTTCATCATCGGCCCGGGTTACACGCGCACCCGGATTCACGAAGAAACGCTGCGGGCCGGACCCATCGCGGCGGGTCGCTCATATGACAAGGTGCGTGCCTATCTCGAGGAGCAGGGCACGTCTTTCGACGAAATCTATGAGCATATGCGCTGGTGTATGCTAAGGGGGCGCCAGGTTGCCGGCGGCAGGAATTTCTCGACGGTCCATGATCGCTGGCGCGACGGCGGAGAGGAGCTGGCAAACCAGCTATATGACGACCCAGATGCATTTCGCTTGCGCCGCCGTCAACCATAACCATTCGTGGACCGATGCAGCAGAAACTATCTGACTATGTCGCGGACTTTCTCGCCGCCCAGGGTATCAGGCACGTCTTCGTCGTAACCGGCGGAGCGTCGATCCACATTTTGCACTCGCTGCACGATCGCCCCGGCACCGAGCCGATCTGTCCACATCATGAGCAGGCCGGTGCAATGGCTGCCGACGGCTATGCCCGCGCCACCGGCGGTATCGGCTGCGCCGTCAGCACCAGCGGCCCCGGCGCCACCAACATGATCACGGGCATTTCCGGCGCCTGGTTCGATTCCATACCCGTGCTCTACCTCACCGGACAGGTGACCACGTTCCGATTGAAGGGAGAATCGGGAGTACGGCAATTCGGATTCCAGGAAACTGAAATCATTCCGATGGTTCGGCCAATTACAAAGTATTGCGTTCAGCTGCGTGATCCCCGGCGGATCCGTTACGAACTCGAGAAGGCGGTGCATATTGCACGCAGCGGCAGACCCGGGCCGGTCCTGATCGATATCCCCGACGATCTGCAGCGCGCCTTCGTCGAAACCGACGACCTGCCCGCCTTCGAATCCGGCGCGGCCGATTCGGCGCCGGTGCCTGCGGAGGAAGAAATCCGGCGCGCCGTCGACCTGCTGCTCCGGTCCGAGCGCCCGGTCCTGATTTTTGGTCATGGAATTCGCCTGTCGGGAGCCGTTGCGGAAGCACGAGCGCTCGCAGAGCGATGTAACGTGCCGGTTCTGACGACCTGGGGCGCCAAAGACTTCTTCCCGGCGTCCGATCGTCTCAATGCCGGGACGTTCGGGACCCACGGAACCCGGGCGGGAAATTTTGTGGTCCAGAACGCGGACTTTGTCCTTTCGATCGGCGCCCGATTGTCGACGAGAGAAACCGGCTCGCCGCTTTCCAGCTGGGCCCGCGGGGCGCGCGCCGTCGTGATCGACATCGATCGATCGGAGTTGAATAAATTTGCCGCGTTTGGCCGAAAACTCGACATCGCGATCGAGGCCGATGCGTTGTCGGCGATTCGTGCGATCACACAGGCTATCGACGTCCCCGATAATGCCGGATTGCCTGACTGGACGACCTGGCGGGCTGAAATAGCCGACTGGATGCAGCGCTATCCGGTGTCTCCGAAAAATTCACCGGCGAAGAGCACCATCGACCCCTATGTCCTCATCGAGGAGATTTCGGCTTTGGCGCCGGATGATACATACTTCTTCATTGATACCGGTTGCGCGGTGGCCTGGTCGATGCAGGCGCTCAAGCTTCGGGGATCGCAGCGCATATTCCATGACTTCAACAATACCGCCATGGGATGGGCGTTGCCGGCTGCGATCGGCGGCGCCCTGGCTTTCCCGCGGAAATCCATCTGTTGCGTGGTTGGCGATGGCTCGCTGATGATGAACATTCAGGAGCTTGCTACGCTCAAGCATCACGGCCTTGCGGTGAAGCTTCTCCTGCTCGACAATGGCGGGTATTCGATGGTGCGGCAGACTGAAACGCAATGGCTCGGTGGCGTCAACGTAGGAACCTCGACAGAGAGCGGCCTGGGATTTCCCGATTTCATCAAGCTGGCGCACGCATTTGGCCTCGAAACGCGAGAGCTCAGCAAGAGCGCCGGCTTGAGGGGGGAATTGGCCGGCATATTTGCGTCGCCTGGCGCGGTTTTTGCGCGAATCGAGATTCCGTCGGAAAAGGGCGTCATTCCGCAGGTTGCGTTTGGATTTCCCATCGAAGACTCCGAGCCGTACCTGCCTCGCGAAGAATTCCTTCGGAACATGAAGGTGGCGCCGCTTCCCGCTTCGCTGAATCGCGTCGACTGACCAGACAATAGCAAAGTCAGGCATCGTGGACGCGCCCGAAGAAGCAGCCGGGACAGCTCCCGTTATCCGATTATGTTGACTGCGACGGCGAGAACAACCTCGCGGTCGTGATCGATCATTTCGATGTCTGCCATTTGTTCAAGCGAAAGCCATTTCATGCCCTGCCCTTCGCCCAGCAGGAGCGGGCTTCCGTCGTATTTCTCGACAAAGACATGCGTCGTGTATTCGATGTCGCCGTGGACGAATTGCCGGCCTGTGATCCGCCGGACGGAGTTCAGTTGATATGAAAGCTCTTCAAGGATTTCCCGCTTAACGGCTTGTTCGGGCGTTTCGCCTTGTTCGATGCCACCGCCGAACAACCCCCAAAGGCCGGGAAATGATGGCGCGTCGCAGGTCCGATGCTGAAGCAATATTCTGCCCTGGCCATCGTACAGAATCAGAACGGCAACGTGCCTGCTGGTCACGCTGCCGGCCTCAATAGGGACCGGTAAAGCGCGGTTCCGGCACGTCCAGCCAGGGCGTCAGCGGCGGCGGCTCCTCCAGAGCGGCATCGCTGTCGCACAGCACCAGCGCTCGCCGGGCAATGTCGATCGCTCGCGGATAATAAGCGTCCGCCAAAGACGGCGTCGTGGGGGTCGGGACCGCAGGCAGGGCAATGCGCGCCGGCGGCTTCTTCAGATGATGGAAGGCGTGCTCGGCGACGAGGCTCGTCACTTCGGCAGTGGCGCCGAACTGGGAATGGCCGGTGTCGGCCGTCACGATACGGCCGGTCTTGGCCACCGATGCCGTGATCGTATCGATGTCGATCGGGGTCAGCGTGCGCAGGTCGATGACCTCCGCCTCGATCCCGACCGACGCCAGCAGATCGGCGGCGCGCATGCATTCAAGCACCATGTAGGAGAAACCCGCGAGCGTGACGTGCCGGCCTTCGCGCATCACCTTTGCGCCGGACAGCGGTCTCACATGCCGTCCCTCCGGCACGGCACCCGTCACGCCGTAGAGCCAGCGGTGCTCCAGGACGATCACGGGTGCATCGTCCTCGACGGCGGCCGTCAACATCCCTTTCGCGTCGCTGGCGGTTGCCGGCATGACGACCTTGAGGCCCGGGACGTGACCGAACCAGGCCTGCAGCGACTGCGAATGCTGCGGACCCTGGCCCCAGCCGCGGCCGATGATCATCCGCACCGTGAGAGGCGCACGCATCTTGCCGCCATACATGAAGTGCCACTTGGCCGCCTGGTTGACGAGTGCCTCCATCGACAGCACGGCGAAGTCGACGCGCACATGCACGAGGATCGGGCGCATTCCGGCGATCGCGGTTCCCAGCGCAACGCCGGTCATGCCGCCTTCGGAAGCCGGCATGTCGAGGACACGATCGGCGCCGAATCTCTCGACCAGCCCCTTGGTGGATCCGAAGATGCCGGTCGGGCCCGGCACGCCTAGTCCCATCAGGTAGACGGAGGGGTCCCGGGCCAGGCAGTCGGCCTGCGCCTCCCGGATCGCTTCGCTGTAACTCAGGAGCCGCTCGGCCATCAGGCGTTCTCCTGGTCAGACGGGTAGACATAGCGGCCGAGATCGGCAGCGGCCGGAAACGGAGCGGCTCGCGCAGCCTCGAACGCCTGCGCGATCTCCGCGGCGATCGCTTCCCGCATCGATTGGACGTCGAGCTCGGTAACCAGGTCTTCGGCCACCAGCCGGCGCTCGTAGTTCTGGACAGGGCAGCGGTCGTGCCAACGGCGGACCTCGGCGACGGGACGATACCCGAGCGCGTCGTCCTCACCGGGACCGCAATGCTCTTTCCGGCGATAGGTCATGAACTCGAGCAGGGTCGGTCCCTGGCCCTGTCGCGCGCGCGTGACCGCCTGCCCCGCGAGAGCCCAAACGCTGTCGACATCGTTGCCGTCGCCCTGAACACCGGCCATGCCGTTGACCGGCCCGAACTCGTGGATGCCTCGCGCGGGCTGCCGCACGTCGAGCGGCGTGTGGACCGAGTACAGATTATTCTCGCAGACGAAGACGACCGGAAGCCGGTTCACGCCCGCGAAATTCAAGGCTTCGTGGAACGCCCCCTCCTCGGTGGCGCCGTCCCCGAAATAGACGGCGACCACGCGATCCTCGCCGCGGCGCTTCGCGGCCCAGGCCACGCCGACGCCCACCGAAACCGTGCTAGCAAGGATCGGCGCCGAGCCCATGAAGCCGGCGTCGAGGTCGACGAGATGCTGGCTGCCCCCGCGACCGCGCGCGCAGCCGGTCTCGCGGCCGTAGAGCTCGGCGATCATCGCGTCGAGGTCGGCCCCCTTGGCCAGATAGTGGCCATGGCTGCGGTGAGCGGCAAAAACCGCGTCGGTCCGGCGCAGATGCGCGGAGACGCCGACGGGCGGCGCTTCCTGCCCGATGCAGATGTGGGTCGGACAGCGCATCTCGCCCTCGCCATAGCGCCGCACGATCTCCTCCTCGACAAGCCGAATCCGCAGCAGCGAGCGGAGCATCTCGACACGCACGTCGGCGGGCGGGGGAAGGTTCGACATGGCCACTGGATTGTCCGGGAAGGTCGTCACGATCAATCTTCTCCCATCAGGCCCTCAGCACATAGTCGGTCGGCCAGTCGCGAATCTCGTCGAGATAGCGCCTGCCCATCCGACCATTTCGGCCAGTCCCTCGACCCAGCCGAGTTCCGGTTCCCAGCCGAGGTCGGCCTTGATGCGGCTGGAATCGAGCCAGTAGCGGGAGTCCTGCCCCAGCCGATCGTCGGTCGCGGTGAGTCCAGAAGATAAAGCGCTGCGTGAATGCCGAGGCCGCCGCCGAGGATCGCATGGGTCTCTCCGGACATGATGCTCGTTCCAAATTCCTGCCAAATTCTGCGCCCGCGCCTAATCGATGATGGTCCAGAAGTAGTCGCCGGTGTAGCCGGCCTCGTTGAACAGCGATATCCAGCCGTCCGGATAATCATGGAATTCGGCCGTCAATACCCAGCTTTCGAAGATCTCCTTCTGCCCGGGCGTGTGATAACTGTCCACCTGAACGAAGGCCCGTCCGCCCGAGACGCGCTGGATTTCCTGCATCACCTTGACCGCGCGCGGGCGCGGAAAGTTATGCACGGTGTTGAGGCTGAGCACGCAATCGAAGCTGCGGTCGGGAAAGGGCAGCCGTTCCGCCGTTCCCAGGTGCAGGCGGCCGATCACATCCCTCTCGCAGTTCATCAGCGCATAGAGCGATATGTCGAGCCCGAACACGTCGAGGCCGGGGCACACCGTCATCAGGTCCTTGACCAGAAAACCCTTGGCGCAGCCGATATCGAGCACGCGCATGCCCGGCCGCAACCCGAAATGCGCGACGATGTCGCGCGCCACCGGGACCCAGCGGCCGTCGTAGCGATAGCCGCCATAGCCGTAATCACGGGGGCCGTCGAAGTACAGTTCTCCGAATTGCTTGGCGGCGGCGACCACCGAGGGATCCTTGGCGTCCTTCCGCTTCTGGATATCGCGCTTCACCTTCGGCAAGGCGCGCAACAGGTCAATTTCGCTCATGACGCTCTCCGGCGGCGCGGCGGCCGAGCGTGTAATAGACCAGGCCCGCGGCCTCGGCCGCCTTGCGGTCCAGAACCGCATAGGGATCGAGCACGATCCTGCCGCGCAGGCTGCGCGCGATTTCGGCCGGCGCGATGCGCCGATAGTCGGGCCACGGCGTCAAGATCATCAGCGCCTCCGCGCCCGCGGTCGCCTCGAGCGGCTCGCTAGCGCCGGTCACGCGAGCGCCTGCCGCTGCCGACGCAGGCACCACGGGATCATGGACCCGGAACGGCACGCCGGGCAGTTGTCTGATCGTGGCCAGCGACGGCGAATTCTTCACCGAATCGGTATGCTCCTTGTAGGCGAGACCCCAGACCGCGATCTCGGCCTGCGGATTCGCATCCAGCAATGCCTTGCGGATGGTGCGCACCGCCCAGTCCCGCCGATATCGGCTATTGTGCCGCCACGCCTTTACCACGCCGGCATCGCTGTGATGCGCCTCGGCCAGCCGGCAGACGGTCGCAAGATCGCGCTCCAGATTTCCGCCGGCGATGCCGAGACCGGGGGCCAGATAGGCGAAGGGGCCGATCCTGCGATCGGTCCTGAGCGCCGGCACGATTTCCGACCAGTCCGCGCCAATTCCCTCGCACAGTTCCGCCAGCATGTTGGCCACGCTGACGGAGGCCACGAGGCAGCAATTGATCGATATTTTCGCCAGTTCCGCGCTTTCATAGAGCATCGGCAGAACCGGACAATCGAAGGCATCGAGCACGGCACGATACCGCGGATCGAGCGGCTGCGCCGGATCCGCGCAGCCGACGATGTACCGCTCCGGCCGGGTGGCGCGCTCCACGGCGCGACCGAACACCAGCGTCTCGACCTGATAGTAGCGTCGCGCCGGCTCCGGAACGCTCATGCTCCGGGTGAAGCCGGGTTCGACCTGGGACAGCACGACCAGAACAGCATCCTGGCGCAGGACGGGCCGAACCAGTTCGATCAGTTCGCGCAGCACGCCGTCATCGCTGCGCCCCTCGTCGTCGGTGGCGATATCCGGCGCGAGATACACGACATCGCAACGGGCGATATCGGCGGCATTGGCGCTGAAGGTCTGGCGGGCGCCGTTGGCGGCAATCAATTCGGGCAGACCCGGCTCCAGCACCGAAAGCCTGCGCCCCTGCAAATTGGCCACAAGGCCCTCGTCGCGGTCGTAACAGATGGTTTCGAAACCGGCGCCCGCGACGGTCGATGCGGATACCAGGCCGAGATGGGTCATCCCGACAAATCCCACCACCGGCTTCATGACCGGGCCGCCCGCGCCACGGCCTCGCCGCCGAGACGGGAAAGCACACCGTGCAGCCAGAGATCGTTCGAAAGATCCGTCGGCGCCGCGCGCGCGCAGAGCGACCGGAAGTGAGCGTATTCCGCCGCCCAGGTCGGATCGTCCTGGGTCAGCGTCTCAACCGTCTCGACAGGACGTCCGCTCGGCAACACGCGCGTCCGGTGGATGAAATCCGCAGGCCCCCACTTGCAGAGCGAGGTGATGTGCGCCGAGCCCTTCTCGGCGAGGACGTCGCAGGTGAAATGGTTGCGCCACATCAGCAGCGTCATCTCCAGCTCGAGGCGGGGGACCTGCCCCTCGCTGGCGATGACGACGTGGTCGGGCGCCCGGTTTTCGAAAGCGTTCGCCGCGGTCACCGCGAACCCAGGCGCGATGTCGCCGAACCAGAAGCGGCAGGTATCGAGCAGATGCGAACCAAGGTCCGGCAACACGCCCGCCCCCCGGTCGCGCCATCCCGATTCCCGCACCAGACGCGCCGTGCCGTTGCCGTAGAACATCCGGCAACTGTAGATTTTTCCCAGCTCCCCGGAGGCGATCAGGTCGCGCATGCGAACGTAATGCGGCTCGAAGCGATGATTGTAGGCGGTATATATCACGACCCCCCGGTCTCTCGCGTTGCGTTCCAGCTCGCGCAGGTCGCTTTCCCGATCCGCCCAGAGCGGTTTCTCGACCAGCACATGCTTGCCGTGGGCGACGCACCAGGACAGCAACTCCAGCTTGGGCCGATCGGGAATGCAGGCCAGCACGGCGTCGTAGCGGTCCAGAGGAACCTGCGGCAGCGCCAGATAGTCGGCTTCCGGATTGACCGGATCCACCGCAGCGACGCAGTCGGAGCCTGCGAACTTGCGGCGCTTGTACCCCTGCACGCCGAGCCCTGCGACGACCACGCGCATCTCAGGCGAAATTCATCTGGCGTTCGACGTCCGCGATCTTGTCGCGCACGTTGTCGGGCGTGATGGGGATATTTCCGTCACGCTCGCACTCGCAGGCCGCGGCAAAGGCGCCAAGGATGGTCGAAACCGCCTCATTTTTCGAAACCAGCATCGCCAGCGTCGCATAGGCCAGCAACGCATCCCCGGCGCCCACCGCGTCGACGAGGCGATCGACGAAGCTGTCGATGACGAAGAAACTGTCGAGGGATTCGTGATCCGAATCGCGGGATACCAGCACGCCCCGCTCGCCGAGTTTCAGGATCAGGAGCTTGCAGCGCGCCGCGTCGTAGAGGTTCGACGCCAGCGGCCTGATTCCGGAATCCTGATCCGCCAGCGCGAACCTCGCCTCGCGTTCGTTCGGTGTGATCATGTCGAAATCGGTGAAATCGGTGATGTTGCCCCAGCGGCTGGCAACCTGGCTGTCGGCCACCCGATAGACGTTCGGCGGAATCGCCTTGATCAGTTCGGGAATGGTCCGGCGGTTGAACAGGCCGTGACGGAAATCCGAATAGATCACCGCGTCCGCTGGCGTCGAGCTCACGGTTTCGGCGATCGACGCCAGGACGCTGTCCGAAATCGAGCGGTTGTCCAGCGTATCGATCTTGAGCAGGCGATATCCGGCAACGACGATGGCGTTCTTGTTGACGGTCGGACGGGATGGGTCGATGACGGCCCGCACGTCGACACCGGCCGCACGCATGTCGTCGATCGCAAAGGCCTTGAGCGCGTCATCTCCGAGCACCGTGGAGAGCGTCACCTTTGCTCCGGCCGAGATCAGATGCTTCGCCACGATTCCCGCGCCGCCGACGTAATCGACGCGGCTCTCATAGAGCACGCTCATGGTCGGCGTCTTGGTCTGGCCGCCGATCATGGTGCACTGGGTGTAGCTGTCCACGATCGTATCGCCAACGACGTGTACCCGCTGACCCGGCATCCGGTTGAGCACGTCGCGGAGCATGTCGAAGGTGATCCCGTCGCGCTCCATCAGGATCTGCAGGGTTTCCAGCTTCAGCGAAGGCGGCGCCTGATTGATCAGCGCGCTGGATGAATAGACGATGTCGCCCGGCGTGAAGATCAACTGGCCGCCATAGGCCTCGACGACAGCCGCCTCTTCCGCCGTCTTCGGCGCAAGCCCCGTGGCGTTGTACTCGAAGCCTTTGGCGAAATAATCCGGCTGAATCGTCGCGATATTGGCCAGTGGCGTGTCGTTGCGGTCGATCACGACGTAATCCACCATCTCGAACGCCGCCAGATTGACCGCTCGCAGATCCTGCGTCACGTGCGGGCGGTGCACTCCCTTGGTGATGTGCCTGTCCGCCGTAATGCTGGCGACGAGCAGATCGGCCTTGCTCTTGGCATACAGCAGATGGCGGACATGTCCGGGATGCACGACGTCGAACACGCCATGGCACATGATGACACGCTTCTCCCGCGGCAGCGGACCGATGATGGCGCGCAACTCCTCCGGCGTCTTGATCTTGTGCCGGTACCGTTCCATCAATGAAACCATATGTGACACTAGTGAGCCCTGTCCTTGCCGAGATAGCGGAACCAGCTTTCGGTGGCTTGTGCGATCGATTCCGGGTCCCACAGCGGCGCATCGCGCCAGCGCTCGATGTCGCG
>Ga0182014_10003699_pt1 | contig 18131 bp, 19 predicted proteins | sample 612S2DmetaG_FD_120489 | JGI IMG/M metagenome (GOLD analysis project Ga0182014, IMG submission 120489) | Permafrost microbial communities from Stordalen Mire, Sweden - 612S2D metaG | ecosystem: Environmental > Terrestrial > Soil > Wetlands > Permafrost | place: Sweden: Stordalen | collected... | reverse complement strand
CTCTCACCGGGTTCCAGTTCTTCTTGAATCAGTTCTTCGTTGTCCTCATTGGAATTGGGGTTCGGAGGAGTTTCGCAAGGAGCGACATGTTTATAGAAAACGAACCGTGGAACACCATCCAGGCTCTGTCAGGAGCGGCATGGAAGTGAGCACTATAAACACCGTATTGGCCATGCGTTGAGCTCAAAACATGCCGCTCCTGACGGAGCTTGGATGGAACGAGGACACTTTGTGCTATAGACATGTCGCTCCTAACGGAGCTGTGCCCCAAAGCCAAGATTCCATTCCTCCGGAAGCAGCGAAGAATGCTGGCATGGTTGCTAACATGCTCTTGAAAGAATGGTTACCGCGCTTTGAGACAAGGCATGGCGCCTTCATGGAGTAACGACTGCTCGTGGCGTTCGTTTTGTGCTTCAGCAGATCCGCGGCAGTTGCTCGCCGCTGGACATGTCGAGGATGCGCTGGGCGCCGATGGTGCTCTTGATCAGCACCTTGGCGGCGCGCTCGTCGGAAACCTGGCCAATCCTGCACGCGCCAGCGGCGCTCGGGTGGGCACGCAGGATCTCCAGGGCTCGGCCAGCCTCTTGTTCGGGCAGGAAGGCAGCGAATCTGCCTTCGCAAGCGACTTGGAACGGATCAAGGCCAAGCACCTCACAGGCGGCGCGGACGTCTTCGCGCACTGGGATGAGCTTTTCCTCGACGTGGATGGCCAGATTGGCGGCTTCGGCGATTTCGTTGAGCACGCTGGTCAGGCCACCGCGAGTGAGGTCGCGCAAGCAGTGCATTTCGATGCCCGCCCGCAGGAGTTGTAGCACTATGTCGGCCACTGGGGCAGAGTCGCTTTCAATGGCGCTCTCGAACGCCAGGCCCTCGCGGACGGCCATGATCGCCATGCCGTGTCGGCCGACATCACCGCTGACCAGGATGGCGTCGCCCGCCTGCACGCTTTGGGGCGCAATCTTCTGCGTGTGCTCAAGGATGCCGATCCCGGCGGTGTTGATGAAGAGGCCGTCGCCTTTGCCTTTATCGACGACCTTGGTATCGCCGGTGATGATTTGCACACCGGCGTTCTGCGCAGCTTGCTGCATCGAGGAGACGATCTGCCAAAGGGTTTCCATGGGCAGGCCTTCCTCAATGATGTAGCCAGCGCTGAGGTAGAGAGGGCGCGCGCCCGCCATTGCAAGGTCGTTAACCGTGCCGTGCACAGCCAGGGAGCCGAGGTCGCCACCGGGGAAGAAGAGCGGCTTCACGACGTAGGAATCGGTAGTGAAAGCGAGGCGCTGGCCGCCGATTTCGAACACGCTCGCATCGTGCTGCGATTCCAGGAACGGATTGCGGAAGGTGGGCAGGAACAGCTTGCTGATGAGCTGATGCATCAGCTTGCCGCCGCCGCCGTGAGCGAGCAGTACTTGGGGATAATCCTGGATGGGGAAGGGACAGGAGGGGGTGAAGTTGGGAGGAATGGACATGAGAGGAGTTAGGAAATCCGAAGGCCGAAACTCGAAACCCGAAGGAAGGCCGAAATCCGAGTCGCGAAATCCGAATGGGGAGAGGCGGGCGGCTGGAGCGAGGGGAGGCGGGTGTGAGTTGGTACTTCAGGGCTGACTACGGGCTTCTGCATTTCCTTCTTAGATTGGGGGTGGGGGTTGGGGATTGTTTATGCGGCTGCAGTGATAGGTTCGCGGCGGTAGCGGTAGTATGCGGCACAGGCACCTTCGGAGGAAACCATGGTCGCGCCGAGCGGATGTTCGGGGGTGCAGCGGGTGCCGAAAGCGGGACATTCGTGCGGCTTGATCTTGCCTTGCAATACCAACCCGCTGAGGCATTCGGAGGATTCCTCGACGCGCATCCCGGCCACACCAAACTTGCGCTCGGCATCAAAGGCCGCGTAGGCGTCGCGCAAGCCCAGGCCACTTTGGGCAATCTCGCCGATGCCGCGCCATTTGCGAGGGACGACCTGGAAGACCTCGTGCACAAGCTGCTGCGCGGGCCGATTGCCCTCCTGCCGCACGGCGCGGCTGTATTGGTTTTCGACTTCCGCACGGCCGCTTTCCAATTGCTGGATGCACATGAGCACCCCTTGCAGAATGTCGAGGGGCTCAAACCCCGTCACTACGATGGGCACATGATACTTCGCGGCGATGGGCACATATTCTTCGCAACCCATTATCGCGCAGACGTGGCCGGCGGCCAAGAAGGCCTGCACGCGGCAGTCGGGAGAGCTCAGAATAGCCTCCATGGCAGGCGGTACCAAGACGTGCGAGACGAGCAGGGAGAAGTTCTTCAGGCCCTTCTTGGCGGCTTGATAAACGGCCATCGCAGTGGTAGGCGCGGTGGTCTCGAAGCCGACGCCGAAGAAGACGATCTCCTTGACCGGGTGCAGCTCGGCGAGCTTGATTGCGTCGAGCGGAGAATAGATCATGCGCACATCCCCGCCGCTGGCCTTGACGGAGAGCAAGTCGGTCTTGCTACCAGGCACACGAAGCATGTCGCCGAACGAGCAGAAGATCACTTCTGGGCGGGCGGCGATCTCGAGCGCCTTGTCAATCAACTCGACCGGCGTGACGCAGACCGGGCAACCGGGGCCGTGGATGAGGGTGATTTGCTTCGGCAGCAGCTCGTCGATGCCGAACTTGACGATGGCATGGGTCTGGCCGCCGCAGACCTCCATCAGCGACCAGGGACGCGTGGTGACGCGGGCAATTTCTTGCGCGTACTTGTGCGCGGCGCCGGCATCGCGGTATTCGTCAAGGTACTTCATCGCGGTGGCGGGGCGGGTGCCGAGGGCGAGACGCCCGGGAGCGCAGGCGAGACGCGTGCGCCACTATCTTGGAGGTCGCTTAGCTCCTCCATCTCGCGCAGATACTCGAAGACCTGATTAGCCTCAGCCTCATCAACGCGGCTGAGCGCAAAACCGACGTGCACGATGACGTAATCGCCGACGATCACCTCGGGCACATAGGCGAGGCTGACCTCCCTTAGGACACCGCCGAAATCGACTTTACCGGAACGCATCAGCGGGTCGTCGCCGCTGATACTCATTACTTTACCTGGGATGGCCAGACACATTGCCCCCAAGCCTACACGCGCGCAGGCCAAGGGGCAATGATGCGGGTTCAGGAAATCCGAAGGCCGAAACCCGAGACCCGAAAGAAGGCCGAAATCCGAAATCCGAGAATGGCTTGGTCTGATGGGGTATTACTCGGCTGGCGTGGCTGTACATTCGGGCTTCGGCCTTCGGCCTTCTTTCGGGTCTCGGGTTTCGGCCTTCGGAATTGGGCCGCCCGGCAGCAGTCTCTTGAGTGCGTCCGGGCGACCGCTATCAGCCATCGGAACGCACCGCCCACGACGGATGCAGCGCGGCAACGACCTGGCCCAGGGAGATGCCGCCGTCGTTGGGCGGGACACGCTGGTGCCAATAGGGGCGAAAGCCCGCTTCCCGCAAGCGCTGGACGGCGCGTTCGGTCAGATAACGGTTCTGGAAGCAGCCGCCGGAAAGGACGACGCGTGGCTGGCCGATCTGCTTCGCGACGGTCACTATGACCTCGGCAAGGGCGTCATGGAACCGCGCGGAGATTTGGGAGGTGGGAAGGCCGCGTTTCAGGTCCGCTAGGATGGCTTCGATCATGGAGGACCAGTCGAGGAGGAGGGGAGCGTGATTCGTGATGCGTGATGCGTGATTGGAGCGGAGGGTAACGTCGTAGGCCTCAGCGGTGTTAATGCCTTCCAGAGCAAACTCCAGCTCCATGGCGGCGTGGCCTTCGAATCGGACCTGCTGGCGCAGTCCGGCGAGGGAGGCCACGGCATCGAAGAGGCGGCCGACACTGGAGGTCAGCGGCGAGTTGAGGCTGCGCGCCAGCATGGTTCGGAGCAGCCCCAGCTCAGCAGGCGAAAAAGCGGCCACTGGCGCCAGCTCGGCCATCGAGAAAGCGGCTTCGCCGAACATTTCGTAGAGCAGGCCCAGGGCGATTCGCCGAGGCTCTTTCACCGCCTTGTCGCCGCCGGGCAGGCGGAATTGGCGGAAATGGGCCACGCGCTCGCAGGAGGTTTCGGTGACGAGGAAGAACTCGCCGCCCCAGACTGTGCCGTCGAGGCCATAGCCGGTGCCGTCCCAGGATACGCCGAGGAGGGGTGGCTCGAGCTCATTTTCGGCCATGCAGGAAAGGACGTGGGCGATGTGGTGTTGGACGATGATTAGTTGAGGGTTGAGGGTTGAGGGTTGAGGGGCTGGAGTGGGAGGGGGCGCTGTCACCAGCGGGCCGCCAGAGAACGGCGCGCTGGGGACAGCGCGCCCCACCTGGCAGAGGTAGCGGGCGAACCTGGTGGAGAGGTAGTCGGGGTGCGCGTCGGCAGCGACGATGGCGGGGCGGGATTCGTACAAGGCTTGAAGGTCATTAATCACCCGGCGAAAGGCTTCGTGCGCCTGATCGGTTTCCAGGTCACCGATGTGTTGGCTGATGAAGGCCTGCGAGCCGACAGAGAGCGTGATGTTGTTCTTCAGGTGGGCGCCGACGGCGAGGACCGTATCGCCAGTGGAAGAGCGGAGTTGGATTGGGAGAGGGGCGTAGCCGCGGGCCCGGCGCAAGACCAGCTCGCGTCCCATCATCACACGCACGATGGAGTCGTCCATGTGCCGGACGATGGGGCGGTTGTGAACGAGGAAGAGGTCGGCTATGCCGCTGAGGCGCTCGAGCGCATCACGCTCGTCAGTGCAGATCGGCTCGTCGCTCAGGTTGCCGCTCGTGGCGACGACGGGGAACCCGAGCGCAGACATGAGCAGGTGATGCAGTGGGGTGTAAGGGAGCATGACACCGAGGTTGGGGTTGCCCGGGGCAAGCGCGGGAGACAACACCGATGCGTCGCTGCGGCGGCGAAGGAGAACGATGGGGGCCTCGGGGGAGCGGAGCAGGCGCTCTTCAAAGGGGGAGACTTCGCAGGCTGCCTTTATGACCGAGAGCGATGGGAACATGAGGGCGAAGGGCTTTTCCTCGCGGTGCTTTAGCTCTCGCAAGCGGCGGACCGCTTCGTCATGGTGTGCCGCGACCATAAGGTGGAAGCCTCCCAGTCCTTTCACGGCGAGAATTTGACCCTGTCGAATGGCGTCAGCAGCGGCAGCGATTGTGCTGGCGCTGCGATCGGGCGACCGGTACTCGGGTGGCAGCATGGAAGCGCGGCTTTTGGACTGCGGGAGCGGGGAATTGACGGCGGCGTCCGGGCCTTGTTGTTGCGTTCCGAGATTTCCAACGTTGCTGCCGCCTAACGGCGGCGCTCCCTTGAACGGCACTACGGCTCCCTTGCAATCCCAAAGCTCGAGGTGCGGGCCGCAGTTGGGGCAGGCATTGGGCTGGGCGTGGAAGCGGCGGTCGAGCGGGTTGTCATACTCGGCCTGGCACTGCGAACACATCACGAAGTCTTTCATGGAGGTGTTCGCGCGGTCGTAGGGGAGCGCCTCGATGATGCTGAAGCGCGGGCCGCAGTTGGTGCAATTGGTGAACGGGTACCCGTAACGACGATTCGCCGGGTCGAAGATCTCGCTCAGGCAGTCGGGGCAGGTGGCGATGTCGGGGAGCACCAGGGCCGTCCTAGCACCGCCAGTTTCACTCTGGCGGATTTCAAAGCCGACGTAGCCGACCGGATCGAGCCAGGACGCTTCGAGGCTTTGGATGGAGCTGCGCGGCGGTTTATCTGCTTCGATGCGAAGCAGGAATGCTTCCAGATCAGTCCGCGAGCCTTCGACCTCAATGACCACGCCTTGGGCAGAATTGTTCACCCAGCCTTGGAGCCCTGCCGCCCCGGCGAGACGGTAGATCAAGGGGCGGAAGCCGACCCCCTGGACGGCACCGCGGACGACAATTCTCAGCCGAGCGCTCAATCCAACCTCAACCACGATTCCATTTCCCTAGAAGTGAAGGTAAGGTGAGTAACAGCCGATCCCAAGCGCCGAAGCCGCTGGCTTGGGTCGCTGACGCCGAAGTTGAATTCGCTTTGGCTGCTCACATGTCGCTTGGTGCTGGCGTTTAATCTGACAAGCCAGGGCCGCAGACACAAAGCAATTCCTCATCGCGGCGCGGAACATCTCAGCCTTCTGCTCCCATGACACCGGGAGGAAGGAAATCGCTTGCCTCATCCGAAAGACCGTAACTAACTATGGCCGGCTTCCGTCTTGAAACTGGGAGCCGCGTGGCTGTTGGGTGTTAACATGCCGCCCCCTGGGCATTGAGAATACGACTTTTATGAACATAAACAGACAGACATTGGTGGTGTTGGCCGCAGTTGCCGGCGCTTTGAGTCTTCAACCATTGGCGCGGGCCGCGGACAACCAGGCATCGGCGCAACCCGCAGGTGACAATCGTGCGGCTACCTTGCGCGAAAGGATGCAGGACACCGCCAAAGAGCTGAACTTGACGGACGAACAGAAGAACAAGCTCCAGACCATCATCCGCGGGCAGGCGGGGAATCTGCGTGATTTGCGCCAAGACACCAGCCTGGCGCCGGAGGACAAGAAAGAGAAGCTTCGGGCGTTACGGGAGGAGATCACCGCGGAAGTGAAGAAAGTGCTGACGCCTGAGCAATTCGAAAAATGGAGGGCAAAGCAAGGGCAGTTGGCCGCCGGGGGCGGGGCGCCGCTAGCACGAGTGCAGGAGGCCATCAAGGACCTGAATCTCACGGACCAACAGCAGGAGCAGCTAAAGCCCATTTACCAGGAGCAAATGGGAAAGCTTCGGGAACTGTACCAGGATACCAGCCTGTCAATCCCGGAGAAGCTGGAAAAGCTCAAGGGGATGCATAAGGAGATTGCCCCGAAGCTTAAGAAGGTGATGGATGCGGACCAGTATGCGAAGTGGGAGAAGGACGTGGACCAGTGGATTGAGCAATTGCGGCAGCGTTTCCAGGACGCGAAGCCGAATTAGCTTCAGTGCCGGGGTGCTCGGCTCGCTGTGCGCCCCACAATAACCGGCGCTGCCTTACCTGCCAGAGGGTTTACACCACGAAGCGGGGTTCGAAGATGGTGCCGCAACCATGCCGGCGCAGCAACTCGATGAACTTCGCCAGGCCGCGTTTCTCATCGGAGCCAAGGTGGTAGTGGATGTGCCAGCTCAGGTAATCTTTGCGGAAGTCGTAATCGTACTCGGTGCGAGTGCGGATGATGGAGTCAAGCGTATCCAAACCGAAGTCACGCGCTTCTCGCAGAAGATGGCGGAGCGGGGCATTTTGGACGCCGCGCCGCAGAGCCCAGACGGCATAGACGAAGGGCAGACTGGTCATCTCGTACCAGGCGGCGCCGAGGTCCCAAATCTCATGCTCATGCGGGGAGAGGGCAAAATCCAGCGCCGGGTCGCCGATGAGCATGGCGTAGTCCGGGAGCGCAGCCATATCATAGGTGGCGAGGGGTTTGAACTCCGGTTTCAGCCCGCGCTCGGCGAGCAACACCCGCAACAGTTGAACGCTGGTGAGCGAGGCGGTATCGCAGTAGATCTCGGTTGCCTCGCTCAGCGGCTTGCGGTGCGCCAGCAAGACGCTCTTCACCTCGCCCAGGGAGGCGATGGCAATTCCATCCAGGATGTCATAGCGGTCGTTGAAGAGGACTTCGACGACGCTAACCAGCCCGGCGTCCAGTTCATCGCGCTGCAGCATTTCCGCCAGCTTGGCCGGGGTGGCATAGATCACTTCCTCCTCCAGGCCGCGCGTCAGCGGGACGGTGTTGAGGTAGCCGACTGACCCAACGCGAAACGGGGCGAGCGAGTGTTCGAGGTTGCTCTCACGCTGCAAATCAACGACGCGCTGCTCGCGCTCGACGCGGTGGGCGGTTTCCTCCGCCGTTTCCGGCGGAGCCATGCGGAGTTTGGGACTGCTTTCTGGTTGCATAGCGGCTAAGGGACAACCTGCCGGACATCACAGGCACCGGCGTCCTCGACCCTCTGACAGACGACACTGAATCTCATGCGCGAACCTTACCGCTGAGACTGCAATGCCGTCAAACCTTGCCTTCGAGTGCCACCCAGGAACCCTCCCCATCAAGCTCAGAGCAAGGCAGGCCAACCTGCTCATTCGTGGTCAGAGGGTGATGCTGGACCGCGATTTGGCTGCCCTGTACGGCGTCGCGACCGGCAACCTCAACAAGGCTGTTCAACGCAATTTGGAATGGTTCCCAGCCGACTTCATGTTTTAGCTAACCCTGGAGGAGGCCCAAATGTACCTGCCTTCAAGATTCCAATCTGGAATCTTGAAGCGTGGGCAGAACATCAAGTATCTGCCAAAGGTATTCACTCAGAAGGGCGTATCCATGCTCTCGAGCGTCCTGCGCAGCCCTCGCGCCATCCAGGTGAACATCGCCATCACGCGGGTGTTCGTGCGTCTGCGAGACACGCTCGCCCTGCACAAGGAATTGGCCCACAAACTGGCCGAACTGGAGCGCAAGATCGAGGGCCACGACACCAACATCCGCACGCTGTTCGACGCCATCCGCGAACTCGCCACCCCGCCCGCAACGCCGCGTCGGGAAATCGGATACCACGTCAAAGAAGCCGGCCTGCCTTACCGCGTGAAGAGGAAGTAACCATGCCCAACGAATTCCAATTCGATGTCTGGCCGTGCCCGCCGCCAAGTTTCTCCGGAAGTTGGGCGCGCTCGAGGCATCACAACTCCAACAGGTCGATGCTGGTCTTAAGCGCTGGCTGGAGCTTTCGTGATTCAGTCGCCGCGTCCAGCGAGCGATTATTGGATGCCGCCCGCGCGGAACTGTTCTCCGAAAGCCCCGAGCGCGGGTGCGGTCTGAGCCCTTCCCGGTGCAGATATGACATTCTCATGGCCCCTTCACGCAGGCAACAACCCCGAACGTGCCCACGCCGGTCAAGCGCCAGTCCCTCTTGGGGCAAATCTACGGTTTGACCGTCAGCGGCCTGGCCGGCACGACCGCGCCGCCGGTGAGAAGAACACCGCCAGGGACGCTATCGCTACCGGCAGACCCCCTTTTCGCCTCCACTCTTTCTGATTGCACCGGCACGCCCCGTCCAGCAAAGCTTCCCACAGCGCGATGAAACCGAAGGTGTATCTGGAAACAACGATCCCAAGCTTGCTGACCGCCTGGCCGAGCCGCGACGTGTTGATCGCCGGGCAGCAGCAAGCCACACGCGATTGGTGGAAGCAGCGGCGCCATCGTTACGAGCTCTATGTCTCTGTGCTGGTGATGAAGGAGGTGGAGCGAGGCGATGCCACTGCCGCTGCGCAGCGGCTGGCAGAATTGGAGGCCTGCCGGGTGTTGCCGTATCCCAAGGAAGCCGAAGATCTGACACGGGCGCTGTTGGCCAGCCGACTGATACCAGCCAAGGCGGAAGCCGACGCAGCCCACATCGCCATTGCCGCCGTGCACGGGATGGATTTCCTTCTGACCTGGAACTGCCGGCACATTGCCAACGCAGCCATCGTAGAAAAGCTGCGGAACGTCTGCGCCCGCGAAGGGTTCCCCGCGCCGGTGATCTGCACACCGCACGAGCTGATGGTATGATGAAGGTATGAAACACGAGATTCTGGAAGAAGTCTGGCGCGTGCGCGACCACATCACCGCCGAGTGCGGCCACGACCTTATTAAGTTTGGGGCCATGCTGCGAGCTGAGGAATCCAAATACGCCGGCCGCCTGGCGCGGCTGCCAATCCGCCGCAGGGCCGTCCCCGGTGAGGAACAAGTCTCTACCGGTGGGCCGGTTCACCCACCCGTTCACGGCGGGCCCTCCAAGCCTGCCATTGCCCTGCGAGAGGAACCGCCACCTTACGGCAGGGCGGCGCGAAGGCGGCCAGGAAGGCAAGCCCCTCACCCAAGAAAGGAAGAAACCCTGCCGCCTGACGGAAGGCGTTGAAACCAGCAAGCTATGGTGACCCCTTTCATGAAAACACACCTATTAGCCTCCTGCATCCTGGCCGCCTCTCTCTCACCCTTCGCGGGCTCCGCCCAAACCAACTGGTCCCTGCGTCTATCCAACACTACCCAGCCGCTAGCTCAGGTTGGCTACGGCGGCGGCACCTTTGTAGCAACCGGGTCTGGTATCGTCCTCAACTCGACTAACGGCCTGAGCTGGACACCCTACAACCTCGGCAGCACGTCCGTCACGTCACTCGCCTATTATAACGGCGTTTGGTACGGGCTCGGCGCCTTCGGCGGCCCCAACTTTGGAACTTCGACAAACAACGGTCACACCTGGACCGGCCGAAACATCGTTGGGCTTTCTGCGAGAGCCATAGCCTGCGCGAGTGGAACCCTCGTTGCAGTCGGGGACTCTGGCTTCATCCGCTACTCAACCGATGGCGGACTCACATGGAATATCGGCTTGTCACCGACCTCCAATCCCATCTACGGCGCTGCATACGGCAACGGTACTTGGGTAGCCGTGGGCACCTATGGCACAACCATCACCTCTTCCGACGCGCAACTCTGGACGCTGCAAAGCCCAGCCGACGCTTGGGTTCCGCGCAGCCTCACGTACGCTGGCGGGGTGTTCGTGATGGACGCGGACGATTCCTCCCTGGGAAGCAAACTCCTCGTTTCTAACAATGCTGGTATCAACTGGATTACCGCCACATCGCCACCCGCTCAATACGTCTCGGCGGATCACGTAGGCTACGGCGACGGCACTTGGGTCGCCGTCGGTCTCGTCGGCAGGGTTCTACTCTCGGCAGACGCTGGTCGGACCTGGGCCCTCCAGAACTCGGGGATCACAACCGACCTCTCCGCCGTCACCTATGGCAGCGGAATCTGGGTTGCGGTCGGAAACAACGGCACCATTATCACCTCGCAGGCATCCGGAAGCGCTGAACCTCCGCTCGTGCCCAATCTTCAGATCCAACGCGCCATCGAGCTTAACTGGCAATCACAGGAGGATGCACTCTACCAGGTGCAATGCTCCACAAATGCGGCCTTCTGGCAAAACATTGGTTCTCCCATTCTCGGTGACGGGCAACCCAAAAACTTCTACGACGCCGCCAGCCAGAACCCCAGCAAACTGTATCGGGTCCAAGTCAAATAGAGCCATTCACCCGCGCAGCGCTCAGTACGGGCGGACGCGCAAAAGCAAATTCCTATCAGTCAAGCTTCGAGCAGGATTCCATTCTCAGTATCATCAATACTCATGGATCATAAATGGGGCAGTTAATGAGAATGTCATATCCAGGTGAACGCCGGGCAGCACTTCGAAGACGCGTTGTACGTCCTACCATCACGGTCCCCGGGGTCGCTCATCTCTGTCCTCTCTAGCCATGCTTGCTTATTTCGAGGCGATGTTGAAAGAACCCGACGTGACGCTGTTTCTTCACGGAGCCTGTCATGTGTTTGCTTTGGCTCTACAGGAGCGCTTCGGCTACCCGATCATTGTTCTCTGCAGCCTGCAAGCCGCGCATCAGCCGAACGCGACGCACGTCTATTGCCGGTTCGGGGCCACCGGTTCCGTGGACGTTGTTGGCATCGCACCTGAGCAGATTGCCTTAACCGAGCTGGGATGGAGCGGTTCGCACTTCCGCCCGATAGAAGTGCTACCCAAAGGGATTGAGGGCTACCAGTCGATGATTGGTGGAGACGGCCTCTATGCGCACCCTGCCTTTCTCCGCGCCACCCGAGCACGCGCCCAAGCCCGGATTACCGAATACAGAGACTACTACAGTGGAAGGAATCTCATCGCGATTCCCGGAGCTAGTCGAACCCAGCGCGCGTCACCTCGGGAGATCGAGCAGGTATTCGAGTGATGACTCTGAACAAGGGGCCAAACCATAGCTTGGTGCGCAGAAGCCCAAGTGCTGCTGTGGGCCGGGTCGCCAAAGATCACTTGATGTGCTTGTCGAAGAAGGCGATGATCTTTTCCGGATGCCTTCCGAAGTAGTTGTAGCCTTCCCTGAAGCGTTTCCGGGTGTTCCCGATCCGTCCTGGGTCAGAACGAGCTTTCATCACTATTCCTCGCCTGGTGGCTGTGCCGCTGCATCAAGAAAGCGCCTTCTGCGTGGCGATGCTGGCGGCGGGCCGGTCCAACTTCTGCGCCGGCGGCCACTCCTTCCGCAGCGGGGCCATCATTGCCACGTCGTGGAAGGCATCACCTTTGCGGGCGAACCCGCGCAGCAGCCCCTCAAGGGCAAGGATGAAGGAAGAATGATGAAGGATGAAGGGAGGGAAAAGCAGGAAGCCGAAAGCGGCGGACTACGGGACCGAGGACGGAGGGCAGAGGAGAGAGGTCAAAAGACGGTGGTCGGAGGGCGAGGGCGGAAGAGGGACGAAGGGACATCGAAACATCCAACGCCGAACATCGAACCTCCAACCTGGAAGGCCCTGGGGTAGCGGGCCGGGTGCTCTAGCTAGAGGTCAAAGGCCCAGCGAATTGCGTCCTTGATCTTCCCAACCGTCGCAGCATCAAACCGCCCACGGCGGTCGGTCAGTTCGTTATGTTCCGCCGCGCCGATAGCCTGGGTGTTGGCGAAGGACTGCAGTTTGAGCCAAGGCACCCGCGGCATGGTCACTTCGTAAGGGGTGCCGCGCGACAATTTGCTCAGCGGAACAAACAGAGAGAGTGCCCGGGGCGCCTGCGGGTCGTCCCGGGACATGATGACGACGGGCCGCACCTTGCCTTGATAGCCCAAGTCCAACATATAGACCTCACCAACCTTCGGAGTCATCAAGGTCTCTTAATACCCGGTTGCGCCGCGCGCGGTCAAGCCCCGCTTCCGGCTCCGGCGCCAGGTTCAAAGGCACTTTGCCGGTATGGGCGATTTGGGCCACAAAGATGCGGAACATCTCCGCCGTGGAAGTGCCCAATCGGGTGGTGACCCGGTTGGCCTTCTCTAGCAGGGGCTTTTCAACGCGGCATCGGAAGAGCACTGTCATGCCTCAATTGTGCCTCACGTTGGGTGGCAATTCAAGCCCTTTGCCCCAAGTCAGCCGGTCCGATTCCAGCGGTGCTTGGTCAGTGCGGCGAGGGTGCCCAGGCCGAAGAGCAGGAAACTACCGATGACGGCCATGAGTCCCACAGGAACCGAATGGAGGCTGCCAGTGGTTGAACCGGTTGGACCCGAGAGCATCGCCAACACCGCGGCGGCGGGCACGACCGGGGATCCCCAGCGGCCGGTCAGCCAGCGACTCAGCAGATAAAACCCAAGCACCGGTCCGGCCACGGCAAAGGTCATCCAGGCGGCGGCGCCGGTCTGTGTCCAGACGAACGCCTCCGCGACCCAGACTAGCCCGGCGATGACGCGCACCGTGCTGGCGCCCGCATGCTGGCTATCAACCCACCGCAAACTGTGCAGCAGCAGGAAAGCCATGGCCGTCTGGACGCCCCAATGCATGCCATTGGTGTTTTGTCCCGAAAGGGCAGCGGCCATGACGGCGGCCGCCAACGCGCCCAACAACCCAAGCTTCGGATTGCGGGAAGAGGCGGCGCAGAAGAGACAGTAAGCCGCCGCAGCCGCGCCCAGGCAATTGGCGCGGTCGAACCCGGCCTGCAGGCTGCGGCCCCAGTCGCCCGGGAATCCGCCGATGAGCGCCGCCAGCGACATGAACACCAGATGCAGCGCCAACCTAGGGTCCCGGTGGTAAAAGCGAATGCTGCTGTAGATGGCCAGGTTCAGCAGAGTCAGCACCAGAAAGACCCCGTTGCCATCCCCCGGCTGCAACGCGGCCAGCAGCGTGGCCACTAGCGGCGATGCCAGCAGCGCCTCTTTCCCTTCCCGGCCAAGCCGTTCGATCAGGACTGCCCCGCGCAGTTGGAGGGTCCACAGCAACACCCAGAGCGTTGGGACCACCATGTCCACCCGCAGGCTGAATTCATAGACGTAGCTGAGGCAATAGAGATGGACCACCGTGCCGGTCAGCCAGAGGGAGAAGAGGCCCAGCGGCAGCCAGCCGCTTTGCAGCGGCAGCTTTCCGGTCGGGCGCAGTCGCGGCAGCAGGTTCGCCAACGCGACCAGTGCCGGCAGCAACAACCACCAGATGTATTGGTTTGTCTGGTAGGGCACGCCGAAGTCCATCTTAACGCCGTATTTGGTTCGCTGCAGGATGCGATACACCACCAGCAGCGCCACGTTCGCCGCCAACACCACCAGGCCAATCGCCGCCAGGCGCCTGGGGAAATTGAGTTCCCGAATGCCCCGCCGCAGCCCACCGAAGCGAGCCACTGCGACCACCCCGGCCCCCAGGCACATCCCCCAGGCCATCCCCTCCCCGGTCAGCGCGGCTTCGCTCAGCAAAATGAAAGGCACCAGCACCAGCAGGTTCTCCAGCCCGACCAACAAGGTGGAGTCATACCAGACCCGGCGCCGCGCCAGCAAAATGGCCGTGAGCACCAGGAGGATTTCATAGCATTGGAGCGAGCCGAAGTTGAACCACAGTTGGGCAAGCTCGCCGCGCAGGAAGTTAGCGTCCACCGAAACGCGGTAAAAGCCGTAGAGCAAGAGCGCCGCGCTGACCAGGTAGAACGGATTACAAGCCAAAAAACGCTTTACCCAGTACTTGATGGGCCAGTTTGGCAGCCCAAGGTTCGGGATCGAGGCGTCGCCTGCCACTAAGGGTTGGGGGATTTTGGGTGGAATCAGTGGTTCATCCATAAGCGTCTCCACGTCCAGGTGAGTTCACAATCTGCGATCATACAGTTCGCGCGTTGACGATCAGTTACAGGCATAAACTGCGCCAAATGCCTTTCGCCGGTCTGGCTTAGCGATTGCTTGAGGTTTTCCGCGCAGACGAGCCCCCTCCGGAAGTCCACCCTGGCCGCCAAGGACGAATTTCACGCTTTATGCGTGATTCCTGCCGGCTCGGAACGAGGTTTCTTCACTACTCCTCGCTTGGTGATTGTGGCGCTGCGTCACAATACCGCCCTCCACGCGGCGATGCTGCCACAGCGCTGGTCCAACCTCTGCGCCGGCGGCCACTCCTTCCGCAGCAACGCCATCATCACCGCATCGTGGAAGGCATCGCCTTTGCGGGCGAATTCGCGCAGCAGCCGTTCCTGCACGCAGCAGTTGAGGGTTGAGGGCTGAGAGTTGAGAGTTGCGGGGTGTCTGGCCGCGGCCTCCCTCGCGTAGCCTTGCCTCCAAAACCGTTCGTGCAGCAGAAACGCGTGAGGGAAAGGGTCTGCAACGCTGAATGGGGCTAACCGCCGCTGGACACGGACTTGTGGTGGAGAAGCAGCCGTGGGAAGTCGGGGTCAAGCGAGGATATAGCGGCCGGTCTTTTGGGTGCCGATGCGCTTTACCAGGTCGGCTTGGATCAGGGGCCGGAGAAGGTCGAGGGCACCCTGCTTGGAAACGGCCAGCGCATCCCAGATTTCGCGGGGGGTGAGGCTCTTCTGGTCGCGGAGCAATTGCAGCAATTGTTCCTGTTTTGGACGCAGGACCAGCTTCTTCTGCCTGGTCTGCGCCGCGAATTTCTGCACACGGGTCCAGACCCGTTCCAGGGTGAGCAGGAGCCCTTCGGCGCAATAGTCGAGCCAACCCGTCAGGTCTTCGCCCTGCTCGCGCACGGCCTGCAGGGCGGCGTAATAGCGGTGGCGGTCCTCCCAGTAGAATTCATCCACGGAAAAGATGTGGTGGGTATCGAAGCCGCGGCGGTAGAGTTCCCAGAGGGCCAAAGCGCGACCGGTGCGGCCATTGCCGTCGGCGAACGGGTGGATAGCCTCGAAACGATAGTGGATGATGCCAGAGCTGAGGATCGGAGACAGCTTGGCCGATTCCTGGTTCCACCAGGTCAGGAGTTCAAACATGAGGCCGGACACGTCCTCGGGCGGTGGGGGAGTGTAGCGACCAACCCGCACGTGGATGGTGCGGTAGCGGCCGGCCATACCCTGGTCCATGACCTCGGCGGCGATGATGCGGTGCAGGGCGAGCAGGTCGTCGTGGGCAAGGGGAGTTTTGGCGGCGTTCTTCTCGACGAAGCGGAGCGCGGCGAAGTAGTTGACCACTTCGCGCCTCGCCCGGGGCGCGACGGCGGGCAAGTCGCGGCCTTCCTGCACGGCGCGCACCTGTTCGAGGGTGAGGGGGTTGCCTTCGATGGCGGTAGAGGAATGGGTGTTGCGCGTGCGGGTGTCCTTCTGGAGGGCGGGAATCCACGGGACCTGAACGGTGGCAGTCAGGATCCGTTCCCGCAGGGCGGCGATCTTTTCGACGCGGGAGAGAAGCGCCGGCGTGATAGTGAATTGAGGCTGGTAGCTCACGGGGCCAGCTTAGCAATGGGTCAAGTGTGGGTCAAGTTATTGGTCAAGTGCCGCCAGGCCCAAAGCGATTGAGGCGGCGGGCCAGTCCAACTTCTGCGCCGGCGGCCACTCCTTCCGCAGGAGGGTCATCATTCCCACATCGTGGAAGGCATCGTCTTTGCGGGCGAACTCGCCCAGCGGCCCCTCCTGCACCGCAGCGGTTGAGGGCTGACCCGCCGTCGCTTCGCTTTGGCGCGGCAGGGGATTGAGAGTTGCGGGGTGCCTGGCCGCGGCTTCCGTCGCGTAGCCTTGCCCCTAAAAAGCGTTCGTGCAGCAGAAACGACAGCTCAGCCGAGGCATGCGCGGCATCTATGGCGTCGAGGCCGACCACTCCCAACAGCTCGCCTCAGGCTCTTCCAGGTTCGCCCAGCAGTAACTCGGCTGGGATGCGCAGACCAGCAACCAGGGCGCGAATCATCTTGAGGCTGAGGCTGCGTCTGCCGGAGAGCACTTCGGATACCCGGCTCCGGCTGCCCAACAACGGCACCAAGTCTCTTGGAGCGAGTCCTTGCTGCTCCATCCGAAAGCGAATTGCCGCGACCGGGTCGGGCTTATCAATCGGGAATTTCTTCTCCTCGTAATCGTGGACGAGAAGCGAGAGGAGTTCCAGTTCGTCTCCCTGCGCCGTATTGGGCGCGGCATCCATCAGTTTCTCGATTCTGGCGAGCGCCGCTTCATACTCTGCTTTCGTCTTAATTATTCTGGCTTTCATCACATCTGCTCCGCGTCAATTTGGTCGTACTCGCTGTGCGTTCCCGCGAATCGGACGTAAACCACGCGGTAGGCGTAGTTAATCCTGACAACCAGGCGGTATTTATTGCCGCCGATGTTGAACACGACCCGGCCATTCTTCAAAATACTCGCTGTGGCGTATTGCTCTTTGACTTGCGCCGGGTTGGCCCAATCCGCGCCCTCGGCCTCATGGAACCAGGCGTCCAGCCCGGGCTTCGCATCCGGATGTCTTCTCGCCAGCTCATTCAACCACTTTCTCGATATTACGCGCATAGATTCTCACAGGAATTGTCGCGAGGCAAGCGAGATGTTCCCATTTCGGGAACTGTCTTGTCGAGTTGAATTCTTCACTGTTCCTCGCCCAGTGGTTCCGGTGCTGCATCCAGAAAGCGCCCTCTGCGTGGCGAGGTAGGCGGCGGGCCGGTCCAACTTCTGCGCCGGCGGCCACTCCTTCCGCAGCAACGCCATCATCACCACGTCGTGGAGGGTATCGCCTTTGCGGGCGAACTCGCGCAGCAACCCCTCCTGCACCGCAGCGGTTGAGGGTTGAGGGTTGAGAGTTGAGAGTTGCGGGGTGCTTGGCTGCGGCCTCCGTTGCGTAGCCTTGCCCCCAAAACCGTTCCTGCACCAGAAACGAAAGAGGCTGACGCTCCGCTGCGAAATTCCTCGACTGACTACAAGGGAGAACAGAGGTTCTTGGCATGGCAGGTGACGCGGGGGCAGGGCCGCGAACAGCGCGAAGCGTTTGGAACGCGCGCAGCTTGCTGCCGCTATCGACGTGTGCCGCGTGCCCCAAAGCGGGAGCAAGCTCCGCGCAGTCCAAACGCTGGCGCGCAATTCGGTCGCGGCTCGCGACGGTGTCTGCGTTAGCCGGTTGTATGCATTAGCCACAACCATCCGGTCATACGTAAACACCCCTTGCGGCTCCGGCCTGCGCTGGAGCTGACTTGGCGGTTTTGAGGGTCTATTGGCCCGTCAACCCGGCGAATCTCCCTCGTTCCCGGGCTCCCTTGCCCCCTCAGAATCCGATTTGGCGGCCCTGCCGCCTATCCCTGGCGTATCGCAGCAGTTCTCATTTTGGGTTCCGCCGGCAGTTTAAGGGGGGCGGGGGGCGGGGTTGACGGGACGGTTGGATGAGGCTGCCCGCAGATTGTTTCATTTTGTACGGGACTCACAGCCCTCTTT